>Ga0153917_1000396_pt1 | contig 30398 bp, 22 predicted proteins | sample TSFL001MetaG_FD_104695 | JGI IMG/M metagenome (GOLD analysis project Ga0153917, IMG submission 104695) | Attine ant fungus gardens microbial communities from Florida, USA - TSFL001 MetaG | ecosystem: Host-associated > Fungi > Mycelium > Unclassified | place: USA: Florida, Paynes Creek Historic... | reverse complement strand
GACGCGTCCTGCCACGGCGTATTCGGCGAGCATCGACCGGCGGGCCATGTCGCGGTGCTGTGGATGCTCGCGCGCCTCCTCGTCGAACAGGGCCGCGCGTGCCGCGAGCAGATCCGCCGACCGCGCTTCGAGGCGGGCGATCTCGGCCCTGGTCTGCACCCACTCGTCCAGCAGCACGCCGCGGTTCGCGACGGTGCGGGAAGTGGAGTTCGACATACCCATAGTTTAGAACATAGCTACGAAGAAGGGAAGAGGTCGGGGGAGGGATTTCCACCGGATTTCGGCTGTTCACGCCCTGAATCCGCTCCTCGACGAGATCCGGGCATTCCGCGGTGCGATCGAATTCCGGTGCCTCACGGTCCCCGATCCACGCGGTACGAAGACCTGCGCGTCGCCCGCACGCGACATCCGCGTCGAGACCGTCGCCGATCATCCAGCCGTCGAGTTCGCCGTCGAGGCGTCGTGCCGACGGGATCGAACACCACGAGTCCCACCACGCCGACATCCTGCCGGATCCCGGGCCGCCGGAGAACGCGCTCTGCGCGTGCGCAGCCGGTATCAGCCGTTGACGGCGACCGGGTCGCGGCGGCGCTCGACCGTGTCGACCGCGAGCAGCGCGGCCTCGAGCGTCGCGTCGTCGGCGCCGGCCTCGCGGCGCAGGAACACGGTGCGCGTGAAGCTCTCCCTGGCCTGGTCGAAGTCGCCCGCCTCGAACGCGTTGCGACCGCGGTGCTGGTGTGCGAACGCGGCGATCGGCACCCAGCCCTGGCCCTCGGCCTCGGCCACGCAGGTGGCCAGCTCGTGGTCGGCGGCCGCATGCGCTCCGCGGTACTGCAGCACGGTGGCGTGCAGGACACGCGCGCGCAGCAGGTCCTTGCGGGTGCCGGCCATGCGCGCCTGGCGCACCGCCTCGTCGGCGAGCGGCAGCGCCTCGTCCAGGCGGCCGAGCACCTTCAGCAGCCACACCCGCTCGAGCATCGACGGCAGGCTGCGCAGGTCGGAGATCTCGTCCAGGCGCGCCTCGCACTCGGCCGGATCCACCAGCTCGCGCAGAGAGTCCAGGTCGTATCCCTTGATGTAGCCCACGCCGCCGCCCTCCTGTACCGCCTCGCCGTGTGTTCCAGTCTGCCCGCGGATCCCGCGCATCCGCGAAGGCCCGAGGGCGTGCCGCGAGAAACCGGTGATCCGGCCGATCGCCGGCCACCGATCTGCGGCCCCGAGAGCCGTTCCGGTCGCGAAAGATGCCGCTTCGGCGCGTTCAGAACGACATCTTTCGCGACGGGAGCGAAACGCGCGGACCCGGTGAACGGGCCGGGGCGGGCCGGCGCGGAGGGAGCGAGGGTCAGCGCAGGAACAGCCCGGCATCCGGCCGGGGCGAGGCCACCGCCGTCGCGTCGGTGACGATCGCCGCGTTCTTCGCGAACGCGATCACCTCCGCGCCGTGCGCGAGCTTGGCCGGATGCGGACCGGCGGCGAGGATGCGGGGCAGCGCGTCGGCGGGAAGTGGGGCGTTCGAGGCCGCGAGCACGAGGTTGCCGAACCGGCGGCCCTTCAGGATCTGGGCGTCGGCGAGGATCGCGACCTCCGGCAGCACCGCGCGGATGGTCGCGACCTGGCGGCGCGCGAACGCGAGCCCCGGGCCGTCGGCGACGTTGACGAGCAGCACGCCGGCGGGCCCCAGCAGCTGCGCGAGCTCGGTGTAGAACTCCACGCTGGTCAGGTGCGCGGGGGTCTGCGCCCCTGAGTACACGTCGGCGACGACGAGGTCGACCGCGCCGACGAGCGCCGGTGGAAGGCGGCGCACGCCGTCGCGGGCGTCGCCGATGCGGATCCGGATCGCGGCTCCCCGCGGCAGCGGCAGGTGCTCGCGCACCAGCTCGACCAGCGGCGCCTCCAGCTCGATCACCTGCTGGCGGGATCCGGGGCGGCTGGCCGCGATGTAGCGCGGGATGGTCAGGCCGCCGGCACCCAGGTGCACGGCGGTGATCGCCGCGCCGGGGGAGCCGAGCTGGTCGATCAGGGCGCCCATCCGCACGATGTACTCGAAGTGCAGGTGGGTGGGATCCGCGAGGTCCACGTGCGACTGCGGCGTCTCGTCGATGAGCAGCTCGAATCCGCCGCCGAACGCCGCCGGCACCACCCGCGCGATCCCGCCGGATCCCAGGCGCGCGGCCGGGTGCTCGGTGTCCTTCGCTCGTGATCGGCCCATGGATCCGAGCCTAGTGCATCGTGATGCAGCATGATGATGATATGATGCAGGCATGCGCACGACGGTGAACATCGACGACGACCTGCTGGCCGAGATCAAGGTGATCGCGGCGAAGCGGCATCGGCCGCTCGGTGCGGTGGTCGACGACGCGCTGCGCGGCTATCTCGCAGAGTCTGCGGTGGCGCCCGTCGACTTCAGCTGGGCGGATGTGGCGATCGCGGTTCCTGGGGATCGCGGACTTCGCCCCGGTGTGAACTGGCGGAGCAATTCGGCCATGCTCGACCTGATGGAAGATCTGTGATCCTCCTCGATGTCAACCTCTGGATCCCAGCGTTGCGCATCGGGCATGCGCAGCACGCCTTCGTCACCGGCTGGATGGCGGGCGTGCAGGCGGAGGGGGAGCTGATCGGCGTGTCCGAGCTCGCCCTCTCCGGCGCGGTGCGGCTGATGACGCACCCGCGGGTGTTCGATCCGCCTTCCGATCCGGACACCGCGATGAGCGCCTGCGCCAACGCGATGCGCGCTCCGGGGGCGCAGGTCGTGCGCCCAGGGGTGCGGCACTGGCAGATCTTCGATCGCATGGTGCGAGCGGGGGCGGCTCGGGGCAACGACGTCCCCGACGCCTACCATGCAGCACTGGCGATCGAGCACGGCGCCACGCTGGCGTCCTTCGACCGGGGGCTCGCGCGGTTCCCTGGCCTGCGCCTGATCGATCCGTCGGCGAGCTGACTCCTGGAGTCGCCCGGATCGGGGTCGCCCGGATCCGGTCGACCGGGTATGACCGCGACGTGCCTTGCTGCTGACGTGATGACCTCGGCGGGCGAGTGAGACGAGGGGGTTGCCCGCGCTTATACCCCTCTCACAGCAGATCGTCAAGATTCGCGCTTGCCATGTCGTGAAATCGGGCCTATAGTGGACATTTGCGCCTCGCTCCTCCCTGCCCTCATATGGTGGTCGGCAGAACCCCGTACGTCCTCGCTCCTCGACAGAGCGCCTTCGGCGTGCGGCCGTGTGACGCGGCGCACTCACCTGACGACGAGGAATCGAGACGCCCTTCGGGGCTCACGGAGGTTATTCCCTTGGCTGCTGCTCGCAACGCATCCACCCCCACCACCACCAAGAACGGACGCGGCCACTCCCGCCTCTCGTTCGCCAAGATCTCCGACACGCTGACGGTCCCCGACCTGCTCGCCCTGCAGACCGAGTCCTTCGACTGGCTCGTGGGCAACGAGGCCTGGCGCAAGCGCGTCGCGGAGGGCAAGAAGGCCGGCCGCAAGGACCTCGCCGAGGCCAGCGGCCTCGAGGAGATCTTCGAGGAGATCTCCCCGATCGAGGATCTGAGCGAGACCATGCAACTCTCGTTCACGAACCCGTACCTCGAGCCCGAGAAGTACTCCATCGAGGAGTGCAAGGAGCGAGGCAAGACGTACGCAGCCCCGCTCTACGTCGAAGCCGAGTTCATGAACCACCAGACCGGTGAGATCAAGACCCAGACGGTCTTCATGGGCGACTTCCCCCTGCAGACCGCCAAGGGCACGTTCATCATCAACGGCACCGAGCGCGTCGTCGTCTCGCAGCTGGTCCGCTCCCCGGGCGTCTACTTCGACAAGACCCCCGACAAGACCAGTGACAAGGACATCGTCTCCGCCCGCGTCATCCCCTCGCGCGGCGCCTGGCTCGAGTTCGAGATCGACAAGCGCGACCAGGTCGGCGTGCGCATCGACCGCAAGCGCAAGCAGTCCGTCACCGTCTTCCTGAAAGCCCTCGGCCTGACCAGCGAGGAGATCCTCGCCGAGTTCGCCGGCTTCGCCTCGATCGAGGAGACGCTCGCGAAGGACACGATCCTCACCAAGGAGGACGCGCTCCGCGACATCTACCGCAAGCTCCGTCCGGGCGAGCAGGTCGCCGCCGAGGCCGCCCGCGCGCTGCTGGACAACTTCTACTTCAACGCGAAGCGCTACGACCTCGCCAAGGTCGGCCGCTACAAGATCAACCAGAAGCTGGGCCTCGACCTGCCGCTGGACGAGTCCGTCCTCACGGTCAAGGACGTGGTCGAGACCATCAAGTACCTGGTGCGCCTGCACGCCGGCGTGGAGACCTTCGAGGGGATCCGCGGGGGCAAGAAGGCCGAGATCCGTCTCGCGACCGACGACATCGACAACTTCGGCAACCGCCGCATCCGCGCCGTGGGCGAGCTCATCCAGAACCAGGTCCGCACGGGTCTTTCCCGCATGGAGCGCGTCGTGCGCGAGCGCATGACCACGCAGGACATCGAGGCGATCACCCCGCAGACCCTGATCAACGTGCGCCCCGTCGTGGCCGCGATCAAGGAGTTCTTCGGCACCTCGCAGCTGTCGCAGTTCATGGACCAGAACAACCCGCTCGCGGGCCTGACCCACAAGCGCCGCCTCTCGGCCCTCGGCCCCGGTGGCCTGAGCCGCGACCGCGCCGGCGTCGAGGTGCGCGACGTGCACCCCTCGCACTACGGCCGCATGTGCCCGATCGAGACCCCGGAAGGCCCGAACATCGGTCTGATCGGCTCGCTCGCCACGTTCGCGCGGATCAACTCGTTCGGTTTCATCGAGACGCCGTACCGCAAGGTCGAGGGTGGCAAGGTCACCGAGCACATCGACTACCTGACCGCCGCCGAGGAGGTCGACTTCAACATCGCGCAGGCGAACGCCCCGCTCGATGCCGAGGGCCGCTTCACCGAGGCGCACGTGCTGGCCCGTCCGAAGGGCGGATCCGGCGAGGTCGACATGTTCCTGCCCGAGGAGATCGGCTACATCGACGTCTCCCCGCGCCAGATGGTGTCGGTCGCGACCTCGCTCGTGCCGTTCCTCGAGCACGACGACGCGCAGCGCGCGCTCATGGGCGCCAACATGCAGCGTCAGGCCGTCCCGCTGCTCCGTTCCGAGTCGCCGTTCGTCGGCACCGGTATGGAGGGCTACGCCGCCATCGACGCTGGTGACGTGATCACCGCCGAGAAGCCCGGTGTGGTCTCCGAGGTCTCCGCGGACCGCGTCGTGGTCATGCTCGACGAGGGCGGCACGCAGGAGTACTACCTGCGCAAGTTCGACCGCTCCAACCACGGCACCTCCTACAACCAGAAGGTCGTCGTCTCGGCCGGCGAGCGCGTCGAGGTCGGCGAGGTCATCGCCGACGGCCCCGCCACCGAGAACGGCGAGCTCGCGCTCGGCAAGAACCTCCTCGTCGCGTTCATGACGTGGGAGGGCCACAACTTCGAGGACGCGATCATCCTCAGCCAGGACCTGGTGAAGGACGACACCCTCTCCTCGATCCACATCGAGGAGTACGAGGTCGACTCGCGCGACACGAAGCTCGGCAAGGAGGAGATCACCCGTGACCTCCCCAACGTCAGCCCGGAGCTCCTGAAGGATCTGGACGAGCGCGGCATCATCCGCATCGGCGCCGAGGTCCGCCCCGGCGACATCCTCGTGGGCAAGGTCACGCCGAAGGGCGAGACCGAGCTGAGCGCCGAGGAGCGCCTGCTCCGCGCGATCTTCAACGAGAAGAGCCGCGAGGTCCGCGACACGTCCCTGAAGGTGCCGCACGGCGAGCAGGGCACGGTCATCGCGGTCAAGGAGTTCAACGCCGAGGACGGCGACGACGAGCTCGGCTCGGGCGTCAACCGCCGCGTCGTGGTCTTCATCGCCCAGAAGCGCAAGATCACCGAGGGCGACAAGCTCGCCGGCCGCCACGGCAACAAGGGCGTCATCGCGAAGATCCTGCCCGTCGAGGACATGCCGTTCCTCGCCGACGGAACCCCGGTCGACGTCATCCTGAACCCGCTCGGCATCCCCGGCCGCATGAACTTCGGCCAGGTGCTGGAGACCCACCTCGGCTGGGTCGCCAAGCAGGGCTGGAAGATCGACGGCAACCCGGAGTGGGCCGCGAACCTCCCCGCGGAGGCGTTCGACGTCGCCCCGGGCACCAAGGTCGCGACCCCGGTGTTCGACGGCGCCCACCAGGAGGAGATCGAGGGTCTGCTCGACTCGACGCTGCCGACCCGTGACGGCGTGCGCCTGATCGACTCGACCGGCAAGACCACCCTGTTCGACGGCCGCTCCGGCGAGCCGTTCCCGGGGCAGATCTCCGTGGGCTACATGTACATCCTGAAGCTCCACCACCTGGTCGACGACAAGATCCACGCGCGTTCGACGGGCCCCTACTCGATGATCACCCAGCAGCCGCTCGGCGGTAAGGCCCAGTTCGGCGGCCAGCGCTTCGGTGAGATGGAGGTGTGGGCGCTCGAGGCCTACGGCGCCGCGTACGCGCTGCAGGAGCTCCTCACGATCAAGTCCGACGACATCCTCGGCCGCGTCAAGGTGTACGAGGCGATCGTCAAGGGCGAGAACATCCAGGAGCCGGGCATCCCCGAGTCGTTCAAGGTGCTCATGAAGGAGATGCAGTCGCTCTGCCTGAACGTCGAGGTCCTCTCGGCCGACGGCACCGCGGTCAACCTCCGCGACACCGATGACGAGGCCTTCCGCGCCGCCGAGGAGCTGGGGATCAACATCTCCAGCCGCTTCGAGTCCGCATCCATCGACGAGATCTGAGCCTTCGGGGGATCCGGATCCGCTCCAGGTCCCCCCGGCCCTGACTTTGGTTTCGACAGTTCGGCTCCGCCGACCTGCTCAACCACCGGTTTTTATTGAGACACAGGAGAACTAGTGCTCGACGCAACAACCTTCGATGAGCTTCGCATCGGCCTCGCCACCGCAGACGACATCCGCAAGTGGTCCTACGGTGAGGTCAAGAAGCCCGAGACCATCAACTACCGCACGCTGAAGCCGGAGAAGGACGGCCTCTTCGGCGAGCAGATCTTCGGTCCCTCCCGCGACTGGGAGTGCGCCTGCGGCAAGTACAAGCGCGTGCGCTTCAAGGGCATCGTCTGCGAGCGCTGCGGCGTGGAGGTCACCAAGAGCTCCGTCCGCCGTGAGCGCATGGGCCACATCGAGCTCGCCGCGCCCGTCACCCACATCTGGTACTTCAAGGGCGTGCCCTCGCGTCTCGGCTACCTGCTGGACATGGCCCCGAAGGACCTCGAGAAGGTCATCTACTTCGCCGCGTACATGGTCATCTCGGTCGACGAGGACGCGCGCCACCGCGACCTGGCGACCCAGGAGAACAACATCCGCCTCGAGCTGAAGACGCTCGGCGACCGCCGCGACGCCAAGATCGCGGAGCGCCTGGCCAAGCTGGAGTCCGAGCTCGCGGCCCTCGAGGCCGAGGGAGCCAAGGCCGACGCCAAGAAGAAGGTCAAGGACGCCGCCGAGAAGGAGATGTCCCTGATCCGCAAGGGCGCCGACGAGGCGATCGTCAAGCTCGAGCGCGTGTGGGAGGACTTCCGCACCCTCGAGGTGGGCGCCCTGCGTCCCGAGGACGACGTGTTCCACGAGCTGCAGGACCGGTTCGGCCAGTACTTCGAGGCGCACATGGGCGCCGAGGCGATCCAGCGTCGCCTCGCGGCGTTCGACCTGCAGGCCGAGTCGGAGAAGCTGCACCTGCAGATCTCCGAGGGCAAGGGCCAGCGCAAGATCCGCGCGATCAAGCGCCTCAAGGTCGTGAACTCGTTCCTGGAGACCGGCATGAGCCCGGCCGCCATGGTGCTCGACGTGGTGCCGGTGATCCCGCCGGAGCTGCGCCCGATGGTGCAGCTGGACGGTGGCCGCTTCGCGACCAGCGACCTGAACGACCTGTACCGCCGCGTGATCAACCGCAACAACCGTCTTCGTCGTCTGATCGACCTCGGCGCCCCCGAGATCATCGTCAACAACGAGAAGCGCATGCTGCAGGAGGCCGTCGACGCGCTGTTCGACAACGGCCGCCGCGGTCGTCCCGTCACGGGCACCGGCAACCGCGCCCTGAAATCCCTCAGCGACATGCTGAAGGGGAAGCAGGGCCGGTTCCGCCAGAACCTGCTCGGCAAGCGCGTGGACTACTCGGGCCGTTCGGTCATCATCGTCGGCCCGCAGCTCAAGCTGCACCAGTGCGGTCTGCCGAAGACGATGGCGATCGAGCTGTTCAAGCCGTTCGTGATCAAGCGCCTGATCGACCTGGGCCACTCGCAGAACATCAAGGCCGCCAAGCGCGCCGTCGAGCGCATGCGCCCCGAGGTCTGGGACGTGCTCGAGGAGATCATCCGCGAGCGCCCCGTGCTGCTGAACCGCGCCCCCACCCTGCACCGCCTGGGCATCCAGGCCTTCGAGCCGCAGCTCGTCGAGGGCAAGGCCATCCAGCTGCACCCGCTCGTCTGCGCGGCGTTCAACGCCGACTTCGACGGCGACCAGATGGCCGTGCACCTGCCGCTGTCGGTCGAGGCCCAGGCCGAGGCCCGCGTGCTGATGCTCGCGTCGAACAACATCCTGAAGCCGTCCGACGGTCGCCCGGTCACCCTGCCCTCGCAGGACATGATCATCGGCCTGCACCACCTGACCACGGTCAAGGCCGGTGCGCTCGGCGAGGGCCGTGCGTTCGGCTCGGTGGGCGAGGCGATCCTGGCGAAGGACGAGGGCACCCTCGACCTGCAGGCCAAGGTCCGCATCCGCATCCCGGGTCTGACGTTCCTCGAGGGCGAGGCCCCGGAGGGGTACGCCACCCACGGTCTCGTGGACGCGTCGCTCGGCCAGGCGATCTTCAACGACACCCTGCCGAAGGGCTACCCGTTCGTGCGCGAGGTCGCCGACAAGGGCAAGCTCTCGCAGATCGTCAACAAGCTCGCCGAGGAGTACCCGAAGGTCGAGACCGCCGCGTCGCTGGACCGCATCAAGGACGCCGGCTTCTACTGGGCCACGCGTTCGGGTGTGACCGTCGCGCTCAGCGACGTCATCACCCCGCCGAACAAGGCGGAGATCGTCGCGGGCTACGAGAAGCAGGCCGAGAAGATCCAGGCGCAGTACGACAAGGGTCTCACCACCGACGCCGAGCGTCGTCAGGAGCTCGTCGAGCTCTGGACGAAGGCGACGAACGAGGTCCAGGCCGAGATGCAGGCGAACTTCCCGGAGGACAACACCATCAACCGCATGGTGTCCTCGGGTGCTCGTGGCAACTGGCTGCAGATCCGTAACATCGCCGGTATGCGCGGTCTGGTGAACAACACCAAGGGTGAGTTCATCCCGCGTCCGATCATCTCCTCGTACCGCGAGGGCCTGTCGGTGGCGGAGTACTTCATCGCCACGCACGGTACCCGCAAGGGGCTCGCCGACACCGCTCTGCGTACGGCCGACTCGGGCTACCTGACCCGTCGTCTGGTCGACGTCTCGCAGGACGTCATCATCCGCGAGGACGACTGCGGCACCGCGAAGGGCCTCGAGCTCCCGATCGCCGCGCCGAACAGCGCCGGCGAGCTGGTGCGCGACGCGAACGTGGAGAACTCCGTGTTCGCCCGCACGCTGGCGTCCGACGTCGTGAACGAGGCCGGCGAGGTTCTCGCCACCGCCGGTGAGGACGTCGGCGACGTGCTCATCGACAAGCTCGTCGCGGCGGGCGTGACCTCGATCAAGGTCCGCTCGGTGCTGACCTGCGACTCGGCGGTCGGCGTCTGCGCGCAGTGCTACGGCCGCTCGCTGGCCACCGGCAAGACGGTGGACATCGGCGAGGCCGTCGGCATCATCGCGGCCCAGTCGATCGGTGAGCCCGGCACGCAGCTGACGATGCGTACCTTCCACCTCGCTTCGGCCGGTGACATCACGCAGGGTCTGCCCCGTGTGCAGGAGCTCTTCGAGGCGCGCACCCCGAAGGGCGCCACCCCGATCGCCGAGGCCGACGGCCGCATCACGATCGAGGAGACCGACAAGTCCAAGAAGGTCATCCTCACGCCCGACAACGGCGACGAGGAAGTGGTCTACCCGGTGCTGAAGCGTGCGACGCTCCTCGTCGAGGACGGCCAGCACGTCTCGGTCGGCGACCCGCTGCAGGTCGGCACGCTCGACCCCAAGGAGGTCATGCGCGTGCAGGGCGCCCGCGAGGTGCAGAAGTACCTCGTCGGCGGCGTGCAGGACGTGTACCGCTCGCAGGGTGTGCCGATCCACGACAAGCACATCGAGGTCATCGTGCGCCAGATGCTGCGCAAGGTCACCGTCGTCGACCACGGCGACACGACCCTGCTGCCGGGTGAGATGGTGGACAGCCGTCGTTACCAGGACATCAACCGCGCGGCCGTCGCAGAGGGCAAGCGCCCGGCGTCCGGCCGCCCGGAGCTGATGGGTATCACCAAGGCGTCGCTCGCGACCGAGTCGTGGCTGTCGGCCGCGTCCTTCCAGGAGACGACCCGCGTGCTCACGCAGGCCGCCATGGAGGGCAAGAGCGACCCGCTGGTCGGCCTCAAGGAGAACGTCATCATCGGAAAGCTCATCCCCGCGGGGACGGGCCTGCGCCGCTACCGCGACATCACGGTGGAGGCGACCGAGGAGGCCAAGAGCGAGCGCTACCCGAACCGGATCTTCGCATCCGACGGGGCGTACGCCGACGGCGACTTCGGCTACGTCGACTTCGACGCGTTCTCGACCGACGACATCACGCCCGGCACCTACAATTGAGTCGGCCGGGCTCACTGTTGCGAAGCAACGTCGAGCCCGGATCGACTCAAGGTCGAGCGAGCACGCGCGCAGCGCGAGCGAGTCGAAACCCCAGAGCCCGATCGCCTGACGAAGACCCCCGGATCCCTCGGATCCGGGGGTCTTCGCGTATCCGGATCCGGATCGTCGTGCATTCGTCGTGCATTCGTCGCGCCCTGTCCGGAGGAGAACTCGCGTTCGGGCGGAGGAATCGCGCGGATCTCTCCTCCCGTCGCGGGGTTCTCCTCCAGAGCGCGGGGTCTCCTCCCGCCCGGGCTGCCCGCGGCCAGCGCCGCGGCGAGGGCGAGGGCGGCGACGGCGACCGCGGTGCTGCGAGTCTTCATGGCGCGAGGACAGGGCCCGTGACTGCCCGGCCTGGACGGCGCTCCGGGGTAGCCTGGGGAGACCTCCGGAGCGACTCCGGGGAAGGGAGCGGAATGACCGGGCAGCGGGTGGTGATCCTGGGCGAGGCGCGGGTCGACGAGGTCCGCGATCCCGGTGGCGTGCGCGAGAGCGTGTCCGGCGACGCCGTCGAGCTGGCCGCACAGCTGCTCGGGCATGGCCTCGCCCTCACCGTGGTCGCACCGGTCGCGGAGGACGCCGACGGCGAGCGGATCCGCACCACTCTCGAGGACCGCGGGATCCGCCTCGTTCCCGTTCCCGCGCCCGAGGGCACTCCGCGCCGCTCGATCGTGCGTGATCGCGCCGGCGTTCAGACGGAGCGGTCTCGGGGCGAGCGTGCGTTCCCCGATACGCGACGCTCGCTGGCCGCGCAGGCCGACGCCGACCTGATCGTCGACCTCCGCGACCGCGAGGCCACCACGATCGTCGAGACGCGCGACGAGGTGCTGCGCGACCTGGGGCTGGGCGCCGCTGTGGTCCCCGCCGGTGCGCAGGCGCCCGCAGCGTCAGCGGATCCGGCAGGCCCGGGCCGCGTCGAGGATCCGGATCGCGCGGACGCCGCGGAGGCGGGGATGCACGCCGACGCGTCGGAGAAGCCGCGGGAGTCAGCCGCCTCCGAAGGCTCCGGCTCCGCACTGAGCGGGACGGCTTCCTCATCCGACTCCGCGACGCCGGCCGCGCCCGGCGGGTCGACGTCCGCGGCGCGCGCGCCACGGCTCCTGCCCGCGCCGATCATCGCAGGCACGTACCGTCACGGCCCGGTGCGGCTCATGCCGGAGGCGCCCGTCGCGCACGCGCCGGGCCGGGACTGGCACGGACTGGAGGAGAGGCTCACCCGTATCGCGACGTAGCTCCCGTCCGCGTCGCGATACGGCTCGGCGTCGTGCGGCGGGGCGGGCGGCGCGGCCCGTGCCGCACGACGCGAAGAGACCCTCGGGCCTCAGCGCCGCGGCGCGTAGCGCACCGGCGGGTGCGTGCGGAGCACCAGGTCCCGCAGCTCCTCGAGCGAGGCATCCGCACCGAAGACGCCCGCCGTGCGCGCCTGCACGAGCACGTTGCCGAGCGCGGTCGCCTCGACCGGGCCCGCCAGCACGGGCAGGCCCGAGCGGTCGGCGGTGGCCTGGCACAGCAGCCGGTTGAGGGATCCGCCGCCGATGAGGTCGATCTCCTGGATGGTCCTCCCGGTCAGCGCGGACGCGGCGGACACGGCGTCCGCGAAGGCCTGCGCGATCGACGCGACGATCATGCGGACGAACGCGGCACGGTCGGCCGGAGGCTCCGCACCGTCCGCTCGGACGACGGCGGCGATGCGCGCGGGCATGTCGCCGGGCGTGCTCAGGGCCGGGTCGTTCGCATCGAACAGCGGGACATCGGGGCGTGCGGCGGCGGCTTCTTCCAGCAGCGAGGGAAGGTCGATCCTCGAGCCGTCCTCGGCCTCCCACGCGCGCACGGTCTCGCTGAGCAGCCACAGTCCCGTGACGTTGTGCAGGAACCGGATCCGGCCGTCCACCCCGAGCTCATGCGTGAAGCCGGCGTCGCGCGCGGCCTCGGTGAGCGCGGGCACGGTGAGCTCGAGTCCGACCAGGCCCCAGGTGCCGCAGGAGATGTACGCCGCGGAGGGGGAGGCCAGGGGTGCGGCGACGACCGCCGAGGCCGTGTCGTGGGAGCCGACCGCCACGACGGGCAGATCCGCGCCGATGCGCGTGGCGACGGCGGGCAGCAGCCGCCCGATCGGGTCGCCGGGTTCGACCAGCCCCGGCAGCAGGCCGGCGCGGATCCCGATCCGCTCCGCGAGCGCCAGATCCCACTGCCTGTCGTGCACGTCGAGCAGACCCGTGGTCGACGCGTTCGTGCGCTCGGCGACGCGTGCGCCGGTGAGCAGGAAGGCGACGAGATCGGGGATGAGCAGAGCGGTGTCGGCATCCGCTGCGCGTTCGTCGACCCGGTACTGGTACAGCGTGTTGAACGGCAGGAACTGCAGTCCGTTGCGCTGGTACAGCTCATCGAAGGGCGCGATGGCGTGCACCGCGGCGACGCCGCGTTCGCTGCGCTCGTCGCGGTAGTGGAACGGTTCGGCGAGCAGCTCGCCGTCCTTCAGGAGCCCGTAGTCGACGGCCCAGGAGTCGATGCCGATGCTCTCGATCGCGGGCTCGCGCCGGACCGCCTCGGCCAGGCCGTCGACGATGTGCCGGTAGAGGGCGTCGAAGTCCCAGTGCAGGCCGTCGGCGCGCGAGACGGGGCCGTTCGGGAACCGGGCGACCTGTTCGAGCTCGAGCACGTCAGGGCCCACGCGGCCGATCATGACGCGCCCGCTGGTGGCGCCGAGATCGACCGCGGCGAACGCGCGGACAGGGGCCGGTGAGGTCATCGGTCCGCGTCCAGCGCCGAGTGCACGGGAAGCTGTCGGGTGCACGGCTTCGTCGCGCGAACGACCCGTGCACTCGACAGGAGGCCGTGCACCCGGCGGGATCCGCGCGCCACCGGGCCGGCCACGTCGTGCACCGCGGTCATCGCAGGAACGCGGCGGCGACGCCGGAGTCGACGGGGATGTGCAGGCCGGTGGTGCGGCTGAGCTCGGGACCGGTGAGCACATAGACCGCGTCGGCGACGTTCTCCGGCACGACCTCGCGCTTGAGGATGGTGCGGTTCGCGTAGAACTGGCCGAGGTCCTCCTCGGCGACGCCGTAGGTCGCGGCGCGGTTGGCGCCCCAGCCGGAGGCGAAGATCCCGGATCCGCGCACGACGCCGTCGGGGTTGATGCCGTTCACGCGCACGCCGTGCTCGCCGAGCTCGACGGCCAGCAGTCGCACCTGGTGCGCCTGGTCGGCCTTCGTGGCGGAGTAGGCGATGTTGTTCGGGCCCGCGAACACCGAGTTCTTGGAGGAGATGTAGATGATGTCGCCGCCGAGCTTCTGATCGATGAGGATCTTCGCGGCCGCCTTCGAGACGAGGAAGGATCCCTTCGCCATGACGTCGTGCTGCAGGTCCCAGTCCTTCTCGGTGGTCTCCAGCAGCGGCTTGGAGAGGGACAGCCCGGCGTTGTTCACGACGAGGTCGACCCCGCCGAACGCGAGCACGGCGGTGTCCAACGCGGCCTGCACGGCGTCGGCGTCGGCGACGTTCGCCGCGACGCCGATCGCGACGTCGGTGTTGCCGAGCTCGGCGGCCGCAGCCTGCGCCTTGGCCAGGTCGAGGTCGGCGACGACCACGCAGGCGCCCTCGGCGGCGAGGCGGGTGGCGATGGCCTTGCCGATGCCGGACGCGGCGCCGGTGACGAACGCGATGCGGCCCTGGTGGGTCTTCGGCTTCGGCATCCGCTGCAGCTTGGCCTCTTCGAGCGCCCAGTACTCGATGCGGAACTTCTCCGCGTCGGAGATGGGGGAGTAGGTCGACAGCGCCTCGGCGCCGCGCATGACGTTGATCGCGTTGACGTAGAACTCGCCGGCCACCCGGGCGGTCTGCTTGTTCGCACCGTAGGAGAACATGCCGACGCCCGGCACGAGCACGATGAGCGGGTCCGCACCGCGGATCGCCGGGGACGCCGGCTCGGTCGCCGAGCCTGCCGAAGCGTGCGCGTCGTAGTAGGCCTGGTAGTCGGCGCGGTACGCGGCGTGCAGCTCGTGCAGGCGCGCGATCTGCTCCTCGGCCGTCGCGGTCGCGGGCAGGTCGAGGATCAGCGGCTTGACCTTCGTGCGCAGGAAGTGGTCGGGGCAGCTCGTGCCCAGCGCGGCCAGCGCGGGGGCCTTCTCGGAGGCGAGGAAGTCCAGCACCACGTCCGCGTCGGTGAAGTGCCCGACCATGGGCTTGTCGGTGGAGGCGATCCCGCGGATCGTCCCGGCCAGCGCGGCCGCCCGCTCGCGCCGCGCGTCCGCCGGCAGCGCCTCGAACCCGGCGCGGACGCCGCCGAACGGCTCGGCCTTGCCGTGCTCGGCGATGTAGGCGGCGGCGGTGTCGATGATCCACAGCGAGTTCGCCTCGGACTCCTCGCTCGTGTCGCCCCACGCCGTGATCCCGTGCCCGCCGAGGATGCAGCCCACCGCCTGCGGGTTCGCGGTCTTGATCCGGGCGATGTCCAGGCCGAGCTGGAAGCCGGGTCGCCGCCACGGCACCCACACGACCTTGTCGCCGAAGATCGCCGCCGTCAGCGCCTCGCCGTCGGCCGCGGTCGCGATCGCGATGCCGCTGTCGGGGTGCAGGTGGTCCACGTGCGCGGCGTCCACCAGGCCGTGCATCGCGGTGTCGATCGAGGGGGCGGCTCCGCCCTTGCCGTGCAGGCAGTAGTCGAACGCGGCGACCATCTCATCCTCGCGGTCCAGCCCCGGGTACACGTCGACGAGAGCGCGCATGCGATCCAGGCGCAGCACGGCGAGGCCCTGCTCGGTGAGCGTGCCGAGGTCGCCGCCGGAGCCCTTGACCCAGAGCAGCTCCACGGGCTGCCCGGTGACCGGATCCGTCTCGGATCCCTTCGCGGAGGTGTTCCCGCCCGCGTAGTTCGTGTTCTTCGGGTCGGCGCCCAGGCGGTTCGAGCGCGCGAGCAGGGCGGCGGCGGTGGGGTTGGTCATTGCGGCTCCGTTGATCGGCGGATGAATCGTTTCAAGAATAGGGCCGGAGCGTGTCGCCCGCAAGGGTCCGCGTCAGGCGTCGCGACGCGGCGGCGCGGTCGTGCCCCGGACGATGAGCTGCGAATCCAGGTGCACGACCTCGGGCTCGTCGCCCTGGGCGATGGCGGCGAGCAGCAGGTCCACCGCGAGGGCGCCGCAGCGGTCCATGCCGATGCGCACGGTCGTGAGCCCCGGCTGCATGGCGGAGGCGAGATCGATGTCGTCGATCCCGACGATGCTGAGATCGTCGGGGCAGCGCCGCCCCAGCGCCGCGATGCCGGCCTGCAGGCCGATCGCCACCAGGTCGTTGTACGCGATGATCCCCGTCGCACCGCTGGACAGGGCGGTCGCGGATGCGGCCCGTCCGCCCTGGACGGTCGCGGCGGCGTGCGGCAGGGGGGTGAAGCGCACGCCGTGCTCGGCGCAGGCGCGCTCTGCGCACGCCGTGCGCTGCGCATCCGCCCACGAGGAGCGAGGGCCCGCGGCGTACGCGATGTGCCGATGCCCGAGGGCGACGAGGTGATCGATCGACTGCCGCACGCCCGTGTCGGAGTCCAGCAGCACGTTCGAATGGCCGGCCACGGCGCGATTGATGACGACGCATCGCGCGTCGGCGAGCATCGCCTCGAGCTGTTCGTCCGGCAGGCGGGGCGAGCACAGCAGGAATCCGTCGAGCCGGGCGGCGCGCTCGATCTGCTCGCGCTCGCGCCGCGGATCCTCGTCGGTGTCGAACAGCACGATCCGGTGCCGTCCGTGCCAGGCCTGCTCGTGGATCGCCTTGATGAGCGATCCGTAGATCGCGTTCGAGATGTCGGGCGCGACGACGCCGATCGTGCGCGCCGCCGTCTCCGCGGATGCGTTCGAGGCCGCGACATAGCCGAGATCGCTCGCCGCCTGCAGCACCCGGCCGAGTGTCGACGGGGCGAGCCGATCCGGTTCGCCGAAGGCGCGCGAGGCCGTGGCGACGGACACTCCGGCCGCCTTGGCCACGGCCGTCAACGTCGCTGCCATGCCTCGGCTCCTCCCTGGCGTCCTGGATCGTGCCTGTGGCATCCGCTCTCAATGTAAAGTACTTGACAAGTTTGTACAAGTCGTTTCATACTCGTGTCATGCCCCCCGCAGCCACCGGAGCCGTCGCGCCGCCGGAGGTCACGACGCGAGAAGAACAGGATCTTGCATGACCATCGAATCCGTGTCCGTCAACGTCACCAGCCCCGGGCGCAACTTCGTCACCCTCAAGATCGTCACGACCGACGGCGTGGTCGGCTGGGGCGACGCCACGCTCAACGGGCGTGAGCTGTCGGTGGCCTCGTACCTGCAGGACCACGTCGCGTCCACCCTCGTCGGCCGTGACGAGAACCGCATCGAGGACACCTGGCAGTACCTGTACCGCGGACCGTACTGGCGCCGCGGTCCGGTGACGATGGCGGCCATCGCCGCCGTCGACATGGCGCTGTGGGACATCAAGGCGAAGAAGGCCGGGATGCCGCTGTACGAGCTGCTCGGCGGGGCCAGCCGCGAGGGGCTGCGCGTGTACGCGCACGCCTCGGGCACGGACTACGCGGCGCTCAAGGACGCCGTCACCGGCTATGTCGAGCAGGGCTACACCGCCGTGCGCGTGCAGACCGGGGTGCCCGGCCTCGGCCAGATCTACGGCGTGTCCTCCAACACCGGGGGCAAGTACGACTACGAGCCCGCCAAACGCGCGGCCGACGGCCGCGCGGCGATCGCGCCGAGCGAGGAGACCTGGGACACCCCGGCGTACCTCGCGCACATGCCGGGCGTGTTCGCGTCGCTGCGGGAGGACTTCGGATCCGGGCTGCGCATCCTGCACGACGCCCACCACCGCATGTCGCCGATCGAGGCCGCGCAGTTCGCGAAGGACGTCGAGCCGTACAAGCTGTTCTGGCTCGAGGACTGCACCCCCGTCGAGGACCAGACCGCCCTGCGCCTGGTGCGTCAGCACTCCACGACGCCGCTCGCGATCGGCGAGGTGCTCAACTCCGTGTACGACTACCAGACGCTCATCACCGAGCGGCTCATCGACTACGTGCGCTCCTCGGTCACCCACACCGGCGGCGTCACCGGGCTGAAGAAGCTGCTCGACTTCGCCGGCATCTACGGCATCCGCTCCGGCATGCACGGACCGACCGACGTCTCGCCCGTCGGCATGGCCGCGGCCCTGCACCTGGGGCTCGCGATCCACAACTTCGGCATCCAGGAGTACATGCCGCACAGCGAGACCACGCTGGGCGTGTTCCGCACGTCGTACGCTTTCGACCGCGGCTTCCTGCACCCGGGGGATGCTCCCGGCCTGGGCGTCGACCTCGACGAGGACGCGGCGTCCGCGTTCGAGTACACCAAGGCGTACCTGCCCGTGAACCGGCTGATGGACGGCACCGTCCACGACTGGTGACCCCGCGCAGGCCGCGCATAGCACAGGAGGATCCATGACCCACTCGCTCACCGATTTCCGCGTCGTCCCCCTTGCCTCGATCGCATCGCCGGATCACGTCGACGCGATCGGCGAGGGCCTCGTGGCCGGAGGGCTGCCCGTCGTCGAGGTCGCGCTGCGCGGCGAGCACGGGCTGCCGGCGATCGGACGCCTCGCCGCCCGCGGCGACCTGCTCGTCGGGGCCGGCACGGTGCTGTCCGTCGAGCAGGGGCGCGCCGCCCTCCGCGCCGGCGCGGGCTTCTTCGTCACGCCGGGACTCGACCCCGAGGTGGTGCGGTTCGCCCAGGACGCCGGGGTGCCGATCATCCCCGGCGTGCTGACCCCCACCGAGGTGCAGGCGGCGATCCGCCTGGGGCTGAACCGCCTGAAGCTGTTCCCCGCGGGCGTGTTCGGCGGGCTGAAGCTGCTCTCGGCGTATGCCGACGTCTACCGCGACGTGCGGTTCATGCCGTCCGGCGGCATCCGCCAGGAGAACCTCGCCGAGCATCTCGCCCACCCCGCCGTGTTCGCCGCGTCGGGAAGCTGGATCACCGGTTCCGCCGCCGAGGGCGCGGATGCCGTCGCCGCCGCCGCCCGCGCCGCCGTCGAGACCGCCGCCTCCGCGACCTCCGCCGCCCGATGACGCGCCTCGACGTGCTCTCGATCGGCGAGAGCCTCGGTCTGATCGTGCCGGAGCGCCCGGGCCGGCTCGCGCACGTGCGCGGCATGATCCTCGGCTTCGGCGGCGCGGAGAGCAACGTCGCCATCGGAGTGGCCCGCCTCGGCGGGACGTCCGGGTGGATCGGACGGGTCGGCGCCGACGGGCTCGGCGAGCTCATCGTCCGGGAGATCCGGGCCGAGGGCGTCGAGGTGCACGCCGCGATCGACGACACCGCCGCGACCGCGCTCATGATCAAGGAGCGCCCGCGCCCCGGGGCCTCGCGGGTGACGTACTACCGCTCGGTGCAGGCCGGCAGCAGGCTCGCACCCGGCGACATCCCGGACGGCGTCGTCGAGCGCGCCCGGATCCTGCACGTGACGGGCATCTCCGCCGGCCTCGGCGAGAGCACGACCGCCGCCGTGCACGCCGCGATCGACCGGGCGCAGCGGGCGGGCGTGCGGGTGTCGTTCGACGTGAACCACCGCAGCGCGCTCTGGCGCGACGGCCGCGACGCGGGCGCCGCCTATCGGGAGCTCGCCGCACGGGCGGACATCGTCTTCGCGGGCGACGACGAGGCGCAGCTGATGACCGGGGCGGCCGATCCGGAGGCGCAGCTCGCGGCCATCCGCGCGCTCGGCCCGGACTGCGCGGTCGTCAAGCTCGGCGCCGACGGCGCGATCGCCCGGCTCGGCGAGGAGCGCATCCGGCGCACCGCGCTGCGGGTGGAGGCCGTCGACACCGTCGGCGCGGGCGATGCCTTCGTCGCGGGCTGGCTCGCCGAGACGGCGCGCGACGCCCCGCTCGCCGAGCGGATCGACACCGCGATCGCCTGCGGCGCCTTCGCCTGCACGGGCGAGGGCGACTGGGAGGCCGCGCCCACGCGCGCCGACCTGGCCTCGCTCACCGAGCCGGCCGGCGACCCCGTGCAGCGCTGAGCCGAACGAGGGCGGGCGGCCGGGATCCGGAACCGCGAGCGGCGGATCCGGATTCCCTGCTCGCGGATCCCGGGATCAGGTGACCGTGCCGAGCTGCCAGGGCACGAACTCGTCCTGACCGAGGTCGAGCTCCTCGCTCACCGACCGCTCGCCGGAGGCGACTCGCAGGATCCGGTCGAAGATCTCCTGGCCGAGCTCGGCGAGCGTGGCCGTGCCGTCGATGATGCGACCGCAGTCGATGTCGATGTCCTCGCGCTGGCGCTCGTACAGCTCGGTGTTCGTGGCGAGCTTGATGGACGGGCTCGGCTTGCCGCCGAGCACCGAACCACGCCCGGTCGTGAAGCAGATCACCGTGGCGCCGCCCGCGATGAGGCCGGTCACCGACACCGGGTCGTAGCCGGGGGTGTCCATGAAGCCCAGCCCCGGCGTGTCGATGCGCTCGGCATAGCGGTACACCGCGGCGAGATCCGACTGGCCCGCCTTCGCGACCGCGCCCAGCGACTTCTCCAGGATGGTGGTGAGCCCGCCGGCCTTGTTGCCGGGGGAGGGGTTGTTGTCCAGCGTCCCGCCGCCGGCCTCGGCGTACCGCTGCCACCACTCGATCCGGTCCAGCAGCGCCTGGGCGACCTCGGGGCTCACGGCGCGCCGGGTGAGCAGATGCTCGGCGCCGAACACCTCGGGCGTCTCGGCCAGCACCGACCGGCCGCCGTAGGAGACGAGCAGGTCGGAGGCCCAGCCCAGCGCCGGGTTGGCGGTGATGCCGGAGTAGCCGTCGGATCCGCCGCAGTTCAGGCCGAGCACGAGCTCGCTGACGTCGCACGGCTCGCGCTGCACGTCGTTCACGCGGTCGAGCATCCGGGTGATCGCCTCGACGCCGGCGCGCACCGAGGCGCGCACGCCGCCGGACTCCTGGATCGTGAGATGCTCCAGCACGGTGTCGCCGGAGAGCTCGAGGGCGTTCACGAACGACGACACCTGCAGCATCTCGCAGCCCAGACCCAGCACCAGGATGCCGGCGAAGTTCGGGTGCTCCGCGTACCCGCGCAGGGTGCGCTCGAGCGTCTGCGCGCCCTCGGACTGCAGCACGAGGCCGCAGCCGGACGTGTGCGTGAGCGCCATGACCCCGTCGATGTGCGGGTGGGGGGCCAGCACGCTCTGCGGGAACTGCGCGGCGATCATCCGCGCCGTGCTGGCGGAGCAGTTCACCGACGTGACGATGCCGATGTAGTTGCGGGTGCCGACGCGGCCGTTCGCCCGGCGGTAGCCGAGGAAGGTCGGGCGCTCGCCGTCGGGCGCCGGCTGCTCATGGTGCACGCCGCCGAGCTCGTGCCGCCGCTCGGCGTCGTCCATGCGCACGTTGTGCGTGTGCACGTGCGAGCCCGCGCGGATCCGCGCGGAGGCGACGCCGATCGACTGCCCGTACTTGCGGATCTGCGTGCCCGGCTCGATGTCGACGAGCGCCACCTTGTGCCCGCGGGCGATGCCGGGGCGGTCGGCGGTGAGCACGCCGACGTTGTCGCCTTCGCGCAGGACGAGCAGATCCGGATCCGTCACGATCGTCGCCTCGTTCCGGGTGTCAGTCGCGCCGTGCATAGGCGGCGAGCGGCAGGTTGTAGGCGAGGTCGACGACGACCTCCGCGGCCTCGTCCTCCTCCAGCCGGTGCTCCGCGACCAGGCGCGCGAGGTAGCCGGCATCGATGCGGCGGGCCAGGTCGTGGCGGGCCGGGATCGAGGCGAACGCACGGGTGTCGTCGACGAAGCCGCTGGTGTTGTAGAAGCCGGCCGTCTCGGTGGCCGCCTCGCGGAAGCGGCGCATGCCGTCGGGGGAGTCCAGGAACCACCACGGGGCGCCCAGGCGCACCGCCGGGAACGCGCCGGCGAGCGGTGCGAGCTCGCGCGAGAACGCGGTCTCGTCGAGCGTGAACAGGATCATCCGGAACGCCGGGTCGCTGCCGAAGGCGTCCAGCAGCGGGCGCAGCGAGCGCGTGTACTCGGTGGCGATCGGGATGTCGAAGCCCTTGTCCGCGCCGTACTCGGCCTGCACGTTCGAGGAGTAGTCGCGCAGCGAGCCGGGGTGCAGCTGCATGACCAGGCCGTCCTCGGCGCTCATCTGCGCCATCTGGAACAGCATGTGCCCGCTGAACGCCTGAGTCTCGGCGGCGTCCAGCGTCTCGCCCGCGAGGGCGCGGGCGAACAGGGCGGAGGCCGTGGACTCGTCCAGCGGAGTGGTGTCGGCGAGCAGGTGGCCGTGGTCGGTGGCTCGGGCGCCGTTCGCGACGAAGCGGGCGCGCTGGGCGCGCAGCGCGGCGAGGTAGCCGGCGTAGTCGCCGATCTCGACGCCGCTGGCCTGCTGCAGGCGGCCGATGTTCTCCGCCCAGTCGGTGCGGTTCAGGTGCAGCACCGGGTCCGGGCGGAAGGTGGGCAGCACGCGCTCGCCCCAGCCCTCGGACTGCAGCTGCCGGTGGAACTCGAGCGTCGACCAGGCGGGATCCGTGGTCGAGAGCACCTCGATGTTGAAGCGATCGAACAGCGGGCGGATCCGGAACTCGTCGGTCTTCAGCGTGGCGTCGAGCTCGTCGTAGATCGCGTCGGCGGTCTCGGCGGACGGCCGCTGCGTGATCCCGAAGATCTCCACCAGCTCGTGCTCGAGCCAGTACCGGGTGGGGGTGCCCCGGAACAGCTTCCAGTTCTCGCAGAACCGGCGCCACACCTCGCGGTGGTCCGCTGCCGAGGCGGCGCCGGCGCGGCTCACACCCATCCGGTCGTGGGGCACGCCCTGCGACACGAGCATGCGCACGAGGTAGTGGTCGGGGATCACGAACAGCTCGGCCGGGTCGCCGAAGTGCTCGTTGCGGGCGATGTCCTCGGCCTCGACATGACCGTGCATGGAGACGATCGGCAGGTCCTTCGCCTCGGCGTACAGGCGCCGCGCGATCGCGCGCGTGGTCGGCTCGGCCGGGAAGGCGCGATCGGGGTTCAGGCTCCAGGTGGACATTCTGAGGCGGCTCCGGTTCTCGAATGGTGCAGGATCCGCGCGGATCACTACAAACGTTTTCATCAGCAGTACACCACGTCGAGTGCTGATGATGCAAGGCTGTTTCTGAGCTGGGTCGCGCCACGCTACAATCGTTTTCAGTCCGGCGGGAGGAGAACACGATGGCGACGGTCCGCGACGTGGCGCAGCAGGCGGGCGTCTCCGTGGCGACGGTCTCCCGCGCCTTGACGATGCCGCACCTGGTCAACGCGACCACGCGCGCCCGCGTGATCGGTGCGGCCGCCGAACTGGGCTATCGGCCCAACCAGGCCGCCCGCGGGCTCAGATCCGGGGTCACGAGCAACATCGGCCTGGTCGTGCCCGACATCGAGAACCCCTACTTCGCGGCCATGACCAAGGGCGTGCAGCACCGCGCGCGCAAGGGCGGGTACTCGGTGTTCGTCGCGGACAGCGACGAGGACGTCGAGCTCGAGGAGGAGGTCATCGCCCGCATCGCCAAGCAGGTCGACGGGCTCATCCTGGCGTCGCCGCGCGGAAGCGCCGAGCGCATCGCGCAGGCCGTGGCCGGGCGTCCGACCGTGGTGCTGAACCGCCGCATCGACGGCCTTCCGTCGCTGCTGATCGACAACGCGGCCGGCATCGTCCAGGTGCTCGACCATCTGCAGGCCCTCGGCCACCGCCGGATCGCCTACGCCGCGAGCCCGATGAGCTCCTGGAGCGGCCGGGAGCGCATCGAGGAGATGCGGCGGCAGGCGCAGGCGCGGTCCGGGCTCGACATCGTCTTCCTCGGCAGCTTCCCCCCGTTCGTGTCCGGGGGGTACCAGGCGGCCGATCTCGCGGTCGCGTCCGGCGCGACCGCGCTGTTCGCCTACAACGACCTCATCGCGATCGGGGCGCTGGAGCGGCTGCGTCATCGCGGCATCGACGTGCCGGGGCAGATCTCGGTGGTCGGGTTCGACGACGTGGCCTTCGCCGAGCTGACCTTCCCGACGCTCACCACCGTCGCGATCCCGCTGCGCACGCTGGGGCATCGCGGCGTCGACGCCCTCACCGACCTGATCTCGGGCGACGGCGCGGCGGGCGAACCTTCGCCCGCCCCCGTCGAGCTGCGGATCCGCCAGTCCACCGCGCCGCAGGCGCAGACCCCGAAGGAAGCCCCATGAGCACCGAACGCCTCAGCACCGCCACGCTCGACGACGGCCTCGCCCGCACGTTCGGCCCGGCCGTGCGCCCGCAGCGGGTCGGCATCGTCCACCTCGGCATCGGCGCGTTCCACCGCGCCCACCAGGCCGTGTTCACCGAGCTCGCGTCCGCCGCGGCCGGCGAGACGCACTGGGGGATCCTCGGGGTCACGCAGCGCAGTCGCGGCGTGGCCGACCAGCTCGTGCCGCAGGACGGCCTGTACGGCGTGCTGCAGAAGGGTGCCGACGCGACAGAGCTGCGGCTGGTCGGATCCGTCGTCGACGTCGCGTTCCCGGGGGAGGAGACGACCCGGGTGATCCGGGCCATCGCCGCCCCGACCACGCACATCGTGTCGCTGACGGTCACCGAGAAGGGCTACCGCGCGGCGGCGGACGGCACCCTGGACCGGGACGACGCCGACCTGCAGGCCGACCTCGCCGCCCTCGTCGCCGAGAGCCGGGGAGCGGACGCCGAAGAGCCCGCCCGCAGCCCGATCGGCCTGCTCGTGCGAGGCCTGGCCGAGCGCGCCCGCACCGCGTCGTCCCACCCGGTGACCGTGGTCTGCTGCGACAACATCGTCGACAACGGGCGCTTCGTGGAGGCGCTCGTGCACGAGGTGCTCGACGCGGCGATCGCCGCGGGCGGCGCGGAGCTCGCCGCGGTGCGCTCCTGGATCGCCGAGAGCGCGGCGTTTCCCGGCACCATGGTCGACCGCATCGTGCCGGCGACCACCGAGGCGAACCGCGCCGAGGCGGAGCGGCTGCTCGGCCTGCGGGACGAGGGACTGGTCGTCGCGGAGCCGTTCCGCCAGTGGGTCATCCAGGACCGCTTCGCCGGGCCCCGCCCGCAGTGGGAGAAGGCCGGCGCCATCTTCACCGACGACGTCACCCCGTTCGAGCAGGCGAAGCTGCGGATGCTCAACGGGACCCACTCGCTGCTCGCGTACTGGGGATCGCTGCACGGTCTGACGACGATGGCGGACGCCGTCGCCGACGAGCGCCTCGGTGCGATCGCGCACGGGTTCCTCATGGAGGAGGTCATCCCGACCCTGGTCGCGCCGGAGGGGCTCGACCTCGTCGAGTACGCCGAGTCGCTGCTGGAGCGCTTCGCCAACCCCAACACCGGGCACACGACGATCCAGGTCGCCATGGACGGATCCAAGAAGCTCCCGATCCGCCTGTTCGGCACCGTGGGCGACAACCTCGCCCGCGGCGTCGTGCCCGTGCACGCGGCGCAGGCCTTCGCCGCGTGGATCGTGTTCGTGGCCCTGGGGCGCACCGTCACGGGGGCGCCGCTCGTGCTCGACGATCCGCGCGCGGCCGAGCTGTCCGCCGCGACCGGACGCGGGTCGGGTGCGACGCCGGACGCCGCACAGCTCGTGTCGGCCGTGCTCGCCCTGCCGGACTTCGTCCCGGCCGGCATCGCCGCGCACGCCGGATTCGCGGCGGCGGTCACGGCTGCCGTCGCGGAGCTGCTCGCGGAGCACTGAGTCCGCTCAGGCCTCGCCGGCTCACGCCCCCCAGATCTGCGGGGTCGTCCGCACGGAGCGTCCGGTGCGGGCGGCCTCGTCGACCGCCAGGGCCAGGAAGTGGTCCTGGGAGGCCTCGGCCAGGCCGTAGAACCCGCCGCCGCCGGCGACGAAGGCGGCCATCCGGACCAGGCACTCGGCCACGGCGATCTCGTCGTCCATGAGCGAGACGGGCGCGAACGGATTGCGATACACCCACTCCTGGCCGGCGAGCAGGCCGCGCAGGAAACGCCCCTCGAGGTTGGTGTACTGCCCGGCGTCCATCCGGCGGATCGTGTAGTGCGCGGGCGTGCGGAAGTCCTGCAGGTAGCGCACCTCGGTGCCGTCGATCTCGCCGCGCTCGCCGCGGGCGAGCAGATGGGTGCGACGGATCCAGGATCGGTTCTGCGCGGGCGCCCAGTCGTACACGCCGTGCCGGTCGCCGAAGTCGAGGTGCGCGAGGATCTGCTCGGCCTCCAGGACGGACTCCGAGACCGGGTCGCCGCCGCGGCCTGGGCCGCCCACGAGGGGCGTGGTGTAGCGGGACGCCGTGATCACGGCGTCCTCGAAGCCGATGCCGAGCATCCGCCGCATGATGCTCATGGCGTGGTAGCCGTGGCTGATCGACACGCGGCACTCGCGCACGTCGCCGAGCACGCCGGAGCGGGCGACGGCCAGCTGCGCGGCGATCAGGGGCTGCAGGTGATACTGCTCGGCGACCTGCACCGGGGCGTCCGCGCCCACCGCGCGGAACAGGGCGGTGAGGTCGTCGAGCGTGTCGGCGGGAGGGGTCTCGGTGAGCACCGGGACTCCGGCCCGCACGGAGTGCACGATCAGCTCCGGGGCCGCCTCGCGCGTGACGGACAGCACCGTGAAGTCGGGACGCCGGTGCGCGTGCAGCTCGTCGAGGCTCGCGAACACGGGCGCGCCCCAGGCCTGCCGCATCCGCTCCGCCTCGGCCCGGTCGCGCACGACGAGCCCGGCGATCTCGAAGCGGTCGCCGAGGGCTGCGGCGACGCGCAGGATGTACTCCGCGCGCCATCCGGCCCCGACCACCGCGAGGGTCGCCGGGGCCGGCGCGTCCGGGGGCGTCATCAGGCCAGCGTACGCGCTGCGTTCTGCGCGAGCACGCTGATCTCGGCGGCCTTGAGGGCGTGCTCCTGCGTCATCGCGGTCTCGGTGCGGTCGAGCACGTCGCGGATCAGCTGTCCGAAGAACGGGAAGCCCGTCACGCCGTCGGCGTTGAGGTGCTGCTCGCCGTCTCCGTTGACCAGGAACACGTGACCGGGCGTGTTCTCGGTGGCGACGTTGGTGTACTTGCGCAGCTCGATGTAGCCGTCGGTGCCGAGCAGGATCGTGCGTCCGTCGCCCCAGGCGCCGAGACCGTCGGGGGTGAACCAGTCCACGCGCACGTAGCCGGTGCTGCCGTTGTCGAGCACGATGTGCGCGTCTCCGAAGTCCTCGAACCCGGGGTGCTCGGGGTGCGCGTAGTTGGCGACGGTGGCGCTGACGACCTCGGCGTCCGTCGCGCCGGTGAAGTACAGCATCTGCTCGAAGTTGTGGCTGCCGATGTCGCAGAGGATGCCGCCGAACTGCTCGCGGTCGTAGAACCAGTCCGGCCGCCCGAGATGCCCCTCGCGGTGCGGTCCGAAGCTCGCCACCTGCAGAACCCTGCCGATCGCGCCCTGCTCGACCAGATGGCCCGCCATGACGGCCGCCTCGACGTGGATGCGCTCGGAGTAGTAGACCGCGTACTTCCGGCCGGTGCGCGCGACCGTCTCGCGCACGCGCGCGAGCTGGTCGAGCGTGGTCAGCGGGGCCTTGTCGGTGAAGTAGTCCTTGCCCGCCTCCATCACCCGGATCCCGGCGTCCGCGCGCAGGGAGGTGATGGCCGCGGCGGCGACCAGACGCACCTCGTCGTCGTCGAGGATCTCCTGCTCGCTGCGGGCGACGCGGGCGCCGGGGAACGCGGCGACGAAGGCGGCCACCTTCGCCTCGTCGGGGTCGTAGACCCACTTCGGCGTGCCGCCGGCCTCGACGAGGCCCTGGGTCATGCCGTGGATGTGGCCGTGGTCGAGGTGCGCCGCGGCGAAGGCGAACTCGCCGGGCTCGACGACGGGGCGGGGCTTGGAGGTGGGGGCGTAGTTGGCGCCGTCGGATGCCGACATGGATGCTCCTGGGATGTCTTTCTCGGTCGGGTCAGCGTGCAGAGGATCCGACGACGATCTCGCCGCCGAAGTCGCGCACGGAGCTGGTCTTCTGGTAGAAGCGGGGCGCCCGCTCCACGAGCGCACCGGCGCGGTAGTAGGGGTCCTCGGGGGTCAGGGGCAGGTCGACGACGCGGCGCTCGATCGCGGACTCGTAGATCGCGGTGACGATCTCGATCGCGTTGCGGCCGTCCTCGCTGCCGGGCGACGCGGGGCGGCCCTCGCGGATCGCGGCCATGACCTCGCCGAGCTGCCCGCCGTGGCCGGTGTGCGTCAGAGGGGTGTGCGCCGCGGCCAGGGCGTCCAGCTCCGCGACGAGCCCGGGATTGCCGCCGGGGAGGGGGAAGCCGTTGTCGCGGGCGGTCTCGGCGACGACCCGCCAGGGCTGCGAGATACGGGCCCGCTCGCCGTGGATGACGATCTCCTGCTCCTCGCCGTGCGAGACGACCGAGCTGGTCAGCTGCCCGAGCGCGCGGCCGAACCGCATCACGGCGACCGAGAGGTCCTCGACCTCAGCGTTGTCGTGCTGCGCGTTGGAGAGCATCGCGGTGATCTCGGTGGGCCGCCCCATCAGCCACAGCATCAGATCGATGTGGTGGATGGCGTGGTTGAGGGTGCAGCCTCCGCCCTCCGATTCCCACGTTCCGCGCCACCACAGGTCGTAATAGGACAGGCCGCGCCACCAGGACGAATCGATTCGCAGGTGCGAGATCGACCCGATCAGTCCCGACTCGAGCGCCTCCTTCAGCGTGGCGAGGTCGTCGCGGAACCGGTTCTGCGCGACGACGGAGAGGATCTTCCCGGACGCGCGCTCGGCCGCGATCATGGCGTCGCAGTCCTCGAGGGAGGGTGCCATCGGCTTCTCGACGACGACGTGGATCCCGGCCTGCAGCGCGGCGATCGAGAGCTCGCGATGCGTGCTCGGCGGGGTGACGATGCTCACCAGGTCGATGCCGCCCGCGGCGATCAGCGCCGCAGGATCGCCGAACGCGACGGCGGCGGTCAAGCCGAACTCCTCGATCCGGCCCTGGGCCTTCTCCGGCGAGATGTCCGCGACCGCGACGATCTCGCAGTCCTCGGGGAACTCCAGGTAGCCGCGGATGTGCGCCGCGGAGATCCCGCCTGCGCCGATGATCCCGATCCTGAGCATCAGTCTTCTCTTCCTCTACGTCGTTCTCGTGTTGCTTCGTTCTCGTTCTTGTGTTCGTCGATCCGGCGCGTGGGGTGCGGACGCCAGGAAGGGTCCGCACCCCACGCGCCGTGCGATCATTTCGCCGCGTCGATGCTCTTCTGCAGCTCGGCGATCATGTCGCTCGCGGCCTTGTCCGGCGTGGTCCGCTGGAAGTTGACCTCCTGCTGGTAGCGCTGCAGCATGGCCGTGATGTCCGAGGCGCCGTTCGGCGTGATCGACGGAGCCTTGCCGAGGAAGGGCTTGCGCGACTCGGAGTACTTGACCGCCGCGGTCTCCTCGGGCGTCAGAGTGGACCGGATGGCGTCCAGGGCCTTCGAGCTCGCCGGCAGGCCGCGCTCGGAGCCGAACAGCTTCGCCACGCCGGGGTCGTTGAGCAGGAAGTCGATGAGCAGCGCGGCCTCGGCCGGGTGCTTGGACTGCGAGGACGCCGCCCAGTACATGCCCGGCTTGTAGTAGTCGAACTTCGCGGTGCCGCCCTTGAGCGTGGGCAGCGGCAGCAGCGCGATGTTGTCGCCCGTCGCCTTCGCGAAAGCGGCGTTCAGCGTCGCCGAGGTGAAGAGCGTGGCGTCGGCGCTGGTGCCGAAACGAGACTGGTCGATCGGCAGCGTGAGCGACTCCGCCCAGGCCGTGGCCGGTGCCGCCGCGCCGGACTGCTGCTGGGTCAGGCCCAGCTGGAAGAACGCGCTGAGGGTCTTGGGCTTCACGACGACCTTGGTGCCGTCGTAGAGGTTCTCGCCGTTCTGCCGGATGAACTGCTGCAGCTGGAACTCGTTGTTGTAGACGTCGACGCCGTAGACCTGGCCGCCTGAGGCGTCGGCGACCTTCTTGCCCCACGCCTGGTAGTCCTCGTACGTCCAGCCCTTGCTGGTGTCGGGGAGGGCGACGCCGAGCTTGTCGAGCACCGTGGTGTTGGTGAGCATGGCGGTGATGGACGTGGACAGCGGGATCGCATACAGCCCGTTCTTCCACTTGCCCGCGTCGAGCAGGCCGCTGTCGATGTCGCTGGTGTTGATCTTCTGCTTGCTGAGATCCAGCAGCGTGCCGCGGTCGGCGTACGAGGCGAGGTAGAGCTGGTCCATCTGCACCACGTCGGGCATGTTCTTGCCGGCGGTGGAGGTGGCGAGCTTCTCCCAGTATCCGGTCCAGTCCGTGAACTCGGGCTTGACGGTGATGTTCGGGTACTTCTTCTCGAACAGCGCGATCGCCTGCTTGGTGCGCTCGTGGCGGGCATCGCCGCCCCACCAGTACATGCGCAGGGTCACGGGCCCTTTGCTCAGTTGCGAGGAATCGCTCTTGCTCGCGGTTCCGCACGCCGCGAGCGAGAGGGCCATCGCGCCGACGGCGATGCCGGCCAGGATGGTCTTCAGAGTGCGCTTCATTGCTGTGTCTCCTTGGTGAATGGGTGGTGCTGTGTGAGGGTACGGATATGCGTCTCTATTTGAGTCCGGTGGTGGCGATGCCTTTGATGAGGAATTTCTGCCCGAATGCGAAGAT
>Ga0153917_1000394_pt1 | contig 30431 bp, 31 predicted proteins | sample TSFL001MetaG_FD_104695 | JGI IMG/M metagenome (GOLD analysis project Ga0153917, IMG submission 104695) | Attine ant fungus gardens microbial communities from Florida, USA - TSFL001 MetaG | ecosystem: Host-associated > Fungi > Mycelium > Unclassified | place: USA: Florida, Paynes Creek Historic... | reverse complement strand
TGCAGGTATTCCGTCCAGTCGCCGATATGGGTGAGCTCGGCCTTGCCGTCGGAAATGCCGCGAAGCGCGACGAGCCGGACGCCGAAGGCCTGGCAGGCGCGCAGCTCCGCATAGGTCTCCATCTCCACCATGTCCGCGTCGATGGCGGCATAGGCGGGGCCGGAAACCACGTTGGCGCCCGTCGAGAGCCGGGCTTCCGGCAGGCCCGGCACATGCACGGTCAGCGGCACCTCCGCCGGCAGGTCGAGGAAGGGCGTCGCGCCGCGGGTGAAGCCGAGCGGCGAGGCGTCCATGTCGCGGTAGGAAACCGAGGTCGCCTGGTAGACGCCGGTCTGCTCCAGCACCGCCGAGCCGGCCGAGCCGAGCGAGACGACGAGATCGGGCAGGTTCCCCTCCGCCTCCAGATGGCAGAGGGCGAGCGTCAGCTGCACGGCGGCCTCGACGGGGCCGACGCCGGTCATCAATGGCGTCATGCGAGCCCTGAGATGCGGGCCGTATTCGGCATCGACGGCCATGACATAGAGGATGCGGTAGCGGCCGGCGGTCTTGAGGACGAAGCTCATTCGGTGATGTCCTCCCGCCCGCGCACCACCATCATCGTGCCGGTCATCGACGCGATCAGCTTGGCCGGCCCGTCCGTCAGGGCATAGCCGCGCCCGTCTGCAACGATGATGTTGCTGCCCGGCTTGGTGACCTCGCCGCGGAACAGGAAGCGCTCGCCGCGCCCCGGCGACAGGAGGTTGACCTTGAACTCGATGGTGAGGATCGAGGCATCCGCATCGATGACGGTATAGGCGGCATAGCCGCAGGCCGTGTCGAGCGCGGCGGAAATGATGCCGGCATGCAGGAAGCCGTGCTGCTGCGTCAGCTTCTCGTCGAAGGGCAGCTCGATCTCCACCGTGCCGTGGGAAATGCGGGTGAGCTCGGCGCCGATCAGCCGCATGGCGGCCTGCCGTTCGAAACTTCTCGAGACGCGGTCGGCGAAACCCGACGGAGGAAAGCCTGTCATGACCCCACTATCGCCGGAACGCCGGCCCTGAACCGAAGGTGGCCGAGGTTTGCACGGCGCATGCTGCACTGCAAGCGCCGGGCGGCGATATCCCTCAGTTGAGGACGAGAATCGCGCCGTTGAGCGCCGTCGCGAAGAGGACCCAGGCGAGGTAAGGCAGGAAGGCGAGGGCCGACGGGCGGTCCTGCCGCCAGGATGCGGCGATGAAGCCGGCGACGGCGATGTCGAGGGCGAGGATGACGACCATCGCCGATGCCGGATCCTGAAGGCCGAAGAACACCGGGGTCCAGGCGAAGTTGAGGACGAGCTGCGCGAACCAGAACCGCATGGCCATGGACCGGCGGAAACCCAGCCAGGTGCGGGCGCCCACCACGCCGATGATCAGGTAGAGGATGCTCCAGACCGGCGCGAACAGCCAGTTGGGCGGGTTGAAGGCGGGCTTGGCGAGCGAGGCATACCAGCCGCCGGGAACCGTGTTGGCGCCGATGACGAGGCCGCCGCCGAGAACGAGGATGATGAAGGCGAGATAGACGAGGGGTTTGTTGCTCATGCCCCCAGAGCTAGTGCGCGCCGCGCCGTCGTCCAGAGGCGGGTCAACGCCGCGGCGATAGCCCGGCAATGTGCTGGTCCCAGGCGACATCCTCGCGCCGGCCGGCAAAACGGCCGTCATAGGAGGAGACGGCAAAGCCGTGCGGCGCGGCGGCGATGCCGGCGGCGTCTGCGACCGCCTCGTCTCTGACGACGCGGCCGGTCTTGGCGTCCAGGACGACGAAGCGCCCGCCGTTCGGCGAGGTGAGGCCGACGAGCCCCTCGCGCCGGTTGACGGCGATGGCGCCGACATAGTTGGCAAGGCCGATCGTGGTTTCTTCCGGAAGGTCGATAAAGGCGAGGTCCTCGCCCTTGCCGAAATGGCCGACGAGCGGCGGCAGGTCGTTGCGCGGCCCCTCGTACTGGCAGGCGAACCAGATGCGGCCCTTGTCGTCGAGGTCGATATGGCGTGTGGAGAGCTGGCGCAACTTTTCCGGCAGCGCGTGGCGCTCGACAAGTGCTCCCGTCGCCGCGTCGATCAGGGCGAGCGAGGGCTCCATATGGTCGAGATTGAGCTTGGTGCGGCCGAAATCCGGGTGGGTCTCGATGCCGCCGTTCGCCGCGATCAGGAACCTCCCGTCGTCGCTGACGGAAAGGTCGTGCGTGCCGATGCCGTAGGTCGAATATTCGCCGATGCGGCGGTAGCCGTCGCGGGCGTCGTAGAGGCCGATGACGCCGCGATTGGCGTCGAAGTCGTTCTCGCTGGCATAGAGCAGCTTGCCGTCCGGCGAAAAGCAGCCATGGCCGAAGAAATGGCGCTCCTGCGCGGCGGCGATGGTGCGCGGCTCCGCCCGGCCGCTCCGGTCGATGACGAGCGCGAAGGTGCCGGGACGGCGGGCGAAGGCGACGAGATGGTTCGTCGCGGGCGAAAAGGCCATGCCGTGGCTGCGGGCGGGAAGCGCCGTGCGGTCGATCACCGTCCCGTCCTCGGCCAGCACCGCGATGCCGAAGCGACCGTCGCTACCCATATAGCCGGAGGCGAAGACGGCGTCGGTGCGGGCGAGCGCGAAGGCCGGGCCGGCGCCAAGCGACGCCGCGAAGGCCGTGCCCGCCATGCGCAGGAAGGCACGGCGGTCGAGCGCGGCGCTGGGCAGGCCCATGGCTTCCATCAGTCGCCGTCCGCGAAGGAGAAGCCGGCGCCGAGGCCGATCGCGCCGCCGAAATCACCGTTGAGCGCCAGGATCAGGTCGCGGGTATTGGTGAGGAGGAAGCCGATCTTCTTCTCGTCCGCCGGCGTGGAGACGGCCTTCTCGATGTCTGGGTCGACGGTCTGTGCGACGCCGCGTAGTGCCTTCATCGCGAAATCGACATTGCCGCTGAGCGACGTGCGGCCAGGATCGACGAATTCGGCGATGCCGGACCGGTCGAAGAGCGTCTGCAGGCCTTCGAGATTGGCGTCGATCGAGGTCCAGGTGTTGCCGGAGCGCCAGAAGACCGCCGATTTCGGCCGCGGCGTGCCGCCCTTGCGGTAGAAGGTCTCGATGCGCTGGTCGCGCACCGCTTCCGTCCCGTGCACGAGAATGCCGAGCAGGGCGGTCATCGCCTCCCGGCCGGTGCGGAAGACGGGGTTCTGCGGTCCCGGATGCTTCCAGTGCTGCTGGACGCCGTCGGGCGCGTCCCAGGCCGCCGTGAGCTGCCCGGCCGTCGTCTCGATATGGCTGGCGACGGCGGCGGCGTAGCGGCAGCGGAAGCTTTCCGGCGTCTTTGTAAGGTCTTCGGAACCCGTGCCGTAGAGCGCGAATTCAAGCGCGCCGAACCCCTGGATGGCGACGCTCTTTTCGCCCATTGCCGCGGCCTTGGTGTCCGCCTCGTCCGCCTTCTGGAGCAGCGCCTGCACCTGCTTGAGGCCGGTGCTCTTGCGGTCGGGGTAGAAGAGGATGCGCTCGAAGCGGTTGTCATCGAGAACGGGGCCGATGCGCACCATCTCGATGCGGCCCCAGTCCGCGACGGCCTGCCGGAAGGCGTCGTCCACTGCCTTGCGCGAATCGTCCGAAGGCGCCTTGCAGAAGGCGGTCGTCGCCTCGGCCAGCTCGCCGGCGGATGCCTCGAATGCCCGGTAGCCGGGGCGGATGACGTCGTCGACGGCATGGGTCATGACGCCGACGACGCTCTCGTCGGTGAGCTCGGGCGGCGCGGCCGTCGCCTCTTCCTGCGCCATGGCCGGAAGGGCGGTGGAAAGCATCAGGCTTGCCCCGGCAAGGGCGGCGAAACGCAGCAGGGATGAACGCAGCATCGGCATCTACAGGCTCTCCAGGAAGGTCAGAAGGGCGTCTCGGTCCTGCTTTTCCAGCGCGGCGAAGCGGTCGCGCGCCGCCTGTGCCTCCCCGCCGTGCCAGAGAATGGCCTCGGTGAGGTTGCGGGCGCGCCCGTCGTGCAGGAAAAACGTATGGCCGTTGACGGTTTTTGTAAGGCCGATACCCCAGAGCGGCGGCGTGCGCCACTCCCTTCCGGTCGCAACGCCCACCGGCTGCCCGTCCGCAAGGCCTTCGCCCATGTCGTGCAGCAGGAAATCGGAATAGGGCCAGATGAGCTGGAAGGCATGGGCCTTGTTGCCGGCATCGCGCCGGGTCACGAATTTCGGATGGTGGCAGGAGACGCAGCCGGTCTCGTAGAAGACCTGCTTGCCGGCGAGCGTTTCGGGGAAGCTCGCCTTGCGCCGCGCCGGCACGGCGAGGTTCTCGGCATAGAAGGTGACGAGGTCCATCACCGGCGGCGGCGCCTCGGCATCGCCAAGGCGCTTCTGCACGCCGTTGGGCCGTTCGAGGCAGGCGGTCTGGGCGGAGGTGCAATCGCCGTCGTGGAGCGGCACTTCCGGCGTCGATATGCCGATGTCCATGGCGAAGGCCTCGGCACTCTGCTGGCGCACGGTGGCGGCTTGCGCCTTCCAGCCGAACCGGCCGAGCGTCTTTCTGCCGGTGGCCGGGTCGATGGCGATGGCGGCCTTGCCGCTGATGCCGTCGCCGTCTGTATCGTCGGGATCGGCCAGCGCCAGGATGTCGGCCTCGTGGATCGCCTGGACGAGGCCGAGGCCGAGCATCGGCTGGGTGACGCGCGGCGAGAGCGTCGTTGCCGGATCGAGGTCGCCATAGGCGAGGTCGGTGATGGAATAGGTGGGGTGGCGCAGCTTCACGACCTCGCCGCCGGCAAGCGTCACCGGCTCTTCCCTGTAGTCGATGGTCATGTGGCCCTCGGCCTTGAGGCCGGGAATGGCCTGGTCCTGAAGCTGGCGGCCGTAGATGGGGTCCGGCAGGCTCATCGCATGGAAGCTCTTCAGCGCCGCCTCTTCCTCCGCCGTCGCTGCGGGCCGGGCAAGGCGCAGGAACATCGAGGTCGCGTCCGCCGCGCCCTCCGGCGGATGGCCGCGCCCGTCCTTGATGTGACAGGACTGGCAGGAGCGCGCGTTGTAGAGCGGGCCGAGCCCGTCCGAGGCCTGCGTGGAGGAGGGGGAGGAGACCCAGAGTTTCTGGAAGAGCGCGTTGCCGAGCTTGAAGGTCCCGCGCTCCTCGAAGGTGATGTTCTCCGAGAAATGCGAGAAGCTGTTCACGTCGACGCTCGCAAGCGAGGTGGCGGCGCCGGCGGACATGGCCTCGTATTGCTCGGCCTTGGAGAAATCCGTCGCCGGTGCCGTCACGGCGGCGACGCGCTTCAGGTCCTTCGCGGAGAGGTCGTTGCGTTCCCGGCTGGCCGAATACGCGCTGCCGATGACGAAAACGCCCGCCGCGACGGTGAACGCGGCGGAAACCGCGAGCAGGCGACGGGCGGGGCGTTCTGTCATTGCTGGATCGGGCCGCCGTTCATGCGCGGCGGCCCGCCTTCTATCTTATTTGAAGACCGCGCCAGGATTGTCCAGGCTGTCGGAGCCTTCAAGCTCGATCTTGCCGAGGTCGAGCGCCGTGATGACGCGCTCGATCGTCTTCGTCTGGTCGATCAGGCTGTCTATGGCGGTCTGGACGACCTTGTTGCCCTCCGCATTGCCTTCGCCGATCATCTGGTCGTAGGCTTCGCCGCCTTCCGCACGGTCCACCAGCGCCTTGAAGGCGGTGTGGCTGGCGTCGAGCTTGGCCGTCATCTCCTTGTCGAGCGCGGCGTCCTTCTCGGCGACGAGCTCGTGCAGCGACGGACCGGTCAGCTTGGAGCCGTCCGGGCGGGTATATTCACCCGTATAGACGGTCTGGATGCCGACGACGTCGTAGTAGTGCGAGTTGTGCGTGTTATCGGAGAAGCAATCGTGCTCTTCTTCCGGATCGTGCAGCAGGAGGCCGAGCTTCATGCGCTCGCCTGCGAGTTCGCCGTAGGAGAGCGAGCCCATGCCGGTCAGCATCGCGGTGATGCCGGCCTTCGGGTCGGCCGTCACGTTCTTGGTGGCGTCGCCGTCCGGCGACCAGGCCTTGACCATGTCCTGAAGGTCGGAGACGAGCAGCGAGGAGGCGGCCTTCAGGTAGGCGGCGCGGCGGTCGCAATTGCCATTGGTGCAATTGGCCGTGTCGTAGTCCGTCGCCGGGCGGTTGCCGGCGCCCGCACCCGTGCCGTTGAGGTCCTGTCCCCACAGCAGGAATTCGATGGCGTGGTAGCCGGTCGCCACGTTCGCTTCGACGCCGCCGGCTTCATGCAGTTCCTGCAGCACTTCCGGCGTGATCGTCGTGGCGTCGATCGCCTTGCCGGCGATTTCCAGCTTCGGATTGGCGATGACATTGGCGACGAAGAGCGCGTTCTCGTCGCTTTCCGTGCCGTAGCTCGGGTCGACATAGTCGATCAGGCCCTCGTCGAGCGGCCAGGCGTTCACCTTGCCTTCCCATTCATCGACGATGGGGTTGCCGAAGCGATAGGCTTCCGTCTGCTGGTAGGGCACGCGGGACTTGAGCCACGCCTCGCGCGCCGCCTTCAGCGTGTCGTCGCCCGGCTTGGCGATGAGGGCGTCGATTGCCGCGTCGAGCGCCTTGGCGGCGTCGAGCGCATCGGAATACTTGGCGTGGGCGATGTCCGTATAGTGCTTGACGATCGCAGCCGGATCGGCGGCCGCATGGGCGGAACCGATGGCGAGGCTGGACGCCGCGGCAGCAAGCGCAAAGGCGGCCGCGCGAAGGAAGGAAGTGGTCATGACGTCTCCTGGTGTCCTGTTTGACGTGTCCCCCCGACACCGGAGCAGCGGCGAACGCCGCCCGGATGGCCCGGCGGTCGGCCGGGTTCGGGTAATTCAGGCCTCGCTGTCATGGACCAAATAAAAACTGGTGTCAAAGTGTATAGTTTAGAATGGTTTCAACCTGTTGCGCCGCTTTTTGACGGAGCACAAGGAATTCAGCCTTTGCGGCCCATGGCGCAGAAGAAGAAACCGTCCGTGTCGGTGGAGGCGGGCGTCAGCGTCACGGTCCTGCCGTCGCGTGAGCGGGGCTGCGGCCTGTCCGCGCCGAAGAGCGCCTGCCAGGTCTCCATGACGGGCAGGATCTCGAAATCGGAATTGGCCTTGCAGAAGCCGTGGACCTGTTCCTCGTTCTCCTGCGGCAGGATGGAACAGGTGACGTAGAGCAACCGGCCGCCGGGGCGCACGAAGGCGCTGGCATTGGCGAGAGCTTCCTGCTGCTGGGCGAGGCGTTCCTCAAGGTTCTTCTCGGTGAGGCGCCACTTGGTGTCCGGCCGCCGGCGCCAGGTACCGGTGCCCGTGCAGGGTGCGTCGACCAGCACGCGGTCGAAGCGCGCGGTCATGGGGGCGAGGCCGGCAAGGTCCTCGTGGACTTGGACATTGCGCGTGCCGGCGCGCTTCAGCCGCTCGATGATCGGGGCGAGGCGCTTGCGGTCGGTGTCGTAGGCGTGGACCTGGCCCTTGTTGTGCATGGCGGCCGCCATGGCGAGCGTCTTGCCGCCGCCGCCGGCGCAGAAGTCGAGCACCTGCTCGCCCTCCCCGGGCACGACGAGGTCGGCGACGATCTGCGAGCCCTCGTCCTGCACCTCGAACCAGCCCTTCTGGAAAGCGAGGTCCGCGGTGACGTTGGGAAGGCGCGACGGGCCTTCGCCGGCCGGAATGCGGATGCCCTGCCTTGCGATGGCCGAGGCCAGCGCGCCGTTGCGCTCCAGCGCCTTCAGCACCTTGTCGCGACCGGCCTTGAGCGTGTTGGCCCTGAGGTCCAGCGTCGGCCGGCCGGCGAGCGCTCTTGCTTCCGCCAGCCAGTCGCCGCCGAAGTTCGCCTCGAAAGCGGGCTGGATCCATTCGGGAATATCGCCCTGCACATGGAGCGGGGCCGTGGCGAGGTCGCGGGCGTGGAAGGCGGCGAGCGCGTCCTGCGAAAGCGGCTGCGGGGCGAAGCGGTCGCCCTCGAATTCGGCGGCCAGCGCCTCGGGGGCAAGTCCCCACTGACGCAGGAGCACAGCATGGCCGAGGGCGGTGGGGCTGTCGTCGTCCATCAGGAAGGCGTGCGACAGTTTCATGCGCAGCGCGTCGTAGACGATATTGCCGATCGCGGCACGGTCGCCGGAGCCGGCGAAGCGATGGGAAAGGCCCCAGTCCTTGAGCGCATCGGCGACGGGGCGCCGCCGCGTCTCGATATCCGTCAGAACCTCGATGGCTCCCGAGAGCCGCCCACCCAATCGCATCCGTCTACTCCGTTTTGCGTCGTGGTAGCGGCGGAATGCGCGAAGGGCAAGCCGGGCGCCGCAGATTCCGCGGAGCGTCAGCCGATGACTTCGTAACAGATCTTGGCGTGGCCCGAGCGGATCATGCCGATGTTGGAGGCGGCGGCCTTGGAAAGGTCGAGCACCCGGCCACGGATGAACGGGCCGCGATCGTTGATGCGGACGACGACGCTCTTGCCGTTGTTCGCGTTGGTGACCTTCACCTTGGTGCCGAAGCGCAGGCTCCGGTGGGCGGCGGTCAGCATGTTCGGGTTCATCCGCTCGCCGGAAGCGGTGCGCGAATGCAGCGCATACCACGAGGCGCGGCCGCAGCCGGCGGCTTCAGCTTCGGAGAAAGTAACGAATGTCGAGGAGGCGGCGAGGAGGGAGGCAAGGGCGAGGCTGGAGAGCTTGAGCATCATGTATCGGACGACCTTCCGGGAAAGTTGCGGTTTTCCACTGTGTTGATCGCCCTATGAGGAAGCAAAAGTGGCGAAAACGTGCCTCAACCCGCCACAAGTGCCGGCAAATGGCCCTCCGATATACAGTCCATCGCCCACGATGGATTTTTAACCTTGGTTAACGGGGCGGGAAAAGCGCTTGCGAATCAGTCGCTAAACTGGATCAACTTCGAAGTTGGAATGTCTGTGCGGCAATCCTGCAAATTTTCGGAAAAAACTTTCAATATTAGCAATTTCTGCGCAGGAATTCGGAGGCGAAAATGGGGCAGATAAATTAAAGGTTGTAGAAAATCGCAAAACGGGCCGCGCGGGCCCGTCCTCCGTCAGCCCCGCCAGCGCCCGGACGAGAGCAGCTCGGCGAGCGACTGGCAGTAGTTCGGGAAGCGGAACTCGAAGCCCGCAGCCTTCAGTTTCGCGTTCGAGACGCGCTTGTTCTCCCCGTAGAAAGACCGGGCCATGGGAGAAAGTTCCGCCGTTTCGAAAGGAATGTCCGGCGGGGTCGGCAGGCCCATCAGCCGGGCGGCTTCCGCGACCACGTCCTGCGGCGGGCCGGGCTCGTCGTCGGTGATGTTCCAGACGCCGCCGAGATGCCGTTCGGCAAGGAAGAGCGCGGAGCGGCCGATATCCTCGACGCGGATGCGGTTGAACACCTGGTCCTGCTTGATCAGGCGGCGGGCGGTGCCTTCCTCCATGTTGCGCAGAGCGTTGCGGCCCGGCCCGTAGATGCCGGCAAGGCGCAGCACGGCGACAGGAAGGCCGGAGGCCGCGCCATGGGCGAGCCAGCGCTCCTCCGCCTCGACCCGCTCGACGGAGCGGGCGGAGACGGGGTTCAGCGCGGTCCCCTCGTCGACCCAGCCGCCCTTGTGGTCGCCATAGACGCCGACGGTGGAGAGATAGCCGGCCCATTCGAGCTTCGGCATCAATTGCGAAAGTGGGGGAACGCCGGCGCGGAACAGCGGATCGCCGTCGCGGCCGGGCGCGATGGACTGCACGACATGGGTGGCGCGGGCCATGTCGGCGGCAAGCTCACTGGTAATCGTGCCGTCGAAGAGGAGGGGCGTCATGCCGAGGCCGCGCAGCGCTTTTGCCTTATCCGCCGAGCGCGTCGTGCCGGAGACGGTGAAGCCGGCGGCCAGGAAGGTTTCGCCGATGGCCTTGCCGGAAAAGCCGGCGCCGAGGATCAGGAGGTGCTTCATGGTCTTTCCGCCTTCGCTCTTGCATATTCCGCGCGCACGTCCTCGTCCGCGTCGTCCGCCCTTCCTGCCGCAAATTCCGCGAATTCGGAAGCCGTCATCAGGCGGGAAAGCGCCCATGCGGCCATGCCGCGCACCACGGGCGCGGCATCGTCGGCAAGGCGGATGCAGGTTTGGATAAGGTCGCGGTCGCCGGAATTGCCGGCGGCGATCAGCACGTTGCGGATGAAGCGGTCGCGGCCGATGCGCTTGACGGGCGAGCCGGAGAAATGGGCGCGGAAGCCGGGATCGTCGAAGATAAGGAGATCGGCTATGGCCGGCGCCTTCAGCTCCTCGCGGGCGACGAGCTTCATCTCGGAGGCGGCTGCGGCGAACTTGTTCCAGGGACAGGCGGCAAGGCAATCGTCGCAGCCGTAGATGCGGTTGCCGATCCTTTCGCGGATGTCCGGCTCGATCAAGCCCTTGTGCTCGATCGTGAGATAGGAGATGCAGCGCCGCGCATCGAGCTTGTAGGGTGCTGGGAAGGCATCGGTCGGGCAGGAATCGAGGCAGGCCCGGCAGGAGCCGCAATGATCGCGCTCCGGCTCGTCGCGGAGGAGGTCGGCGGTGGTGAAGAGGCTGCCGAGGAAGAGCCAGGAGCCGTGCGTGCGGCTGACGAGGTTGGTGTGCTTGCCCTGCCAGCCGAGACCGGCGGCCGCCGCCAGCGGCTTTTCCATGACGGGCGCAGTATCGACGAAGACCTTGACGTCCGCCCCGCCGCGCGCGGCAAAGCGCGTCGCCACTTCCTTCAGCCGGCCCTTGATGATGTCGTGATAGTCGCGGTTCTGCGCATAGACGGAGATCGCCGCGCGGTCCGGCATGGCGAGCACGGCGCGCGGATCGTGCTCTGGCCCGTAATTCATGCCGAAGAGGACGACGGAGCGCACGTCGCTCCACAGGACGCGCGGATCGGCCCGGCGCGCCTCGGTCTCCGCCATCCAGTCCATCGTGCCGTGGTAGCCGGCGGAAAGGAAGTCGGCGAGCCGCGTCGGCGCCTGGGGAATAGAATCGGGGCCGGTGATGCGACAGAGGTCGAAGCCCTTGTCCGCCGCCTCCGCCTTGAGGAAGTCGGTCAGGCGGCGCCGGAGCCTGTCGTCGCCTGACATCGCGTCGTCCTCAGAAGTCGAGGTCCGCGTAATGCGAGACCGGGGTCACGCCGCGCACGCGCTCGGCGAGCAGCGGACGGAAGGAAGGGCGGGATTTCAGCCGCTGGTACCAGTCCTTGGCCTGCGGCGCGTCCGTCCAGTTGATCTCGCCCATATAGTCGAGAACGGAGACGGCGGCGGCGGCGGCAAGGTCGGCGTAGCTGAGCCGGTCGCCGGCAAGATAGGTGCGCGAACCGGCAAGCCAGGAGAGATATTTCATGTGCTGGCGGATATTGGCGCGCGAATTGCGCAGGATCTTGCTGTCCGGCGGGCCACCGCCCTGGTCGGAGGTCATCTGAAGCTTGAAGATGCGCTCGCGCACCAGGGGCCGCGTCACGTCCTGCTCCATCTTCTGAAGGAACCATTCGGTAAGGCGGCGGATTTCCGCGCGCTGGAACGGGTCCTCGGCAAGCAGCCGCCGGTCGCGCTTGAGGACGCCATGCGTCTCGTCGAGATATTCCGAAATGATGCTCGCGCCACAGAGCGCCCGCATGCTGTCGTCGACATAGACGGGCAGCGTGCCGGCCGGGTTGAGCGCCAGGAAGTCGCGCCGGTTTTCCCAGGGCTGCTCCTCGGCAAGCTCCGTCTGGAAGCCGTATTCCGCGAGAATCAGCCGGACGAAGCGCGAGGCGGAGGACATCGGGTGATGATAGAGTGTGGGCATGGACGCTGCTTTACTGGTCTTGCGGAAGGGGTTGCCCCGGGCCCTGGCGCGCATGCGGCGCAGATCCGGATCACGGCTGATTTGACGAACCTATAGAAATTTGATGGTACAAACACAAGCGAATCGGGCTTTTTGCCGTATGCCCGGTTTCGTTTCGTGCCTTTCCTTCCTCCCATCCCAAGGAACATCCATGGCAGACCAGTCCATCGTCAGCGCCCTCGTTCTCGGCCTAATCGAGGGCTTGACCGAATTCATCCCCGTCTCCTCCACCGCCCATATCCTGCTCGCCGGGCATTTCCTCGGCTTCAAGTCGCCCGGCAACACCTTCGCGGTGCTGATCCAGCTCGGCGCGATCCTGGCGATCCTGTCGGTCTATAGCGCCAAGCTGCTGCGCATCGCCCTGGCGCTGCCCTCAAGCCCGGAGGCGCGGCGCTTCGTCATCAGCATCCTCGTCGCCTTCCTGCCGGCTGCGGTGATCGGCGCGCTGGCGCATGATTTCATCAAGACGGTGCTTTTCGAGACGCCGATGCTGATCTGCGTCGTGCTGATCGTCGGCGGCGTCATCCTCTATGCGATCGACCGCATGCCACTGACGCCGCGCTATACGGATGCGATGAAGTATCCGCCCTCGCTCGCCTTCAAGATCGGCCTCTGCCAGTGCCTCGCGATGATCCCCGGCACCTCGCGCTCTGGCGCGACGATCGCCGGCGCCCTCTTGATGGGCACCGACAAGCGCTCGGCGGCGGAATTCTCGTTCTTCCTCGCCATGCCCACCATGGTCGGCGCCTTCGCGCTGGACCTCTACAAGAACCGGGATGCGCTTTCGTCCGACGACGTGCTTCTCATCGGCGTCGGCTTTGCCGCCGCCTTCGTCGCGGGCCTCTTCGTCGTGCGCTCGCTGCTCGACTTCGTCTCGCGGCGCGGCTTCACGCTGTTCGCGATCTGGCGGATCGTCGTCGGCGTGCTGGGCCTTGCGGCGCTTCTGATCTGGGGCTGAAAGGCCGGCTTCGGCCGGCCCGACGGGCTGGCCGGGGCTTACTTGACCGAAGCGGTCGTGCAGGGATCGACGCCATAGGCCGGCGAGCAGCCGTGCTTGCTGGCGGAGACGGTCGTGGGCGCGGCAAAGGACCCGGCCACGATGATCAGAGCCGAAAATCCGAAGAAGATTGCAATTGCCTTGCCCATTTGCGCCGGAAGCCTCTTGAAGTGCTGAAATGCGCCGTGTCCGTCTCTTTTGCATGACGCGGCGGGGGCGGTGTTTATTCGCAGGTCCCGTTACAATCAATATCGCGACATGCTGAATCGGGCGTAAATGCCGCAACGCTTTTTTGAACCGCTGCATAAGTGCAACAGCAGGCCGAAGCGCCTTGAAAAAAACGGACCGGCCGCCGCGGAAAGCTTCCCTCGGCGGCCGGTTCTGCATTTCCAAAAGGGGCGATCAGGCCGTGCGGTCGATCTTGGTGAACTGGCCCTGCGGGCGGTAGCGCACGAGATAGCTCGGCAGGATCGCTTCGGCCAGGACCGGCTCGATGCCGAGGCCTTCCAGTGTGCGGCCTTCCTTGCGGGCGGCCTCGGACACCACGTTGTCGGCGCGCAGCAGCTTGACCTGGTCGGAGGTCAGCGGCGGCTTGACGAAGGGGATCAGCGAGGCGATGGAGCCGATCAGCGACGCGATGCCGAAGGGCAGTGCGACGAGCGGGCGCTTGCGGTCGACGATGCGTAGCATCGTTTCGAGACACTGGCGGAAAGTCAGCACTTCCGGGCCGCCGAGCTCATAGACGCGGCCGCGCCCGATCGTGCCGTCCACCGAGCGGGCCACCGCTTCGGCGACGTCGTTCACATAGACCGGCTGGAACTTCGTGTGGCCGCCGCCGATGAGCGGCAGGGCCGGCGCGAAGCGCGACATCTCGGCGAATTTGTTGAAGAAGCCGTCTTCCGGGCCGAAGACGATGGACGGGCGCAGGATCACGGCGTCCGGCACCGTGCGCATGACCGCCGCCTCGCCGCGCGCCTTGGTGCGGGCATAGGAGGAGGGGGAGTTCTCGTCCGCGCCGATGGCGGAGATGTGGGTGAGCTTCGCGCCGGCGGCACGGGCCGCTTCCGCCACCGCGCGGGCGCCGAAATCCTGAACGGCGTCGAAGGTGTTGCGGCCGGTCTCGAAGAGCACGCCGACGCAGTTGACGACATGGTCGGAGCCTTCGACGGCGCGATCGACCGACTGGCGGTAGCGCAGGTTCGCCTGGACGAAGGAGATCTGGCCGACGCCGCCGATCGGCTGCAGGAAGCCGGCGAGGTCCGGGCGGCGCACGGCGACGCGGATGCGGTAGCCGCGGCGCGCCAGCGCGCGCACCACATGACGCCCGACGAAGCCCGAGCCGCCGAAGACGGTGACGAGCGGCGGAAGGTTGGACAAGGTCATGAGGCTGCTCCTGAAGACTAGGATAGGTAGGTAGGGCCTACATAGCCCAAACAACCGGCAAGGTGAAGCGCGGCGAAGCGTCTCTCATGCCGGTTTTGCAAGGGCTTGCGGCCGGGGGCTCAGAGGCCTTCGACGACCACCATCTCCGCATCCGCCACTTCCTGGCGGATCGCGGCGGCGATCTGGTATTCCGGTGAGTTGTAACAGTCGACGGCGGCCTGCAGCGAGGGGAACTCGATGATCACGTTGCGGGCGCGCACGCGGCCTTCCAACTGCGCGAAGGCGCCGCCGCGGGCGATGAAGTTCGCGCCATATTTCTCGAAGGCCGGCTTGGCGGCGGCCACATAGTCCTTGTAGCGCTCGGGATCGCGCACATCGACCTGTGCAATCCAGTAACCCTTGGGCATGTCTGTCTCCCTCTTGTTATGCTGTAAGCGCGCCATCCATCTCGGCGAGGATCGCCCTGGCGGCAGCGAGCGGATCGGCGGCCTTGACGATGGGGCGGGCGACGACGAGGTGGCTGGAGCCGGCCTTCAGCGCATCGGCGGGCGTCATCACGCGCTTCTGGTCGCCGAGCTCGGCCCCGGCGGGGCGGATGCCGGGGGTGACGATCGCCATGTCGGAACCGACGACCTTGCGCACGGCGCTCGCCTCTTCGGCCGAGCAGACCACGCCGCCCATGCCGGCGATGCGGGCCTGTTCGGCGCGGCGCAGCACCAGCGTATGCGGATCGTATTCATAGCCGGCGTCGATGACGTCCTTGGCGTCCATGGACGTCAGCACCGTGACGCCGAGCAGGCAGAGGTCCGAGCCCTTGGCGGCGGAGACGGCGGCGGCCATCGCCTTCGGATAGGCGTGCAGCGTCAGCATGGACATGCCCATCTTCACGATGTTCTCGACGCCCTTGGCCACCGTGTTGTCGATGTCGAGCAGCTTCATGTCGAGGAAGACCTTCTTGCCGTCCTTGGCAAGGTCGCGGGCAAATTCCAGCCCGCCGGCAAAGACGAGCTGGTAGCCGATCTTGTAGAAGAGGGCGGTGCTGCCGAGCGTCCGGACCACCTTTTCCGCCTCCGCGATGGTCGGTACATCGAGGCCAACGATCAGGCGGTCGCGCGCGGACATGGTCACATCCCTTTCCAAGATTCCATTGCCGTCCAGTCGCATGTGACGCTTCGGTCTGCAAGACGGAAAGCGAAAAGATTGCCGCCGCCCGCCGGCTGGTCGCCGTCGCGGCGGATGGGCGTGCCCCCGAGGTGGCATTTCAGAAGCGTGCCGACACCGCCATGGCCGACAAAGGCGATGGGGACGGCCGGGTCATGGGTTGCGAGCACCCGCTCGACGGCGGCGGCGATGCGCGCCTGCGCATCCATCGCCCGTTCCCATCCGTGAAAGCTTTCTTGCGGGTGGGCGAAGAACCAGTTCGCGGCCTCTTCGAAGGCGTCCGGTGGCAGGAAGCCGGTGGCGGAGCGGTCGTTCTCGCCCATGGCATGGTCCGTCTCGACGGGCACGCGGCCGGCGGCGAGGATGTCCGCCGTCTCGACGGCCTTGCGCTCCGTGCTCGCGACGAAGCGACCGATCCGCTCCGCCCAGTCGGACGCTGCGGCCAGAGCGGCGCGCTCCCGGCCACGTCCTGACAGGCCCCAGTCGGGCACCGGCACGGCCGGGTCGATGGCGACCTGCGGATGGGTGATGTAGAGCGCGAGCATTGCCGCCGCTCAGTGCGTGCGGCGGTAGGTCCAGAGCTGCGCCGGCGGGATGTTGCGAACGACGAAGTCGAGATGGGTGATCTGGTAGCGATCCGGCATGGCGACGACGGGGGAGAGCGGGCCATAGGAGATCTGCACCACCGGCCGGCCGGCGGGGATGCGGGCGAGCAGGTCCTCGATCAGCGCGACGCGCCGGTGCATGGGGAAATTCAGCAGCGGCACGGCGGAGATGACGCTGTCGAAGGTGGCGTCGCGCAGCTCGCCGAGCGTCCTGTCGAGATCGAAGGCGTCGCCGTTGATGAAGTTGACGCCGTGAAAGCGCTCGACAAGGTGATTGTAGAAATCCGTCGAGAACTCCACCGAGGTCAGCTTGTCCGGCGTGATGCCGGCCTGCAGGATCGCCTTGGTGATGACGCCGGTGCCGGGACCGAGCTCGAGGACGGGCAGGCCCGAGGCCGGGTTGACGACGCTCGCCATGCGGCGCGCGGTGACGGAGGATGTCGGGATGATGGCGCCGACCGCCTTGGTGTTGCTCACCCAGCCCTTGAAGAAGCGGATCTCGTCGTCGAATTTCCTGCCGAGCCGTTCCTTCACCTTCACGCGCAACGTCATGTCGTCTCCCCCTTCATGGTAGCATTTCCGAGGCCGGCGGCAGGTTTCATCCCGTCCGCATGGTTCGGCCCCGCCGAATATGTGACGCGGTTTGCGTCAAAAACAAGTCTGATTGCGCCGCCACCGGCAAGTTTCTCGAAGATGGCGGTATTGCCTTTTGCAAAAAAGAACCCGCCGGGCGACCGGCGGGTTCCTCGAACGGTTTCCCGATGCCGCGACGGCCGGACTACACGCGCATCGGCATGAGCACGTAGAGCGCGTCGTCGCCGGCAAGGTCGCGCACCAGCGTCGGCGAACCCGGATCGGCCAGCATGAAGACGGCTTCCGTGCCGGAAAGCTGCGCGGTGATGTCGAGCAGGTATTTCGCGTTGAAGCCGATCTCCAGCGGATCGTTCTCGTAGCCGACCGCCAGTTCTTCCGTCGCGCTGCCCGAATCCGGGTTGTTGACGGTGAGCGTCAGCTGGCCTTCGGTCAGCGCCAGCTTCACGGCGCGGCCGCGCTCGGAGGAAATGGTGGAAACGCGATCGACGGCCTGCGCGAAGGACTGGCAGTCGATCTTCAGTTCCTTGTCGTTGTTGGTCGGGATCACGCGCTGGTAGTCCGGGAAGGTGCCGTCGATCAGCTTGGAGGTCAGCACGATGGAGCCGATGGTGAAGCGGATCTTGGCGTCCGAGACTTCGACTGTCACGGTGAGATCAGGGTTGTCGACCAGCTTCTGGAGTTCGCCGACCGTCTTGCGCGGGATGATGATGCCCGGCATGCCCTCGGAGCCCGAGGGGGCGTCCACGTCGGCGCGGGCCAGGCGATGGCCGTCGGTGGCGACGGCGCGCAGCTTCAGGTCGCCCTTGCTCTCGATCGTGTGGATGAAGATGCCGTTGAGGTAGTAGCGGGTTTCCTCGGTCGAGATCGCGAACTGGGTGCGATCGATCAGCATCTTGAGGTCCGTCGCCTTGAGGCGGAACGTGTGCGAGAAGCTGCCGGCGGTAAGGTCAGGGAAGTCGGACTGCGGCAGGCACTGCAGCGAGAACTTCGAGCGGCCCGAGGCGACCGTCATCGACGCGCCGTCGGCGCTCGTCGCCAGCAGCACTTCCGAACCGTCGGAGAGTTTTCGCACGATGTCGTAGAGAAGGTGGGCCGGAACGGTCGTCGCGCCGGCCTGTTCCACCTGTGCCGGCGTCGCCTCGGTGATCTCGAGGTCGAGGTCGGTCGCCTTCATGTCGAGGCTGGCGCCGTCGGCCCGCAGCAGCACGTTCGAGAGGATCGGGATCGTGTTGCGCCGTTCGACCACGCGATGGACGTGGTTCAGCGACTTCAGAAGATTGGACCGCTCGAGAGTAATGCGCATGGAACTGTACCGCTTTCGACCGCTAGCCCGCCGGAACCCGGCGCGGCATTGCCTTGAAGGTCCGGCAGGTGCCGGAAGATGTGGACGGGCAAAATGGCAGAAGTTCCGGCCCGATTGCAAGTGCTAACGGCGCAGCACACACGATAGTCAACCGTCGGACCTTGCGGGGGCATCCGCGCTCGCCCATAAGGAGGGAAAAGTGCGGCCATTCGTGGCCGGAAAGGGACTGACGATGCGGGATGAAGGCTTGGCAAGCGGGGCAGGGGATGGCGCGAAAAGCTTCCGCCTCCACAATGCCATGATCCCCGCCCGGCCGCTGGAGCCGGCGCTCTATCTCGTCGCAACGCCCATCGGCAACCTCTCCGACATCACGTTGCGCGCGCTGGAAACACTGGCCGGCGCGGACGTGCTCGCCTGCGAGGACACGCGCGTTACCCGCGTGCTGCTCGACCGCTACGGCATCGTCAACCGGCCCTATGCCTATCACGAGTACAACGCGGACGAGGCAGGCCCCCGTCTCATCGCCGCGCTCGAAGCCGGAAAATCCGTCGCCCTCGTCTCCGATGCGGGAACGCCGCTCGTCTCCGATCCCGGTTATCGCCTCGCGCTGCTTGCCATCGCGGCCGGTCACCGCGTCGTGCCGATCCCCGGCGCATCCGCCCCGCTCGCAGCCCTCGTCGGCTCGGGCCTGCCGAACGATGCCTTCTTCTTTGCCGGCTTCCTGCCGTCCAAGGACAAGGCGCGCCGCGACCGCCTCGCGGAGCTGGCGACTGTTCCGGCAACGCTCCTCTTCTTTGAATCGCCGCACCGCATCGCCGCGACGGTCGCCGCCGCCGCCGATGTGCTGGGCGAGGCGCGCGCGGCCTGCGTCTGCCGGGAACTCACGAAAACCTTCGAGGAATTCCGCCGCGGCACGCTGGGCGAACTCGCCGCCCATTATGGGGACGGCGCTTCCGTGAAGGGCGAAATCGTCTTCGTCATCGGCCCGCCGGGCGAGGCGGCCGCGCCTGAAGCGGAGGATGTCGACCGGCTGCTGACGATACTCGCAAAGGACATGTCGACCGGCAAGGCGGCGACCGAGGCGGCGCGCCAGACCGGCCTGCCGCGCAAGGACCTCTACCAGCGCCTCCTCGACCTGAAGGACGCCGATGGGCAATAGGACGGCGGACCCGAACCGGCTGAAAGCCTTCCGCCGGGGGCACGTCTCCGAATATCTCGCCGCGCTCTATCTCCTCGCCAGGGGCTATCGCATCCGCGCCATCCGCTACCGCACGAAACTGGGCGAGATCGACATTGTCGCCCGGCGCGGCGATCTCGTCATCTGCGTGGAGGTGAAAGCCCGCCGCGATGTCGACAGCGCCGTCTTCGCCGTCACCGGAGCCGCGCAGCAACGCATCCGCGCGGCGAGCGAAATCTGGCTTTCCCGCCAGCCGGACGCCCATCGCTTGTCCTTACGGTATGATATCGTTGCGGTCCTGCCCTGGCGGCTTCCGAAACACATTCCGGATGCGTTTTGATTGAAAAGAAAATGTAACGAAACTGACATGAAAGCGTAACGCGTCTGTCATCGGCCGCCCTTAGTGCACCCCTCACACCAAATCCGGTGAAGAGGAGCAACTCATGTTCAAGCCGCTTTCCCTCGCAGGTTTCGCACTCGCAATTTCCGCCACGACGTCGATGGCCGCCACCAACATCACCTGGTGGCACGGCATGGCCGGCCGCAACGGCGAGGTCATCAACGAAGTCGCCAAGAAGTTCAACGACGCCCAGTCGGCCTGCGCCATCACGCCGGTTTCCAAGGGCACCTACGAGGAAGCGCTCGCTTCCGGCATCGCCGCCTTCCGTTCGGGCGAACAGCCGAACATCCTGCAGGTCTTCGACGCTGGCGCGGCGACGATCATCAATGCTCCGGGCGCCGTCATCCCGGCCGAGGACCTGATCACCCAGGCCGGCTACAAGTTCGACCGCGAAGCCTTCATCGAGGGCGTGCGCTACTTCTACGCCGCCCCTGACGGCAAGTTCGTCGGCATGCCGTTCAACTCCTCGGCGCCGATCATGTATGTGAACACCGAAGCGCTCGAAAAGGTCGGCGTCGAAGCGCCGAAGACCTGGGAAGAGTTCGAGGCGATCGCCCCGAAGCTGAAGGAAGCCGGCTACCTGCCGCTCGTCCAGTCGCAGCTCACCTGGCAGTTCACGGAAAACTTCTTCTCGCGCCACAACATCCAGTTCGCGACGAACAACAACGGCTACGACTCGGTCGCCGACACCAAGATCAACATGACGGACCCGAACCTCGTCATGATGTTCACCAAGCTCAAGGCCTGGGCTGACGAAGGCTACTTCGGCTACTACGGCGCCGGCTGGAACGACAACCAGAAGCTCTTCGAAGACGGCAAGGCCGCCTTCTGGATCGGCTCCTCGGGTTCGTTCGGCGGCCTCCAGAAGACCGCGCAGAAGCCGTTCACTGCAACCTTCCTGCCCTACTGGCAGAGCGTGAAGGGCGCCGGCACCAACACCTTCATCGGCGGCGCTGCCCTCTTCGCCATGTCCGGCAAGCCGGAAGCCGAGAACAAGTGCACGGCCGACTTCTTCCAGTTCCTGACCTCGCCGGAGGTGCAGAAGTTCTACCATGAGGCCACCGGCTACGTCGCCATCACCAAGGCGGCCTACGAGCTGGCGAAGTCCGAAGGCTACTACAAGGAGAAGCCGGTCGCCGAAGTCGGCATCCAGCAGCTCATGCTGCCCTCGGGCGAGTGGTCGAAGGGCTACCGCCTCGGCTTCTACCCGCAGATCCGCGAGATCATGGAACGCGAATACGGCCGCATCTTCGCCGGCGAAACCTCGGTCGAGGACGCCCTGAAGACGATCGAGACCGAAGCGAACGATCTGCTCGCCCGCTTCGCCAAGACCGCCGGCTGATCGGTCCGCGCCCGGCAGGCCCTTCATCCGGCCTGCCGGCCATCTTCTCCCCGCAAGCGGGGAGAAGGGACAAGCCGCAACATTGCCTCTCCCTTTCCCCGCTGGCGGGGAAAGGGATGGGGTGAGGGGCAATCGCCCGCTTCTCCCGTTCTTTCAAAGGCCACGCCATGAAGCGCGTTCAGTTCTCCTCGCCCTTTCTGCCCTATCTCTTCCTTGCGCCGCAGATGGCGATCATCTTCGTCTTCTTCTACTGGCCCTCGATCCAGGCGATCCAGTCGTCCTTCTACCTCGAGGACCCCTTCGGCTTCGGCTCCACCTTCGTCGGCCTTTCCAATTATTCGGACGCGCTCGGCTCCGTGCAGTACCAGTCTATCGCCCGCTTCACGGTCGTCTTCACGGCGCTGGTGACGTTCCTGTCGCTGGGGATCGGAATGCTGCTCGCCGTCAAGGCGGATGCGGTGCTGAAGGGCAGTTCCACCTACAAGACGCTGCTGATCTGGGTCTATGCCATCGCCCCGCCGGTCGCCGGCCTCATGGGCATGATGTTCTTCGACCAGCATATCGGCCCGCTGGTGAAATTCGCCGCCCTCTTCGGCTGGGACATGAAGGTCGGCCTCAACTACAACGACACCGCGATTGCGATGATCATCGTCTCGGTCTGGAAGCAGATCCCCTACAATTTCATCTTCATCCTTTCGGGCCTGCAGAGCATCCCCGCCTCCGTGCGGGAGGCTGCCACCATCGACTGCCGTTCCGGCTTCCGCCGCTTCTGGACGATGACGCTGCCGCTGCTCGCGCCCACCGCCTTCTTCCTGCTCATCATCAACATGACCTACGCGCTCTTCGACACGTTCGGCGTCATCGACGTGATGGTGAAGGACAAGGCCGCCAACAACCCGATCACGCTGGTCTACAAGGTCTACATGGACGGCTTCCGCGGCAACGACCTCGGCGGCTCCTCGGCCCAGTCCGTCATCCTGATGATCGTCGTCTTCGTGCTCACCATCTTCCAGTTCCGCTTCATCGAGCGGCGCGTGCACTACAATTGAGAGGACGCCCGCGATGAACCGCATCCGACTTTTCGATCATCTCGTCCTCATGCTCGGCGTCTTCGTCATGGTGGCGCCCGTCGTGGTCGCCTTCATGACCTCCACCCATGATGCCGCCGACATCCACCGCAACGGCCTGTCGCTCACCTGGGGCGGCAATTTCGCCGAGACCTACAACACCGTGCTGACCCGCAAGGGCGGCTTTACCGGCGAGATCACCGGCGCGCGCATGATCTGGAACTCGCTGATCCTCGGCGTGGGCTTCGCCGCCGGCAAGATCGTCCTCTCCATGCTCGCCGCCTATGCCATCGTCTATTTCCGCTTCAGGCTCGGCACGCTGTTCTTCTGGATGATCTTCACGACGCTGCTGCTGCCGCTCGAAGTGCGCATCGTCCCCTCCTACGAGGTGATGAACAAGCTCTCGCTCACCAACACCTATACCGGCCTCATCGTGCCGCTGCTGGCGTCCGCCACCGGTACGTTCTTCTTCCGCCAGTTCTTCAAGTCCGTGCCGGAGGAGCTGCTGGAGGCCGCGCGCATCGACGGGGCGGGGCCGTTCAAGTTCTTCATCGACGTGCTGGTGCCGCTCTCGCGCACCATGATCGCCGCCATCTTCATCATCATGTTCGTCTATGGCTGGAACCAGTATCTCTGGCCGACGCTGATGACCACGGACGAGCGTTTCTTCACGCTGGTGCGCGGCATCAAGCAGATCCTGCTCGTCTGGGTCGGCTCCAATATTCCCGATTACAACGAAGCCTTTGCGCTGGCGATCCTCGCCATGCTGCCGCCGGTCATGATCGTGCTGATCTTCCAGCGGTGGTTCATCAAGGGTCTTACCGAAAGCGACAAGTAAGGAGTTCCGTCCCATGGCATCCATCGGCATCAAGGGCGTATCCAAGATCTACAATGGCGGCGTGACCGCGGTCAGCTCCGTCAGCATCGACATCGCCGACGGCGAGTTCATCGTGCTTGTCGGCCCGTCGGGCTGCGGAAAGTCGACGCTCCTGCGCATGGTCGCGGGACTGGAGACGATCAGCGAGGGTGAAGTCACCATCGGCGGCCGTGTGGTCAACGATGTCGACCCGGCCGATCGCGACATCGCCATGGTCTTCCAGAACTACGCGCTCTATCCGCATATGACGGTTTACGAGAACCTCGCCTACGGCCTGAAGAACCGCCGCACGCCGAAGAGCGAGATCGACGCCCGCGTGGCGGAGGCGGCCCGCATGCTGGAGCTGCAGCCCTATCTGGAGCGCAAGCCCCGCGCCCTCTCGGGCGGCCAGCGCCAGCGTGTCGCCATGGGCCGCGCCATCGTGCGAAAACCCTCCGCCTTCCTCTTCGACGAACCGTTGTCGAACCTCGATGCCAAGCTGCGCGTCTCCATGCGCGGCGAGATCAAGCGCCTGCAGCGCCGCGTCGGCACCACCTCGATCTATGTCACGCATGACCAGCTGGAAGCCATGACGCTCGCCGACCGCCTCGTCGTGCTCTCGGGCGGCCGGATCGAGCAGATCGGCGCGCCGCTCGATGTCTATCACCGCCCGGCCACCACCTTCGTCGCCAGCTTCATCGGCTCGCCGGCCATGAACCTCGTCGGCGGCGAACTGCACGGCAGCAAGCTGGCGCTCGGCCCCGCCCTCCTCGATCTCGGCGCGGCCGTGCCGGCACAGGGCGCGCTCACCGTCGGCCTGCGCGCCGAGGACCTGCGCCTCCATGCGGGTTCGGACGGCGCCATGCCCTTCCGTATCGACTATGTCGAGGAACTCGGCTCCCAGCGCCTCGTGCACGGCTTCGTCGGCGACCAGCCGATGGTGGCGGCGATCTCGTCGGAAATCCCGCTGCCCGAAACCGCCTCGCTTTCCATCGCCCCCTCCCGCCTGCATTTCTTCGACACGGCGAGCGGCCGGCGCATCGACTGGACGATCGCGGAACAGGGGCAGGCTGCCGGCGTTTCCGGTGTGGAGCTCGCCGCATCATGATCCGCACCACCGCGGACCGGCTTATCGCCCCGAGCGCGGAAGACCGCGCCGGCATCGCCACCCTTGAAAGAACCATCGCCGCCCATGACGCCCGCATGGCGGAACTGCCCTCCATGAACGCGGTGGAAACGGGCGGCCGCGCCGAGCGCGCCGAGCCGCTGCCGTTTCCCTTCACCGTCGCCGCCTGGAACCTGGAGCGCTGCCTCTTCCCGCTGCAAAGCGCCGAGCAGCTGGGCGCGACCGGTGCCGAAATCGTGCTGCTCTCCGAAATGGACGACGGCATGGCCCGCACGCGGCAGGCCCATACCACGGCAGATGTCGCCGAGGAGCTGGGCATGGCCTATCTCTACGGCGTCGAATTCATCGAACTCGGCCTCGGCTCCGACACCGAGCGCGAATTCTGCAAGGACGATTTCAACCGTCGCGGCCTGCATGGCAATGCCCTGCTTTCCACCGTGCCGCTGCACGAACCCTTCCTTCTGCGGCTGGAGGGCGAACGCCTGTGGTTTACCGGTGAGGTCGACCAGCCACGCCTTGGCGAGCGCATCGCCGTCGGCGGCACGATCAACACGGAGGCCGGCCCTCTGGTGCTCGTCTCCACGCATCTCGAAAGCGCCACCACCGCCGCTTACCGCGAGCGCCAGGTGGTCGGTATCATCGATGCGCTCGACGCCGCTTTCCCCGGCCGCCCCGCCCTCATCGGCGGCGATCTCAACACCGGCAACCACACGGGCGGCGATTTCGAGGCGGAGGGCCTTTTCGCCCGCGCGGCCGAGCGCGGCTTCACCCGCCACGGCGGCCCGCTCGACGTCATGACCACGCGCCCGAGCCTCATCACCCGCTGGCCCGACCGGGCGATGAAGCTCGACTGGTTCCTCTCGCGCGGCCTTGCCGTCTCCGCGGTGGAGATCGTCTCCTCGCTCTCGCCTACCGGCAAGCCGCTGTCGGACCACGACATGATCACCTGCCGCATCGATGGCCTTGCCTGAGCCCGTTGCCATAGCGCCTGCCGCATCCTAAATGTGTCGGGCAATTCTCAGGGGACCTTTCATGGCAAAGATCAAGAACGTCGCGGTCCAGATGGACCATGTGTCGACCATCAACATCGCCGGCGACTCCACTTTCGCCATGAGCATCGAGGCGCAGGGCCGCGGCTACAGGCTCTTCCACTACACGCCCGACCGGCTGAGCCTGCGCGACGGCAAGGTCTATGCCACCGTCGAGCCGATGGAGCTGCGCGACGTCAAGGGCGACCACTACACGCTGGGCGAGGCCGAGCGCATCGATCTGTCGACGATGGACGTGGTGCTGCTGCGCCAGGACCCACCCTTCGACATGTCCTACATCACCTCCACGCATCTCCTGGAGCGCATCCACCCGAAGACCCTCGTCGTCAACGACCCGGCCTGGGTGCGCAATTCGCCGGAGAAGATCTTCGTCACCGAATTCGCCGACCTGATGCCGGCGACCCTCATCACGCGTGACCCGGTCGAAATCCGCCGCTTCCGCGACGAGATGGGCGACATGATCCTCAAGCCGCTCTACGGCAACGGCGGCGCCGGCGTCTTCCATTCCACCAAGGACGACCGCAACCTCTCCTCGCTGCTCGAAATGTTCGGCCAGATGTTCCGCGAGCCCTTCATCGCCCAGCAGTACCTGCCGGACGTACGCAAGGGCGACAAGCGCATCATCCTCATCGACGGCGAGCCGGTCGGCGCGATCAACCGCGTGCCCGCCGAGCACGACGCCCGCTCGAACATGCATGTCGGCGGCCGCGCGGAAGCGACGGAACTGACGGCGCGCGAGAAGGAAATCTGCGCCCGCATCGGCCCGGCCCTGCGCGAGCGCGGCTTCATCTTCGTCGGCATCGACGTCATCGGTGACTACATGACCGAGATCAACGTCACCTCGCCCACCGGCATCCGCGAAGTGAAGAAATTCGGCGGCGCCGACATCGCTGCTCTCCTCTGGGATGCAATCGAAAAGAAGCGCTGAGCCGCCACGGCAGGGCGCACCGGGACCGTTCGTTCGCGAACGGTCCCGGCTTCGTTCCGCAAATGCAACCGCCCACAACCGATGGGCGGAAAATTCCCGCTTCGGTTCTATAATTGTTCTTGTTTCATTCCGTCTTTCATGCCAGATTTGCGGCTGCAACCCAGAGGCGGTTGCGGGAGCGGTTTTCGGCAAAAAGGTGTTGCGGCGTCCCTTGCGCATGAGCGGCGCGCGGCGCTGCACGGCAGGCGGGGGCAGGCATGGTGGCGCGGGTCGGTACGATTGCGTTTCAGGGCATCGAGGGCGTTCCGGTGGACGTCCAGGTCATGGTCGCGCCCGGCAAGGTGGGCATGCAGATCGTCGGCCTGCCGGACAAGGCCGTCGCCGAAAGCCGCGAGCGGGTCCATGCCGCGCTGCACGCGTCCGGTCTTTCCCTGCCGCCGAAGCGTGTTACCGTCAATCTCGCCCCGGCCGATCTTCCGAAGGAAGGCAGCCATTACGACCTCGCCATCGCGCTCGGCCTCATGATGGCGCTCGGCGCCGTGCCCGGCGATGCGCTGGAGGATTACATCGTCATCGGCGAACTGAACCTCGACGGCACGATCGCCTCCGTCACCGGCGCGCTTCCCGCCGCGATGGGTGCGAATGCGCTCGGCAAGGGCCTCATCTGCCCGGCGGAGAACGGGGCGGAAGCCGCCTGGGCCGGCGGCGGGCTCGACATTCTCGCGCCGCGCAGCCTCATCGCGCTCGCCAATCATTTCAAGGGCACGCAGGTTCTCGCGCGGCCGGCGCCGGCGATCCGCGCCGCCGCCGCTGGCCTGCCGGATCTTGCCGATATCCGCGGCCAGGAAAGCGCCAAGCGCGCGCTGGAAGTGGCCGCCGCCGGCAACCACAACCTCCTGATGGTCGGCCCGCCCGGCTCGGGCAAGTCGATGCTCGCCGCGCGCCTTGCCGCCATCCTGCCGCCGCTCTCGCCGGCGGAGCTGCTCGAAGTCTCGATGATCCATTCCATCGCCGGCCAGCTTTCCGGCGGCCGGCTGTCGGATCGCCGGCCCTTTCGCACGCCGCATCATTCGGCCACCATGGCCGCCCTTGTCGGCGGCGGGCCGCGGGCAAGGCCCGGCGAGGTCTCGCTCGCCCATAACGGCGTGCTCTTCCTCGACGAGCTGCCGGAATTCTCCCCGCAGGCGCTCGACGCCCTGCGCCAGCCGCTCGAAACGGGCGAATGCATCATCGCCCGCGCCAATCACCGCGTCAGCTATCCGGCGGCCGTGCAGCTCGTCGCGGCGATGAATCCCTGCCGCTGCGGCATGGCGGGCGAGCCGGGCCGCACCTGCGCCCGCGGCCCGCGCTGCGTGAGCGACTACCAGGCCCGCGTCTCCGGCCCGCTGCTCGACCGTATCGACATCCGCATCGACGTGCCGGCGGTCTCGGCGACGGACCTCATCCGCCCCATGGCCGCCGAGACCAGCGAAACCGTCGCCGCAAGGGTCGCAAGGGCCCGCGCCCTGCAGATCGATCGCTTCGCCCGCCTCGGCATGGCCGGGGTGACGAGCAATGCCCGCGCCTCTACGGCTCTCGTCGAGAAGATGGCCGAGCCCGATGCCGGCGGCCTCCAGCTCCTGCGGGACGCCGCGGAGAAGATGCGGTTCTCCGCGCGCGGCTACCACCGCGTCCTCAAGGTCGCGCGCACGCTGGCCGATCTCGACGAGGCTTCTATTGTCGGCCGCATCCATCTGGCGGAAGCGATTTCCTACCGCATGGCCGGCGAGCGGTTGACGGCGCCGGCGTGAGTGCCGGCCAGCGGCACATGCCGGATATTTGTGCGCGCCGGTGCCATACGGTGGGGTGGCGGGCACGGGCCGATATCGGCCGGCACCGTGTCTGAAGTGATTAGCGTGCCGGTGCCGGTTCTGTCTCAGGCCGGCCCCTTGAAGACGGCCTCGAGGTGGTGCCCGTCGGGGTCGATGACGAAGGCGGCATAATAGGTCGGGCCGTAATGGCGGCGGAGCCCGGGCGGGCCATTGTCGGTTCCGCCGGCTGCAAGCGCGGCCTTGTGGAAGGCTTTGACGGCCTGCCGGTCCGGCGCGTCGAAGGCGATGTGGAAACCGGGGCCCGGCGCGGCGGCGGCGTCGGACTGCTTGAGAGCGAGCTTGTCTCCACCGCCGGGCAGGCCGTAGCCGATGGCCTGATCCGGTTCGCCGGGCCGGATGTCCGACCAGACGCGCTCATAGCCGAGCGGCGCCAGCGCCGCGTCGTAGAAGGTGGCCGTGCGTTCGACGTCGCGCACGCCGAGGGAGAATGATGGAGCATGGGCCGTGCCGGTTCGCTTGGCGAGGCCCGTCGCGCAGGATTACCGCACGACGGGCTGTCCGGTTCAGCCGCCGAGGCCTTCGAAGAGCGCGGTCGAAAGGTAGCGCTCGGCGAAGGAGGGGATGATGACGACGATGGTCTTGCCGGCATTTTCCGGCCGGCTGCCTACATTCGCGGCCGCCGCCAGCGCTGCTCCGGAGGAAATGCCGACCGGCACGCCCTCGAGCCGCGCGACGAGGCGGGCATTCTCGAAGGCCTCGTCATTGGTGACGGTCACCACCTCGTCGTAGATCGCCGTGTCGAGCACCGCCGGGGCGAAGCCCGCGCCGATGCCCTGGATCTTGTGGGGGCCGGGGTTGCCACCGGAGAGCACCGGGCTGTCGGTCGGCTCCACGGCGATGACCTTGAAGCCCGGCTTCCTGGATTTCAACACCTGCCCGGCGCCGGTGATCGTGCCGCCCGTGCCGATGCCGGAAACGAGGATGTCGACCGCACCGTCGGTGTCGTTCCAGATTTCTTCCGCCGTCGTCCTGCGGTGGATTTCCGGATTGGCCGGGTTCTCGAACTGCTGGGGGATGACGGCGCCCGGAATGGTGCTCGCCAGTTCCTCTGCCATGGCGATGGCGCCCTTCATGCCCTTGGGGCCTTCCGTCAGCACCAGCTCGGCGCCGAGCAGGGCCAGCATCTTGCGCCGCTCGACCGACATGGTCTCCGGCATGGTGAGGATCAGGCGGTAGCCCTTGGCGGCGGCGGCGAAGGCGAGCGCGATGCCGGTATTGCCCGATGTCGGCTCCACCAGCGTCGACGTGCCGGGCGTGATCTTGCCCGCCGCTTCCAGCGCCTCGATCATCGCCACGCCGATGCGGTCCTTGACGGAGGCGATGGGATTGAAGAACTCGAGCTTGGCGAGAAGGGTGGCGACGACGCCCTTTTCCTTCGCGAACTTGTCGAGCCGCACGATCGGCGTGTCGCCGATCGTCTCGGTGATGGAGGCATAGATACGGCCGCGGCCGGGCTTGCGGGTTTCGGTCATCGGGTGCTCCTCTGTTCTCTTTGCCGGAGAATGTAGGAGGGAACGCGGCCTTAGACGAGTCCGGATTTCGCCGCAGGCGGGCGAAAGCGGAATATTCCTTCGCCGTTTGCGTGCGGCCTCAGAATTCCGCCATCGGCGAAAGGGCGAAGGGGCCTCCCGGCCGCAGGGTCTTCGCCATGCGGAGCATCAGGACCATCTCGCCCGTATCGGCAAGGGCCTCGCCCTGCCATTCCAGCCTGTCGGGCGGGAAATGGACGACGACCTGCGCCGCAGCAGCCTGCACGCTGGCGAGGATATCGGCAAGGTGGGGAATGCGCGTGCCGGCGACGTCCAGCAGCTCGAAAGCCCCGTCCCCGGCCATCCGCCACGCGACGACGGCGTCATCGCCGATCAGGTCGAGCCTGACGTCGGGCATCAGGGCGGCGTTGAAGAGGAACATCCCGGTCTGCCGCACTGGCGCGAAGCGATCCGAAACGGGCTGGCGGCCATCGAGCAGCCGGCGCAGCAGCGCGATATCCGCCGCGCTTCCAAGGTCCAGCCGCCGCACCGGGCCCGCCGTCCCGCCCATGGGCGCCGCTCCGGCGAAGCGGTGCTGCGCCAGCGGCTCGAAACCGTAGCGGCCGTAGAGCGCCGGCGTATCGGTCAGGAGGGCGACGGCCGCCAATCCTTCCGCATCGCAATGGGCAAGCGCCGCCTCCATGACATCGCGGTAGAGGCCCATGCCGCGATGGCCCGGCCGCACCGCGCCGGATTGCAGGCCGGCCGCGTGCAGGGAAACGCCATCGATGACGAGCGGCAGCGAGAAGGCGCTGATATTGGCGATGCAGGCGCCATCCGCATCGAACCACGAGAAGGGAATGCCGGTCGGATCCGGCCCGCCGAGCCGGTCCATGATCGTCACGTCGATCCCGAAGACGTCCTGCAACAGGTCCGCAAGGGCGCGCGATGCCGCGGGATCGCCGAAGTAGCCGGAGCGGAAGGAAAGACCTGTACGGCCGGGCATCGCCTCAGCGAACGCCGGTCGAGCCGAAGCCGCCCGCGCCGCGCGTGGTTTCGCTCGCTTGCGTGGCCTCGCGCACCGCGACCTGCGTCACGGGGGCGATCACCATCTGGGCGATGCGCATGCCGCGCTCGATGACGAAGGCCTCCTCGCCGAGATTGACGAGCAGCACCTTCACCTCGCCGCGATAGTCGCTGTCGACGGTGCCGGGGGTGTTGAGGCAGGTGATGCCGTGCTTGAAGGCAAGGCCGGAGCGCGGACGGATCTGCGCTTCGAAGCCGTGCGGGATTTCGAAGACGAAGCCGGTCGGCACCAGCGCGCGTTTTCCCGGTGCAAGCGTCAGCGGCGCGTCGGTCGCG
>Ga0153917_1000393_pt1 | contig 30443 bp, 28 predicted proteins | sample TSFL001MetaG_FD_104695 | JGI IMG/M metagenome (GOLD analysis project Ga0153917, IMG submission 104695) | Attine ant fungus gardens microbial communities from Florida, USA - TSFL001 MetaG | ecosystem: Host-associated > Fungi > Mycelium > Unclassified | place: USA: Florida, Paynes Creek Historic... | reverse complement strand
CTATGTACATGAGAAATCAAGCTGATCTTTATATATAATAGAGATCGGTATTGCAAATAATATGAAAACCCTTTATAAAACATTATGAGTTGTAGTAAGGAAGGAGTCATTTTATGATTTATGCTGAGATTTTAGCCGGTGGAAAAGGTTCCCGCATGGGGAACGTCAATATGCCAAAACAGTTTTTGCCGTTAAATAAACGCCCAATTATCATTCATACGGTTGAAAAGTTTTTATTAAATGACCGTTTCGATAAGATTTTAATCGTTTCACCTAAAGAGTGGATTAACCATACAAAAGACATTTTAAAGAAATTCATCGGGCAGGATGATCGCCTGATTGTCGTTGAAGGCGGCAGCGACCGTAATGAATCCATTATGAGCGGCATCCGCTATATTGAAAAAGAATTCGGCATACAAGAAGATGACGTGATCATCACTCACGACTCTGTGCGTCCGTTTCTGACTCATCGCATTATCGACGAAAACATTGATGCTGTTCTTCAATACGGCGCGGTCGATACTGTTATCTCAGCCATTGATACAATTATTGCTTCAGAAGACCAGGAATTTATTTCTGATATTCCTGTCCGAGATAACATGTATCAGGGGCAAACACCGCAAAGCTTCCGGATCAGCAAATTGGTCGAGCTTTATAATAAACTGTCCGATGAACAAAAAGCTGTCCTGACTGACGCTTGCAAGATCTGTTCGTTAGCAGGTGAAAAAGTGAAGCTGGTCCGCGGTGAAGTCTTTAATATTAAAGTAACGACACCATATGACTTAAAAGTGGCTAATGCCATTTTACAGGAGCGAATTTCACAATGATTAATCAAACGTATCGTTTAGTTTCTGCCCGACAATTTGAAGTGACGTATAAAGATAAAGTTGTCCATTCAGATAAGGTCGTCGTCCGTCCTACCCATTTATCGATCTGTGCTGCCGACCAGCGGTATTATACTGGCTCACGGGGCAAAGAAGCAATGGATAAAAAACTGCCGATGGCTCTGATTCATGAAGGAATCGGGAAAGTCATGTTTGATCCGACAGGCACATTTAAAGTCGGAACACGGGTTGTTATGGTTCCGAATACACCAGTTGAAGAGCATGAAGTCATTGCGGAGAATTACCTGCGTTCCAGCAGATTCCGTTCAAGCGGCTATGATGGATTTATGCAGGATTACATGTTCATGGCCCCGGATCGGCTCGTTGAACTTCCGGACAGCATTAATCCGCATGTCGCAGCCTTTACTGAGCTTATTACGATTGCAGTTCACGCGCTTTCCCGCTTTGAGCGAATGGCACACAAGAAGCGCGACACATTCGGTGTCTGGGGAGACGGGAATCTCGGATTTATCATGACGCTTCTCCTGAAGAAGAAATATCCGGACAGCAAAGTGTTTATCTTCGGAAAAACACCTTACAAGCTTGATCATTTTTCTTTTGTTGATGCAGCTTATCAAATTAACGACATTCCTGAGGATGTCAGAATCGATCATGCCTTTGAATGTGTGGGCGGTCGCGGCAGTGAAAGCGCAATTGAACAGATCATTGCCCATGTCCATCCTGAAGCGTGTGTAGCGCTCCTAGGCGTGTCTGAATACCCTGTTGAAATAGAAACAAGAATGGTGCTTGAAAAAGGGATTACGCTGATCGGCAGCAGCCGCAGCGGACGCGAGGATTTTGCCCGTACTGTAGACTTTTTAGCTCAATACCCTGAAGTCGTTGATTATTTAGAAACATTAGTTGGCGGACGCTTCCCGGTACGCAGTATTGAGGAAATTACAAACGCGTTTGAAGCAGATTTGACTTCATCTTGGGGAAAAACTGTTATTGAATGGGAAATTTAAACAGTGAAAACATTCCTTACGCGAATTGTAAAAGGAGTATTCGGCACTGCTTATAAACTATTGAGCGCTTTATTACCAGTACAGCACAACAAAATTGTCATAGCTTCCTATCGTGAGGATCATTTAAGTGATAATTTTAAAGGTGTCTATGAAAAGCTGAAGCAAGATCCGTCTCTTCGCATCACCCTGCTGTTCCGGAAGATGGATAAGGGGCTGATCGGACGAGCTTCATATTTGCTTCATCTTTTCAGCTCGTTATATCACCTTGCAACATGCCGCGTGCTTTTGTTGGATGATTATTATTTTCCTTTGTATGTAGTGCCAAAACGAAAGGAAACTGTTTCCATCCAGCTTTGGCATGCTTGCGGCGCGTTTAAAAAATTCGGCTACAGTATTGTGAACAAGCCGTTCGGCCCTTCTTCTGATTATTTGAAGATTGTTCCTGTGCATTCTAACTATGATTATGCCATTGTCAGTGCACCCGCTGCCGTGCCGCATTTTGCCGAAGCCTTTCAAATGGAGCAAAAGCAGATTTTGCCGCTCGGCATTCCAAGGACGGATTATTTTTATCATAAGGAACATATTCACACTGTACTGGATAAGTTTCATCAGGCTTATCCGGAATTTAAGCATAAAAAAAAGCTTTTGTATGCTCCTACTTTTCGAGGCAGCGGACATCATCAAGAGGGTGACGCTATACCGCTTGATCTGCTACAATTAAAATCGGCGCTAAACCATAAAGATTATGTCGTGATCCTCCATCTTCATCCGTATATGCGCAAGCATGCGCACACGGAAGAGGATGATTTTGTGCTGGATTTAACTGATTCGTACTCTTTGTACGATTTAATGGCAATCTCTGATGGGCTGATAACGGATTATTCTTCAGTTATTTTCGAATACAGCCTGCTGAAACGTCCGATGTATTTTTACTGCCCGGATTTAGAAGACTACTTGGAAGAACGTGATTTCTACTATCCATTTGAATCATTTGTACCCGGGCCGATCTCGAAAGACGTTCCATCGCTTGTACATGATATCGAGAGTGATCATGAGGCTGATACGAAACGAATTGAAGATTTTTCACAGACATTTATCACCCATCAGGACGGCAAATCTTCAGAGCGGGTGGCCGATTTTATTTCATCATTTTTAACATCTGGTGCCGATTAGGAGAAAGTGAGGTACAAAGTGAAGCTGGCAAGAAAGATTAAGAACAGACTTTTCAGATCAAAAAAGAAAACGCAAAAAGAAAATGCAGCTGTCATTGTCCATCCAGCTGATAATAGGGTTTTTTCTCTTTTTGATAAAACGAAGCGAATTGAAGAAAACCAGCAAGTCCCTGTCCGAAAGATTTCTGAGTTTTCTTGGAATGGGTCAATTCTAAAAATTGCGGGTTATATGTATATCAAGGGCCTGCCGCTTCAAAAAGAGGATCAGGTTCGAAAACGTTTATTATTGGTAAGTAACGGTGTTTTATTTACAGCTGTTTCACTGCGGGATGTTCCGGTAGATAAGCTGTCAATTGATACTTCAAATGTGCCTGGAGCCTATAAGTGGGCAGGATTTTCACAGCAGATTAACTTTTCTAAGCTGATGAATGACAAGCCTCTTCCGCAGGGCGAGTATAAGCTGTTTCTCGAAATTGAAGCTGTAGATGACCAAAATGTAAAACATCAGGAAGTGCATACAGTTGGAAACGTCAGCAATTTCCTTTCTAATGATGTGTATGCTACAAAAATGGAATTTCATTCTGCTAAAAAGCTGATGAAGTTCAATTTGATCGTTAATTATGATGAGGGCGAAAAGACGATTAATTTGTCTTGCAACAAACTGCAGGAAATTGATCCGAGCCTTTTGGAGCTGGATACTGGAAAAGAGGCAAACCGATTTTTGCGCAAGCTGAATACAAGCTTGTTCCATTTTGCATACGATGTGTTCCGACTGCTCCCAATTAAGTCTAATAAAATTGTCTTTGCTTCTGACAGCCGGCTTGATATGACAGGAAACTTCGAATTTGTTTATGAAGAACTGCTGAAACGTGAAGAAAACTTTGATTTCAAATTTTTCTTAAAGAGCAGCATCCGAGATAGAAAAAGCCTGTCTGAACTGATGTCTATGGCTTATCATTTTGCGACAAGCAAAATCATTTTTATAGACGATTTTTATCCGATTATTTATCCGTTAAAAATCCGTAAAAATGCAGACCTTGTCCAGCTGTGGCATGCTGTCGGCGCCTTTAAGACATTCGGCTACAGCCGAATCGGGCTGCCAGGAGGACCGTCGCCGCATTCGAAAAACCATAGAAACTACACGAAGGTTATTGTCAGTTCTGAAAATATACGGAAGCACTACGCAGAGGGCTTTGGCGTAGACATTGAGAACGTAATTGCTACGGGCGTACCGCGAACAGACTTTTTCTTTGATGAAGCGAAGAAGGCGTTTGTAAAAGAACGTCTTTATACGGAATATCCGTTTCTTAAGGACAAAAAGGTCATTCTTTTTGCACCTACCTTCCGCGGAAATGGTCAGCAATCAGCCCATTATCCTTTTGAAGTGCTTGATTTTGACCGTCTGTATCGTGAGTTAAAGGATGAATATATCTTCTTGTTCAAAATTCATCCATTCGTACGGAACGATGCCAATATTCCTTATCAGTACAGCGATTTCTTTTATGATTTTTCTTCGTTTAGGGAAATTAACGAGCTATTGCTCGTAACAGATGTTCTGATAACGGATTACTCTTCTGTTTGCTTTGAGTATGCTTTATTAAATAAACCAATGATCTTCTTTAGCTATGATGTAGATGATTATATTCGCAAACGTGATTTCTATTACGATTACTTTGACTTTATTCCCGGTCCGCTTGCGAAAACCTCTGAGCAAATGATTTCGATCATTAAAGAAGAGAAGTATAACTTTGAACAAATTGATTCATTTGTTCATTATTTCTTCGATGATCTTGATGGAAAAGCAAGTGAGCGTGTCGTTGATCAAATTGTTTTCCCTCAGGAAGAAGAGCCATCAGACAATAAAGTCATTAAGAGATAAACCAAAAACACCTTTTGCAGCCGCAAAAGGTGTTTTTTTTTATTGATATTCCGGAACATCAAAGTAAAGTGTGTAACCGTCCAGCAATGAATACAGGCTGTACATGCGGTTTACTTGTTTGTATGCCCAGCCGATGTCTGTTGCGTATTGGTGTGCCGCTGTAGCTGACCATCTCATTTTGTACAGTGTGTCCTGATTGTAGGCTGTGTTGTGAATATACGATGAGCCTATGAATTTGGCTCCGCCGATAATGGCCGCTTCTGGTGTGAACCAGCCTTGCTCGTACGCGTATTTAGCGCCGTAGTAATTCGGGTTGCTGTCGTACGCGCCAATTCCGTACATGTTATATACGGTTTTTCCGTTATAGGTTAAGCCATTGGCTAAATCAGATGTTCCGTTCCCTGTTTCAAGGAGAGCGTGTGAGATTAAATACAGCTCGTTGATGCCGTATTTATTAGCGGCATCGATAAATGCCTTTGCTTGTCCTGTCAGGATGCCTTTGCCTATAAGCACTTTCTGATTGACTTCAGTAGCGTTTAGCCCGGCTGTCTGTGACAGCTTGAGAAATTGGAAGTAGTATTTGCTGTCTCTAGAAAAGTTATTCGGGTCCACGTATTGAACCACTTCATCACTGCTTGCGTTTCGCCAGCCTAAATTAATTTTGGCCCAGCCGTTTGTTTGCCCGATGATTTTTACCTTATCGCCTTTTTTAAATTGGCCGATCACGTTCGTCGGGCTGACTTCCGGCGTTGACCTGATATTTAGTGCATCAGCCGTAACGGTTGATGTTGCTGTATTAATGTACGTGAGCGAGACGTAAGCCGCTCCGTCTGTTTGCGGACTTACTGTCATTTGTTTTTGGACCATATCACGAAGCGAGAGATTGTAATTTGTTTTCATGATTTGCGGGCCGTTTTTGACTTTCACGATAGATGATGCCCATCCGTATAATTGTTTTAGCTTCGATGATGCCGCAGCAGCTGTATCATTGCCTGTGAACTGTTCGTTTACGCTGATTTTATAAAGCGTATTGCTTTTCGTTGTGTAGCTCGGAGTTAAACCTTTTGATTTAAGATAGGTTAACCCATTGTTCAATGCAGTTTTGCTGCTGAGCTGGGCTGTCACGATTTTGTATTGTGTATATGCCGTTTCACTTGTTTTTGCTGTTGTGCCGGCGGTATTGTTTTGTTTAAAAAATGCTAAAACGCGGTCAATGTCTTCTTGACTGATGATGGCTTCAGTTGTGATTTGATAGCTGCTTGCTGCCGACTGGCCGGTTTTCTGGCTTGCTGCTGATATATGATTCGATTTAAAAAACGTGAGTGCCTGATTGACTTTTGTTTGATCAAGCAGAGATTCAGTTGTGATTTTGAATGTGTCAGCTATTTGTTTTTTGACGGATTTCGCAGAAGCACTCAGCTGGTTTTGCTTTAATAGGTTCAATCCCTTTGTGACTTTTGATTGATCTGATGTTTCTTCTGAGATGAGCTGATATTGATTTTCTGCTGTTGTTCCAGCTGCTGTTTTTGTGGCTTTTACTTTTTTCTGAGCAAAGAAGGCTGCTGCTTTGTTTGCTTGCTGCTCGCCTAACATCTTTGCCGTCGTGATTTGGTAAGCCGCAGAAGTTGTTGTTTTTTTGGCGCTGGATGACGTATAATGCCATTTTTTCTTTTTAAAGAAAGTATCTACTTTTTGGAGCTGCTGTTTTGTTATCCCCTTCATATTCACGGTATATGATGTGCTTTTTCCAACCTGTTGGTAACTGCCGGATACGCCGGTGTTTTTCTTGATCTGGCTGATGGCATCCTTTACTGTATTCAGGCCTTTGAAATAAGCTGATTGGACATTGTATGACTCAACGGTTGTTTTTTGATTGATTGACTTGTAGCTGCCTGTGATGCCAGTGCTCTGTTTCAGCTGCTGTAATAGCGTCTTGGCATTCGCTTCACCTGAAATGGCGGCAGTTGTGAACGTATAATAGGCTTGTCCTTTCACCGTTTCCTTTAATGATGCCTGCAGCCCCGATTCCTTTTGAAAGGCGCTTTTGATCTGCGCTGCTCTGCTGTCTCCCACGATTGTGCCTGACTGGATGGTTGTGACAGACACAGAGTGTGTGATGGGCTGATACGAGCTTTTAATCCCCGTTTGCTTAGCCAGGCTCTGGATAAGCGCCTTGACTTTTGTCTCATCAGCAATGTCTGATGTCATGACATTCATATAGGGCTGAGCTGCTCCGTACGCTTTTACAGCGCCAGCCACTCCCGTCTCCTGCTTCAGCTTTGCTAGGATTGTGTTGGCCTGTTTTTCTCCGGAAATGGCACCTGACGAGATGGTGACATATGGCTGTTTGCTTCCGACAGGACTTGACGTTCCGGTAATCGATGTCTGTTTGGTGAGTCCGCTCAGTATTGATTTCGCTTCTGATTCGCTATGAATGCCTGAAGCGGAAATTTGGTAGGCCGTTGTTGTGCCTGAAGCCTGATAGGATGCATCCCAGCCAGTATCTTTTTTCAGTTTGGCGACAGCTTGTGAGGCTTGGCTTTCTGTACTGAACGTATTCGACGGCTCTACCTTATATATGGAGTAGTCGGTATACGCGGCGGCCTGGGCGGAACCAGACATGGCAAAAAAGGCAAGAGACGCGGCGGATAGAAGCATAGGTGCGATTAATCTCTTTTTCATTCCTTCTCCTCTTTCTTCTTCTATGAGTATATAAAACTAGTTTATTTATCGGCACGCGCATGCTTCATTTATAGGTGAATCACTTCCATTTTCTAATAAAAAAACTTAATCTCGAAGTGAGATTAAGTTTAAATATGAGATACGATAAGTGTACAAGTTCCTTTCATAGTAAAATCGGGCATTTGAGCCGGCAAAATAAAGTGATCGCCTTTTTTGAGCGGACATGTTTCGCCCTCATACATCAGCAAACCGCTTCCTTCTGTCACGCTGCAAATCAGAAAGGATTCATCCTGAGCCATTTCCGCTTCGCCATTGATGTCCCATTTATATACCGAAAAATATTCCCCTTGAACAAACGTTTTAATGGTTATTCCTTTACTTGATTCGGTCGATTCATCTATATACCCATCCACATGGGGAACTGTGGCGGCATTAACCGCTTTGGCAAAATGAAGCTCTCTAGGATTCCCGTTGCTATCAAGACGGTCGTAATCGTACACCCGGTATGTGGCATCTGAATTTTGCTGAGTCTCTAAAACAAGTGCCCCCTTGCACAATGCGTGCAGCGTTCCGCTTGGCACATAATAGAAATCACCCGGTTTAATTTTGATTCTTCGCAGCAGGCCCTCCCAGTCACCGCTGTTGATCATTGTGACAAGTTCGGTTTTTGAGCGGGCCGTATGACCGTAAATGATTTCCGCGTTTTCCTTACAGTCGATAATGTACCAGCATTCCGTCTTGCCGAGTTCACCCTCCTCGTATTCTCCGGCATAGTAATCATCAGGGTGAACTTTAATTGACGTATCTTCCTTCACATCCAGCAGCTTTGTCAGAAGCGGAAACCGATCCCCCTCTACTCCGCCGAATAGTTCACGGTGCTCTTCCCAAAGCTCGATCAATGTCTTTCCTTTATACGGGCCATTCGCAACAGTGCTCGGTCCTTTTGGATGAGCGGAAATGGCCCAGCATTCTCCCGTTGATTCTGAAGGAATACCGTATCCAAATCTATCTCGTAAAGCGGTTCCGCCCCAGACTTTTTCTTTAAACACAGGCGTTAGAAAAATTGGTGATTGCGTCATGATCCGTACCCCTCCCCTGTAAATAACCTGATCATCTTTTTCCCGGTGCGCTCCCCTTACAAACGCCCATATGCCTGTCTGCTTTTCGATGACAACATATGTACAAAGCATTATGTATCAATGACCCCTTTTGAGAAAACGCTTCCTTTTTATTATATCACTTTCAAAAGAAGGTTTGTTTCAGCCTTTTCCTTATGAAGAATAATTCTCCTCTTTTGATACAAATTAAGAAAAACCGTCAATATGTTTTATAAAGGGGAGAGAAATTATGCAAATCGACTCTGATCTCCAGCACAATATAGAAACATTGAAAAAAAAGTTGGGGCAAAATGACGATATCATATTTTATACGTTTTCTTTCGGAGACAGCAGACAGAAGGCGTGCCTGCTGTATATTGACGGTTTGACAGAAAACAAACTTCTGGCGCAATACGTCATTTCTCCATTACAAAAAGAAGCGCCAGCCAAAAAAGAAGGCCTGATTGAAGATTTATCCGCTTTTTTTTTCGGCTATCGCCACAGTGTTGTTTCCTCGATAAACGAAATTCAGCAGCTCGTTTTTTCGGGCCAAGCGATTTTGCTCGCAGACGGTTACGACGGAGGGTTGGCATTTGATACAAAAACGATAATGACGCGCAACCTTGAAGAGCCTACATCTGAAGTCTTGGAACGCGGCCCAAAGGTTGGTTTTATTGAAAAACTGCGGACAAACACGGCGCTTTTGCGGGAGCGGTCTAGTGATCCTAATCTAGTCATTAAAGAAATGACCATCGGCAAAAGGACGAAAAAAAAGGTAGCTGTCGTTTATATTCAGGATATTGCTCCTGATTATGTCGTAAAAGAAGTGTTTAATCGGCTAAAATCTGTCATGACAGATGATGTGCCAGAATCAGGCTCACTTGAACAGCTGATTGAGGATGAACCTTTTTCGGTTTTTCCCACAATATTAAGCACAGAACGTCCTGATCGTGTAGAAAGCTCGTTGTTAGAAGGACGGGTTTCGATTTTAGTAGATGGTACGCCATTTGCATTGATTGTACCAGCAACGGTTGATGAATTTATTCATTCACCGGATGATTACAACCAGCGCTGGATTCCAATGTCTCTTATTCGTTTGATTCGCTATACGAGCATTCTGATTACCATCTATTTGCCTGGCCTGTATATTTCTCTGGTTTCTTTTCACACCGGGCTTTTGCCGACGAGAATGGCCATTTCGATTGCAGGCAGCAGGCTGAATGTACCTTTCCCGCCTTTTGTTGAAGCCTTTAATATGATATTCACGATAGAACTGATCAGGGAAGCCGGGTTAAGGCTCCCAAAGCCGATCGGACAGACGATTGGGTTTGTCGGAGGGGTTGTTATCGGACAAGTAGCCGTACAAGGCCAAATCGTCAGCGCACTAATGGTCATTGTTGTATCCATTACCGCATTGGCATCCTTTACCGTTCCATCATACGCTTATAACTTCCCGCTGCGGATTATTCGTATCGCGGCAATGATAAGTGCATCAGTGTTGGGCATGTATGGCGTCATCATGGTCTTTCTGTTAGTAATTGGCCATTTAATGCGTTTGAAAAGCTTTGGCCAGGATTACATTATTCCGATAATGGCACAGCCCGGACAAGACTTGAAAGACACAATTATTCGCGTTCCCACCCTATTTTTAAAAAGAAGACCTACCCGCAAAGGCACAAAAGATAAAATCAGACAAAGGTGATGGCTATGAGGCAATCAGAGGACAAGCTTACATTTATGCAGACACTTATTATGGTAAGCAGTACAATGATCGGTTCCGGTGTCTTAACCCTTCCCCGCTCAGCCGCTGAAACCGATAGTCCGATTGGATGGATCATGATCCTACTGCAGGGCGTTATTTTTATTATTTTTGCCCTGCTTTTTTTGCCTTTTCTTCAACGAAACAGTGAGAAAACGATTTTTGAGCTCAACAGCATTGCAGCGGGAAAATTGATCGGTTTCTTATTGAATTTATTTATTCCCTTTATTTTATCGGTATCGTATGCTATCAGACGCGGGTTTTGGGCGAGGTTGTCGGATTTTTTCTTTTGAAAAACACACCGATGGCGGTTGTTGTGATTACTTTTCTGGGGGTTGCCATTTATCATGTGGCTGGGGGCGTATACCCCATTGCGAAGGTATATGCATATATCTTTCCTATCACCATTATTATTTTTCTCATGCTTTTGATGTTTAGCTTTCGTTTGTTTCAATTAGATTTTATCCGGCCCGTTTTTGAGGGCGGCTTTCAAAGTTTTTTTTCTTTATTTCCTAAAACTCTTTTATATTTTTCAGGATTTGAAGTCATATTTTATCTCGTACCCTTTATGAAGGATCCGAAGCAAGTAAAAAAAGCTGTCGCCTTTGGCATTACAACTTCGGCTGTTTTCTATAGTATTACTTTGTTTATGGTCATTGGCTGTATGAGTGTGGCTGAGGCAAAAACAGTGACGTGGCCGACCATTTCACTCATTCACGCATTAGAAATTCCAGGGATTTTTATTGAACGATTTGACCTGTTTTTACAGTTAACTTGGACAGCGCAGCAATTTACATGTATGCTTGGCTCCTTTAAAGGGGCGCATATTGGATTAACAGATATCCTTCACTTAAAAAATAAAAACAATCCATGGCTGCTTATTGCATTGCTGGCTGTTACATTTTTTCTTTCAATGTTTCCTGAAGATCTTAATGACGTGTTTTATTACGGTACACTTCTCGGTTATGTATTTCTAGTTGTGATTGCAATACCCTTTTTCATCTGGTTCTTAAGCTGGATACAGAAAAAACTGGGGAGGGGTCAGCTGCAATGAAGACAATGATGAAGCTTGCAGCAATGGTTCTGATGCTGCAGATGCTCTGCGGATGCTGGGATGTCAAAGATATTGAAAAACTGTCTTTTGCCAGAGGACTTGCGATCGATGAAACGGATGACCATCAGTATAAATTAACGTATCAAAACCTTCTTCCCCAAAGTGAAGACAGCCAATCAGCCGGAAAACCTGAATTTGTCAATGTGACGTCCTACGGGAAAACCATTTTAGAAGCAGTCAGTGATGTATCCATCAAGGACCCTCCTATCTATAGCGATCATTTAAAAGTCATTCTTTTGGGAGAAAAGCTAATGAGGAATCAAAACATTGATCAGGTCTTCAACCATTTCATACGGGATGATGAGCTGCGGCGCAGCAGCTATTTGATGGCTGCCAGAGGGAAAGCCGGAGATGTTTTTACGAAAGGAAGTCCGGAGCAGCAGCAGCCGATGCCTTCCGAAAAGCTGATTGAACTGACCAATAACAGCGGGTATAACGGGAAGATTATGATGCCGCTTCGTATCGGCAGAGCCTCCATCTATTGCCAAAATGGCTACAGTTTTCTCATCCAAGCCGTTAAAAACCAAAAGGGAAAAGCGAAGTATGATGGGGCAGGCATTATCAAAAGCGGCAGCAATAAACTTGTCGGATTTCTTTCAGCTGATGAACTTCAGACACTGACATGGGTTATGGGGACGATACGAGGCGGTGTTATGCCGACAACAGATAAAGGACATCCGATTACGTTTGAGATTAGAAAGTCGAAATCTAAAATTAAGGCGGCCATTGAAAATGGAAAGCCTGTCTTTCAGGTGTCTGTCAACACAAGGGGGATCCTGACAGAAGACCAAAATCCGAACGAAAATTCCTTTCATAAAAACTATTTGCACAGGCTTGAGAACATTTTTGAGAAAAAGCTTGAACGCGATGTAAAGCAGGTAATGGATAAACTGCAGCATGAGTATAAAATCGATCCAATCTTTTTATCTGATTACATCCGGATTCGCTACCCTGAATACTGGAATAACGTGAAAGGACATTGGGATGAAATATTTTCTGAGGCAGATTTCAAATATGATATTTCTTTCAAAATCATTAACTTCGGCACAGTCGGGAAGTAAACACTGAAAAAGGGTGCGATGATTACCACCCTTTTTTTATGTTCCGACAGTCTGCTGTTTTCCAGCAGACCCTCCCTGTCCGTTTTTATCCCGTAAATCCTGTTCAATTTCTTCAAGGCTTTTTCCCTTTGTCTCTGTCACTTTAAATCGGACAAATAAGAAGGCCATGATACCGATTGCGGCATAAATCAGGAATAAATAACTAATTCCGATCGCCTCCATTAACATTGGATAGGTTAGTGAAACAATAAGTGTCCCAACGTGCAGCATTAAGGTCGAAACACCAGTCCCGATTCCTCTGACGTGAAGCGGGAACAATTCAGGAAGCATCACCCAGACAACCGGGCCCCAGCTGACCGCAAAGACAACGATAAACACACCTAAACAAATGACGGTCGTCCATGAGGCAGCCGGAGTGTTATCGAAAAAGAGATTTACTAAAGCGAGAACGATCAAGCTGATTACCATCCCCGCATTCCCGAATAGCAATAACGGCTTTCTTCCGATCTTGTCGATGATTTTAATCGCTACTAATGTCATGAGAACATTGACTGTGCCGATTCCGACCGTTCCTAAAATTGAAGCGGAGTTTCCGAATCCGACGTTTGTAAAGGTTTTTGGCGCATAGTAAATGATCGTATTCGTTCCGATAAATTGCTGCAAAAATGCCAATCCCAAACCGGCAATCAGGGCTGGGCGCACCCATGGATCGAACAGCTCCTTCAGGCCGCCTTCATCCTGCTTTTCCGCTTCTTTTATATCATGTATTTCCTGGTCAATATCTGTTGTGCCACGCAACTTTTCAAGAATTTTCTTCGCTTTGTTTTCTTCGCCATTCGTGAACAGCCACCGCGGGCTCTCCGGCATAAACAAAATGCCAATGAGCAGGAGCAATGACGGCACAGCAGCCAATCCAAGCATCCAGCGCCACGCTTCAGCATCGGCAAATATGTAATTGACAATATAAGAAAGAAGGATGCCGACCGTGATCATCAGCTGATTCAGTGATGACAGCGCCCCACGCTTATGCTTTGGCGCCAGTTCAGATAAATAAAGCGGCACGATTGTTGTCGATGTTCCGACTGCGAGTCCCAAAATGATGCGAAACAGCACCATGACTCCCGTATTTGGGGCCAGTGCCACACCAAGACCGCCTATACAAAACAACAGCGCGGCCGCCATAATTGCTTTTTTTCTTCCGAAACGGTCAGTCAGCTTGCCGGCCGCTCCGGAGCCTAATATCGCTCCAACCAGTAAGGAGCTGACAACAAGACCTTCTGTAAACGCATTCAATCCTAGCTCCTTTTTCATAAATAAAATAGCTCCGGAAATCACTCCGGTATCATAGCCATATAACGCGCCTCCAAGAGCTCCGAAAAAATAAAGCCATATATTTGACTGCTTTTTCATAAAAATGACTCCCTTTCTCCATCAGCTGCAATGACATTGTCTGTGGGATTTTTTTAGAAATCTTTTAGCCTCTTTTTCCGGTCATTAAACCTTTTAATTTTGTTGATCATAAGTTTTCCAATCATTTACTTGTATTTTTTTCAATGTCACCGAAACATTTTGCCTGTTGCAGCGTCCAATATAAGGTGATTCAGCACATCATCGTTATCAATTTTCAAAAACAAGAAATTATAAATATAGGAATATTTATCGAAAAATGTCTTTCGAGGAGTTGCCCCATGGCAAAATGAATGGTACGCTTCAAATATTAAAGAAACGTGAGGTATTGATATATGGAAGAACGATCACAGCGCAGAAAGAAAAAGAGAAAACTGAGAAAATGGGTGAAAGTCGTTGCCGGTTTAATGGCTTTCTTAGTCATTGCGGCAGGCTCTGTCGGCGCCTATGCTTTTGTAAAGCTGAACAATGCTTCTAAAGAAGCGCACGTCAGCCTGGCACGCGGAGAACAATCAGTAAAACGGATTAAAGAATTTGATCCTGGAAAGGATTCTTTTTCTGTATTGCTCTTAGGGATTGATGCCAGAGAGAAAAACGGCGAGACCGTCGACCAGGCAAGAAGTGACGCGAATGTGCTGGTTACATTTAATCGGAAAGAAAAAACAGCTAAAATGCTGAGCATTCCGCGTGACGCCTATGTAAACATCCCAGGCCACGGGTATGATAAATTCACACATGCTCACGCCTACGGCGGCGTTGACCTGACTGTGAAAACAGTTGAAGAAATGCTGGATATTCCTGTGGATTATGTCGTAGAAAGCAATTTCACGGCTTTTGAAGACGTCGTAAACGAATTAAATGGCGTCAAAGTAACAGTAAAAAGCGATAAGGTCATTCAGCAAATCAAAAAAGATACAAAAGGTAAAGTCGTTCTTCAAAAAGGAACACATACGCTTGATGGGGAAGAAGCGCTCGCTTACGTAAGAACACGTAAAGCAGACAGTGACCTTTTACGCGGGCAAAGACAAATGGAAGTGCTGAGCGCTATTATAGATAAATCAAAATCATTGAGCTCAATTCCGGCATACGATGATATTGTGGATACGATGGGGCAAAATTTAAAAATGAACTTATCTCTTAAAGATGCCATCGGCCTGTTCCCGTTCATCACTTCATTGAAATCAGTTGAATCTATTCAGCTGACAGGTTATGATTATGAACCTGCTGGGGTCTATTATTTAAAATTGAATCAGCAAAAGCTGCAGGAAGTTAAAAAAGAGCTGCAAAATGATTTAGGTGTATAATGAATGGGATGGCGATTATGCCATCCCGTTTTACATATTTCCTTGTTGAAAATTTTCAAAGTAACGTTTAGCCTTGGTTTATATGGATTATGTTTCGCAGACAAGCTGAACATACTACACGAAGCAGCTTCATTTTTAAGGAGGTTCCCCCTACATATGAAATGTATTGCGATTGATTTAGACGGAACATTATTGAATAAAGAAAGCGTCATTTCTGCGGAAAACAGAGCGGCGATCAAGCGGGCCGTTGATGCCGGCATCCTCGTCACCATTTGCACGGGAAGAGCAACATTTGATGTAAAAGCGCTGCTGGATGACTTGGACATCCCTATCATTGCGGCTAATGGCGGCACGATACACGACACGGGTTACCGTTTGATCAGCCGGACATTAATGGATCAGGAAGCCGGCAAAGCGATTGCTGATTACTTACTGTCAAAAAACATTTACTTTGAGGTATATACAGATGACCATCTGCTTTCTCCTTTTGACGGCGAAGCTAAGCTGCACGCGGAGCTAGACATTCTAAAGAGCGCAAATCCAAACGAGCAGACAGATGAATTGTGGCAAGGAGCCATGACTCAATTCAAGCAGTTTGGCATTAAACCAATCCCTCATATCGAATCTGTTTTTGAGGGCGGTGAAAACATTTATAAGCTTCTTTGCTTCTCCTTTGATATGGATAAGCTGAAACAAGCGAAGGAAGAGCTGAAGCATCATAAAAAACTGGCGCAAACCTCTTCCGGAAAACATATTATCGAAATCCTGCCGGCCTCTTCAGGAAAAGGACGCGCGTTAACAAAGCTGGCTGACATATACGGAATTGAAACACAGGATATCTATGCGATCGGCGACAGTCCGAACGATTTGTCCATGTTTGAAGTCGCCGGACACCGTATCGCCATGGAAATGCGATTGATGAATTAAAAGAAAAAAGCACCTTTGTCACAAAAAGCAATGACGAAAATGGTGTGGCCTACTTTATAGACCAGCTGCTTTCCGGCCAATATGCATAAAGAAAAGACTCCAGAGATTCTGGAGTCTTTGTCTTTTATTGCACCCGTATACTTCCTGCATATTTATCCTTCCAATACGTGCTCGTGTTCATATTGGTGATGGTCACGCCGTTTGATAATGTGACATGAACAACTTGTCCGTTTCCGATATAGATGGCGGGATTTAAGCTTGCTGATTGGAAGAACACAATGTCTCCCGGCTTCAGGTCCGCCTTCTCAATCTTAGTGCCTGCTGTGTACTGGCTTGGTGCGTATCGAGGCAGGGAAATACCGGCTGCTTTCTGGTATACATATTGGACAAATCCAGCTGTATCAAATCCTGTCTCTGGAGACACTCCGCCCTGTTTGTAAGGCACTTCTCCGACATAAAGCGTAGCTTCGGATACAATCGGATTTTCTTTCGGGATTGTCAGATTGTCAAATCGGCGAATGCCCGTCATCTTCGATTTCCAGTAATCCTCTGATAAATAGGAAATGGTTACTTTTTCTGATCGGCTTGCCTGGATAAACCTGCCCGCACCTGCATAAATGCCTGCATGTGAAATTCCTGTTTTATACGTATTGCTGAAATAGACGACATCACCTGGCTTTATGTTCTGAGGGGCTACCTTCTCGCCCACTGCCCACTGCTGTTCGGCTGATCGCGGCAGATAAATGCCAAGTGCCTGTTGAAACACATATTGCACAAGCCCCGAGCAATCAAAGCCCTCTGACGGCGTGCTACCGCCAAACACATATGGAACACCGATATATTTTTCGGCCTCCTGAACGACAGGAACATCAGCCGTTGCCGGATCGGCAGCGATTCGTCTCGCCCCGATATAAGACCCGCTCCAATAGCTGCTTTTTTGGTAATTGGTGATGATAACCCCTTTTGACTGTGTACTGTGAATCATTTGGCCGTCTCCGATATAGAGAGCGTCGTGTGTCGGAATAGTGCCGTCGCTTCCCTCTTTCTTGAAAAACAAAATATCGCCCGGCTTCAGGTCTTCCGGTTTTACAGCTGTTCCGATTTTATACTGGTCGTTTACAGATCTCGGCAGATGAATATCAGCCTTACTGAAAATATATTGTATCAATCCTGAAGGGTCGAAACCCTCTTTCGGCGATTCACCGCCGTATTTATACTGATAACCAAGCAGGCTTTTTGCTTCGCTGATGATCAATTCAGATGATGTATCAGCCTCCGCAATCTCCGCTTTTGTCATAATGGGAACCAAAAAACAAATGATAACCGCCACAAGCAAAAACTTCTTCCAGTTTGCTAGTGAGTTCACTTTTAGTATCTCCTCCTCTTTTTGCAGTTTTAACATCGGTATTTTTTTGAATATGTTAAGTAACATTTTGAAATTTTTACAGAATGAATATGCTGGGCAAATAAAAAGAGAGTGTCTCATCAGACACTCTCTTTTTTGACTTATTTATTGGCGTTTGCCGTTTCTTCCTGCTGTTGGATTTTATGCATCTCCGTATCAATCTTCTGTTTTTCCTGATCTGTCAGCTGATCATTAAATTTAAAAGCTGACATAAACATGAACACGATGGCTACGGCAACAAACGGCCAGATGGCTTTGACAAATTTCATCTTTATCACTCCGATTATTTAGATTTTAGTTTGTCACTATGATCAATATCAAACGTCAGTTTTCCGTCTTCTACTTTCCAAGCGAAATTAGAGTCTTTCGTCAGTTCGCGAATAATTGTTTTCTGTTTAAGGCTGTCTTTTTTCACAGGTGCAGGTGTCGCTTCATGGATGTCGATCGGTGTCACTTCAAAGCGGCCTGTTCCATTTTTCTTCAGGTGATACTGAACAAGTGCACTGTCTCTCGTTCTCGTCCAACCCTGGTCAAAGACAAAGTTTCCGAGGCTGTAGAAAATGACGGTTCCGTTATATACTTCAATCGGTTCTAAGACGTGCGGGTGATGGCCGACAATGATGTCAGCTCCCGCATCGGACATGGCTCTTGCAAGCTGGCGCTGGCGGTCGTTTGGATCATTATCATACTCTTGGCCCCAGTGTGACTGCACAACGACGATGTCCGCATATTTTTTTGCTTCTGAAATCATAGGGATGAAGATTTCAGGATCTGCGGGCAGCACGCCAGGTGTATTCTTTTTAGCTGCGAAGCCTTTCCCGGAAACATCGGTAAAGCCAAGCGTCGCAATCGTTACTCCATTGACTTTCTGGTACGAAATTTTCTTTTTCGCATCACTTAAGCTGTACCCAGCTCCAACGATATCAAGGTTTTGCTTCGCAAATTCTCCAAGGGTATCTTTCATGCCCTGAACGCCGTAATCCATGGCGTGGTTGTTTGCGCTGTTAAGAACCGTGAAATTCATATCCTTCAATACTTTCACCGATTCTTTATTCGTCTGCAGATGAATCTCTTTATCTGCTTGTTTATAATTCTTTTGATAGGTTACCGGGTTTTCAAAGTTTCCAGTTACATAATCCGAGGATTTAAAGATCGGTTCAACATATTGAAAAATACTGTCTGCCCCTTTTTGCTCCGTTACTTTTTCAACATAGCGGCCCATCATAATATCACCGACAAATGAGGCGGAGAGTACGTCGTCGGAATACGTTTTGACCTTCGGTGTTTCTGCTTGTCCCGCCCACATGAAAGCGAACATGAGGACAAAAACGATCGGAATGGCAATAAATACGTGCTTATTGGTTTTCTTTTTTTGCTGTTTTGTCAGCTTTAGCAGCTTTTCATGAAAGCTCAGTTCTTTTTTCATCGTTTGACACACCTTACATTAAATTAAGTAGTAAACAAACATGATAGCAAAGGTCGCTCCGCTCAATAGCAGCGTGCTTCCGAACGTAATGGTTAAACCTTGTTTCTGAATGGTATTGGCAATTAAACCGGGCACGATGATGCCGATTCCTCGAAATTCTGCGATTTCAAATGGTACAATCGGGTATAGAAAATCAAATGCGATTTTCAGTACGATCCCTGTTATCAGCATGGCAGCGAATTTTCTGCGTCCGTACAAAATCATAAATTTGGATAAACCGTATTTCACAATGACATACGTGAGCAAGCTCACTAGCAAAACAAGTAAAATAAAGACCGGCTGATTAAACACAAGTCCTAAATATCCCGGTACAACCAGTCCTGCCGGCACGATCCCTGTTTTTTCCGCGAAAATTAAACTGAGTAGTACACCTAAAATTAGTGCGATGTATAAATCTGATCCGAACATGTCTGCATTTCCCCCTAGCTTACGAGCTGCTTAACCTTGTATTCGTGGATTTTTTCAATTAAAGGCTCTGCGGCACCATGAATATTGCCGACGCCATATATGACACGATTGTGCATTCTTTTCTTTAACAATTCCATAATTTCATCTGTTGACTTATACTCTAGATCATGCAGTTTGTCTGCAGGAATTTTGCCTTCTTCATAGGCTTTTACGATCGGTTCTGTTGTTTCACCGATTAAGATCAGTTCACTTGCTTCAATATAAGGCAATACGTCATTTGCGAATTGCTGTGTCCGATCGACACGGTCTGCGCGGCAGTTCATGATGATGATCGGATCATCGGTCGGGTAACCGATTTCTTTTACACGTTTCCATATATTCAAAGTAGAAGAAGCGTCGTTTGCGGCAAACCCATTAACAAAGTGCCCAGGCTCGCTCGGACTGATCAACGGAAGAATTCTCATTGCTCCCGGATCTGGCGGCGCATTCAGCATTCCCTTAAATGCTGTTTCTTCGTCAATGCCGAGTGCTTGAGCCACGCCCAGCGCCAGAGAAGCGTTATCAGGGAATACCATGTATTCAAATTTACGTAAATATTCATCTGTAATTTTTGAGTTATCAGCAATGATGACTTTCGTGTTTCGTTCTTTTGCTTTTTGTTTAAAGAACTCGGTATATTCACTATCTGTAATGACAAGATGGCCATTATAAGGAATAGTAGCGGTAAACGCTTCTGCAATTTCATCAAGCGTCGGCCCCATGACATCCATATGATCCTCTAAAACGTTAACAATGACGCCGATATTAGCCTGCAGAAGTTCTTCCTGAAAGATGATTTGATAATCCGGGTTAACAGCCATGCACTCACTGACAATCGCGTTAGCCCCTCTTTCTACGGTTTCTCTCATGACCTCTTTTTGCTCTCCGATATTCGGCCCCTGAGGTTTCCGTTTAATCGGCTTTTCCTCCGGTGTGTCCCAGTAAATCATTCTTGCATCTGTTCCTGTTGTTTTTCCAACAGTCTTGTAACCGGCTTCTATTAATATTCCGGTTGTCAGCCTTGTCACAGTCGATTTTCCTCGGATGCCGTTAATATTCACCCGAACAGGGAGGGCATCAATGTTTTTCTGATGTCGTCGTTTTTCTAATATTCCGATGACCAGTATGACAGCACAGGCTATAATGAGTAACCACATTGCTTTTCGACATCTCCTTCTATATTGTTGTAAATTCATTCATCAGTATATAGAATCACTATGAATTCTCAATCGGCATTATGTAACATAATCTCCCCTAATCGACTAAGCCAAAATTCTCTTTTGAAAGAGATTTTATACCTACAAACTGTTTTCTATTTTTGGAAAACAGCAGGACTTACACCTTATCTCTTTTTTAAAAAATCAAAAGGAATGCGCTTTCATTTTTCTTCTGATATCCTTCTGGACGTATAGTCACACCCTGCTGTTTATATTTAATATGCATTTCAAATCAATCTTTTTTTCAGCCTGTGTTATCAAACTTCTCCTGCTCTCATGCGTGTTTCCGGTTCTTATGAACACAAAATGGTTTGATCCTGTTTCTTAAGGACAAGGTCATAATGTCATCCTTTCTGCATGGAATAAGCAATATGAGGCCCATTCCAAAATGACTAAGGAGGCCCGAGATGAAAACGCTAAATATACGAGTCCGAATTCTCTAACATAATTAAACATTTTCTGGGCTGATAGTCTTTCCTGTTTCTTTTCATTTACAGGTCTAAACGCATGACTTTGAAACAATTTTAATAAAACTTAATATTTGTTCAAGAAATCTTCATCCATATTTGTGAAGACTTTGTCAAAAAAAGAGTGAAAACCTTAAATTTCTCAATTATATATACAATTTACAATTAGATTTCTTTTGATATTTTTATTGCTAACTTCGGATTGTTCATGATAATCTATCTATGTAAACGGTTACATAAACAAGGAGGAGCTGTTTTGGCTACAATTAAAGATGTCGCCGGAGCGGCGGGCGTTTCAGTTGCGACGGTTTCCCGCGTCCTGAATGATAACGGCTATGTACACGAAGAAACACGAACGCGTGTCATAGCGGCGATGGAGAAGCTGAACTATTCCCCGAATGAAGTCGCCAGATCTCTATATAAAAGAGAATCCCGGCTGATCGGACTTTTGCTCCCGGATATCACAAACCCTTTCTTCCCCCAGCTTGCCCGCGGTGCGGAGGATGAATTGAACCAGGAGGGCTATCGCCTTATTTTCGGCAACAGTGACGAGGAATTGAAAAAAGAACTTGAGTACCTTCAAACATTTAAGCAGAACCATGTTGCAGGCATTATTGCCGCAACGAATTACCCGGATCTTGAGGAATACAGCGGCATGAATTATCCGGTCGTTTTTCTGGACAGAACACTCGATGGGGCCCCTTCCGTGTCCAGTGATGGCTATACAGGAGGAAAGTTAGCAGCCGAAGCTATCATTCACGGAAAAAGCCGACGCATTACGCTCTTGAGAGGCCCCGCTCACCTGCCGACAGCTCAAGACCGCTTTAACGGCGCTTTGGAAATCTTACAGCAGGCTGAAGTTGATTTTCAGGTCATTGAGACGGCTTCATTTTCTATTAAAGATGCACAATCGATGGCGAAGGAGCTGTTTGCCGCTTATCCAGCGACAGACGGTGTGATCGCGAGTAACGATATTCAAGCCGCTGCAGTTTTACATGAAGCATTGCGGCGCGGAAAAAATGTGCCGGAGGACATTCAAATTATCGGCTATGATGACATTCCGCAAAGCGAGCTGCTGTTCCCGCCACTGTCTACAATTAAACAGCCATCATATGATATGGGGAAAGAAGCAGCCAGACTGCTTTTGCGTATCATCAAAAAACAGCCGCTGGCAGAAACGGCAATTCAAATGCCGGTCACCTATATAGGAAGAAAGACGACAAGAAAGGAAGATGATGATGCGTAATATTTGTGTAATTGGAAGTTGTTCTATGGATTTAGTGGTCACCTCGGACAAACGCCCAAAAGCCGGTGAAACGGTTCTTGGCACGTCGTTTCAAACTGTGCCGGGCGGCAAAGGAGCAAATCAGGCGGTTGCCGCAGCCAGACTTGGGGCTCAAGTGTTTATGGTCGGGAAGGTTGGAGACGATCATTATGGAACAGCTATTTTGAATAACTTAAAAGCAAACGGTGTTCGCATTGACTATATGGAACCGGTTACACACAAAGAAAGCGGAACCGCCCACATTGTGCTTGCTGAAGGTGATAACAGCATTGTCGTTGTCAAAGGCGCGAACGATGACATCACCCCAGCGTATGCGATACACGCGCTCGAACAGATTGAAAAGGTTGATATGGTCCTGATTCAGCAGGAAATTCCAGAGGAAACGGTTGATGAGGTGTGCAAATACTGCCATTTCCACGATATCCCGATCATGCTAAACCCGGCACCGGCCCGCCCGCTGAAGCAGGAAACAATTGATCACGCCACCTATCTCACGCCAAATGAACACGAGGCTTCGATCTTATTCCCTGAGCTTGCCATTTCTGAAGCTCTGGCGCTTTATCCGGCAAAGCTCTTTATTACGGAAGGAAAACAAGGCGTCCGCTATTCAGCTGGCAGCAAAGAGGTGCTCATTCCGTCCTTCCCTGTTGAGCCCGTTGATACAACCGGAGCCGGTGATACGTTTAACGCAGCGTTTGCCGTGGCTCTGGCTGAAGGAAAAGACATTGAAGCTGCATTGCGGTTTGCCAATCGAGCGGCTTCCCTTTCTGTCTGTTCCTTCGGTGCCCAAGGCGGAATGCCGACAAGAAATGAAGTAGAGGAGCTGCTGTCATGAAAAAACACGGTATACTGAACAGCCATCTTGCCAAGCTTTTAGCTGACCTTGGCCACACTGATAAAATTGTCATCGCGGATGCAGGACTGCCGGTTCCTAACGGCGTTTTGAAAATTGATCTTTCATTAAAGCCGGGTCTCCCGGCTTTCCAAGATACAGCGGCAGTGATCGCTGACGAGATGGTCGTCGAAAAAGTCATTGCCGCAGCTGAAATAAAAACATCTAATCAGGAGAATGCGAGATTTTTAGAAAATCTTTTCTCTAAACAAAAGATTGAATACCTTTCTCACGAGGAGTTTAAGCTGCTGACAAAAGAAGCAAAAGCCATCATTAGAACGGGTGAATTCACACCATATGCCAACTGCATCCTGCAGGCGGGTGTGCTTTTCTAGAAAGGAGGAGAAAACATGCAGATTGAAATGAAAGACATTCATAAAGCATTCGGAAAAAACCAGGTGCTATCAGGCGTTTCCTTTCAGCTCTTACCTGGCGAGGTTCACGCGTTAATGGGAGAAAACGGCGCCGGCAAGTCCACGCTTATGAACATTCTGACAGGCCTGCACAAATCGGATCAAGGTCAAATCAGCATAAACGGAAACGAAACGTATTTTTCCAATCCAAAAGAAGCGGAACAGCATGGAATAGCCTTTATTCATCAGGAATTGAATATCTGGCCGGAAATGACTGTTCTGGAGAATCTATTTATCGGTAAGGAGATATCCTCCAAGCTGGGTGTTTTACAAACAAGAAAAATGAAAGCGCTAGCAAAAGAACAATTTGACAAACTCTCTGTCTCTCTTTCTCTCGATCAAGAAGCCGGCGAATGTTCTGTCGGACAGCAGCAAATGATTGAAATCGCAAAAGCGCTTATGACAAATGCCGAAGTGATCATTATGGATGAGCCGACCGCTGCTTTGACCGAACGAGAAATCAGCAAGCTCTTTGAGGTCATTACAGCATTAAAAAAGAACGGCGCCTCCATTGTCTATATTTCTCATCGCATGGAAGAAATTTTTGCGATTTGCGACAGAATTACCATCATGCGTGACGGAAAAACAGTGGATACAACAAACATCTCAGAAACTGATTTTGATGACGTCGTCAAAAAAATGGTCGGACGGGAGCTGACTGAACGATATCCAAAACGCACTCCTTCTCTCGGTGACAAAGTATTCGAGGTGAAAAATGCCTCCGTAAAAGGGAGTTTTGAGGATGTCAGCTTCTATGTGCGTTCCGGTGAGATCGTCGGTGTTTCAGGATTAATGGGAGCCGGCCGGACAGAAATGATGAGAGCGCTGTTCGGCGTTGACAGGCTGGACACGGGTGAGATATGGATCGCTGGGAAAAAGACAGCGATTAAGAACCCGCAGGAAGCGGTGAAAAAAGGGCTCGGTTTTATTACAGACAACCGCAAGGATGAAGGGCTCCTGCTCGACACCTCGATTCGCGAGAATATTGCCCTGCCCAATCTGTCCAGCTTTTCACCAAAGGGTCTCATTGATCACAAGCGGGAGGCTGAATTTGTCGATCTGTTAATCAAACGCCTGACTATCAAAACAGCATCACCGGAAACGCACGCACGCCATTTGTCAGGTGGAAACCAGCAAAAAGTGGTGATAGCCAAGTGGATCGGCATCGGACCGAAAGTGCTTATCTTGGATGAGCCAACCAGAGGTGTGGATGTTGGAGCCAAACGAGAGATTTATACGCTGATGAATGAGCTGACCGAACGCGGCGTCGCTATCATCATGGTGTCATCAGAGCTGCCGGAAATTCTCGGAATGAGCGATCGGATTATCGTTATCCATGAAGGCAGAATCAGCGGAGAAATCGATGCGCAAGAAGCAACACAAGAACGAATTATGACACTTGCCACGGGAGGGCGGTAATATGAAAACGGAACAACTGCAAACAGAACAAAAACGGATTCACTTCGACGGAGTCATGCAAAAACTCGGCCCGTTTCTAGGTTTATTTATTCTCGTTATCATTGTATCTATTTTAAATCCCAGCTTTCTTGAACCGCTGAATATTTTAAACCTGCTTCGCCAGGTCGCCATTAACGGATTAATCGCGTTCGGCATGACGTTTGTGATTTTGACAGGCGGCATTGATCTTTCTGTCGGCGCTATTCTTGCCCTGTCCAGTGCTTTAGTTGCGGGGATGATTGTGTCCGGTGTCGATCCGGTTCTCGCGATCATCCTTGGCTGTATCATTGGTGCCGTACTCGGCATGATCAACGGATTATTGATCACAAAAGGAAAAATGGCGCCCTTTATCGCCACACTTGCGACTATGACTGTGTTTCGCGGACTGACGCTTGTGTATACTGACGGAAATCCGATTACCGGACTTGGCACAAACTACGCTTTTCAGATGTTCGGACGCGGTTACTTTTTAGGCATTCCTGTACCGGCAATTACGATGGTTCTTGCCTTTGTCATCCTTTGGGTGCTTCTTCATAAAACACCATTTGGACGCCGAACATACGCTATCGGCGGTAATGAAAAAGCCGCGCTCATTTCAGGCATCAAAGTGACACGCGTGAAAGTGATGATCTATTCTTTAGCTGGACTTTTATCCGCTCTTGCAGGTGCCATATTGACTTCCCGCCTGCATTCGGCCCAGCCGACTGCGGGGGAATCGTACGAACTTGATGCTATCGCGGCAGTCGTCTTAGGCGGGACAAGTCTTTCCGGCGGCCGCGGACGCATTGTCGGCACGTTAATCGGGGTGCTGATCATCGGCACACTTAATAACGGGCTTAATCTGCTTGGCGTTTCATCATTTTATCAGCTGGTTGTCAAAGGGATTGTTATCTTAATTGCGGTATTATTAGACCGCAAGAAGTCAGCATAGGAGGGTTTTCACATGAAAAAGGCTGTATCCGTCATTTTAACGTTATCATTATTTTTGTTAACCGCCTGTTCGCTTGAGCCTCCCCAATGGGCAAAGCCATCAAACTCAGGGAACAAAAAGGAATTCACCATCGGCTTGTCCGTCTCAACGCTTAATAATCCTTTTTTTGTCTCATTAAAAAAGGGTATCGAAAAAGAAGCTGAAAAACGGGGAATGAAAGTCATCATTGTTGATGCACAAAATGATTCATCGAAACAGACGAGTGACGTGGAAGATTTAATTCAGCAAGGCGTTGATGCATTATTAATCAACCCGACTGATTCTTCGGCGATCTCAACGGCAGTAGAATCTGCAAACGCAGTCGGTGTGCCCGTCGTAACAATCGATCGATCTGCCGAACAAGGAAAAGTTGAAACTCTCGTTGCTTCCGATAATATAAAAGGCGGTGAAATGGCCGCGGCGTTTATTGCCGACAAACTTGGAAAAGGAGCAAAGGTAGCAGAGCTTGAAGGCGTGCCTGGCGCATCTGCCACACGGGAACGCGGCTCAGGCTTCCATAACATCGCAGACAAAAAGCTCAATGTCGTCACAAAACAATCAGCTGACTTTGACCGCACCAAAGGTCTGACAGTCATGGAAAATCTGCTGCAGGGGCATCCTGATATCCAAGCTGTTTTTGCTCACAATGATGAAATGGCGCTCGGTGCTCTCGAGGCAATTAACAGTTCGGGGAAAGACATATTGGTGATCGGTTTTGACGGCAATAAAGATGCGCTCGCTTCCATTAAAGACGGAAAGCTATCAGCCACCGTTGCTCAGCAGCCTGAATTAATCGGTAAATTGGCTACAGAAGCAGCAGATGATATTTTGCACGGAAAAAAAGTGAAAAAATCAATATCCGCGCCTCTCAAACTAGAAACACAAAAATAATAGTCAAGGATCAGATTTTTATCTGATCCTTTTTCATGTTTAGAAACCTGCGATAACGTGAATATGGATATAGAATGAATTATTTCTCTTACGTGAGGAGAGGAACGACATGAACAAACCAATAAAAATATTTTCGACTTTAGCACTTGCGGCTGGAATGACTGCAGCTACTGCAGGCGGCGCTAACACGATCCATGCTCAACAGCCAGAAACAACTGTAAGCATTGACGATTTATACAGTTATCCGATTGATTCTTATTTGGTGTCAGCAGAGGCTCTAAATGTCAGAACGAAGGCTTCCGCATCAAGCCAGAAAGCCGATACACTGCACTTAGGCGATAGCTTAAATCTGATTTCCTTCTCAAATGCTGACTGGGCAAAGGTTCATTATAAAAACGGAAAAACAGGCTTTGTCTCCACTCATTACATTGTAAAAGCAGCAACAACAGTAAAAACCAAAACAAAAACGAAAGTATACACATCTGCTGACGGAAAGGGCATCAAGACTCTCCCAGCAAACACAAGCGTTTCTTTTTTAGGCTGGAGTAAAACGAATAAAGGCGGTTTTGATTTTGATTGGGTATTCGTTGATTACGGCGGTGCGACAGGTTATTTGAAAACAAAGGATTTACACATGACAAAATAACTGAGAGGGATTCCGTATTTGTGCGGAATCTCTTTTATTATGAATTGATTTGTCACATTCCCTAGATATTTCTCAGGAAATATTGTCGTATGCTGTGTCGAAACCTTACATGATCAACGACATTTTTGTTCACGCTAAAAAGCGGAGGTGTAAATATGGATCAATTTGAAGCAGCATATGAATCGTATAAAACCCGGCAAACAACTGCCGATCAGGAAAATGTTCCATCTGGAAAAGAAGAAATTATTGCGGTTAGAAGAAATGAGGAAGACAATATTATCGCAGTGAAAACCAATACAGGAAGAGAGCTCGATTACCCTACAGCGCTGTCAGAAGCAAAAGCAGGAAAACTCGCTCATGTTGATGTCTTTCATAAATACGGACGTGACATTTTGCGAAGTGAACCGGACGGCACGAAGGAAAATAACCTGTCTGAACTGCCTGATTTTTAAACAAGTACAGCCCTGCCGTATGTTGGGCAGGGCTTTCTTTTAAACAAAAGGCTGCTGGATGTATTCGGCTAATCGTTTTGCACTGAGAGAAATATCCTCTGCAGTTGCATAATTCACGCCATAGAACACATATGGAGGCAGATACTTCATACCGATCAGATTACTCGTGGCCTGAAATGGTTTCAATAGCTCACTGATCGAGTAATGGTTTGCTCCGCCGGCTTGATATTTTTCCGCTTCGCTTCCTGTTGATACAGCCAGCATCAGCTCCTTGCCATGCAAAGCATTTCCTTCTGAACCAAAAGCCCAGCCGTAAGTCAGCACAAGATCCTGCCATTTTTTCAAGAGCGGCGGAGAGCTGTACCAATATAGCGGGAATTGAAAGACAATCCGATCGTATTGCTCGCACAGCTGCTGTTCCTTCGCAACATCTATCGCTTCGTCCGGGTATTCCTTATAAAGATCCCGCACCGTGATATTATCATGTTTGCTCAATTCCTCAGCCCACGCCTTATTAACAACTGAGGTCTCCATATGAGGATGAACTGCCAAAACCAATATTTTCATCAGACCACACCTTTACTGTTTTGATGTTATTTTATCTAAAATCAGGAAAAGAGCCAAATAAAAAGAAAGCCCTGCAAAAAGGGGCTTTCTTTTTTTCTATTATTCAGGGCTTCCTTCAGTTGTTTCGATATCTTTCGCAAAATCAGGGTTATCCAGATTCGCATTAAAGAAATCCGCTGTGTTCGGAAGTCTGAGATTCATGTTCATTTTTTGAGAAATCGTAACTTTGCAATCCTCTAGCACATAGTCAAAAACGTGTCCGCCTGAATTGCGTCCTTCGTCAATGAAGTGCAGGTGATAGCCAGAAACAGCGATTCCGTTTGCATAAGCTGGTGTCAAGAAACCTACGATCGTTCCTCTCACGTTGTCAAAGTTGAAAATCGGTTGTGTTTTGACCGCTTCAACCATTGGCACGTAAGGTTTTTCTTGCAATTCTACCGTCCTTGTCTGCACCTTTTTAAACAGTCCGTCAATACGGATTGCATAAAATAAGTTTCTGCTTGGCAGCATGCTGTTGATCTCTTTTTCAAAGTCTTCACGTGTCATTTTCGCATCAATTTTGTGCGTCATGTCCGGTGTAAAGAACGTAAATGAACAGAACGGTGAACGGTCCCCTTTTTGGACCGGTGTCGCGGTTCCGTCTGAGCGGAGACGGTAAAATTCGCCGTCAAACCCAATCAGCTCTCCGTCAAGCTTGTTAAAGGTTCCGATACCGAAGTCCCCATATTTCGGAATCTCTGACAGTTCAAAATCCCCGTCATATACTCCGTCTAATAGAGAAGTCATTGTTGATACTTGATAAATCTGGCTCACAGGCTGTTCTTTTTGGCCGCGGCTGAGCACTTGAATGTTGCTTTCGCGTTTCATATTTCCCCTCACTCCTTTTAATTAGTGCTGTTCATAAAACAGTGTCGTGATGCGCAGAGTGCTAGAGAGCTTTCGTTTTCATGAGTTCCCCGAATTCTTTCGGAAGCTTGTCACTTGCTAAATTAATGTTATCACTGTAGTCAACCGGGACATCAATGATGACAGGACCTTCAGCGTTCATGCCTTGACGCAGAACATCTGCCAGCTGGCCTGGTGATTCTACGCGCAAGCCAGTTGCTCCGAAGCTTTCCGCATACTTCACGATATCGATATTTCCGAAATCGACCGCAGATGTACGGTTATATTTTTTCAATTGCTGGAATGCAACCATGTCATATGTGCTGTCGTTCCATACAATGTGTACAATTGGTGCTTTTAGTCGAACTGCTGTCTCTAACTCCATTGCTGAGAATAAGAAACCGCCGTCACCAGAGACAGAAACCACTTTTTCTCCCGGTTTCACCAATGAAGCGCCGATTGCCCAAGGAAGCGCAACGCCGAGTGTTTGCATACCGTTACTGATCATTAATGTTAACGGCTCATAGCTGCGGAAATAACGTGACATCCAAATCGCGTGTGAACCGATGTCACAGGTCACTGTAACATGATCATCGACTGCATTACGCAATTCTTTAACGATTTCAAGAGGATGCACTCTGTCTGATTTCCAATCTGCAGGCACCTGCTCACCCTCATGCATATATTGTTTTAAATCAGAAAGGATTCTCT
>Ga0153917_1000392_pt1 | contig 30496 bp, 27 predicted proteins | sample TSFL001MetaG_FD_104695 | JGI IMG/M metagenome (GOLD analysis project Ga0153917, IMG submission 104695) | Attine ant fungus gardens microbial communities from Florida, USA - TSFL001 MetaG | ecosystem: Host-associated > Fungi > Mycelium > Unclassified | place: USA: Florida, Paynes Creek Historic... | reverse complement strand
TTAGGGCCTGAGCTGCCTGATGTTTTGTCAGCTCTTGTTTCAATGGCTGCGCTTGCTGTGTTTTTGAAATGGTGGAAGCCGAAAACAACATTCCGGTTTGCCGGTGAACAGGAATCGGCCGCCGCGATTGAAACGGCGCAAACGAATCCGACAGCGCCTGCGTACAGCGGCGGACTGATTTTCAAGGCTTGGTCGCCATTTCTGCTGCTGACGGTGATGATTTCCGTATGGGGCATTCCATCTGTCAAATCCGCGTTGACCGGGCACTATGAAGGCTCTGCTGTGTTCTTGACATGGCTGAATGCTGTTGGGGAAAAACTGACTTTTGCCCCTGCTGTGCCTTTTTTGAACAATCAGATTGCCAATGCTGACGGTACGCCGATTGAAGCGGTTTATAAGCTTGAGGTGCTCGGTTCGGCCGGCACCGCAATCTTGATTGCAGCTGTGCTCTCAAAATTCATCACGGCGATTTCGTGGAAAGACTGGGGAGCCGTTTTTAAAGAAACGATCCAAGAGTTGAAGCTTCCGATTTTGACCATCGCATCTGTCGTTGGTTTTGCCTATGTCACAAACTCCTCAGGAATGAGCACGACACTCGGGATGACACTCGCGCTGACGGGTTCGATGTTTACCTTCTTTTCGCCTGTTCTCGGCTGGCTCGGCGTCTTCATTACCGGCTCGGATACTTCTGCCAACCTGCTGTTCGGCAACCTGCAGAAAGTCACCGCGTTATCGGTCGGTATGGACCCTGTTCTGTCTGTCGCCGCCAACTCTTCAGGCGGTGTCACAGGAAAAATGATTTCTCCGCAGTCGATTGCGGTGGCTTGCGCCGCGGTAGGACTCGCCGGAAAGGAGTCAGATCTTTTCCGCTTTACCATTAAACACAGTCTGTTTTTGCTGCTGCTCGTTTGTATCATCACCTTTTTGCAGCATCATGTGTTCAGCTGGATGATTCCTTAAAAAAACCTCCCAACATGGGAGGTTCAGATTGTTGACAACATCCTAAAATGGTATTCATTTTAGGATGTTGTCATCTTTTCAGCGTGATTGAAAACCCTTGAAGTCTAGGAAGGACGAGCATAGGAGCGAGCGAATGTTCTAATTCGTGAGCCCCGAAGCGCAGTCCTGACAACGAATACGAGGGTTTGTCGACACGCTGAAACCTCCCAACATGGGAGGTTTTTATTTATACCGTTTTCTCGCCGCCGAAGACGGAATGTTCATCTGATCGCGGTATTTTGCCACGGTGCGTCTCGAGATTTGGATGCCGTGTTGTTCATACAGCAAATCGGCAAGCTTTTGGTCTGAAAGCGGTTTCGTTTTGTCCTCTTGATTGATCAGGTTTTCCAGATGCGTTTTGACTGCATAATTCGACGCATCTCCATCTCCTGAAGCCTCGGCTTTTGCTGAGAAAAAGAGTTTCATCTCAAACAGCCCGTAAGGCGTTTGTATCGTTTTCCCTTTAATGGCCCGGCTCACAGTTGATTCATGAAGATTTAGGCAGTCTGCTATCTCCCTGAGAGTCAGCGGCTTCATTGCGCTTCGTCCTTTCAGAAAGAAATCCTTTTGGCGTGTGATCAGCTCATTGATTATCCTCGTGATTGTCTGTTTTCGCTGCAGCAGCGCGCGGCTCAGCCAGCGCCATTCCTGATATTTCGCGGATAAATAAGAGACAGTATCCTGACAGGAGCCGGATGATAAAAGCGTTCTGTACTGCGGATGCAGATCGATCTCGGGAAACGAGCGGGTATTCAGCTCCGCTGCGATGTGCCCGTTTTTTACGGTGATAAAAATGTCAGGCTCGATATACACATCTTGCTCTGGCCGAGCAAACAGAAGACCCGGTCTTGGATGAAGAGCCGCTATATCATCTGAGATATCCTGAATGGTATCAAGCGGAATTCCAGTTTTCACTGAAAGCGCTTTCCATTTTTTTTGCGCAAAAGCATCAAAATGAGCAGAAACAAGCATTTCCGCTTGTTCATTTCTGTTCGGCAGCCGCTGTAATTGAAGAAGGATGCATTCCTGCAAAGATCTCGCGCCGATTCCAGCCGGCTCTAGTGACTGGAGTTTCGCCAAAACAGCCTCTGTTTCCTTGGCCGATACAGATAAGCGCTGTGCAGCCTCTTCCACATCTTCTTCCAAGTATCCGTTTGAATCAAGCGAATGAATCAGATAATTAAAAATCTTTTTTTCAGTGTTTGACAGATTCATATCGAGTGACTGCTGTTTTAACGCATCCTGCAATGTTTTTTGCGGATCACTTAATTGAAGGCCCGCTTCCTGTGCATTCATCCTGTTTTTATTTGTTTTATGGTAAGATAGTGGCGGTGTGTCTGTTTCCTTTCGTTCAATAAGAGGGTTTTCCAGTGAGAGCTCATCAATGTACTCGGCGAGTTCTGCCGAATGATAGCCAAGCAGCGTGATGGCCTGCCTGAGCTCCTGTGTCAGTTGAGGCTTTAATACTTGTACTTGCTGAAGTTTCATATCCATCTTGCTCACTCCCCTTTCTTCATTGTACATGATTGAGATCACACCGTATACATTTATGAAAAAGGAGCTGCCAAAGAAATGTCTGAACTTTTTTCCGTCCCTTATTTTATTGAGAATTTAAAACAGCATATTGAAATGAATCAGTCTGAGGATAAAATCCACGCGATGAACAGCTACTACCGTTCCGTCGTCTCAACGCTCGTGCAAGACCAGCTGACCAAAAACGCGGTCGTCTTAAAGCGGATTCAGCACTTAGATGAAGCATACAACAAAGTCAAACGTGGAGAATCAAAATAAACCTTCCGCTCACACGTGAGCAGGAAGGTTTTCCTTCTTTGAGGCGTCCTGGATCATCCGGGTGCCTGGCACTCCTTCCATCCAGGTGTGAAAGTAATTGGCGTTTTTCCCATAGGAATTATCAATGACCGTGTTTTCTTTTTGAAGAAGAGAAGACAAGATGTGGCCGTGCAGCCTTGATGTTTCCACCGATTCGTAACGGCTGAAAAACCGAATGGCTTTTTTGACGATATAATCCGAGTATTTTCCCCATATATAGGCAATAGGCAAAGGGTTGCCCGCTTTTTTGTTCAGGACGTTGAGCGTTTGCAGAAAAGCGATCGTCCGGCGGTCTGAAGCTGACAGGACCGTGCGCCAGTCGTAGCTCTCCGCTTTTGCGTGTTCCTGAAGCTCCTGGTTTGCTTCATGATCTGTTCGGATAAATCTCAGCTTTTGATTGGACGGCTGCTGCGTGGGAATGACGGGAAACAGCTGATGAGCCATATCAGGCAGAAGCTGAATGTGATTTCTTGAAAAATAAGCCTGTGCCGTAGCATAGGAGGCTTTTTCCCTTGTAATGATGTGGAGATTCGCATGCTTAGAAAATATCTCCGCCGTCCGCTTGAGGTTGTCTTTGTTTTGAAAATAAATCGATTGCGGCAGGATCACAATTTTGTGGTTCGGATAGGTTTGGATGATTTTCTCTCTAAAGCCTTGATAATACGGATACAGATCCCCGAAATTTCCGCCTCCCTGGCAGACGATGATAAGATTAGGATCCAGCTTTCGCCCGACTGGAAAATTGTCGGGATTCCATCGTTTTCTGACCCGAATCCCGTGTTCTTTAAAAAAGGCTTCTGTTCCTTTCATAATAAATAAATCCCCTACATTCCCATATAGAGGATAGTCCGCATATACGATCTCAGATTGTTTCGGAATGACGTCGAGCAGCCCGGACAGTTTCTGTTTCAGGCTGATCATCGAATGCTTGCTGTCCATTTCTTCACCTCGGCATTTTGGAATAAGTGCAGTAGCACATCAATAACTCGGTCTTGCTCATCTTCTGTCATATTTGAACCGGATGGGAGACAGATCCCTTGCTTGAAAAGCTCTTCGCATACGCTTCCTGTATCTTCATGGGAATAAAATAAAGCCGGATCGAACAGCGGCTGGGTATGAAGCGGCTTCCACAGCGGACGGGCTTCAATGTTTTCTTCAGCAAGACGGTAAACTACGTCATAGGGACTGAGCCCGTTATCAAGCGTGAGCGTGGTGAGCCAGCGATTTGATACGCCTGCTTCGTACTCCGGCATAAAGCGGACGCCGTCTATGTGACTGAGCGCATTTTTGTACCTCGTGAAAATGGCCCTTCTTTTCTCTACGCGCTCATCCAGCACCTCAAGCTGGGCAATGCCGACACCGGCTAAGATATTGCTCAGCCTGTAATTATGCCCCATTTCACTGTGCTGATAATGAACAGCCGGCTCTCGTGCCTGCGAAGCGAGAAATCTTGCTTTTTCAATTGCGGCTTCATCATTTGAAACGAGCATCCCTCCGCCTGATGTGGTGATGATTTTGTTCCCGTTAAATGAAAAAATGCCGAAGCGCCCGAATGTCCCGCTTTGCTTCCCTTTGTAGACTGTTCCGAGAGATTCGGCTGCGTCCTCAATGACAGGAACTCCGTATGCATCACACAGGCTTACGATGTCATCCATTTTCGCGCTCTGCCCATATAGATTGACGGCAATAACGGCTTTTGGCAGAGTTCCGTTTCTTTTCGCTTCCTTCAATGCTCTTTCAAGGGCTTTCGGCGACATATTCCATGTATCAGGCTCAGAATCAATAAAGACGGGCACCGCTTTTTCATATAAAATCGGATTGGCAGTTGCTACAAATGTGAAGGACTGGCAAAACACGCTGTCACCTTCTTTTACCTCAAGCAAACGCAGCGCCAGATGAATCGCAGCTGTTCCAGAGCTGACCGCAGCTGCTGCTTTTACACCGACGCGTTCTGCCAGCTGTTCTTCAAATGAATTCACGAGCGGCCCAAGCGGCGCGATCCAGTTTGAGCGAAAAGCTTCCGAAATATAGTTCTGCTCCCTGCCGCTCATGTGAGGGGGAGATAAGTAGATTTTTTTATGCATAGAATCATCCTTTGTTTGATGTTTGAATGGAAGAAATGATGCGTGCCGGTGCACCGGCCGCCGTTACCCTGTCCGGTATGGAACGGATCACCGCGGAGCCAGCGCCGACAATGCTCCAAGCCCCGATTGTAAGCTGCGGTATGACGGACGCACCGGTTCCAACGTGAGCGCCTTCCTGAACGGAAACCGCTCCTGACAGCGTGACACGCGGGGACAGATGAACGTAATCGCTGATTTGATTATCGTGCTCTGCCACTGCACCCGTATTGATGATGCAGTGGGCGCCGATGCGCGCATCCGCCTGAATGATTGCGCCCGCCATAATCACTGTCCCTTCCCCGATGACAGCGGACTTGCTGACGATGGCTGACGGGTGAATCAATGTAATAAAATCATCTTTCTTCAGTCCCAGCCGCTCCGCCAGCTGTTTTCTGACACTGTTATTTCCAACAGCAATCAAAAACAGCACATCAGGAATGAGCCTGCGCAGTTCAGTAACGGCTTCCGGCGGTCCTGTGTACCATTCTTTTCCGCCTTCGAACGTTTTGAATTTATCATCCAGCACCGCGGCTAAACGCGTATCTGTGCGGGCGTTTATCAGCTCCCTGATCACCTTTCCGTGTCCGCCGTCACCCACAATGGCCACGTTTTTCATGAGGACACATCTCCGCTTCCGGTAAACCGTTCAGCGGTCACATGATTGGTTTGCTGAATCCCTTCTGACACAAGAACCTTTCGCACCGTTAAACATAGAATTTTTAAATCGAGAAAAAATGACCGGTTGTCAACGTACCAAACATCTAATTCAAATTTCTTTTCCCAGGAAATCGCGTTTCTGCCATTGATTTGCGCCCAGCCAGTGATACCCGGCTTCACCTCATGGCGCCGGGCCTGTTTTTCTGTATAAAGGGGCAAATAGTCCATCAAAAGCGGGCGCGGCCCGACAAGGCTGAGATCGCCCTTCAGGACATTCAGAAGCTGCGGAAGCTCATCAATGCTCAGCTTTCTGATCAGCCTGCCCGTTTTCGTCAGCCGGACTTCATCGGGCAGCAGATTTCCTTCACTGTCCCGTTCATCCGTCATTGTCCGGAACTTATATAGGGTGAACGGTTTTCCATGCAGGCCCGGCCTTACTTGCTTAAAGAAGACAGGTGATCCTATTTTCAGCCTGACAACGGCGATGGTGAACAAAATGATCACACTCATACAGCACAACAAAAAAATGGCGGCCGTCAGATCAAAAAGTCGTTTCAGGATCAAAGATTCACAGCTCCTTTCGTTTTTCGAAACCGTTTTAGTACCAGCTGTCTTTCCTCTTTTGTACAAACGAGCATAAAAGCGAAAACAGCGTAGCAAAAGCTGACTGTCACTCCCGTCGCTATCAGTGACGTCCAGCCGTCAATCTTCACAACAAACTGCATAGCCTTACAGACCGTCCAGGCAAACACAGCGGCTGAAAGAGGCCCAAATATGCCTTTAAAGAACACGTGCTTTTTGCAGCCTGTAATGCGGGATACGTAAAGCGGCGTAAAGATGGCATTCTTTAAAATTAGGGAAATCGCCCCGGCCAATGTTATGCCGTACAGACCGAGATGAGCCGGCCCGCTCAGCGTGACGGCCAGCGCCACATTCACCGCACCTAACAGCAGGGTAACAATCGCCGGTGTTTTTTGTTGATTAAAAGCGGTCCAAATATAAAACAGCGGCATAAAGGCGAGGCTGATAACCAAGTATCCGGCATGAATAAATAAAAGCGGTGCTATCGACGAAAAAGACGGTCCGAGCCAGATTGTCAGAAAAGGCCCCGCCAATCCGCCTAATAAGGCAGCAGGAAGTGCAAGCAAAAGGCCATTCAGCCTTACTGCCTTATTGGCATAATTCATCAATCCGTCCATATCGCCTTTTGAATAATATGAAGTCATGATAGGCGCAAACAGGGATGCGACCGTTCCGGCCAAGCTGCGCAAAAGCAGCGGAAACTGGATAATTGCCGCGTATTTCCCGGATGCGGACGCCCCAAGCATCAAATTGGCGGTTAACAGATCAATCTGCAAAAAAAGCAGGACGCCGATTTGATTGACGGAGCTCCATGCGCCCGCTTGAAACAGCTCCTTGCTTGTGCGGAATGAAAGATCCTTCATACGGAACGAAAACCACGGAATCAGCTTTTTGAAGAAATAGAAAGACAGCACAGACGCGATGACAGCACCAGCTAAAGCGGCAAGCTGGATCTGCCAGATTTTTGGCGCAAAGCATGCAAACAGGAGCAGCACAGACAGCACGCGTACAAGCATTTGCACCGCCTGAATGGAACTGGTGATGTAAAGGCGGTTGGCATAAAATGGTGCAGCCCCGAAACCAGCCGTCAGAAACGTTAAGATAAACAGCAGACTGCCGATCAAAATCGACAAACGCACATCAGCCAAAAGCGCTTGCGGCACATTCATGACGCGGTCAACAAAAAAAGCCGAACCCGCAAGCGGCAGCAAGAGAAGCATTGAAATCAAAACAGAGGCCGCTAAATAATTGCTGATATACGCATTTGCTTTCTCCCGCTCTCCCCTGTGGGCAGCAACAGAAAAGAAGCGAACGACAACCGAGCTGAGAGCCACAGTGATAACCGAAAAGTAATTAATCACATTTTGTGTCAAGTGAACAAAGCCGAACGCTTCCACACCGAGCGTTTTGACAATAAAAGGTGTCATCCAAACCGACAGGAAAACAGACAACAGAAAAGCCGTGAGATTCGCGCTGAAGTTTATCGTGAATTTCATGCCTGCTTCGCACTGCCTTTCATCGTCCCCCGCTGCTCGAAAAACAGCTTGATGAGAAATGTGAGCCGCCATTTACACAGTGCTAATACCAAACGCTCTCCTCTTAATAATTTCTCATGCCGAAACGATGTATGTCTGACAGCCTGCCGTACCATGTCATAGGATAAAATCTGTCTGATCTTCTTTTTGATGTCTTTCGGCGAACTCGAAGAAGCACAGGCATTTGCCAAAAGCATCGGAAGCTGGTGTTTGCAAATGTACACATTTAAATCTTCTTTGCATGCGCCTGCTAAGCCATAGTGATTGTAGAATGCGATTTTGGCCTGATATTGTTTTTGAAGATGTTCATCCATCGCCGGCTTATAAGGAATTTCTGTCAGGCTGTTCGGGTTTTCACGATAAATGTACAATCCTTCATCAAGCATTTTCACCCGCTCCGCTTCGCGAAAAGCGGACAAATTAAAGGGAGAGTCTTCAGCAAAACGGATGTCTTCCTCAAACATCAGATTCGCCCTATCAAAAAGCTCACGACGGTAAAGATAACGCCATACATACCAGATAAATCTCGTTTCGTGAGCATGTTTAAGCCGTTCAGTCATTTCTGGTTTTGTCAGCACGCGGTTTGCCTCAAGCTGCGGCGCCACATATGTCCGCCTGTCCGGTGACTGCTTGTAAAAACCGCATCCGGCGATGTCGAGCCGATTTTGCTCCGCTTCTTCGACCAGCCTCTGGAACATGGCGGAAGATACATAATCGTCTCCGTCTACAAAGCCGATGTAAGTGCCCCGCGCGGCCTTTATTCCCGTATTTCGCGCTGAACTAAGCCCGCCGTTTGCCTGATGAATGACCCGGATTCTCGCATCCCGTTTTGCATAGTCCTCTGCAATTTCGCCTGACCGATCCGGTGTTCCATCATTCACGAGGATGATTTCAATATCAGAAAGCGTTTGGCAAAGCAAAGAATCAATGCACTCCCCTATAAATGGTTCAACATTATACATCGGGACAATAATGCTGACGAGCGGGGTCATTGCGCTTCACCGCTGATTTTGTCACGCAGACCTTTAAAATACACATCTCTCGGAAAGCCTGCACGGGGTGTTTCTTTTGTTAAAAGCTCATTGACTGCGGCTGTTACTCGCTCCGGCTCCGGATGTTCAATCAGCTTCATGAATGGGATGTCTTTGAGCCATTGATAGCCTTCCATCACCTTATGGTCAAAGGAGCGAATGACAACACACGGCGTTCCTGTCAGCGCGCAAAAAATCATACCATGAAGCCTGTCAGTGACGACGGCTTCTGCGCTTTGCAGCTTCGACCACAGTGCTTCAAGCTCTTGTTCGCGTGTATCACGGCTGACCCGGCGCCCAATCGTTGTCGTAAAGGATTTGATCTCGCCGAATTCCTCATATAGCGCAGCCTTGACCCGATTTCTCTGCTCCTCCTGAAGCACGCTTTCCTGGTCCTCGCGCAAACACATATAAACCGCTTCGCGCTCTGCGGGGGCCTTGCTTCTGTCTAAATACAGCACCATGTCCGGCTGCTTCAAAATTGTTTTTTCTTGAAAATGCTGTTTCATAAATTGATACGTTGTTTCATCCCGTGCCATCAGCAACAGGCCCGGGTGCGAATTATAAATTTTCTGTGCCCGCTTCAGCTCTTTTCGCCCTTTTTTCGTGTCAGAAAAATGAGCCGTTGCCGGAAGCTGGACAACCCGATAGTCACGAAATGTTTTAATGATGAAGCGGCGCGTCCACTCCTCATAACGGTATAAATCCCCCATGTTTCCGCCGCCGATGATAAAGACCATATCCTCCGGATGGCGCGAGCGGATCAGGTTTTTTGCTGATTTGTAAATGTCCTTCATATCGACCTCGATGATGTCAAAGTCCGGGTATTCTTGCTCAAGAAATGCCTTGCTGGCATAAGCAATTGCGTGATCTCCCAAATTGTCATGGGACGGCAGCAGGGTCAGTATGATTTTTTTCTGATGTGCTGCGGCCTTTACCGGCTGGTCTGCCGCTCCCAGCCAATATTGGGACGGGTATTTGACCTTAAGCAGCAGCCATTCTGCAAAATTGATTTTCAACGATTGTAACGACATGTCCTCACCCTCTGTTTCTCATTTTGTACTCGATCACCCGCTGATACACAGCCGATGCCATCGCGACGAACGGAATCATTCTATATTTCGCCATCAGAAGCAGGCATGACCGTTTTGCGTCAAAAGGCGCTGTCCCCGTTTTCGAAAGACTTTCTTGAAATACCGGGTCCGCGCATATCACGCCAACATTTCTGAGCTTTTCAAACAGCCGGCGGCTGCCGCTCGTTTTCCATTCATTCAGCATACAGATGCTGCTGTGAAGAACGATAAAGGTATCAAGCTCCTTACGGTACTCCTCCAGTTTGTTGTTCTCCTGTAAAAACGCCGCATTCGCCTCATACAGCGCAAGCCCTGATTCAAACAGTTTTTTCTGATAGCGCTGCACAATGGAGGAAAGGTGAATTCGGTAATGATAGAGCGGCGCTTTTACATAGGATACCGAGCGGGCGAAAAAATGAGCCCTGAAGCTAAAAAACTGATCCTCGACATGCTCCAGCTCGCCTCGGAGCGGGAACGACAGCCGATGTGCTTCAATCATGCTTCTTCTGTACAGTTTGTTCCATGAAAACCCTCTGACCTTCCCTTCGAATAATGCCTTGATATAGTGCTCCTTAGGCTGATCCTGATAGGTTTGGGCAATGTCAGAGTCCATGGTTTTGCCAGTGTCCTCAAACTCTGCGGCGTAATTGCAAATGACCAGATCAGTTTTATCGCCTGCTTCCCGGAGCATCTGCTCGCAATAATCAGGTTCGATCCAATCGTCTGAATCGATAAACGCGATAAATTCGCCGCGTGCCGCCTCAATGCCTTTATTCCGAACCGCACCGAGACCCTGGTTCTCCTGATGAATCACCTTGAACCTGTTGTCCATTTTGGCGTATTCTTCCGCGATATCCGGGCTGGCATCTTGAGAACCGTCATTGACGATGATGATTTCAATATTGTCCACTGTCTGGTTCCGCAATGATTCAAGACACGTTCTGATATATGTTTCTGTGTTATAAACAGCGACTAACAGACTAACCGCAGGTGTTTCCATAATAACCGGCTCCTCGTGCATAAATTACCGGGAAAAAATCGTTCTGTAAGGCAGAACCGATGAATCAACCGGCATAAGCAAATAACTGTAAAGAAAATAACAAACAACGATAGCGATATAGATAAGGGCGTTTGATTTTTCATCAAATATCCTGACAAAATAAGGGACTAAGATCATTTGATACAGACCGAAATAAATATTGAATCTGGCAAAAATCACGTCCTTTGTGGCCAAAAGGCCGAACAAAAAACCAAGCAGGCACAAATTGACGACAATATCGATTTGCGGCCACAGACTCCGCAGTCGTTCTTTATAGCAAAATGCAAGGAACAGCGGCAGAACCAAAACAGCGATTTTGATCACATTCATTCCATTTGTGTTCGTCATGAGCCATTTTTCATAATGGCTGTATGAGCTGTTTTCAAGTACAACGACAAACACAGAAATAAATTTTTGATATAAAAATGTCATGCCGAGAAATAAAGCGGATAGGCCGAATATCGCCGGTGACCAGGCTTTTCTTCTGACAATAAAGTACACTGGAATCATAATTAGCGCCGACGAATGAAAGAGCGAACTGACCAGCACAATTAGAAAATATCGCTTCCAGTTCCCGCTGATGATATAACGGATCGCCCAAAACAAAACAGCTGCCACCATGTATTGCCTGATGCCGTTAAAAGACGCGTAATAATGAAAGGTTCCCAAAAATAAAAAGACACTCAGCTCAAACGGCCTGCCATAGTCGGCGAGTGTCTTCATAATAAAGCTGTAGGTCACGACTGCAACCGTAAAATACATGATTTGAGGATCTTCCGTGATGAAATTCATCAGCCAAAGGAGTGCGGTAAACCCCGGATCTGTCGCTGTTTTCGCTGTGCCGAAACCTAATATCTGCCACACATTTTGATAATCGCCCGCCAATTCGTACAGCAGCGTGTACGTCTGAAAATCCGTGCCCACTCGATAGCGGAGGCCTGACACGAGCACAAGTGAAGCGAGCGGAATCCAGATCAAAAGCTTATTCGGCCGATACCCTGTGGCAAGTGAATCGTCACGGCCGCCGCACATTTTAGCGAACCAAGACCAAATAAATACAATCCCCATATTGACGGCATATACAATCATCGGTTATGGTCCTTTTCCGTGCTGATGTTATATACATTCAGCAGCGCTCCTACATTTTGCTGTGCATCGTAGCCAAGTTGAGCGAGTGTTTCTTTGATGAGTTCGCGCTTCGGCCTGCCTGCGGCGGCCGCCCTTGCAATGGTTTCAGCCCAGACGCTGATCGGCTCAGAAAGACTTAATCTTGTGACAAGCCCGAGCTTGGCGTCAACTTTTTCTGTAATGCTGTCTGAAATGATGCATGGAAGCCCCGACGCCTGTGCTTCCACAAGCACAACCGGCAAGCCTTCGTACAGAGACGGCATGACAAACACATCAAATGTACGCATTAGTTCATGGATACGTTCTTCAGTGCCTAAAAAGAGGACATCTGATAGCAGATTCTGCCGCCGCGCCTCCTCCTCTATCTCCCCGCGCAGCGGCCCGTCTCCTGCGAGAACGAGCTGAAAGCGAACGCCCCTTTCTTTGAGATGTGCGGCAAGTTTCAGCAGGAACGCGTGGTTTTTCACTTCATGAAACCGGGCCACATGGCCAATGATGAGCCGATCGGCTGCAATGCCGCGTGCTGCTTTTTCTTCATCAGCCGCCTGCCCATTTGGGGCGAACATCTCAAGATCAATCCCGTTCGGAAGAAGGTGAACACGCTCCCGCTCCATGTTGGACTGTCCAAATAAAAAACTGCCCGCATCCTCTCCGCAGGCACATAGTGCTGTCGCATTCGCAAAGATGAGCCGCCTGAACACCATCAGCTGTAAGCGATCCTTCCAATTGAAGCCGGTCTTCCAAGACGTATTGTGGGAATGGCATACCCTGACCGACACTCCGGCGAGCCTTGCCGCAAGGGCGATAAAACCCGTTTGGAAATCCGTGTGCGCATGAACAGCGCTGAACGGCCCGTTTTCTTTTATCGCGTTTCTCACATTCCTCACAAATGTAAGGGGATTGCTTTGCCCAATGCTCGGGACATAAAAAAGCCGCCCGCCTAAGGATAAAATTTCTTCATCATAAGCGCACGGATCATTTCGATACGTTAAAAAATCAAATTGCACTTTGCTTCTGTCCATTTTCCGATATAAATTCATCACCATGGTTTCCGCACCGCCCCTGTTCATGCCGCTGAGAACATGGAGCACACGTTTTTGGCCGCTATTCATGCTTAACAAACCCTTCCTTTTGGTTCATTACTCTTTTTTTGTGGTAGCGATTCATCACGGCTGCAGGCATAAAGGCGCGGATTAACGGTTTTGCGATATATATGTAATCAGATACAGGAAGCTTCAAGCGTCTGCACGCCTGATAGACAAGGATGGCATTGTCTATCGAATACGTAAATGACCGCCGTTTGAATGCATCGCTGTCTTCCCTTACTTTATACAAGGCTTCCTGAAGATTATAGCCCCTGAAGCCCTCTTCAAAAAAGCGAAGCCACAAATCGATATCCTCCATTCGTCTCGTCCGCCGCACCGACCGGTAGCCTTTCAGCGCGCGGTAGGCACTCGCTCTCATCATAATCGTGCCGTGGCAAAATGGGGTCCCTTTTGCCATGATGCCCGGCTCCGGAACAGAAGGCAGGATCCGAGTGCCTCTTACGCCAAATTCATCAAACACAAGCATGCCGGTGCCAACCACCTGATAGTGGCGGTGTTTTTCTAAAAACGCGACCTGCTTTTCCAGACGGCGCGGAAACGAAAGGTCATCTCCGTCCTGACGTGCGATATAATCGCCTGTCGCATGCGAAAGACAATGATTTAATGATGCGGCAAGCCGCTTGTTTGTTTTGTTTCGGATCAGTTTGATGCGGTCGCTGTAATGAGCGGCATACTGCTTCGCGATGCGGAGCGTGCCGTCTGTTGACGCATCATCGCACAAAATCAGCTCCCAATTTTTATAGGATTGGCTGAGAATGGATTCTATGCTTTCTGCCAAAGTGCGCTCGCAATTATAAATGCCCATAATGACAGAAACTTTCGGTCCTGAGTTCATACGCTTTTCTCCTTTGTATCCATATCCATGTACGCGGAATAAATATCTGCCATTTCTTCCACCGTTCGCGCCTCCGAAAAGCGCAAGGCTGTTTTTCGGCCTACCTGTCCCAGCTTTCGGCAGAGTTCCGGCTTATGGTAAAGCTGTTCAATCCGGCGGGCAAAAGCAGCACTGTCACCAATTTTGATCAGAAAACCGTTTTCTCCGTCGCGGATGATTTCCCGATGCCCGCGGTTATCTGTGGCGATCGCCGGTTTTTCTGCCGCCATTCCCTCAAGCACATTCATGCCGAGGCCCTCTCTCGTGCTGGATGCGACAGATACATCCGCAAGCTGAATCAGCTCATGTATGTCGCTGCAAAAGCCGTAAAAACGGACATTTGCGGAAGCGCCAAGCTTTTCAGCTAACGTTCGATACGTTTGTTCCATTGCCCCTTCCCCGGCAAACACAAGGCGGAGCGAAGGAATTTTTTCTTTCAGCAAGGCTGCGGCTTCAATTAACAGCTTCTGATTTTTGTTCACATTGAGCTCAGCCGGATAAACCAATATAAAATCATCTTCACGGAATCCGTGTTTTTCTCTGAGTCTTTGCTGCTCTTTCGGGCTAACAGGCCGGAAACGCTCGGTATTGACACCAATACCGTGAATTTTCTGCGTCCTTCCGCCCGGCCTTTGAAGTCCTTTCGCCCGTGTGTAATCCTCTTCATTGATCGTAATCAGGCAGTCCGTATATGCTGAAAGCCATTTCTCGACCGGATAGTAAAGAAGCCAATTTTTCATCGGTGCCCCTTTGCAGAAGTGAAATCCGTGCGCTGTGTACAGCACCTTTGTTCCGTGCCGCCGTGCCTGCCTCGCCGCCAGTCTGGCGAGAACGCCGCCTACCGGTGTATGGCAATGAACCATGTCGTATTCATGGGTATCGACCACTTTCTTCAGCTGCCTATAAACGGCCAGATTCTGAGGGTGAAAAGGTGACCTGCGAATCGGGATAAAGAATTTCTCATCTACATACGGCAGCTTGGTTTGTCCGTTCGCGGCGACATGAACCTCCCAGCCCATTCGCTTGAACCATTTAAAATAAGGGATGTGAAAGGCCTTAAAATGATAATCAACAGTCGCGCAAAACAATATCTTTTTCGTCATTTTCACTCCCCCTAATGAACACTGGCAGCCGTCATTTTGTCTGATGTATTGATTGCCGCAAACAGCCTCGCTCTCAGGTCGGCTTCCGACAGTTCAGTGAAATCCTCGATAAAGCGCATCAGCACCGGCCAGTCGCCGTCAACCGCTTTGCCGATATGAATTTTTGGAAAGATTTGTTCAGCGTGGACTTCATTTTTGTTCAGTAATTCTTCATACATTTTTTCGCCGGGACGAATGCCTGTGAATTCGATAGGAATCTGCTCTGTCGTGTAGCCTGACAAATGGATGAGGTTTTTGGCCAGATCCACAATCTTTACGGGCTCTCCCATATCGAGAACAAAAATCTGACGCCCTTTTGCCAGTGCACCGGCCTGAATCACAAGCCTTGATGCCTCGGGAATCGTCATGAAATACCGGGTCATTGCCGGATGTGTTACTGTCACCGGGCCGCCTTTTTCAATTTGTTTTTTGAAAATCGGAATGACGCTGCCGCGGCTCCCGAGTACATTGCCGAAACGGACAGCGACAAATTTGGTTCTGCTGACTTTTCCAAGATTCATAATAATCATCTCCGCGAACCGTTTTGTCGCCCCCATTACATTGGCTGGGTTCACCGCTTTGTCTGATGAAATCAGCACGAATGTCTCAGTTCCCGACATATCGGCTGCTTCTGCGACATTTTTTGTTCCGATGATATTGTTTTTGACCGCCTCTTCAGGATTGTGTTCCATTAAAGGGACATGCTTATGGGCAGCTGCATGGTAGACAACATGCGGCTCGTACTTTTTCATCAAGGTAAACATTTTATCGCGGTCCTGCACATCAGCGATTTCCGTATGGAACACAATGTGTTTGCCGAATCGTCCGTTCAGCTCTGTATAAATCGAATGAATGCTGTTTTCCCCATGGCCGAGCAGAATGATTTCCTTAGGCAAAAACGCGCTGATCTGCCGGCAGATTTCCGAGCCGATTGATCCGCCCGCTCCCGTGACGAGAACTGTTTTTCCTTTGATGCGGTTCGAAATTTCGCTAGTGTCGAGGGTCACCGGCTTTCTGCCGAGCAAATCCTCAGCTTTTACATCTCTGATCTGTCCGGCAGTTCGTGTGCCAAGCAGCATTTCATCAAAATGAGGCATAATTTTAATGCTTACTCCGGTTCGCACACATTCTTTATATAACACCTGAAGCTCATGGGTGCGGAGTGAAGGAATGGCAATAATAATATAGTTAATTTTGAGCTTTTGCACCGCAGGCATGATACTTTCTTTTCCGCCGATTACGGGCAGCCCCATGATTTCTAATTTATGTTTCGTTTGGTCGTCATCAATAAAAGCGACAGGTATGATATCGGGTTCATCTTTCGAAAGCAGCTGCCTGACCATCAGGGTCCCACCTGAGCCCGCCCCGATAATCAGCGCGCGGGACGAGGCGCAGCGTTTTTTTCTAATGCTTTCGTTTAATACTCTTGATAAAATACGGGTCCCTCCAATGGACAAAAGCTGAAGCACCCAGCACGCGGTTAACAGACGGAAAAACATCGTATGATACACAGCATACTGAATGACGCCGGTCACAGCGGCGGAAAGCGAAATGCCCTTAAGCAGGACAAGCAGCTCGCCGAGCCCGGTGTATGTCCACACCTGTTTATACTGATTGAACAGGAAAGCACACACATGATAGCTGAGGAGCAAGCTGACAGCGGTAAGCAGTAATGCTCCGGAGTCATAGAATTGATAGGAATCTTTTAAAAATTGATATCCTGCAATAACTGAATTTAAAACGAGGTAAGTATCCAGCGCAATAATCATTGACAGTCTTCTCCGGTAACTCAACCTATTCCCCCCCTAATTCTTTTATCGGTTTAGCTGCGGCGGTTTTCGTCTCTCCAAAAAATCGGCAGCAGCTAAACCGATAACACGTCCTATGTATATATCAGATAAGTGGGCATTTAACCCATCCTCACGCCCCGCCAGCGACGACCAGCATCTAAGGCAGCAACTTCAGCTGCCCACAGCAGAGCCGAGTGCCTCCATTGATACAGGTCAGGAGACATCACCTTTTTCAAAAACTAGTAGGAATAGTGTTCCGATTTTTTCATTTTCTTTTTGTTTAAAAGAGCGCCTAACAGCTTCGCATTGGATTGTTCCAGTGCATCTTTTGCTTTCAGGACGGTATCGGTTTTTGTTTTTCCGCTTAAAACGACGAGCACGCTGCCGTCTGTCTGATTTGCTAGAATCTGAGCATCTGCAACAGCCAAAAGCGGAGGGGAATCAAAGATGACGAGGCTGAATTGTTCATAGATGTCAGATATTAAATCTCCCATTGCTTTTGAAGACAGCAGTTCTGCCGGATTTGGCGGGGTCGGCCCGCTTGTCAGTACGTATAAGTTATCGATTGGCGTCTTTTGCACCGTCTCACTGAGTGAAGCATTACCGACCAATACATTTGTCAGCCCGGTTACATTCTCAACCTGAAACGTCTGATTGATGGTCGGCTTTCTTAAATCGGCATCCACCAGCAGCACTTTCTTTTCCTGCTGCTGCGCAAAGACAGCCGCAAGATTCGCTGCACTGAACGATTTACCTTCTCCAGGCACAGAGGAGGTGACGAGGATGGACCGCAAGTTGGTCTGGACAGATGAGAACTCAATGTTTGTCCGAATGGTGCGATATTGTTCCGCAACAACTGATTTATTGTGTAAAACAGATATTTGAGCCAAACCCCGCCTTGCTTTCTTTTTTCTAAAGATCACTCGCTTCACTCCCCGAAATGTTTTATCCCGCGATTCCGCCCTTTTTGGACATCAGGAACAGAGCCTAAGCATGGCAATCCGGTTCTCTCGCTGAGCTGCCGTGCGCTTTTGCACGTATCATCGAGAAAATGCAGAAAAAATGCCAGTGTAATGCCGCCCATGACAGCAGCGCCAAAAGCCATGACCATATTTCTCAGCCGGGCCGGCTTGATCATCGGGCTTTCCGAAGCCTTCGCCTCCGATAATATATGTACGCCTTGTACATTCATTCTTTCATCTATTGCTTTTTCAAACTTGTTCACTAATGTGTTCGCAATCTCAGCCGCTTTCGCCGGATCTTGATCCTGGACGGCAACGGTGATAATTTCTGATTCATTTTCACTGCTGGTGATTACTTTTCCTTTCAGCGAGGAAGCCGATTCAGATAGGTGCAATTCCGCCTTGACCTCTTCCATCAAGGCAGTGCTTTTCATAATCGATTGGAACGTGCTGCTATACTGAAGATTTCGCTGGATGTCACTGAGATTCGAGTTTTCTTCACCGTCTGATTCATGAACCAGAACCTGTGTCGACGCCTGATAGGTCGGTGGAATGACCTTAAATTGCACAAAACCCATCATAAGGGTGACGCCGATTGTTATGAACAGAATCAGCACGAATCTGTGTCTGACAATCGCATATAATTCTTTGAAACTCATATTCTCATTCATGTATTCATAGCCTTCAGCCTTCCCGCGGCTGGCTTCCCGCGCCCCTTTCTGTTAATGATTGGATTATAAAAGAAAACTTTATTATTTAAAAATTGCAAAATAAGCCAATAAGTTCTCTTTAGAGAACAAAATCATGATTTTCCTCTAATTTACTACACTTCCCTTACTATTTTAAATTTTATAAAGAACGAATAATTCCTTATAATGAACGAAATAACGACAGGAATAGAGGAGAATTTCACATTATGATTGGAAGAATTATCCGTTTATACCGTAAAAGAAAAGGCTATTCTATTAATCAGCTGGCGGTTGAGTCAGGCGTATCCAAATCCTATTTAAGCAAGATTGAAAGAGGCGTTCACACGAATCCGTCCGTTCAATTTTTAAAAAAAGTTTCGGCCACACTGGATGTGGAATTAACAGAATTATTTGACGCAGAAACAATGATGTATGAAAAAATCAGCGGCGGTGAAGAGGAGTGGCGCGTACATTTAGTGCAAGCCGTACAAGCCGGAATGGAAAAGGAAGAATTGTTCACTTTTACGAACAGACTCAAGAAAGAACAGCCTGAAACTGCTTCTTACCGCAACCGTAAACTGACGGAATCCAATATAGAAGAATGGAAAGCGCTGATGGCGGAAGCAAGAGAAATCGGCTTGACTGTCCATGAAGTCAAATCCTTTTTAAAAACGATGGGAAGATGATGATCGGCTAGAGGGCTAACGTTCGCATCTTCAGGGTAAATCTGTTTATAATGGGGGAAAAAGGGAGAGGACACAATGACTCATCAAATAGTAACGACTCAATACGGCAAAGTAAAAGGCACAACGGAAAACGGCGTACATATATGGAAAGGCATCCCCTTTGCCAAGCCGCCTGTCGGACAATTGCGTTTTAAAGCACCTGAGCCGCCTGAAGTGTGGGAAGATGTACTTAATGCTACAGCCTATGGCCCTGTTTGCCCGCAGCCGACTGATTTGCTTTCACTATCGTATGCTGAACTGCCGCGCCAGTCCGAGGATTGCTTGTATCTCAATGTATTTGCGCCTGACACTCCAAGTCAAAACCTGCCTGTCATGGTGTGGATTCACGGCGGCGCTTTTTATCTTGGAGCAGGCAGTGAGCCGTTGTATGACGGATCAAAACTTGCGGCGCAGGGAGAAGTCATTGTCGTGACATTGAACTATCGGCTGGGGCCGTTTGGCTTTTTGCACTTGTCTTCGTTTGATGAGGCGTATTCCGATAACCTTGGGCTTTTAGACCAAGCCGCCGCACTGAAATGGGTGCGGGAGAATATTTCAGCGTTTGGCGGTGATCCCGATAACGTAACAGTATTTGGAGAATCCGCCGGCGGGATGAGCATTGCCGCGCTTCTAGCAATGCCTGCGGCAAAAGGCCTGTTCCAGAAAGCAATCATGGAAAGCGGCGCTTCTCGAACGATGACGAAAGAACAAGCGGCGAGCACCGCGGCAGCCTTTTTACAGGTCCTTGGGATTAACGAGAGCCAACTGGATAAATTGCATACTGTTTCTGCGGAAGATTTGCTAAAAGCGTCGGATCAGCTTCGGATCGCAGAAAAAGAAAATATCTTTCAGCTGTTCTTCCAGCCCGCCCTTGATCCGAAAACGCTGCCTGCTGAACCAGAAAAAGCGATCGCAGAAGGGGCTGCTGCCGGCATTCCGCTATTAATCGGAACAACCCGTGATGAAGGATATTTATTTTTCACCCCGGATTCAGACGTTCATTCTCAGGAAACGCTTGATGCTGCACTCGAGTATTTATTAGGGCAGCCGCTGGCCAAGAAAGCCGCCGATCTGTATCCGCGTTCTCTGGAAAGCCAGATTCACATGATGACTGATTTGTTATTTTGGCGCCCGGCCGTCGCCTATGCATCCGCGCAGTCCCACTACGCTCCGGTTTGGATGTACCGGTTCGATTGGCACCCGGAGAAGCCGCCGTACAATAAAGCGTTTCACGCATTAGAGCTTCCTTTTGTCTTTGGAAATCTGGACGGGTTGGAACGAATGGCAAACGCGGAGGTTACGGATGAGGTGAAACAGCTTTCTCACACGATACAATCAGCATGGATCACGTTCGCCAAAACAGGAAACCCAAGCACCGAAGCTGTGAATTGGCCGGCGTATCACGAAGAAACGAGAGAGACGCTGATTTTAGATTCGGAGATTGTGATCGAAAACGATCCGGATTCTGAAAAAAGGCAGAAATTATTCCCTTCAAAAGGAGAATAAACATGAGGAAAACAGGATATATTGGTGCTGCCATTGTTGTGGCAGCATGTATCATTATTTTGCTTGTATCATTATTTTGTCGGCCGTGTTATGTTTACGGGACACAGCCTATTACCAGCCTATGCGCTGGACTGGCATCATACTGTTTTTCGCGGGAATTATGATGGTTCCCACATACTCAGCAAAAAGAAAACCCGGGAAAGAGAAGTGATTCTCTTTCCCGGGTTTTTTAGGTTTCTTATAATTTTCCCGCGCGAATATCGTCTGTCATTCCTTCATAAGGAGCCTTCGAAATCACTTCTTCATTGTCGACTCCCTCATTTTTCAGAAATGTAATTTCCGCAAATTCAGGTACAACGTATTTTGGATACGTTTCATATTTTTCGCGTGATTCTTTCATCAAATCAATGTGGTCATTTTGGTAGCACACTGTAATTTCAGGATGTTCATGCACCCATTTCGGGAAGAAAATAATGCCGTGCATGCGTTTTTCATTTGGCATAAAGTTTAATGAAACATCCGTGCCAGTCGGCTCTGTCCAAGACACTTTATATACGCCTTCTGTCAGTTTGACAATATTCACTTCCTGATCCCGAACCCAGCGTCCGGCAACCATTCCGCTATGAATTCTATAATCAATTGTATGGTCGTTTTTAATATAGATCTCGTATTCCCAGCCGTTTTCATACGTATAAATCATGTGGCTTCCGATAAAGTTTTCCATCTTTCACACTCTCCTTAGTCTTTTACTGTACTTCATAAATGTCTAGTCGAACGTAATCAGGGGTTCTTTCTGCGGAACCGATAAACAAGCGGTCATGGAGCCATTGATAGGCTTCACTGCCTGTTTCAAACGTCGGTACCGTACGGAAATAAACATGCTCCGGATCAATGATTTCCCCGGCTGCCGCTTGTTTTCGAAACGGTTCGCTGACTTGCCGTATTCCATTGTTTTCAATGTAAATCAGTTCATGATCTGCTGTTTCGATCACATACCTGGCAGATAAATCAGTTCTGCCGTCAGCGCGAATCATTTGTGAATCGGCACCGCCCGGCAAAATACGTCCCTTTACTTCCCCGGTTATTGTTCCCGAACGAATCGGAATTAATCGTCTCAGTCCCAGGCCTGTCTCACCAATCGTGATAGGCGGATCAACCTTGATTTCTAAAGAGGCGAATGGTTTTAAAACCGGATTCTTCATGAGCACCACCTCACCTTCAGAAAAAAATCATGTAACTATTTACATGTTTACTTTAACACCATTGCAGTTAACTGTCAAACAATAGGAACATAAAAAAACAAGGACTGTTTGAAGACAGTCCTTGTCTGAAGCTAGCTTTGATAAGCAAGATATGTGCTGACAGTGCTTTTTGCAAGACAGGCAGAGGAATCTATCATCGGAATCTCACTTTGAATATGATCTAACACCGCATTTAAATCCGTGCAGGCTGAAATGATGATGTCTGCATGCTGACTGATTTCTTCATATAGCGTCTGCCATGCTGCATATGACGAAAATCAACTTTAATATAGCGGTATTAGATCTGCATGAATCAAAAAATCCCCTTTTATGAAGTCGGAGAAGGAACTCTAGCGGCCGCAAAATGGGTTCTCGTAGTCGCTTGAATGACTCCGGCGGCAGTACTCCTCATTGCAACTGTCACCGTATCTCCGGCGTTTAACTGAAGAATTTCAGTTATTGCTACGACTGCCGGGATGTTCTCTGCTTGAGATTTGTTATTTCCGCCTACCACATTTTGATTTACGAGAAATACGACTTCTAAGTTGAAGTCAACAATTGCATTCGGTTGAAACTCAACTGATGCATTAAGAGAATACACGCCTGCTGTTCTCGGTGAAAATCTAGATGTGTTAGGGTTATATTCATTCGCTAAATCAAATTGTACATTTTCAAAAAGAACTTCGGCAGCTGCATTTGCAGTCACTGACAGATTCGCATTGCTGGTAGCTCGGAAAGCAGAAATAGGCTGGTTACTATTTGCAGTAATTGGTGCGAAAAGCTGGTTTTGTTGAGCTGGTGGGGTATTTCCATTTCTGCCTTGCATGACACTTGGTGATAAAAGAGGTTCCGGTCGATCGTTCCTCTTAATCCATTTAGTTGGCCGTGGCGGCATAACTTTTTCCTCCTTATAAGCCTTACGCTTCTATCATTTGTTTGCTAGTTAATACATTATTATATTGATCGTTACAGACATAGTATCTGCCCGACTGTATTTAAAAATAGAAATAACAGCAGCATGTTCCCAAAACAGATTACTGCTTTTGATCCAAGAGGCATGCTTCACCAAGGCATCAGACGATCTTATATGAAAGACCTCAGTTAGAGATCCTTTTTAACCGATCACATCTACACGCCGTTCACTTTTTTTAGTAGGATGAGATAGTGTGCTATTTTCTGAATGATTATTAAAAAGGCAACTTTATGCCCATGCGACAGAGGCAATAAAAAATGCAGAGAACGAAAAGAAATCGATAGATATTTTAGTTCCTTAGACCTGTAATCTTTAAATCCGTTTATGTTTTTCTATCAAACAAAAGAGGAAAATAGACCAGTTGCAATCCAAACGAGAGTCTAATAGAATGAGGTCGAAAAGTAAATCACGCAGGTTTGTTACTGATAAAGCAGGCAAGACCTAAAATGTGTAAAGGGCAAAGTGTATACTTTGGCGTCACCCCTTACATATTTTAGGTCTTTTTTATTGTGCGTAACTGACTTGCCAACTTCAAACAGGAGGGCTGGAAGAAGCAGACCGCTAACACAGTACATACAAAAAGGAGACATGAACGATGAACATCAAAAAGTTTGCAAAACAAGCAACAGTACTAACCTTTACTACTGCACTGCTGGCAGGAGGCGCAACTCAAGCGTTTGCGAAAGAAACGAACCAAAAGCCGTATAAGGAAACGTATGGCATTTCCCATATTACACGCCATGATATGCTGCAAATCCCTGAACAGCAAAAAAATGAAAAGTATCAAGTGCCTGAATTCGATCCGTTCACAATTAAAAACATCTCTTCTGCAAAAGGCCTGGACGTTTGGGACAGCTGGCCATTACAAAACGCTGACGGCACAGTCGCAAACTATCACGGCTACCACATCGTCTTTGCATTAGCCGGAGATCCTAAAAATGCGGATGACACATCGATTTACATGTTCTATCAAAAAGTCGGCGAAACTTCTATTGACAGCTGGAAAAATGCTGGCCGCGTCTTTAAAGACAGCGACAAATTCGATGCAAATGATTCTATCTTAAAAGACCAAACGCAAGAATGGTCAGGTTCAGCTACATTTACATCTGACGGAAAAATTCGTTTATTCTACACTGATTTCTCCGGTAAACATTACGGCAAACAAACATTGACAACTGCACAGGTTAACGTATCAGCATCAGACAGCTCTTTGAACATCAACGGTGTAGAGGATTATAAATCAATCTTTGACGGCGACGGCAAAACGTATCAAAATGTACAGCAGTTCATCGATGAAGGCAACTACAGCTCAGGCGATAACCATACGCTGAGAGATCCTCACTACGTAGAAGATAAAGGCCACAAATACTTAGTATTTGAAGCAAACACTGGAACTGAAAATGGCTACCAAGGCGAAGAATCTTTATTTAACAAAGCATACTATGGCAAAAGCACATCGTTCTTCCGTCAAGAAAGTCAAAAACTTCTGCAAAGCGATAAAAAACGCACGGCTGAGTTAGCAAACGGCGCCCTCGGCATGATTGAGCTAAACGATGACTACACACTGAAAAAAGTGATGAAACCGCTGATTGCATCTAACACAGTAACAGATGAAATTGAACGCGCAAACGTCTTTAAAATGAACGGCAAATGGTATCTGTTCACTGACTCCCGCGGGTCAAAAATGACGATTGACGGCATCACGTCTAACGATATTTACATGCTTGGTTATGTTTCTAATTCTTTAACTGGCCCATACAAACCGCTGAACAAAACAGGCCTTGTGTTAAAAATGGACCTTGATCCTAACGATGTGACCTTTACTTACTCACACTTCGCTGTACCTCAAGCGAAAGGAAACAATGTCGTGATTACAAGCTACATGACAAACAGAGGATTCTACGCAGACAAACAATCAACGTTTGCGCCAAGCTTCCTGTTGAACATCAAAGGCAAGAAAACATCTGTTGTTAAAGACAGCATCCTTGAACAAGGACAATTAACAGTTAACAAATAAAAACGCAAAAGAAAATGCCGATATCCTATTGGCATTTTCTTTTATTTCTTATCAACATCATAAAGGTGAATCCCATATGAACTATAAAAAAGCAGGCAAATGGCTAACCGTATTCCTAACCTTTTTAGGAATATTGCTGTTTATTGACTTATTTCCAAAAGAAGAACCTGTCAAAAAAACAAAATCAACACAGAAACCGGACTACCGAGCGGCATATCATTTTACAACGCCGGATAAATGGAAAAATGACCCTCAAAAACCGATCTATTTTGATGGCAAGTATCATTATTTCTATCTATATAACCGGGATTACCCAAAAGGCAACGGCACAGAGTGGCGCCATGCCGTATCAGACGATTTGGTGCACTGGACAGATGAAGGCGTGGCGATTCCGAAATATACAAACCCAGACGGTGATATTTGGACCGGTTCCGTCGTGGTGGATAAAGAGAACACAGCCGGCTTCGGGAAAAATGCGCTTGTCGCGATTGTGACACAGCCCTCAGCCAAAGACAAAAAACAGGAGCAATATTTGTGGTACAGCACAGACAAAGGAAAATCATTTACATTCTACAGTGGCAATCCCGTTATGCCTAATCCGGGTACTGACGATTTCAGAGATCCGAAAATCATATGGGATGACCAGGATAACAAATGGGTCATGGTCATGGCTGAAGGATCAAAAATCGGCTTTTATGAATCCGATAATCTTAAGGACTGGCATTACACAAACGGATTCTTCCCAGAACAGGCGGGAATGGTGGAATGTCCCGACCTCTACATGATGCGGGCAAGCGACGGAACGAATAAGTGGGTTCTCGGCGCCAGCGCGAACGGCAAACCGTGGGGCAAACCAAATACGTACGCCTACTGGACCGGAAGCTTCGACGGAAAAGAATTCAAAGCGGATCAGACTGAAGCCCAATGGCTTGACTATGGCTTCGACTGGTACGGCGGTGTGACGTTCGAAGACAGCAAAAGCACAGATCCATTAGAAAAGCGGTATGCGCTTGCCTGGATGAACAATTGGGATTATGCCAACAACACCCCGACAATGAAGAATGGCTTTAACGGCACAGATTCTGTCATACGCGAACTCCGGCTGAAGGAGCAGGATGGAACATACAGCCTCGTCTCACAGCCGATTGAAGCTTTGGAGCAGCTGACTGTTTCAACTGACAAAATAGAGGATCAAGATGTGAACGGATCAAAAACACTGTCGATAACAGGTGATACGTACCAGCTTGATACGGATCTTTCTTGGTCTGAGCTAAAGAATACAGGCGTCAGGCTCAGAGAATCAGAAGACCAAAAACGCCATATTGATGTCGGCATTTTCGCCGAAGGCCGCTATGCATATGTCAATAGAGCAGCCACAAATCAGCCGGACAAAAGCAATACCTTTGTCGAAAGCAAAGCTCCTTATGATGTAAGCAAACGTAAGGTGCATTTGAAAATACTTGTCGATAAAACAACGATAGAAGTATTTGTTGGCGACGGGAAAACCGTTTTTTCAAATGAAGTCTTCCCAAAGCCTGAAGATAAAGGAATTACCCTTTTTTCTGACGGCGGCACAGCCTCCTTCAAAAATATAACAGTGAAACACTTTGATTCGATTCATGAATAAAAACAGGTGCAGCGCAGGCTGCGCCTGTTTTTTTATTAGGAGCGGTATTCTCTGTTACATATTGGGCATTGTAAGGAATATAAGGCTGGTTTCAAAGGAGGAAGCGAATGTCTAAACAAGGAAATTTTCAAAAATCAATGTCGCTGTTTGATCTGATTTTGATTGGGATGGGAGCCATCTTTGGATCAGCGTGGCTGTTCGCTGTCAGTAATGTCGCTTCAAAAGCAGGGCCCTCCGGCGCTTTTTCCTGGATCCTTGGAGGAGCCATTATTTTGTTAATCGGGCTCGTATATGCAGAGCTCGGAGCCGCTCTGCCCCGTACCGGAGGCATCATTCGATACCCCGTTTATTCACATGGCCACCTTGTCGGCTACTTAATTTCGTTTGTCACGATTGTTGCTTATACAAGCTTGATTTCAATTGAAGTGACAGCTGTGCGCCAGTATGTGGCCTATTGGTTTCCCGGCCTGACCATTAAAGGGTCTGATTCGCCGACCATTTCTGGCTGGATCTTGCAGTTTGCCCTATTATGCTTGTTTTTCCTGTTGAATTATTGGAGCGTCAAAACCTTCGCTAAGGCGAATTTCATCATATCGATTTTTAAATATATTGTGCCGATTACCATCATTATTGTACTGATCTTTCATTTTCAGCCGGAAAATTTATCTGTTGAAGGATTTGCACCGTTTGGTTTTACAGGTATTCAGGCTGCAATCTCGACAGGCGGCGTAATGTTTGCGTATCTCGGCCTGCATCCGATTGTATCTGTAGCAGGTGAAGTCCAAAATCCAAAACGCAATATCCCGATCGCTTTAATCATTTGCATCATCGTTTCAACCATCATTTATACTGTTTTACAGGTCACCTTTATTGGTGCAATCCCGACAGAAACACTGAAACATGGCTGGCCGGCAATTGGCCGGGAGTTCTCATTGCCGTTTAAGGATATTGCGGTCATGCTCGGGTTAGGCTGGCTTGCAACGCTTGTCATTTTAGACGCCATTCTGTCTCCCGGAGGAAACGGGAATATCTTTATGAATACGACATCCCGCCTTGTTTACGCCTGGGCGCGTAACGGTACATTATTTGGCATATTCTCAAAGGTCAATAAAGATACGGGGACACCCCGAGCTTCGCTTTGGCTTTCGTTTGCCCTGTCCATTTTCTGGACCCTTCCCTTTCCCTCGTGGAACGCGCTTGTCAATGTCTGTTCAGTCGCGCTCATTCTTTCATATGCGATTGCACCCATTTCTTCAGCTGCGCTGAGGGTCAACGCGAAGGACTTAAACAGGCCGTTTTATTTAAAGGGAATGAGCATTATCGGGCCGCTTTCCTTTATATTTACAGCGTTTATCGTCTACTGGTCAGGATGGAAAACAGTCTCCTGGCTTCTCGGTTCACAGCTCGTGATGTTTTTGATCTATCTCTGTTTCAGCAAATATACGCCTAAAGAAGATGTCAGCCTTGCTCAGCAGCTGAAATCAGCCTGGTGGCTTATCGGGTTTTATATTATGATGCTGATCTTTTCCTACATCGGTTCTTTCGGACATGGTTTAGGGATCATCAGCAATCCCGTCGACCTTATTTTAGTCGCGATCGGCTCACTTGCGATCTATTACTGGGCAAAGTATACCGGGCTCCCAAAAGCCGCTATTGATTATGATAAATAAAGAAGCAAGAGGTTTTCTTGCTTCTTTATTCTTTACAAACATCCATACACGCGATAAAATGAATGAGAGTCAGTCATTTCTAGGAGGTGTTCTTCATGCCAAAACAAACATCGGGCAAATATGAAAAAATTCTGCAAGCAGCCATAGAAGTCATTTCTGAAAAAGGCCTCGACAAAGCTTCTATTTCTGATATTGTCAAAAAGGCCGGCACTGCCCAAGGAACATTCTATTTGTATTTCTCATCTAAAAATGCCCTCATACCGGCCATTGCAGAAAATCTTCTCACCCATACACTTGATCAAATCAAAGGTAGGCTGCATGGAGACGAGGATTTTTGGACCGTTTTAGATATATTAATTGATGAGACTTTTCTCATTACAGAACGCCATAAGGATATTATTGTCCTCTGTTATTCCGGGCTTGCGATCGATCACTCCATGGAAAAATGGGAAACGATCTATCAGCCTTATTATTCCTGGCTTGAAAAAATCATCAATAAGGCCATTGCAAACCATGAGGTAACGGAAGGAATCAATTCAAAATGGACGGCCAGAACGATTATCAACTTGGTCGAGAACACTGCGGAACGATTCTATATTGGATTTGAACAAGATGAAAATGTTGAAGTGTATAAAAAAGAAATTTTTACTTTCTTAAAACGAAGTTTAGGTACTGCTTAAAAAATGACTGGATAACACCGCTCATTTTTTAACGCCCTGAAAATGACTGACGTTCATTCATAAATTAGAGAGGTGTTTCATTTGAATTGGATTCTTGTTTTTATTGCAGGACTTTTAGAAGTTGTTTGGGCCTCTTCCCTCAAACATGCCGATTCGCTTTTGGATTGGATCATCATTTTTATCTTGATCGCGATCAGCTTTCTCCTATTGATCCGCTCTTATCGAAAAATCCCGATGGCCGCGGCGTACACTGTGTTTGTCGGTATCGGAACCGTCGGAACATATATGACCGGAATTGTTCTGGGCGAATCCTTCTCAGCAGCCCAGATGTTCTTTTTAGCTTTATTGCTGGCTGGCATTTTAGGAATGAAATTATTTACGAAAGAAAGCAAATCTCAGCAGGGAGGTGAACAATAATGGCATGGTTTTTATTAGTGATTGCCGGCATAGAAGAAATTATAGCTGCCGTTGCCATGAAATATATTGACGGCACAAGAAAAAAATGGCCGATCATTGTAATGACTGCTGGATTCGGTTTATCCTTTTACTGCCTTTCCCAAGCGATGATAGTCCTGCCTGCTGGAGTCGCTTATGCCGTCTGGACCGGCATTGGAAGCATTGGTGTTTCGGCGGTCGGGCTCATCTGGTTTAAGGAGCGGTTTCAGCTTTCACAGGTGATTTCTCTTTGCCTTATCCTAGCTGGCGTCATCGGCCTGCGTCTTACGTCATCTTCATAAAATAAAGGCATATACAGCTGTATATGCCTTTGCCATTAAGCGTCGTGATGTTTTTGAAGATGAAGCGGCGGCGGGATGAGCCAGCCTTTGTTTTTTAGCAGCCTTAAGTATTTTGCGCCGGTTGCCGCTTTCGATATATGAAATTGCCCAAACATCATGGCAATATCCTCACGAATCGATTGCCCCATCATTTTGCTGCATGTCACAAGACCTGCAGCATTTTCCGCTGCCGCGGAGGCCGCCACATCCGGATCGAGAAACCGTGCGCCAGGCGGAATATCGTTAAGATCTGCTGTCGGCGGTTCAGGAGAAGCCGGCGGCAGCGCCACCCCGTTTTCTTTCAGGATCGTACTAACCTGTTTTATTTCATCTTGGCACTTCTCAATGGACTCACGAAGCAGCTTCTTCAGGTCGTCATCACCGACATGATTCAATAGCATCTGGTAATTGCCGACCATTTTATTGCCCGCCATCACATAACTCCACAAGCCGAATACCTCACCATAATGCATCGGTTCATCCTGCGGGTTTCCGCTTAAAATACCCATGTTCATCCTCCTCGCAAATTCAATATCGCACATTTGATAAACTGCCCGGGAGGAGGAAAATTTATGTTCCAGCGGGCGAGATTTATGAAACAAAAAAGACAAGAGCGGCAAATCGCCAAACCCTTGTCTTTCCTGTTGTTCTATTGGACGCGCTCGGAGGGATTCGAACCCCCGACAGACGTGGTACCGGAAACCATTAAAGAACTTCATAT
>Ga0153917_1000391_pt1 | contig 30636 bp, 26 predicted proteins | sample TSFL001MetaG_FD_104695 | JGI IMG/M metagenome (GOLD analysis project Ga0153917, IMG submission 104695) | Attine ant fungus gardens microbial communities from Florida, USA - TSFL001 MetaG | ecosystem: Host-associated > Fungi > Mycelium > Unclassified | place: USA: Florida, Paynes Creek Historic... | reverse complement strand
CTGGCATCGTTAAAGAGATCAAAGTCTCTGTTGGCGATAAAACCGAGACTGGCAAACTGATCATGATTTTCGATTCCGCCGACGGTGCAGCAGCTGCTGCACCTGCGCAGGAAGAGAAGAAAGAAGCCGCTCCGGCCGCAGCTGCACCAGCAGCTGCCGCGGCAGCGAAAGAAGTGAACGTGCCTGACATCGGCGGTGACGAAGTTGAAGTTACCGAGATCCTGGTGAAAGTGGGCGACAGCGTTACCGCTGAGCAGTCGCTGATCACCGTAGAGGGTGACAAAGCCTCTATGGAAGTCCCGGCCCCGTTCGCAGGTACCGTTAAAGAGATCAAGATCAACACCGGCGACAAAGTCTCCACCGGCTCCCTGATCATGGTCTTCGAAGTGGCTGGCGCTGCGCCTGCTGCCGCACCTGCACAGGCAGCTGCTCCGGCACCTGCTGCTGCTCCAGCTGCGGCTGGCGGTGCGAAAGAGGTTAACGTACCGGACATCGGCGGTGACGAAGTTGAAGTAACTGAAGTAATGGTGAAAGTGGGCGACAAAGTTGCCGCTGAACAGTCACTGATCACCGTTGAAGGTGACAAGGCTTCTATGGAAGTGCCTGCGCCGTTCGCCGGTACCGTTAAAGAGATCAAAATCAGCACCGGCGACAAAGTCTCTACCGGCTCTCTGATCATGGTCTTCGAAGTGGAAGGCGCTGCGCCTGCAGCAGCTCCGGCTGCCGCTGCCGCTCCGGCACCTGCCGCTGCACCGGCTCAGGCTGCGAAACCAGCTGCTGCCCCTGCTGCGAAAGCGGAAGGCAAATCTGAGTTCGCTGAAAACGACGCTTACGTTCACGCTACCCCGCTGATTCGCCGCCTGGCGCGCGAATTCGGCGTAAACCTGGCGAAAGTGAAAGGCACCGGCCGTAAAGGTCGTATCCTGCGCGAAGACGTTCAGGCCTACGTGAAAGAGGCGGTGAAACGCGCTGAATCCGCACCTGCTGCTGCCACCGGCGGCGGTATCCCGGGCATGCTGCCATGGCCGAAAGTGGACTTCAGCAAGTTTGGTGAAATCGAAGAAGTGGAACTGGGCCGTATCCAGAAAATCTCTGGTGCTAACCTGAGCCGTAACTGGGTGATGATCCCGCACGTTACCCACTTCGACAAAACCGATATCACCGATCTGGAAGCGTTCCGTAAGCAGCAGAACGCCGAAGCTGAGAAGCGTAAACTGGACGTGAAATTCACCCCGGTAGTCTTCATCATGAAGGCCGTTGCCGCTGCCCTGGAGCAGATGCCGCGCTTCAACAGCTCCCTGTCCGAAGATGGCCAGAAGCTGACGCTGAAGAAATACATCAACATCGGTGTTGCGGTTGATACGCCAAATGGTCTGGTTGTTCCGGTCTTCAAGGACGTGAACAAGAAGAGCATTACCGAGCTGTCCCGTGAACTGACCACCATCTCCAAAAAAGCGCGTGATGGTAAGCTGACTGCCGGCGAAATGCAGGGCGGCTGCTTCACTATCTCCAGCATCGGCGGCCTGGGTACTACCCACTTCGCGCCGATTGTTAACGCGCCGGAAGTGGCGATCCTCGGTGTGTCCAAGTCCGCGATGGAGCCGGTGTGGAACGGTAAAGAGTTCGTACCGCGTCTGATGATGCCGATCTCTCTCTCCTTCGACCACCGCGTGATCGACGGTGCTGATGGTGCGCGCTTTATCACCATCATCAACAACACCCTGAGCGACATTCGCCGCCTGGTGATGTAAGCGAAAAAGCCGGCCAGTCGGCCGGCTTTTTTCTGCTAATCTCATGAAGTCTGTGAGGTTATTGGCGAAAGCGAAAATTCGTGAGCCGTTTGTTGTTTCAAAATTGTTAACAATTTTGTAAACTGCGGGCGGATAGAACGTCCCGGTGGATGAAGGGCGACAAGTACCTGGACCGCCGGAAATCAATAAGAGGTCATGATGAGTACTGAAATCAAAACTCAGGTCGTGGTACTTGGGGCAGGTCCGGCAGGTTACTCTGCTGCCTTCCGTTGCGCTGATTTAGGTCTGGAAACCGTTATCGTTGAACGTTACAACACCCTGGGCGGTGTTTGTCTGAACGTTGGCTGTATCCCTTCTAAAGCGCTGCTGCACGTAGCGAAAGTTATCGAAGAAGCCAAAGCGCTGGCTGAACACGGTATCGTCTTCGGCGAGCCGAAAACCGATATCGACAAGATTCGTACCTGGAAAGAGAAAGTTATCACTCAGCTGACCGGTGGCCTGGCTGGCATGGCCAAAGGCCGTAAAGTGAAAGTGGTTAACGGTCTGGGTAAATTTACCGGGGCGAACACCCTGGAAGTGGAAGGCGAAAACGGCACTACCGTTATCAACTTCGACAACGCCATCATCGCGGCGGGTTCCCGTCCGATTGAACTGCCGTTCATTCCGCATGAAGATCCGCGCGTGTGGGACTCCACCGATGCGCTGGAACTGAAAGAAGTACCGAAACGCCTGCTGGTTATGGGTGGCGGTATCATCGGTCTGGAAATGGGCACCGTATACCATGCGCTGGGTTCAGATATTGACGTGGTTGAAATGTTCGACCAGGTTATCCCGGCTGCCGATAAAGACATCGTTAAGGTCTTCACCAAACGCATCAGCAAGAAATTCAACCTGATGCTGGAAACCAAAGTAACTGCCGTTGAAGCAAAAGAAGACGGTATCTACGTTTCCATGGAAGGTAAAAAAGCGCCTGCCGAACCACAGCGTTACGACGCCGTGCTGGTAGCTATCGGCCGTGTGCCGAACGGTAAAAACCTCGACGCCGGTAAAGCGGGCGTGGAAGTGGACGACCGTGGCTTTATCCGCGTTGACAAACAGCTGCGCACTAACGTGCCGCACATCTTTGCTATCGGCGATATCGTCGGTCAGCCGATGCTGGCGCACAAAGGTGTTCACGAAGGTCACGTGGCCGCAGAAGTTATCGCCGGCATGAAGCACTACTTCGATCCGAAAGTGATCCCGTCCATCGCTTATACCGAGCCAGAAGTTGCATGGGTTGGTCTGACCGAGAAAGAAGCGAAAGAGAAAGGCATCAGCTACGAAACCGCCACCTTCCCGTGGGCTGCTTCTGGCCGTGCTATCGCTTCCGACTGCGCAGACGGTATGACCAAGCTGATCTTCGACAAAGAGACCCACCGCGTGATCGGTGGTGCGATTGTCGGCACCAACGGCGGCGAGCTGCTGGGTGAAATCGGTCTGGCGATCGAAATGGGCTGTGACGCGGAAGACATCGCGCTGACCATCCACGCTCACCCGACTCTGCACGAGTCCGTTGGCCTGGCGGCAGAAGTGTTCGAAGGTAGCATCACCGACCTGCCGAACGCGAAAGCGAAGAAGAAGTAATTCTCTTCCCGACTAAAAAAGCGGCTCATGAGCCGCTTTTTTTATGCCTTCAGCCTTTTACTGCGCCACCTTTTGCCACTGTTTATCGGGATTAAAAGCGGCTATTGCACTGGCCTCTTTGGCGCTCTCTTTCCCCAGATCCGCCTGCCAGACCTGATCATCGCCGTTAATCATAAAGCTCATCACCCCGGTCTCGCCGTAGCTGACAGGCCAGGCAATCATGGCAAAACCGCTTTTTGTATCGGGGATGATGAGAAAACGGTAGCCGTGATAACCCGCCCCCGGCTCGGGTGGGCTAAATGCTGGCCCAAGCGGGCTTGGCGCTTCGCCGGGCATTACCGGCCAGTACAGCCCGTCTTTTTTACCTTCGCTGCTGACAATCTTCTGTGCATAGCGGGCATTGATACGGTAATAGCTCTCCTGCGCATCAACGTAAGCATGCAGCGCATTGATGGCTGACAATTCGTTGCGTCCGATTTCACGGGTGAGGATCTCTTGTTCGGCTGCGCGCATATCGAAATGCCAGCCAGCGGTAGTTTTTACTACCGGGATCGGCAGCTGCCAGTGGTTGTCGCCAACGGCAAGCCAGGCTTTGTCGCCGTCGATCACCGTCTGGTGATGAACCTGCCAGTCACGCAGGAAGCGGGCAACGGCCGCGGGCTCGACCCCCTTCGGCGGCAGAAAGGTACGCCAGTTATCGCCAAGCAGGTTGCTCATGGCGCTCTCGTTTTGCTCGCGGATCGCCTGCGCCAGCGCATCGGTCGCCTGCTCTGGCGTACTGAACTGCTGTTGTGCAACGGCGCCCGCCGAGACCATGAACACCATCAATCCCGTGAGTAATTTGCGTTTCATCTGGTCTCCTTAACGATGACGGAATTCACGAAGTTCACCCCGCTGCGAAAGCGGCTCTCTGTCTGCGGGTCGTTGTTGTAGGTGACGTATCGATTGCATGCCGCGCTGCTGCTGCGCCTGCCAGCTGGCTGAACGGCTGTCGTTGCCGCTCAGGGCGTTAGCGCGCTGCTGGACGTTAAGCGCACGAGAGTGGCTTTGCTGCACCGGTTGATGCTGAGTGGCAGGGCGTTTTTGCTCAGGCCGGGCGATAGTCGCCCGCTCTGCATGGTGCTGTCTGTCGGTATCGTATCCGCGATAGTTATTACGTTGAGAGATCTGCTTCAGCTGTTGGCTGGCGGCCTGCCGTTGTCCTGGCTGGTTTGCCGGGTGTTGCGATAACGGCTTGCCGGTGGATTTCTCCATCTGCGCCAGGGCTGCCTGCCGCTGGGTATCGCGGTCCGTCGCGGTACGCCGGGTACTGCTCAGGCCAACGGCTGTGTTAGTGGGGTGGAAGTGGTTATTGAGCTGGTCAGTCGCATAGGGGATGCCGCCGCGGAAGGCCGGGTTATGTTGCCAGGTACGGTTTGTCTCCGTCAGATGCTGCCCGCTGATTTTATTAAAGTTATCAACGTTGATATTGATGTTGTTATCGCCGTTGTGGTTATAACCGCCGTGGTAATCATCGTGATGGTGATGGTCCCAGTCATCATCGTGATCCCAGTCGATATTGCTGAAGATGGCATAGGTGGTCGCTACCCCCAGACTGAAGCCCAGCCCTTTCACCAGGCTGTTGGTGAACTGCTCTCCCGGTGAAGGGGGCAGATATACTGGTGGATAGCTGGCGTTAGGCCAGGTGCCGTAGACGGCGCCGGGATTGTAAGTCGGTACATAGACTACCTGCGGATCGGCCGATTCAATTTTAATGACCGTTGGGGGTGGTGTGGGGCTGGAACTGGACTGCGTCTGCGGAGCGGTGGCTTTGGCCGGTTCAGCACGCTTCACGGTGGTGACGGTCTGCTGCGGCGTTGATTGCAAGGCCCCGGCCTGCTGGGCCAGCAGGCGCAGGCGCTGCACCGAGTCCATCACATCCTTTGGCTGGGCAAGAAATGCATCGCCGAGATTCTGCACCCATGCGGGGTTTCCCCCCATCAGCGACATCAGCTGCGGAAACGCAACCAGCGATTTTACGCTCGGATCCCACGGCTGCCCGGCGATCGCCTGAATAGCGGCATCACCCTGCATTTTAGGATTGTCCTTTGACCACTGAGCTGCCTGAATCACATTGGCTGGATAGGTAGATGCCATCAATATTTGCGACAGCAGGGTATCCGGATAGAGCGCAACGGGGGCAGTCCACTGGTCGATTTGCGCGGCGGAAAAGGCTGGCGCAACCACTGGCGCAGGCTGTTGCGTTACCGGCGTTGCAGGCACCGGAGTCGACGTCGTCGGGGCTGAAGCAGCCGGGACGGTGGGGGCTGCCGGGGCGCGGCTTTTTACAAACATGACGCCAGAGACGGCAAACAGCCCGGCGCTGCACAGAAGGACAAGCAGATGTGGCTTAAAGGGCAACTTCATAAAATAACTCCAACGAGACGAGCACAGTGCCGAAAGGCGTTGCAAGTGCCGCGAGTATATTCACCCGTGATTTATAGTTTTCACTTTTATTGGGAAACCACCCTTCTGTGAAAATAAAGAATGTGAGCATTTATTACACAATTATATCGCAAGATAAAACGGCCGGATTAGTCAGAAAGCTGCCCTTGCACCGCAAGGCAACAAATTAACCGTCGTAAGGCGGTTTTTTTGTACTTGGAATTTTTCCTGTCCCGCCGGTATATCATGCTTAACGATTCAGCAAGCAATTCAATGTTGCTTTTTTGTAAACAGATTAACACTGTCTGAAAATCCTGCTATGCTGCCCGACGCGGTATCGGGCATGTACCCTACAAACTGCTGTCTCACAGGAGCGTGAAGAGAACGCCGGCCGCATATGACAATGAGAGCGAGGAGATACCGTCGTGCTAGAAGAATACCGTAAGCACGTAGCAGAACGTGCCGCCGAGGGAATTGTACCCAAACCCTTAGATGCAACCCAAATGGCCGCGCTCGTCGAGCTGCTGAAGAATCCGCCCGCGGGCGAAGAAGAATTCCTTTTAGATCTGCTGATCAATCGTGTACCGCCGGGCGTTGACGAAGCCGCCTATGTGAAAGCCGGCTTCCTGGCCGCGATTGCCAAAGGCGAAGCGAACTCCCCACTCGTCTCCCCGGAAAAAGCCATTGAACTGCTCGGCACCATGCAGGGTGGCTATAACATTCATCCGCTGATTGATGCGCTGGATAACGACGCGCTGGCGCCGATTGCCGCCAAAGCCCTGTCTCAGACCCTGCTGATGTTCGATAACTTCTACGACGTAGAAGAGAAAGCCAAAGCGGGTAACAACTATGCCAGACAGGTGATGCACTCCTGGGCTGACGCCGAATGGTTCCTCAACCGTCCTCAGCTGGCAGAAAAGATCACCGTCACCGTTTTCAAAGTGACCGGCGAAACCAACACCGATGACCTCTCTCCGGCACCGGATGCCTGGTCACGCCCTGATATCCCGCTGCACGCCCTGGCGATGCTGAAAAACGCCCGTGAAGGTATCGAGCCGGATCAGCCGGGCGCGGTTGGTCCGATCAAACAAATCGAAGCCCTGCAGCAAAAAGGCTTCCCGCTGGCCTATGTCGGCGACGTAGTGGGTACCGGCTCTTCCCGTAAATCAGCCACCAACTCCGTGCTGTGGTTTATGGGCGATGATATTCCGCACGTGCCGAACAAGCGCGGCGGTGGCCTGGTGCTGGGCGGCAAAATTGCGCCAATCTTCTTCAACACCATGGAAGATGCGGGCGCGCTGCCAATCGAAGTGGACGTCAACAACCTGAACATGGGCGATGTGATCGACGTCTATCCGTTCAAGGGCGAAGTACGCAACCACGAAACTAACGAGCTGCTGGCCAGCTTCGAGCTGAAAACCGACGTGCTGATCGACGAAGTGCGTGCCGGCGGTCGTATTCCGCTGATCATCGGTCGCGGCCTGACCACCAAGGCGCGTGAAGCGCTCGGTCTGCCGCACAGCGAGGTATTCCGTCAGGCGAAAGATGTGGCAGAGAGCAGCCGCGGTTACTCCCTGGCGCAGAAGATGGTAGGCCGCGCGTGCGGCGTCGCCGGGATCCGTCCGGGCGCGTACTGCGAGCCAAAGATGACCTCCGTTGGTTCTCAGGACACCACCGGTCCTATGACCCGCGACGAGCTGAAAGACCTGGCGTGCCTGGGCTTCTCTTCTGACCTGGTAATGCAGTCCTTCTGCCACACCGCCGCTTATCCAAAGCCGGTTGATGTGACCACGCATCACACGCTGCCGGACTTCATTATGAACCGTGGCGGTGTTTCACTGCGTCCGGGCGATGGCGTCATCCACTCCTGGCTGAACCGCATGCTGCTGCCGGATACCGTAGGTACCGGCGGTGACTCCCATACCCGTTTCCCGATTGGCATCTCCTTCCCGGCGGGCTCTGGTCTGGTGGCCTTTGCTGCCGCCACCGGCGTGATGCCGCTGGATATGCCGGAATCGGTGCTGGTGCGCTTCAAAGGTAAAATGCAGCCGGGTATCACCCTGCGCGACCTGGTTCACGCCATCCCGCTGTATGCCATCAAACAGGGTCTGCTGACCGTGGAGAAGAAAGGGAAGAAAAACATCTTCTCTGGCCGCATCCTCGAGATCGAAGGCCTGCCGGATCTGAAGGTAGAGCAGGCGTTTGAACTGACCGATGCCTCCGCAGAGCGTTCCGCTGCGGGCTGTACTATCAAACTGAATCAGGCACCCATCGAAGAGTACCTGACCTCCAACATCGTGCTGCTGAAGTGGATGATTGCCGAAGGCTACGGCGACCGCCGTACGCTGGAGCGTCGTATTCAGGGCATGGAAAAATGGCTGGCGGATCCGCAGCTGCTGGAAGCTGATGCTGACGCAGAGTATGCGGCAGTGATCGAGATCGATCTGGCGGATATCAAAGAGCCGATCCTTTGCGCGCCGAACGATCCGGACGACGCGCGTCTGCTCTCTGACGTGCAGGGCGATAAGATCGACGAAGTGTTCATTGGCTCCTGCATGACCAACATCGGTCACTTCCGTGCTGCCGGCAAGCTGCTGGATACCCATAAAGGCCAGCTGCCAACCCGTCTGTGGGTGGCGCCGCCAACCCGTATGGATGCGGCACAGCTGACCGAAGAGGGCTACTACAGCGTGTTTGGTAAGAGCGGTGCGCGTATCGAAATCCCGGGCTGCTCCCTCTGCATGGGCAACCAGGCGCGCGTGGCGGACGGTGCGACCGTGGTCTCCACCTCGACCCGTAACTTCCCGAACCGTTTAGGTACCGGCGCGAACGTCTACCTGGCCTCTGCGGAGCTGGCGGCGGTTGCGGCGCTGATCGGTAAGCTGCCAACGCCGGAAGAGTACCAGACCTTTGTGGCTCAGGTGGATAAGACGGCGGTGGATACCTATCGCTATCTGAACTTCGATCAGCTCTCTCAGTACACCGAGAAAGCGGACGGGGTGATCTTCCAGACCGCGGTATAAAACACAACCCCTCACCCTAACCCTCTCCCCAAAGGGGAGAGGGGACTGCTCCGTGCGGTTTTCACCCTCTCCCCTTTGGGGAGAGGGCCGGGGTGAGGGGCTTTTTATTTTCATTCCCGCCACGCGTTCCGCTTTTTTTCTCCCCCACTGCTGCGATAATTACTGCATAGATTTTGCAGAGGAAAACACAATGGATTACGAATTTCTGCGCGACGTCACCGGTGTGGTGAAAGTGCGCATGTCGATGGGCCACGAGGTCGTCGGGCACTGGTTCAATGAGGAAGTAAAAGAGAACCTCGCCCTGCTGGATGAAGTGGAGCAGGCGGCACGCACGGTAAAAGGCAGCGAGCGCTCCTGGCAGCGCGCCGGGCATGAATACACCCTGTGGATGGATGGCGAAGAGGTGATGATTCGCGCCAATCTGCTTGAGCTCTCCGGCGACGAGATGGAAGAGGGGATGAGCTACTACGACGAAGAGAGCCTGTCGTTATGTGGAGTAGAGGATTTTTTACAGGTAGTAGCGGCTTACCGCGATTTTGTCACCAAAGCGTGATGTGATCTTCTGCTACAGACCGGGCCACAAGCCCGGTTTTTTTTTAGCTAAAATGATTTTTTATAATCATATTCAAACTGTGATCCAGCCCATTAAACGGATTAATTTGATTAAATATAATCTTTATGATTTTATTTAATCATTAAGGGTCAGGCGGAAGAACATGAACATCAAAAAATCAATAGAGCGCGTACCCGGCGGCATGATGGTTGTGCCGCTGGTGGTAGGTGCCATCATCAATACCTTTGCCCCGCAGGCGCTGGATATCGGCGGGTTTACCACCGCGCTGTTCAAAAATGGTGCCGCACCGCTTATAGGTGCATTTCTGCTGTGCATGGGCGCCGGCATCAGTGTGAAAGCCGCCCCGCAGGCGCTGCTGCAGGGCGGGACCATAACCCTGAGTAAACTGGTCATTGCCATCGCACTGGGGCTGGGAGTGGAATACCTGTTCGGTGCGCAGGGGATTTTTGGCCTGAGCGGCGTGGCAATTATTGCCGCCATGAGCAACTCCAATGGCGGCCTCTATGCTGCTCTGGTTGGTGAGTTTGGTAACGAGCGCGACGTTGGCGCTATCTCTATCCTCTCTTTGAATGACGGTCCTTTCTTTACCATGATTGCGCTTGGCGCGGCCGGGATGGCCAATATCCCGCTAATGGCGCTGGTGGCTGTGCTGGTTCCGCTAGTGGTCGGTATGGCGCTGGGCAATCTCGACCCTAACATGCGTGATTTCCTTACCAAAGGCGGGCCGCTGCTGATCCCATTTTTCGCCTTTGCGCTTGGCGCCGGTATCAATCTGGAGATGCTATTACAGGGCGGGCTGGCCGGGATTCTGCTGGGCGCGCTGACTACCTTCGTCGGAGGCTTTTTCAACATTCGTGCAGATCGGCTGGTCGGGGGAAGCGGCGTGGCGGGGGCTGCGGCATCCAGTACCGCAGGGAATGCCGTGGCGACACCGCTGGCGATAGCCCAGGCCGATCCCTCTCTGGCCGAAGTCGCATCGGCGGCGGCGCCGTTGATTGCCGCCTCGGTGATAACCACCGCGATCCTCACGCCGGTGCTAACCTCATGGGTGGCAAAAAAGCAGTCCCGCCAGAGTATAGGGGAGAATAAAGCATGAAGATGATCGTCATCGCCGATGATTTCACCGGTGCCAATGATACCGGGGTTCAGTTGGCGAAGAAGGGAGCACGCACGGAGGTCATGCTTAACACCTCGCAAAAACCATCGCGACGGGCCGATGTGCTGGTGATTAATACTGAAAGCCGGGCGTTAAGCGCCACAGACGCGGCGCAAAGCGTTCGTGATGCGCTGGCGCCCTGGTGTCAAGAAAACGCGGCTTTGCTGGTTTATAAGAAAATTGACTCGACCTTTCGCGGAAACGTCGGCGCCGAGGTGACTGCCGCCATGCAGGCCAGCGGTTGTTCGCTGGCGGTGATTGCCGCTGCGATACCGGCCGCCGGGCGCATCACCCGTCAGGGGTGCTGTCTGGTGAACGGGGTACCGCTGCTTGAGACCGAATTTGCCAGTGACCCTAAAACGCCGGTTTGCTCGTCGCGCATCGCGGAGCTGGTCGCACAGCAGAGTGATATTCCGGTGCATGAGATCTTTTTGTCGCAGCTCCGCCGCGGAGAGGCCAGCGCTCTGCTGGCCGTCTATGCAGACGAGGGCGATGCAATAGTGGTAATCGACGCCGAAGAGGAGCGGGATCTGTCGCTTATTGTGCAGGCGGTATGTGAACAAGCTTCACTCCCGCTGTTGGTTGGGGCCGCGGGCCTGGCTAATGCGCTACCAACGCCGCTTTTTATGCACGAGAAACAGGCGCTGCCGGTGTTGGTAGTGGCGGGCTCGATGAGCGAAGCGACCCGCAGGCAGGTCGCCCGGGCGCTGTGTGAGGACAGGGCTAAGGTGGTGGACGTCGACGCCGCGCGTCTGGTTTCTTCGGCGTATGAGCAGGAGATGGCGGCCGTCACAGAGAAGGCGTGCGGCCTGTTGGGGCAACAGCACCATACCATTCTCCGTACCAGTCGGCATGCGGATGATCGTCTGCAAATAGAGAGGCTCTGCGCCGAAACGGGACTGAGCCGCCAGCAATTGGGTGAGCGGCTCAGCCAGCGCCTTGGTGCCATTACGCTTCGTATTCTCGGGCAGGCGCGCATTGGTGGCTTGTTCCTGACGGGGGGCGATATCGCCACGGCAGTGGCCAGTGAACTGGGCGCTGAAGGCTACCGTATCCAGAGCGAAGTGGCGCCCTGCATACCTTGCGGCACCTTTATTAATAGCGAGATTGACGACCTGCCGGTCATCACCAAAGCGGGCGGTTTTGGTACTGACGACACCCTTTGCGACGCGCTTTATTTTATTGAGGAGATGTACAGTGGTAACTAAAACAATTGCGATCACCATGGGCGATCCGGCTGGGATCGGTCCGGAAATTATTGTTAAAGCTCTGAAAGAGGATGAACTTAACGGCGCACCTGTAGTGGTGGTGGGCTGCCTGAAAACGCTGGAACGGCTTCAGGAGCAGGGGCTGGCACAGGATGTGCGGTTCAGCGCCATCCACGAAGTTGCTGACGCACAGTATCAGCCGGGGGTTATTCACGTAATTGACGAGCCCCTTGCGGCTCCTGAGACGCTACAGGCGGGCAAAGTTCAGGCCCAGGCAGGCGATCTGGCCTACCGCTGCGTGAAGCGCGCTACCAGCCTGGCCCTGAAGGGTGATGTCCATGCTATTGCCACCGCGCCGCTCAATAAAGAGGCAATGCATCTGGCAGGACACAATTTCCCCGGCCATACCGAACTGCTGGCAACCCTTACCGATAGCCGCGATTATGCGATGGTGCTTTATACAGACAAGCTGAAGGTGATCCATGTTTCAACCCATATCGCGCTGCGCAAGTTTCTCGACACGCTGAATGAGCAACGTATTGAGACGGTAATTAATATTGCCGATGCCTTCTTAAAACGCGTTGGTTATCAGCATCCGCGGATCGCGGTCGCAGGCGTTAACCCGCACGCGGGTGAGAATGGTCTGTTTGGCGACGAGGAGATAAAGATTGTCACCCCCGCGATTGAGCACGCTAAAGCCCGGGGTAAAAACGTCTTTGGCCCTTGTCCGCCGGATACCGTCTTTTTGCAGGCGTACGAGGGGCAGTACGACATGGTGGTGGCCATGTATCACGATCAGGGACACATTCCATTGAAACTGCTTGGCTTCTATGACGGGGTGAATATTACCGCCGGCCTGCCGTTTATTCGGACCTCGGCCGATCATGGTACGGCGTTTGATATCGCCTGGACGGGAAAAGCAAAATCTGAGAGCATGGCCATCTCGATCAAACTGGCAATGCAACTGGCGTAATTCCCTGTCATGAAAGGACAACACCGTCTGGATCTTATTGTGGCGTATTTGAAAAATCATACGCTGGTTACGGTTGAACAGTTGGTGGATGCCATCGCGGCTTCGCCAGCCACTATCCGCCGTGATTTGATTAAGCTGGACGAACAGGGGGTGATTAGCCGCAGTCATGGCGGCGTCGCCCTACGACGTTTTGAACCGGCCCAGCCTACCACTAATGAAAAACAGCAGCGCTCTCCCGCCGAAAAGCGGGCTATCGCGCGTTATGCCGCTTCGCTGGTAAAGGCTGGGGACGCGGTGGTGCTCGACGCTGGTACTACCATGCTGGAGCTGGCGAAATGTCTGACGCATCTGCCGCTGCGTGTGATCACAGTCGATCTGCATATCGCGCTTTTTCTGTCTGAATTCCGTCAAATAGAGGTCACGATCGTAGGTGGGCGCATTGACGACAGCAGCCAGTCCTGTATCGGCGAGTTTGGCCGTAAAATGTTGCGCAGCATCTATCCGGACATCGCCTTTATGAGTTGTAACTCCTGGAGCGCAGACGCGGGCGTGACTACGCCGACGGAAGAAAAAGCCGGTTTAAAGCAGGGGGTTATTGCCAATGCGCAACGCAAAGTGTTGCTGGCAGATAGCAGTAAGTATGGTGCGCGCTCGCTGTTTAATGTCGCACCGCTGACGCACTTCAGTGAGGTTATTACCGATACCAGGCTGGCACCAGAAGCGCAGGCCGAACTAAAGCAGCTCGCCGTTACGCTCATCCCGGTACCCTCTGAGTAAAAGCGCCCGGCTGGGCGCTTTTAGTGAAGGCTTACACGGCCGGAATATTGCGGCCGTAGTAAATTTCACGCATCTCTTTCCAGAGCAGGTCGGTAATGACCGCACGCTCCTCTTCGCTTAACTCTTCCGGCCGGGTGTGGAACATATAGTGCCGGAGGTCAAAATCCTTCAGCAGCATCTTGGTGTGGAAGATATTTTCCTGATAAACGTTCACATCCACCATGTCATACAGCGCTTTCATATCATCGGACATGAAGTTCTGAATAGAGTTAATTTCATGATCGATAAAATGCTTCATGCCGTTGATATCACGGGTAAAACCGCGCACACGATAATCAATAGTCACGATATCCGATTCAAGTTGATGAATCAGGTAGTTCAGGGCTTTTAAGGGTGAAATCACGCCGCAGGTAGAGACTTCAATATCGGCGCGGAAGGTGCAAAGCCCGCCTTCGGGATGGCTTTCCGGATAGGTGTGTACGCAGATATGGCTCTTATCAAGATGGGCCACCACCGTTTCCGGCAGCGGGCCCGGGTGTTCGGTCTGGTCGATCAGGTGCGGATCTACCGGCTCCTCGCTCACCAGAATGGTGACGCTGGCCCCCTGAGGTTCATAATCCTGGCGCGCAATGTTAAGAATATTGGCGCCGATAATGGAGCAGGTTTCTGACAGGATCTCAGTCAGTCGGTTGGCGTTATAGAGTTCATCGATATAGGCGATATAACCATCGCGCTCTTCCGCTGTTTTTGCGTAGCAGATATCGTAAATACAAAAACTCAGGCTTTTGGTCAGGTTGTTAAAGCCATGCAGTTTAAGCTTTTTCAATTTAGCTCACCCCCTTAGATGTCAGCGCGTCCTGCAGATATTGCGGTAAAGCGAAGGCCGCCGTGTGTACGGCAGGATTGTAATAACGACAGGTCAAACCGGCCTGGTGGAAGCGAGCCTGAATGATGCCGGTAGAGAGATGGCGCAGGGCTTCGTTGTCGGTCGCCCAGGCGAAGGTCATTATGCCGCCGTAGTAGGTCGGAATCGCCGCCTGATAGAAGCTGACGTCATCGAAGTAGTTGCTCAGCTTGCGATGGCTGTCGATAGCCTCGTCCTGCTGCAGGAAGCAGACGCCGTTCTGCGCTACAAAGATCCCGCCCGGCTTCAGGCAGCGTTTGCACCCTTCGTAAAACGCCGAGGTAAACAGGCTTTCGCCGGGGCCGATGGGGTCGGTGCAGTCGGAGATAATCACGTCGAAGCGTTGGGTAGTCTGGTTAACAAAATTGACGCCGTCGTCGATAACCAGATTAAAGCGCGGATCGTCATAGCTGCCCGCATTGTGATTCGGCAGATACTGGCGGCAGAAAGAGACCACCCCCGCATCGATCTCTACCATGGTGATGCTTTCAACCGACTTATGCCGGGACACTTCACGCAGCATGGCACCGTCGCCGCCGCCAATAATCAGCACTTGCTTTGCGTGACCATGGGCCAGCAGCGGCACGTGGGTCATCATTTCATGATAGATAAACTCATCACGCTCGGTGGTTTGCACTACGCCATCCAGCGCCATTACGCGGCCAAAGGCGGCGTTTTCAAAGATGATCAGATCCTGGTGGTCGGTCTTTTCGTGATAAAGCACGTTATCAACGGCAAAATACTGCCCAAAGTGGTCATGTAGCGTTTCCTGCCACACTTCTTTTTCGGCCATATGCGGATACCTCCTTTGTTAACACCTGTGAAAAGCTGGCGCAACATCATAGCTAACAACGACCGTGGTTGCACGGTCATGGTTTCAACAGGGAGGCGTCGGGAGGGTTACTTTACGTAGGCGAGAAGGCTCAGCGAATCGCGGGCCAGCGCTTTGCATTTTTTTGCGGTAGGAATGCCGATGCCGCTGAGATCGCGGTAGCTGTCTTCACCGAGCGCCTTCATGTCAAAGCTGTCGTAGTTGCTTAAATCCCACTGGTTCTGCTGAGCAAAGAAAACCAGCGCGCGACGAATCTGTCCGTTGGGTAAATTCTGGTAGCCACAATCATTTTTCAGAAAGACAAATACTGCTGTCAGATCGGCCATATCTTCGGCTTCATTTTCACTAAGCGCATAGCTGTTTGCGCAACTAATCATAAGGCTGCTGAACAGAATTGTTCGGAAAAACGTCTTCATTGCTTCTACCAATACGTCACGGAAATTCAACGTTAGCACACTTAGCGCCGGTGCGACGATCTTTATTCTCAACGCCATTATTGACCTTCCGCTAAGGGGAGGGTTTATGCTTTCAGGACCGTCTGCTGGAAATAAGGAAATGAACATGCAACGCCGTGATTTTTTAAAATATTCTGCCGTGCTGGGCACCGCCTGTGTGTTACCGGCCTGGAGCCGCGCGGCTTTTGCCGCCGATCGGCCCGCTTTACCCATCCCCGATTTGCTCGTCCCCGATGCCCGCAACCAGATCCGTCTGGTGGTGCAGCAGGGCAAAACCGCGTTTGGCCCACATCAGGTTACGACCTGGGGCTATAACGGCAATCTTCTTGGCCCGGCGCTGCAGTTACGCCAGGGAAAACCCGTCACCGTCACTATTCATAACACCCTCGCGGAAGAGACCACGCTCCACTGGCACGGGCTGGAAGTGCCGGGCGAAGTGGACGGCGGCCCGCAAGGCGTGATTAAACCCGGCGGCCAGCGCACCGTTACCTTTACTCCACAGCAGCGGGCGGCGACCTGCTGGTTCCACCCCCATCAGCACGGCAAAACCGGCCATCAGGTGGCGATGGGGTTAGGCGGTCTGGTGTTGATTGAAGACGACGAGAGCCGTCTGCTGCGCCTGCCGAAGCAGTGGGGCATCGATGATGTGCCGGTTATTGTTCAGGACAAGAAATTTACCGCCGACGGGCAGATTGATTACCAGCTGGATGTGATGAGCGCCGCCGTGGGCTGGTTTGGCGACACCTTACTCGCTAACGGCGCCCTTTATCCGCAACACAGCGCCCCAAAAGGCTGGCTGCGGCTGCGTTTACTCAACGGTTGTAATGCCCGCTCCCTGAACTTTGCCGCCAGCGACGGGCGCCCGCTGTACGTAATAGCCAGCGACGGCGGCATGCTGGCGGAGCCGGTGAAGGTCACCGAGCTGCCGATGCTGATGGGGGAGCGTTTCGAGGTACTGGTGGATATCAGCGATGGCAAGGCCTTTGACCTGGTGACGCTGCCGGTGAGCCAGATGGGGATGGCCGTTACCCCCTTCGATAAACCGCACCCGGTGCTGCGCATCCAGCCGCTGATCATTGCCGCCTCCGGCACGCTACCGGATAAACTCACCACGCTGCCGGCGCTTCCGTCGCTTGAAGGGCTGACACAGCGTAAGCTCCAGCTGTCGATGGATCCGATGCTCGACATGATGGGAATGCAGGCGCTGATGAAGAAATATGGCGCACAGGCGATGGCGGGCATGCAGCACGGTAATATGAACCATGGCGGTATGAACCACGGCAACATGGACCACGGTAAGATGAGCGGTATGGATCACGGCGGTCACGGCTTTGATTTCCATAACGCCAACCGCATCAACGGCCAGAGCTTTGATATGAATACCCCGATGTTTGCCGCCGCGAAAGGCAAACATGAGCGCTGGGTGATTTCCGGGGAGGGGGACATGATGCTGCATCCGTTCCATATCCACGGCACCCAGTTCCGCATCCTGTCGGAAAACGGCAAAGCACCAGCGGCGCACCGCGCGGGCTGGAAAGATACGGTTCGCGTGGAGGGAGGAGTCAGTGAGGTGCTGGTGAAGTTCGATCACGCCGCGCCGAAGGAGTTTGCCTATATGGCCCACTGCCACCTGCTCGAGCATGAAGATACGGGGATGATGCTGGGGTTCACGGTTTAAGGCCGTGCGGGCGGATGCCCTCGCCCCGACCCTCTCATTTAATGAGAGGGAGAAAAACGGCACCGTACCGTTCCCTCTCCCCATGGGAGAGGGTTAGGGTGAGGGTAAAAAAAACGGCAACCTTCTGGTTGCCGTTTTTGCCTTTTTACTTTTATTTAGCCTCGTCCGGCAGCGCGTAGGCGACGATATAATCACCCATCTTCGTACCAAACGAACCGTGACCACCCGCCGAGATGACAACGAACTGCTTGCCATTCACTTCATAGGTCATTGGCGTTGCCTGTCCACCAGCCGGCAGACGGCCCTGCCACAGTTTCTCACCGTTGCTCATGTTGTATGCGCGCAGGTAGTTATCTGCGGTTGCCCCGATGAACAGGACGTTACCGGCGGTAGAGATCGGGCCACCCAGCATCGGCATACCCAGGTTGAACGGTAAAGGAACCGGCATCGGGAACGGCAGGCTGTCCTGCGGCGTACCGATACGTTTCTTCCAGACCACCTCGTTGGTTTTCAGATCCAGCGCGGAGATGTAACCCCATGCAGGCTGTTTACACGGCAAGCCAAACGGCGACAGGAACGGGTTCAGAGTCACGCCGTAAGGGACGCCGTACTGCGGCTGGATCCCGGCTTCGGTACCGCTGCCTTTCGCGTCTTTCGGCTGCTCCATCGGGTTACCCGGACCGCGCGGCATCAGCTTAGAGACGAACGGCAGGGCCATCGGGTTAGCAATTGCCACCTGACGGTTTGGATCCACGGAGATACCGCCCCACTCGAACATCCCCAGGTTACCCGGGAAGACCAGGGTGCCCTGCTCGGACGGCGGGGTGAAGATGCCTTCATAGCGCAGCTGATGGAACATCACGCGGCACACCAGCTGGTCGAACATGGTGGCGCCCCACATGTCCGCACCGCTCAGATCTTTCTTCGGACGGAAGCTCAGGTCAGAGAACGGCTGGGTTTTGGTGACGTAGTCGCCTTTGGCCGCACCCTGCGGAACCGGTTTTTCCGGCGCCGGTACAACCAGCTTACCGTTGCTGCGATCCAGCACGAAGATGTTGCCGGTTTTAGCCGGGGCGTAGATCACCGGCACGGTTTTGCCGTTCACGGTAATGTCCGCCAGCGTCGGCTGGGACGGCATATCCATATCCCACAGATCGTGGTGAACGGTCTGGTAGCTCCATGCCAGTTTACCGGTGGTCGCATTCAGCGCCACGATAGCGCTGGCATAACGCTCCTGCTCAGGGGTACGGTGACCGCCCCAGATATCCGGCGTAGAGACGCCCATCGGCAGATAGACGAGGTCCAGCTTCGCGTCATACGCGGCCGGTGCCCAGGAGTTCGGGGAGTTAAAGGTAAAGGTGTGCTCGTCCGACGGGATAGCGTTTGGATCTTTCGCGCCCGGATCGAAGGCCCACAGCAGTTTACCGGTATTCACGTCAAAACCACGGATTACGCCGGAGGTTTCGCGGGTAGAGAAGTTATCGGTTACCGACCCGGCAATCACAATCGTTTTATCGGTGATGATCGGCGGGGAGGTTGGCTCATACAGACCCGGAGTTTGGTCCGGCATATTGGTCTGCAGATTCAGGACACCTTTATTCGCAAAGGATTCGCACAGTTTGCCGGTTTCGGCATTCAGGGCGAACAGGCGACCATCGTTCACCGGCAGGATGATGCGGCGCGGGCAGTCAGCAACGGATTCCGGGCTGGCGTTGTCAGCGGTCGCTTCGTGGTAAGAGACGCCACGACAGGTCACATGCTGGAAAGAGGGGGTAGAGTTGAGCTGCGGATCGAAGTGCCACTTCTCTTTACCGGTTGCTGCATCCAGGGCGAACAGTCGCTGGTGTGCAGTACAGAGGTAGAGCATGTTGCCCACTTTGATCGGCGTGACTTCATTAGTCACTTCGCCGGAGTCGTTCTCTTTTTTCAGGTCACCGGTGCGGAACACCCAGGCTTCTTTCAGATTTTTAACGTTATCGGCGTTAATCTGCTTCAGCGGGGAGTAGCGCTGGCCCTCCTGGTTGCGGCCATAGGCCGGCCAGTCGGCGTCGGCAACCTGAGAGATTGGCGCGGCAGGGGTGGAATCGGCGCGAAGCGTGCCCTTCACTTCCTGCGGATCGTTAAAGCCGGCCCAGGTCAGCATACCGCCGCTGATCAGCAGGGCGACCAGCAGTGCAGCTACCGCACCGTTGGACGGCACCAGCAGGCGACGCCAGACGAACGGCAGGATCAGCCAGATGCCAAAGAAGACCAGAATATCGCTACGCGGGGTCAGCGCCCAGAAGTCGAAGCCGACCTCCCACACGCCCCAGATCATGGTTGCCAGCAGCAGCGCGGCGTAAACCCACAGCGCAGAACGTTTACTCCGCCAGAGCAGGACGGTTACCGCAAGCATAACCAGACCCGCGATGGGGTAATACCAGGAACCGCCAATCGCAACCAGCCAGACGCCGCCGATCAGCAGATAGAGCGCGCAGAAAGCCGCGAACAACGCTGTCAGCGTCACGAGCAGACGCCGCCGTTGAGTTTTTGTTTCAGCCATAGAAAGTTACTCTTTAGATTCGTTAATTTTTTGATAGCAATTAATTATAGGTATTAACAAGTGTGATCGGAATCACAAATATTGCTTTTCTTAACTCATACGCCAGGAAAATTCATTTGCTGATATAATGACTCGCTTGTGTATCAATGCCGGACGCAGGTTTATCCGCGTTGAGAGATGTGTTTTACAATCAATCGGTTAGTAATATGAAACATACTGTTGAAGTGATGATCCCGGAAGCGGAAATTAAAGCGCGTATCGCCGAACTGGGCCGTGAAATTAATAAACGTTACCAGGATAGCGGTTCTGATATGGTGCTGGTGGGTCTGCTACGTGGCTCCTTCATGTTTATGGCCGACCTGTGCCGTGAAGTGCAGGTTCCCCATGAAGTCGATTTTATGACCGCCTCCAGCTACGGCAGCGGCATGTCCACCACTCGCGATGTGAAAATCCTCAAAGATCTGGATGAAGATATCCGCGGTAAAGACGTGCTGATCGTCGAAGACATCATCGACTCCGGTAACACCCTGTCCAAAGTGCGCGAGATCCTGCGCCTGCGCGAGCCGAAATCACTGGCCATCTGTACGCTGCTGGATAAACCGACCCGCCGTGAAGTGGACGTCCCGGTAGAGTTCGTCGGTTTTTCAATTCCGGATGAGTTCGTGGTGGGGTATGGCATCGACTATGCCCAGCGTTATCGCCATCTGCCGTATGTCGGCAAAGTAGTTCTGCTGGACGAGTAAGTCAGAAACGCCCTCCCGGCAGGAGAGGGCGTAAACCGCGTTTATTTATGATTGACGTGCTTTTGTTGCAGATTGGCGATGCCTGAACGGTAGCGCTGCTCCAGCGACTCGCGGTTGGTTGCAGTAACTTCCAGGTTGCGCAGCAGCCCGTCGTGAATGCCATAGGCCAGCCCGTGAATCGTCACTTTCTGCCCACGCTTCCACGCCGACTGCATGATAGTCGAGTGGCCCAGGTTATAAACCTGCTCCATCACGTTCAGTTCACACAGGGTATCCAGCCGACGTTCCTGCGGCATTTGTCCCAGCAGTGAGCTATGTTTGAACCAGATATCACGGATATGCAGTAGCCAGTTGTCGATAAGCCCCAGTTCCGGGTTTTCTACCGCCGCCTGCACGCCGCCGCAGCCGTAGTGGCCGCAGATGATAATATGTTCCACTTCCAGCACGTCGACCGCGTATTGCACGACAGAAAGGCAGTTCAGGTCAGTGTGGATCACCAGATTGGCGACGTTACGGTGGACAAAGAGTTCGCCAGGCTCGAGGCCGGTAAGGCGCTCGGCCGGTACGCGGCTGTCAGAACACCCAATCCATAAAAAGCGCGGTTTCTGCGCCTGCGCCAGCGTTTCGAAAAAGCCGGGATCCTCTTCCACCAGCATTTTTGACCATAGTGCATTATTGCTGATGAGTGTATCTATGTCTTTCATGGTGGTTAACGACCTGTAACCAAGTGAGTGCGTTGCGCTAATATAGGGCAACGCCATTTTTTTTAAAACCACACTCGATGTGAAAGAACTTAAGGTAAGTCTAATCCATGACCATTGCACTGGAGCTTGAGCAGCTTAAGAAAACCTATCCGGGCGGCGTTCAGGCGCTACGCGGGATAGATCTGAAGGTGGAAGCCGGTGATTTTTACGCGCTTCTGGGGCCAAACGGGGCAGGGAAATCCACCACCATCGGTATTATCAGCTCGTTGGTGAATAAAACCTCCGGCCGGGTAAGCGTTTTTGGGTACGACCTGCAAAAAGATGTGGTCAACGCCAAGCGCCAGCTCGGGCTGGTACCGCAGGAGTTCAACTTTAACCCCTTTGAGACCGTGCAGCAGATCGTAGTCAACCAGGCGGGCTATTACGGCGTTGAGCGCAAAGAGGCGGTAGAACGCAGCGAAAAATACCTGAAACAGCTCGATCTATGGGAAAAGCGCAACGAACGTGCGCGGATGTTATCCGGTGGGATGAAACGCCGTCTGATGATCGCCCGCGCGCTGATGCACGAGCCGAAGCTGCTGATTCTCGACGAACCCACCGCAGGCGTGGATATCGAACTGCGCCGCTCCATGTGGGGATTCCTGAAGGATCTCAACGACAAAGGCACCACCATTATTCTGACTACCCACTACCTCGAAGAGGCAGAGATGCTCTGCCGTAATATCGGCATAATTCAGCACGGCGAGCTGGTGGAGAACACCTCCATGAAAAATCTGCTCTCCAAGCTGAAATCAGAGACCTTTATTCTCGATCTGGCGGCGAAAAGCGCGTTGCCGAAGCTGGAGGGCTATCAGTATCGTCTGGTAGACACCTCAACGCTTGAAGTAGAAGTGCTGCGCGAGCAGGGGATTAACAGCGTCTTTAGCCAGCTAAGCGCCCAGGGGATACAGGTATTAAGTATGCGTAATAAAGCAAACCGACTGGAAGAGCTGTTTGTCTCGCTGGTCCATCAGAAACAAGGAGATCGCGCATGATGCAGCTTTACTGGGTGGCGCTGAAGAGTATCTGGGCCAAAGAGATTCACCGCTTTATGCGGATCTGGATCCAGACGCTGGTGCCGCCGGTGATCACCATGACCCTCTATTTCATCATCTTCGGCAACCTGATCGGTTCACGAATTGGTGAGATGCACGGTTTCACCTATATGCAGTTTATCGTGCCGGGTCTGATCATGATGGCGGTGATCACCAACGCCTATGCCAACGTGGCCTCTTCGTTCTTCAGCGCCAAGTTTCAGCGCAACATCGAAGAGCTGCTGGTGGCGCCGGTGCCAACGCACGTTATCATTGCCGGTTACGTGGGCGGCGGCGTGGCGCGCGGCCTCTGCGTGGGGATCCTGGTCACGGCGATTTCGCTCTTCTTCGTGCCTTTCCAGGTACACTCCTGGCTCTTCGTCGGCCTGACGCTGCTGTTAACCGCGGTGCTCTTCTCGCTGGCGGGGCTGCTGAACGCGGTATTTGCGAAGACCTTCGATGACATCAGCCTGATCCCGACCTTCGTGCTGACGCCGCTGACCTACCTCGGCGGGGTATTCTACTCCCTGACCCTGCTGCCGCCGTTCTGGCAGGCGTTGTCGCATCTGAACCCGATCGTCTACATGATCAGCGGCTTCCGCTTCGGTTTCCTCGGCATCAGCGATGTGCCGCTGGTGACTACGGTGGCGGTGCTGGTAATCTTTATCGTGGTGTTTTACCTGCTGTGCTGGTCTTTAATCCAGCGCGGACGCGGCCTGCGCACCTGATCCTGCTGCCCGGCGGCGTCTGCTGCCGGGCCCAATGCGGTTATTTGACCGCTGTCATCGTCCTGTTTTGGCTTCCCCGCTACACTACCCGCCTGCAAAAAGGAGAGACAGATGCTGGGCTGGGTTATTACATGCCATGACGAACATGGACAGGGGCTGTTCGATAAACTGACGGCCAGGTTTGGGCCGCTGCCGCAGTGCATTACCGTTAACTTCCGCCGCGATCTGAGCAACAACATGTTAAGCCGCATGATGTGCGATGCGCTGCACCATGCCGACAGCGGGGAAGGGGTGATTTTTCTCACCGATCTCACCGGGGCTGCCCCCTATCGCGCCGCCGCGCTGTTGAGCCACAAGCACAGCAACTGCGAAGTGATCACCGGCATCAGCTATTCATTACTGGAAGAAATGTATCCGCTGCGCGAATCGTTAGACAGCGCCGCCTTTCGCGAGGCGATAGTGGCCCGTGGCGCGCCGGTTGTCAGCAGCCTCTGGCATCAGCAGCAGAAAAATCCCCCCTTTGTCCTGCTTAGCGACCCGTATAAACATTAAGCATTGGTATTGGGGCCACTTTTGTTACAATGACGCCAGATTTTCTGGTCTCGAATAACCCCCTATGTTCTCGCGTATCGTTTTTCTGCTTTTGCTGCTGGTTTCCAGCGGCGTTTCTGCCAATTTGTTAAGCCAGAAGGGCCTGCCCGCCCGCTACATGCAAACCACCGAAGATGCGGCCATCTGGGCACAGGTAGGTAATAAGGTGATCACCGTCGGCAATATTCGCGCCGGGCAAATCATCGCCGTGGTGCCCACCGCCGCCGACTATTACGAGTTTCGCTTCGGCTTTGGCACCGGCTTTATCGATAAAGATCACCTGGAAGCGGTACAGGGCAAACAGCGCGTTGAGGACAGCCTTGGCGATCTAAAAAAAGCGCTCAGTAACCAGAATCTCGTCACCTGGAAAGATACCCCGGTCTATAACGCGCCGGATGCCGGCAGCGCGCCTTTTGGCACCCTGGCGAACAACCTGCGCTACCCCATCCTCAGCAAGCTGAAAGACCGGCTTAACCAGACCTGGTATCAGGTGCGTATTGGCAACCGCCTGGCGTGGATAAGCAGCCTGGATGCCCAGGAGGACAGCGGCCTGCCGGTGCTGACCTATCACCATATTCTGCGTGATGAAGAGAACACCCGTTTCCGCCATACCTCTACCACCACCAGCGTGCGCGCCTTTAACAACCAGATGGCCTGGCTGCGGGATCAGGGGTATGCCACGCTGAGCATGTACCAGCTTGAGGGCTACGTTCGCAACAAGATGAATCTGCCGGCACGCGCGGTGGTGATCACCTTTGACGACGGCCTGAAGTCGGTCAGCCGCTATGCTTACCCCATTCTTAAAGAGTATGGCTTCCAGGCCACAGCCTTTATTATCTCGTCACGTATTAAGCGGCATCCGCAAAAGTGGGATCCAAAGGCGCTGCAGTTTATGAGCATTTCGGAACTGCGGGAAATTAAGGACGTTTTCGACTTCCAGTCCCATACCCATTTCCTGCACCGCGTTGACGGCTATCGCCATCCCATTCTGCTGAGCCGCAGCTACCATAATATCCTGATGGACTTTAAACACTCCCGCCGGGCGCTGGCGCAGTTCAACCCGCACGTGCTCTATCTCTCCTATCCCTTTGGCGGCTATAACGATACTGCGGTTAAGGCGGCAAATGATGCGGGTTTCCACCTGGCGGTGACGACGGTAAAAGGGAAGGTAAAACCGGGGGATAATCCGTTCCTGCTGAAGCGTTTATACGTTCTCAGAACGGACTCGTTAGAGACCATGTCGCGGCTGATCAGCAATCAGCCGCAGGGGTAAGATCAGGCAACCTGTACGGGGATCGCTTTCGCAGTACGTTTCATGTCGTTGTCGCCTTCAAAGTAGGCGACCTTCGGCTGCCAGCGGCGGGCTTCTTCATCAGACATCATCACAAAGCTGGCGATGATGACGATATCACCGACGTTTGCGCAGTGCGCTGCCGCACCGTTAACGGAGATGATTTTAGACCCACGCTCCGCCGCGATGGCGTAAGTTGAGAAACGGTTGCCGTTGCTCACGTTCCAGATATCAATGGCTTCGTTTTCAAGAATACCCGCCGCGTCGAGAAAATCCTGATCGATCGCGCAGGAACCTTCATAGTGCAGATCGGCCTGGGTGACCTTTACGCGGTGAAGCTTGCCTTGCAGCATTTTGCGAATCATGACGTTACCTTAACTCTTTATCGTAACCCGCCTCCGTGGGGGCGGGGAGGGGAAACTAATCCGTTAGCTATCTGTCAGCCCAGCTATCACTGAGCCAGTTCAACTACTGTGTTGTCGATCAGGCGCGCCTGGCCAAGCCATGCAGCCACCAGAATCACCGCGCGCTGGCTGGTGGCGGAGAGCGCCTGCAGCGTATCGGCATCGCGGATCTGAATATCGTCGGCGCGGAACCCTTTGTCGTTCAGCTCTTGTTCAGCAATGGCAACGATCTCTTCGCTGCTCAGCGCCTTCTGTTTGAGCTGCTCAACCATGGCGGTCATCACTTTATACAGGCCTGGCGCCAGCTTGCGCTGGTCGGCGGTGAGATAGCCATTGCGCGAGCTGAGCGCCAGGCCATCTTTCGCGCGCACAATTGGCACGCCGATAATCTCGATGTCGTAGCCCATGTCGGCCACCATCTTGCGGATCAGCGCCAGCTGCTGGAAATCTTTCTCGCCAAAGCAGGCGATATCCGGCTGCACCAGATTAAAGAGCTTGCTGACGATGGTCGAGACGCCGCGGAAATGGCCCGGGCGGCTGGCACCCTCCAGCATGGTGGAAAGACCTGGCACGTCCACGTAGGTGGTCTCTTCGGTGCCTTTCGGGTAGACGTCATGCGGTGCCGGGGAGAAGACAAAGTCCACCTGGCGCTTATTCAGCTTTTCGCAATCTTCCTGCAGGGTGCGCGGGTAGCGCGCCAGATCGTCCGGGCGGTCAAACTGCATCGGGTTGACGAAGATACTCACCACCACCACATCGGCGCGGGCTTTGGCTTCATCAACCAGCTTCATGTGTCCGTCGTGCAGGTTGCCCATGGTAGGCACCAGCGCGATACGTTTACCTTCCTGGCGCAGACGGCGAATGTGCTGGCGAAGCAGCGGCAGGGTTTCAATGATTAGCACAACAAGACTCCTTACTGGAAACTGTGTTCTTCACCCGGGTAAACACCGGATTCAACGTCGGCAATATACTGCCTGACTGCGGCGCGCATGTCGCCCGCTTCACTGAGGAAATTCTTTGCAAATTTCGGGATATGGCCGCCGGTGATACCAAAGGCGTCGTGCATCACCAGGATCTGTCCATCGGTGACGTTGCCGGCGCCGATGCCGATGACCGGGATTGAGAGCGCGTCGGTAATACGTTTCGCCAGGGCGACGGGAACGCACTCCAGCACCAGCAGCTGGGCGCCTGCGGCCTCTATGGCCAGCGCATCATCGAACAGGGTCTGGGCCGCATCGCCGCGTCCCTGCACCTTATAGCCGCCAAAAATATTGACCGACTGCGGGGTCAGCCCCAGATGGCCGCATACCGGCACCGCACGCTCGGTCAGCATTTTAACCGTATCAACAAGCCAGGCGCCGCCTTCGATTTTGACCATATTGGCCCCGGCACGCATCACCACCGCCGCGTTCTCAAACGCCTGCTCCGGCGTGGCATAGGCCATAAACGGCAGGTCAGCGAGCAGCAGGCAGGATGGTGCGCCACGGCGCACAGCGCGGGTGTGGTAAGCGATATCCTCTACCGTAACCGGTAGGGTGGAGTCATGGCCCTGAACCGTCATCCCTAACGAGTCGCCCACCAGCATGACGTTAATACCTTCTTCGGCAAAGAGTTTGGCGAAGCTGTAGTCATAGGCGGTAATAGTGGCGAAGCGCTGTTTTGCCTGTTTGCATTTCTGCAGTGCGGAGAGGGTGGTTGGTTTCATACTGTTTCCTGATAGCCCAAAGCGGATCTTTGCGCATTCTAACAGTAAGATTCAGGGGAACAATGGTTTTAAATGTCAGATTAACCATAAATTATTTATGGTTATTACCGGAAAAAACAGCGCTACCAGCGAGCAGGTTTTTCGGCGTTCAGACGTTGCAGCAGGGCGGCTAAGCTTTCACCGTCCGGGAAGCGGAGTTGCGGGGCAATTTCATACAGCGGCCAGAGCATAAAGCCCCGGTTTTTCATATCGTAATGCGGCACGGTCAGGCGTTCAGTGGCGATAACTTCATCGCCAAACAGCATGATGTCCAGGTCCAGGGTGCGTGGCCCCCAGCGTTCGGCCTTGCGCACGCGCCCCTGCTGAAGCTCAATACGCTGGGTATGGTCGAGCAGCGCCTCGGGGCTCAGACGGGTTTCCAGCGCCACTGCGGCGTTGAGGTAGTCCGGCTGATCCTGCGGGCCAAGCGGGGGAGTGCGGTAAAAGGCCGAAAGGGCGACAAGCCGACTTTGCGGGATGTCGCCTATCGCCTGAACGGCAGCATTAACCTGATCCTGCGGAGAGGCCAGATTGCTGCCGATGGCGATATAGGCCAGGGTCATGCAGCGCCTTCGCGGCGCGGAGCGCGCTTGCGCGGACGACGATGACGACGGCGCGGGGCCGGCTCTTCATCCAGACCGGTCAACATATCCTTCTGCTCCGGCGGCGCGGAGACCTGGAATTCACCCCACCACTGCACCAGCTGCTGGAGTTCCCGGTTGTTTTCCGCTTCTGCGCGCAGGGCCATCAGATCGTAAGCGGCGCGGAATTTCGGATGCTCCATCAGCTTCCAGGCGCGTTTACCCTGACGACGCGACATCCGCAGCTGAAGCTGCCAGATATCACGGATAAGCGTGGTGATGCGTTTCGGGATCGCCAGCGAGCGGCAGGCTTCGTCCAGCACCTCGTTGCTTGCCAGCGCAAAGGCGTCGTAGTAGGCGAGGCCGCTCTCCTGGGCAATTTTCTGCGCCATCTCCAGCAGTGGATACCAGAACATCGCCGCAAAGAGGAACGCCGGGTTAACGCGCATATCGTTGTGAATGCGGTTATCGGTGTTCTTCAGCACCTGGTTGATGATGCGCTCCATCGCGCTGTCACCCTGCTCGGTGAAGTTGCGGGTAATGGTCGGGAACAGCGGCTGGAACAGGCTGTATTCGCGCAGCAGCTTGTAGGTTTCGAAGCCGTACCCTGCCTGCAGCAGCTTCAGCGCCTCTTCAAACAGACGGGCCGGCGGCACGTCGTTGATAAGGGTAGCCAGACGCGGGATAGGCTCGGCGGTCTCGGGGCTGATGCGCATATCCAGTTTGGCGGCAAAACGCACCGCGCGCAGCATACGCACCGGATCTTCGCGATAACGGGTTTCAGGATTGCCAATCAGGCGAATCCAACCCTCTTTCAGATCCTGCATGCCGCCCACGTAATCACGGACGGTGAAGTCAGCCACGCTGTAGTAAAGACTGTTGATGGTGAAGTCGCGGCGCTGGGCATCTTCTTCGATATTGCCAAAGATGTTGTCACGCAGCAGCATGCCGTTTTGGCCACGCTGGGAGGTGGTACGATCCGTCGGGCTGCCTTCGTGGTGGCCGCGGAAGGTGGCGACTTCAATGATTTCTGGCCCAAACATCACGTGGGCAAGACGGAAGCGACGACCTACCAGCCGGCAGTTGCGGAATAATTTCCGTACCTGCTCCGGCGTGGCGCTGGTGGTCACGTCAAAATCTTTAGGTTTTTTGCCAAGTAACAGGTCGCGCACGCCGCCACCCACAAGATAGGCTTCGTAGCCCGCTTTGTTCAGGCGATAAAGTACCTTGAGGGCATTTTCACTGATATCTTTGCGGGAAATAGCATGCTGCTCGCGCGGAATAACCGACATATGGTTTTGAACAATGGCTTCTTCCGCCATGCTCTCATCGCGGCTTAGCACCTTACGGCAAAAATTAGCGACTCGGGTAAAAATAGTGCACCTCGGTAGTGTGTGTCAGGCTTCAGGACAAAAAATAGCGGCTAATCATAGCTCAGCGAGACGCGTTTGAGAATGCTGGATTTTCGGCACGCGGCTGAGTGTCCAGCCAGTAACCGCTTTCTGCAGCAAATCCTCGGTGCGCAAATCTTGCCACTCCTGTGTTACATCCTGGTTGAGAAATTGTAAAGCACTGATAAGCAGAGGGCGAGGATCGCCCTTCGGCAGCGCCGGGGCATGATTCTGTTTCGACAGCTTTAATCCCTCCGCATTCAGCGCCAGCGGCAGGTGGATATAATCCGGCACCGCCCAGCCAAACTGCTGGTAAAGCGAAATCTGCCGCACCGTGGGTTCAATCAGATCGGCGCCGCGCACAATCTCGGTCACCCCCTGAAAATGGTCATCCACCACTACCGCCAGGTTATAGGCAAATAGCCCGTCCCGGCGATGAATTATAAAATCTTCGCGCGCCAGCCGCGCATCGGCATGGATCTCGCCGAGCAATCGATCGTGAAAATGCATGACCGGATGCTGCTGCATAACGCGCACCGCCGCGTTCTCCGGCCCCTGGTTCAGGCTCCGGCAGTGGCCGTCATATACGCCGCCCACGCTCTGGATGCGGGCGCGGGTGCAGGTGCAGTAATAACTCAGGCCGCAATCGCGCAGCCAGGCCAGGCGTTCGCGGTAGGCGTCATGGCGTTGGGATTGCCAGAGGATCTCGCCATCCCAGTGCAGGCCGTAATGTTCCAGCTGACGCAGAATGGTCTCTGCCGCACCGGGAACTTCACGCGGGGGGTCGATATCTTCAATACGCACACGCCAGATACCATCCTGAGCGCGCGCCTGCAGATAACTGCCCAGGGCAGCAATCAGTGAACCGAAATGCAGCTCGCCCGAAGGGGAGGGGGCAAAACGGCCGATATAGTTAGATTCAGGCATGGTGTTGACGGACAAAAAGTAATAAGGCGGGAGAGACTCCCGCCTTTTTGAACGTGATAACAGGGCTGGGTTTAACCGGCCATCTGTTTTTCGCGGATCTCTGCCAGCGTTTTGCAGTCAATGCACAGGTCGGCCGTCGGACGTGCTTCCAGACGACGAATGCCGATCTCCACACCGCAGGATTCGCAGAAGCCGAAATCTTCGTCTTCAACTTTTTTCAGCGTTTTCTCGATCTTTTTAATCAGTTTGCGCTCGCGGTCACGGTTACGCAGTTCGAGGCTGAACTCTTCTTCCTGGGCGGCACGGTCTACCGGATCCGGGAAGTTGGCAGCTTCGTCCTGCATATGCGTAACGGTGCGATCGACTTCATCCCTGAGTTGATTACGCCATGCTTCAAGAATTCGCTTGAAGTGCGCCAGCTGGGCTTCGTTCATATACTCTTCGCCCGGCTTCTCTTGATACGGCTCCACCCCAGCGATGGCGAGAATACTCAGGGACGATGTTTTACGGTTTTGCCCTTCTTGCATGTTGCTTCTCCT
>Ga0153917_1000389_pt1 | contig 30666 bp, 27 predicted proteins | sample TSFL001MetaG_FD_104695 | JGI IMG/M metagenome (GOLD analysis project Ga0153917, IMG submission 104695) | Attine ant fungus gardens microbial communities from Florida, USA - TSFL001 MetaG | ecosystem: Host-associated > Fungi > Mycelium > Unclassified | place: USA: Florida, Paynes Creek Historic... | reverse complement strand
CATCACATTTAGTTAAAGTTGCCACCTTGTATTCACACAAAGTTTAATTGAGAACGCCCCCGTGATTCTAAAACGACTAATTGGCTTGTTTTCGCCGGATTTAGCCATTGATTTAGGTACTGCAAATACACTTATTTATGCACCAGGCCGTGGCATTATATTAAATGAACCAACTGTTGTGGCAATTCGTCACAGTGGTTCGCAAAAAATTGTTGCCGCTGTAGGTCTTGATGCTAAACAAATGTTAGGCCGTACACCAGCGAATATTTCAGCGATTCGTCCAATGAAAGACGGTGTCATTGCTGACTTTGAAGTAACTGAGACCATGTTGAATCAGTTTATTGGCAAAGTGCATGAGAAGCGTTTATTCCCACCAGCGCCACGTGTTGTGGTGTGTGTACCATGTAAATCAACCTTGGTTGAGCGTCGTGCAATTCGTGAGGCTGTATTCAATGCAGGCGCACGTGATGTCCGTTTGATCGAAGAGCCGATGGCGGCTGCAATTGGCGCAGGTATGCCAGTTGAGCAAGCTTGTGGTTCGATGGTTGTAGATGTGGGCGGTGGTACGACTGAAATCGCAATCATTTCATTACAAGGTTGCGTATACGCAGATTCATTACGTATCGGTGGTGATGTATTTGATGAACAGATTATCAACTACGTCCGTAAAGCGCACGGTTGTGTGATCGGGGAAACCACAGCTGAAGTGATCAAGAAAGAAGTGGGTATGGCTGTTGCTGATGGCAAAACCCTCGAAATCGAAGTTCGCGGACGTAATCTGGCTGAGGGTGTACCTCGCGCGATTACCGTGACTTCTGATGAAATCACTCAAGCCATTGCTGATCCATTACAAAGCATTGTGAGTGCGGTTAAATCTGCACTTGAACAAACCCCACCTGAATTATCTTCTGATATTGCAGAGCGTGGTATTGTCTTGACAGGTGGTGGTGCATTACTACGTAACCTCGATAAATTGCTTGCTCAGGAAACAGGTTTGCCTGTGATTGTTGCGGATGATCCTTTAACTTGCGTCACTCGTGGTGGCGGTAAAGTCTTAGAGTTCTTTGACAATCCAAACCATGACATGCTTTTCGTTGGTTAAATCATAAGGACTAGGCGGTGCAACCGAATCTTTTTTCAAGACAACCGCCATCTTTTCGCTCATTTGTCATTGCGGTCATTACATGTTTGGTGGTGCTTTTCTTTGATTGGCGCATGCCCTATGTAATTCAACCAGCAAGGGATGTCTTGTATGCCGCGTATAATCCAATTTATGCGCTGGCAAGCTATCCTGTACTGTCGCGAGAATGGCTTAACCAACAAACCAAATCTGAAGCCCAATTGCGTCGTGAAAATACGGCCATGCAGGCTGAACTTCTTCAGGCACAAGTCCGTCTACAAAAACTTTCAGAACTCTCTGCGGAAAATAACCGTCTAAGAGGGCTTTTGGATACGCCATTAATTATTGATGGCCGTATGCAGATTGCTGAAGTGATCGGAACAGATGCTGACCCATTGCGGCATATTATTATCATTAACCGTGGTTCCGTGGATCATTTAAGAACAGGTCAAACTGTGCTGGATGATAAGGGGATTATGGGGCAGATTATTAATGTCTATCCACATAGTTCACGCATTATGCTGCTATCTGACAAGGAACATTCATTGTCGGTACGTTTAGAGCGTACGGGAATGCGTGCCATTGTCACGGGTACAGGTGATTTGGGGCAACTCAAAATGGAATATGTCCCGACCAGCGCCAATATTCAGGTTGGGGATAAGGTATTTAGTTCTGGACTCGGCGAACATTTTCCCGCAGGTTACTTAGTGGGTACGGTATCAAAAGTCAGTCGACATACGTCGGGTGAATTTGCTGAAATTGACGTGGCTCCAGCTGCCCAACTGGCAAGTGGTCATCATGTGGTCGTATTATTCTCTGAATCTTTAGCGCAGGAGCAACCTTATGCCGATCGCTAAACTGAACTATGAGAAACGTAAAGATCCATTGTTGATGATCATCCTGTCCATTGTTATTGGCTCAGTGTTGATGGTCTATCCGATTCCTTATGAGGCTTCTGGATGGCGACCGTCGATGATGCTGATGATTATGCTGTTCTGGATTCTATATCAGCCTGTCTGGTGTGGAGTCTGGTTTGCCTTTGGCATGGGGCTTTTTGTTGACCTATTACTCGATGCGCCTTTTGGCTTAAATGCACTGAGTTTTGTACTGATTGCATTTGCGACACGTTATTTGATTCGTGAACGTCGCATTCTGACGTTTGGAAACTCATGGGTGATTGCGGTGATTGCCATTGTTGCGCATATTACTTTCCTATGGATTAGCCAGACCATTGCGGGAACTCACTTTTCGATTGCTCGTCATTGGCAACCTGTGGTGACAGGTGTGTTAGCATGGCCCTTGGTTTATTATTGTTTACATAAATGGCGCATATAATTCTTGCATCAAGCTCGCCTCGTCGGCAGGAGCTATTAACGCAACTGGGGCTAGATTTTGAAATCTACAGCCCAGATGTTGATGAGGCTGTGCAAGAAGGGGAAGCGGTTGAACACTATGTTGAGCGTCTGGCCAGAGCCAAAGCCCAAGTTGTTTTAGATCAATTCCCTGATGCAATCGTGATTGCGGCTGATACCAGTTTAAGTTTTGCTGGCAAGATTATTGGAAAACCAGAATCAAAGCAGCATGCCTTTGAAATCTGGTCAGCACTTTCCGGACAATGGCATGATGTCTATTCTGGTCTATGTGTTGCGACTTCTGCACAGGTGCTCAGCATTGCTGTACGCACTCAAGTCGAGTTTCAGCAACTGAGTCACGCAGAAATGGAAAAATACTGGGCGACTGGCGAGCCGATAGGAAAAGCTGGCGCCTATGCGATACAGGGAATTGCTGCACAATATATTCCTCAAATTCGGGGCAGCTACAGTAATGTAGTGGGTTTGCCTCTATACGAGACAGCACAGTTATTAGAAAGAGTTAAAGCCTAAGTATTGGAATACTGGGGATAACACTTTCGGATATAAGAATTTTTATAAAGTTTTGAGTTTGTTATGGCAGAAGAGTTGCTGATTAACGTCACGCCGATGGAATGTCGTGTGGCATTGATTGAAAATGGTACGGTCAATGAACTATTCGTTGAGCGTACTGTTAAACGTGGGTTAGTGGGTAATATCTACAAAGGTAAAGTTGTGCGTGTACTTCCGGGTATGCAAGCGGCCTTTGTTGATATTGGTTTGTCTCGAACCGCTTTTTTGCATATTAACGATATGGTGTGGTCGCGTTCGCAACCTACGCCAAATGTCTTTGAATTATTACATCCCGGGCAAATGCTAACGGTTCAGGTCATGAAAGACATGCTGGGAACCAAAGGCGCCCGTTTAAGTACCGATCTTTCCATTCCTTCCCGTTATCTGGTGTTGATGCCTTATGGTAATCACATTGGTGTGTCTCAGCGTATCGAATCTGAGGAAGAGCGTGACCGCTTACGTGGCATTATTGAAGGCATTCAGGCTGAGCATCATTTGCCGGGCAGTGTGATTGTACGTACTGCCGCAGAAGGGGTGGATGAAGCAGCGATTGCGCAAGATATGTGCTATCTCAGCAAATTGTGGGAATTTATCCAGCGTAAACAAAAAGAAGCGGCGACGGCTGAACTGATTTTTGAAGAGTTACCTTTACCGCAACGCATTGTGCGTGATTTGGCGAGTGATGAAACGGCAAAAATTTATGTCGATTCACGGGAAATTCACGGCAAACTGAGTGAGTTTGTGGATGAGTTTGTGCCGACCATTCAAAACCGTTTGATTCATTATCCGGGCGAGAAGCCGTTATTTGATTTATATAACGTCGAAGAAGATATTCAAAAAGCACTACAAACCCGTGTAGCACTCAAGTCTGGTGGTTATCTGATGATAGATCAGACCGAGGCCATGACCACCATTGATGTGAACACTGGTTCTTATGTCGGCGGGCGTAGCTTAGAAGACACGGTATTTAAAACCAATATGGAAGCCACACAAGTGATTGCAAGACAACTTCGTCTGCGCAATCTGGGTGGCATTATCATTATTGATTTTATCGACATGCAAGAAGCTGAGCATCGAGAGGAAGTGATGCGTCAGTTTGAACGCATGCTTGAGCGCGACCATGCCAAGACTAAAATTACGCAGGTTTCCGAGCTTGGTTTAGTGGAAATGACGCGTAAACGTACACGCGAATCTTTGGAACATTTGCTTTGTGAATCATGCCCAACCTGTCAAGGACGGGGTTATGTGAAGACAGCAGAGACAGTATGTTACGAGATATTTCGAGAAATCTTACGTTATGCCCGTGCATTTGATTCCAAGGGTGGCTTTACTGTCGTTGCCCATCCAGCGGTCATTGATCGGCTATTAACAGCAGAAGCCCCAGCTGTCGCGGATTTAGAACATTTTATTAATCGTGTGATTAAATTTCAGGTGGAAAATCTGTATACGCAAGAGCAATACGATATCATTTTAACCTAAAGTTGTAACAAGATTTCGCTTAAGCCTTGTTACAACTGAAATTTTACTTTCTATCATGAATTTTAAATACTAGAACCATAGAATGAGCCATAGGTACTTTTGGGCACCTTAGCAAATAATATGAGGTATATAATTATGAATGTGAGTGAAAGATTAGTGAACCACGGTTTCAAACATGTTTTAGACAGTAACCCTGTAAACACATGCTATATGGTAGACAGTCAAGGTAAAGAAGTTCAGATCACTACTGCGATGATTCGTTCAGCCTGCCATCAGCTTTTGCAGCGTTGCCGCACAATTAAAAAGTAAGGGGCTAACGAAAGCCCCTTAATTTATTCTGGGATTTAATTCGCCGCTTTCTGCGGTTGAGGCAAGTCTTGAATCGCTTGTTCAAAACGTTGAATTTCTTCTTCTAAATGAGTCAGTAAATTCTGCATTTTCGGTAGTGCATTACGACATGCAATCAAACCGACTTCCAGCTTGTCCAAGTAACTTGTCATGGTGATATTCAGCGCCTGACCATCCATTACAATCGATGCAGGATAGAGTGCATCTAGTTTGGCACCATTCCAATACAGTGGCTCACGCGGGCCGGGTACATTTGAAATCACAAGGTTAAACGCTTGACGCTTAGGTAACATGCCAGATGCAATGTTTAAACCAGCAGGGCCATACACCACTGCGCTATAGTTCAAGATTTCGTTGGCAGTCATACGACTAAAGCGTTGTTTTGAGTTTTGTACGCTACGACGAATAATTTCCAAACGCTCAATCGGGTCTTCGATATGGGTCGCAAGATTTGCCAGAATCATGGTAATACGGTTGCTGACATCAGAATCATCCGTACGTAAAGACGCAGGCACCATCGCAATCAGTGGCTTTTTAGGCAAGCTATTGTGACTGAGCAGATATTCACGTAATGCGCCCGAGCAGACTGCCAAAATTACATCATTCAGGGTCACACCCAAAGATTTGGCAATACGACGGAAACGTTCCAGTTCAAAAGATTGTGCAGCAAAGCGACGTGAAGAACTTACGCGTTGATTTAGGATAGATGGTGGTGCCTGAAAGGTCGATACATAGTCTGGATTTCTACCCATCTCTTTAAAGATAGTTTGTGACAGCTCCTGCATGACCTTTGGAGCTACTTCAAGCTGGGATTTAATGCCTTCCATCACGCCTTTAATTTTGCTCACCGTCGGTGGCTTAGGCGCTTTTAAACGTTTAGTTCTTTTGCCCTCTACACACCATAACGGTACAACATGCTTTTCATTTGGATCATGAGAAAGTGATTTTTCAATCAGGCGCATTCCCGCAACGCCGTCCACCATCGCATGATGGATTTTGAAATACATGGCAAAACGGTTGCCTTCAATACCCTCGATAATGTCACATGTCCAGAGTGGTTTGGCCCGATCAATCAAGGAACTATGCTGCTGAGAGATATACACCAGAAGTTCACGGATACGCCCTGGATTAGGTAAAGCGATATGACGGAAATGATGGTCAATATCAAACTCGCTATCTTCACCCCAAAACAAACCATTCAACTGATTGTTAAATGGCGGGACAGGAATACTTTTAGATTGACGAATTTCGTTAACTAGATCATGCACAAATGTAGGTGAAGCATTCTCTGGAAGCTCGAATAAAAACAATCCACCTACATGCATAGGCTGTTGTCTTTTCTCTAGCGAGAGAAAAATAAAATCAATGGGGTGTAGTGGGCGCATAGCAGATCTAGCCTCTCATCGTATTTTTTATAAGATACTCTTTGAGCTCTTATTAGTATTATTGAACCGTTCTGCGCAGTATATACTGTTTGTTCTGGTTAAAATATGACTTTGTACAGACGAGTCAGGAAAAATAAAACCACTGATGAATCAGTGGTTTTATTTTAATGCGGCGCTGAAATCAGTGATTTAAGTGTAAACCACATTCGCGATGCTCTTCACCTTTTGTCGGATCAAAGTAATCTTCGTTGTCTGGTAAATTATGTTTTTGCATATATTCCCAAAGGTCTTTTGAAGTCCATTTTAATAATGGGGCAACCTTGATCAGGCCATCTGGATTAATGCTGACAGGATCCATTTCTGCACGTACAGCGGTATCTGTAGCACGTAAAGCGGTAAACCAGACTTTAGGCGCAGTTTCACGGATTGCACGTTCAAACGGCTCTAATTTTACTTCGGCAGTAAATGCTTCATGTTTTGGATCATCAAGTGCTGGAACAGGGCCTTCCAGTGCTTCACGATGTGCACGTGAACGTTTTGGTAAATAGGTAAGAAGGTTCAAGTTCAGTAACTTGGTAATTTCATCCACATATTTATAGGTGGTTTCAGTATTGTAACCATTATCCATCCAGACCACCTGAATATCAGGTTTGACGCGGGTCAACATATGCAAAATGACAGCTTCAAATGGACGGAAATTCGTTGTCACAATGGCCTTTTCATTTAAGCTTAATGCCCATTCAATTAGTTTTTCAGCATCATTGCCAAATTCTGTATTGATTTGATCCAAATTTAAAGTCATAACACGTTGCCTTTTATGCTCATCGGTCTTTGTCGTTTACACGACATACTGCCTCATATAGTAATGCAATTATGTCTGATCGGATATGTTCGCCAAGGAAATTCTTATTCAAAAAATCTATGGTTAGACCATGAAAAAAGGGCAATTGTTGAGCACATCTCCATGTTAAACTAGCGCAATTTTTAACACATAGGATAGTTGAATAAGCATGGAAATCGTATGCCTAGATCTTGAAGGGGTTTTAGTTCCAGAAATCTGGATTAACTTTGCAAAAAAAACAGGGATTAAAGAACTTGAGGCAACGACACGTGATATTCCCGATTACGATGTGTTGATGACTCAACGTTTGAATATCTTAAAACAGCATGGTTTGGGCTTAAATGATATTCAGGCCGTGATTGCAGATATGGGGCCTTTTGAAGGTGCGAAAGAGTTTGTGGAATGGGTGCGTACACATTTTCAACTGATCATTCTATCTGATACTTTCTATGAGTTTGCTCATCCACTCATGAAACAATTGGGATGGCCAACGATTTTCTGTCATAAACTTGAGACAGATGAAAATGGCATGATTACCGCGTATAAATTACGTCAACCTGATCAAAAGCGTCAGGCGGTAAAAGCATTGCATGGTTTGAACTTCCGTGTCATTGCGGCAGGTGATTCTTATAACGATACCACCATGCTGGGTGAAGCCGATCATGGTTTCTTATTCGATGCACCAGCCAATGTGATTGCCGAGTTTCCACAGTTCCCACCATTGCATGGCTATGAAGCATTAAAACAGGCGATTCGTTCAGTATCACAACGTGATATTCCTGAATAATTCATCCATCTGATTACTGATTTTTAAAAATTCCAAAATAACAAAAGGCGCTTAAAGCGCCTTTTGTTATGCGTCAAGCATTAGAACTTATAGCCAATTTTTAAGCCATATGCGATTGCATCATTATTCTCAAATTCAGCCACATAACCGGGTGTATTAAATTGAGAACCTGATTGCGCTTTTGCATCACCGAGCCAGAAGTATTTTACACCACCCGCAATAAAGGTAGACGATGTAGGGTTATATTGAACACCTACGCCGACATTCCAGTAGCCTTCAGTTGGGCCTAAGGTGGTGACAGGGTTGCCAGCGCCAGAGTCCCAACCTACAGATAGATTACCTGCCCATTGGTCATTGATTTTACGACCTACACCTGCCGTAATCGAATATTGATCTTCGGTATAAGCAACCAGATCAAAACCGTCTTTTTTACCTGTTGATGCGATGATTGGCGGTAAAGTCGAAGCAGCACCAAATTTATAAGGACGAATGGCAAAGTCTTTCCAGTTCACCCAACGTAGATTGGCAAATGCAACGGTATTTTCCATAATGCCCGTTTGGAAATCGAGGTTAACTGATTGAGGTGTGGTGATTTCAGTCACGCCTTCTGAGTTATTGATTTTATTTAAAACAGCATCAAAAGCAGGATTACCCGTCATGCCTGCTACACCATGAGTTTCATAAGCATTCATTTCATGCTTGATTTTGGCGCGATATGTTACAGAGGCTTTGAGTGCAATTTCAGGGATTTGATATGCCACACCTGCTAACCAGCCAACTGCTTCGTCCCGACCTGTTTTAAAATCATAGCCGCTATATGCGCTATAGCTTTGACCACGTAATAACACAGTACTGTCTAAGGTTTGATAAACCGCACCTGCATACAGGTTCCAGTTCTGGTTCGGTTGGTAACCAAATAACAGGTTTAAGTTTTCAGTATCAACCGTAACAGATGTACCACCTTTAAAAGGAACAGGGCGGCTTTCGATAAAGTTACTATGGCCTGTATATTCTGCATCAGCACCGTAAGGCTGGTCATAAATCAAACCAATTGAAAAATGATCTGTTGCCTGAATTTTTAAGGCAGCATTTGGCGAGTAGTAATGGTTCGCCATATTGCCTGTATTGTTTTGTGATATGTCTTTACCTGATACATTTGGATCAAGAATCGTAATACCCGCTTCAAAATAATTGTCTGGTTGCAGGAACGCTGCAATTGATTGGCCTGAGCGATCCAGTGCTGCGGCAAATGTTGTCGTTGTTGGAACTAAGCTAAGTAGAAGAGCCGTTTGAATAGCATTCAGCTTCATTAATATGTTCTCTCAAATCACTTTGTAACAGAATGGCGCGAAAAGTATCATAATTTTTAGAGGCTTAAATATTTTACAAATGTCCATAAATGAACTGGCAAGGTCACCAAAAATACTTGAGCATTCAAGTTTTATATAGGTGGATTGTGTGTGAGAAATGAGCAGGAAAATTTATCTATTATTTTGATTTTATTTATTAATGTTGTATAAAAAAAGGCCATCCAGAGATGACCTTTTGATTTAAATTATTGGATTAGAATTTATAACCAATTTTTAAACCATATGCGATTGCATTGTTGTCTTCAAACTTAGCTACATAGCTATCGCTACCTGCTTGAGCACCAGTTTGCGCTTTAGCATCGCCTAACCAGAAGTATTTTACGCCACCCGCGATAAAGGTTGCAGGAGTTGGGCTGTATTGTAAGCCTAGACCGACGTTCCAGTAACCTTCAGTTGGACCAAGTGTAGTAACAGGGTTACCTGCACCAGAATCCCAACCTACAGAAACGTTACCTGCCCATTGCTCGCTAAGTTTGCGACCAACACCAGCATTCACAGACCATTGGTCATCAGAATATTCAACAAGGTTGAAACCATTTGGACGACCAATTAAGCCACCAATTTGTTGTGATAAAACACCAAATTTGTAAGGCTGGATTGAGAAGTCTTTCCAGTTCACCCAGCGAACATTAGCAAACGCAACTGTATTTGCCATGATGCCTGTCTGGAAATCTAAGTTAACAGATTGAGGTGTAGTAATTTTTGTTTTCTTGTCTTGGGCAAGGCCCGCTGCAAGTTGACTTGGATCTAATCCTAAACCAGCAAGTACACCAGATAAAGCTGGGAATGCTAATAAAGAAAGATCTTCCTGAGCTTTTACATCATGATCGATTTCTGAGCGGTATGTTACAGATGCTTTAAGTGCAATCTCTGGAATCTGATAAGCAGCACCTGCTAACCAACCTACACCAGTTGTTTCTTTAATTTTTGCATCGTAGCCATTATATACGCTATATGCTTCACCACGAAGGCTCACATTACCTTTGATTGTCTGGATCGCTGGACCAGCATAGAAGTTAAAGTTTTTAGTTGGTTGATAACCAAATACCATAGAAAGGTTTTGTGTATCTACTTCAACTTGAGTGTTATTTGAGCCTGTGCTTGCACCAAGATAACCTTTAGCTGCATTTAATGCGCCTGCTAATTGTTGAAATTGTGGGCTACCTTGTACTTGAGCTTTTGCTGCTGCAAGTGTTTGCTCATTTACAGGAATATTTTGTGCTTCTAATGCCGCTACAGCTCTTTGAGTAACAATATTATCAATAGATTTTGCTGATAGGACGCCATCATTTGCATTGGCTACAAAAACATTGTCGCCACTATATTTTGCATCAGCACCAAATGGTTGGTCGTATAGTAAACCGAAGGAAATTTTATCAGTAAGTTGAAGTTTTAATGCTGCGCTAGGGAACAAGTAGTCGTCGCCCATGTCGCCAATTTTACGTTGTGTTGCAGTATCACCTGCTTCTTTACCCTTAACTGTCGGGTCTAAAACTGAGATACCCGCTTCAAAATAATTACCCGGCTGTAAAAATGCAGACATAGATTGACCTGAACGGTCCAACGCTGCTGCAAAAACTCCAGTTGCAGGTAGCGTTGCTAAGATCATGGCAGTGCTAAGATGTTTTAATTTCATTGTAAATCTTTCCTTGAACTTCAAGATTCTTTAGTGTTAAGAAGCTATGATCTGACAACAAAAAAGTTATCTATTGTGATTGGCTATAACTTCATGTAACAAAAATACCATAATTAAAATAAGAGTAAATGTTCTAAATGAACTAAGCAGTATTAACAGAAAGATGAAAGTGAACAAAAATAAATCTTAAAAAATTTATATACATATGTGTTTTTATTTGTAAAATAATGATAAATATAAATTATTATTCTAAAATAATAATCATTTCTTTTTGCAATTTTGGAAAAAAAGTTTTTTATTTGGTCAAAGATTTTTTGTAAAAAATAGGATTTATTTCTTCATGATTTATGTTTTAGGTGTTTTTTAAGTCAATTCACAACATTTGAATGATTTTATTCTAAGAACGAGAGTGACTATACATCTTCTATCTCATCAATTTTACTTGAAGGTAAAAGAAGAAGGGGGAGATAAAAAGCATCCCATCACAAGATGCTTTTCAATATACCGTGCTTGTATTGCATTTTACTTATTTGATATTCGGATCGCCTTGTTTTAAGAAGAAACGTAACGCCAGTTTTTGTACCCAAGTGCCATAGGGTGGATAGAACAGTTGGGTCGGGAAGAAGCGGTGACGGGCAAAGACGGTTTTTGCATGTGAAAGTTCTCGGAAGCCTTCTTCGCCGTGATAAGTCCCCATGCCTGAGTTACCAATACCACCGAAAGGCGCATCATGATTGACCACATGCCAGCCCCAGTCATTGATGGTGACACCCCCAGAGTGAGTCTGTTTTAAGATGTACTCTCGCTCACTCGCATCATGGCTAAAACAATATAAAGCCAGTGGTCGTTCACCTTCTCGAATATATCGAATGGCTTCATCTAAATGATCGTAAGGGACAACAGGCAGTACAGGCCCAAATAATTCTTCTTTTAAAATACGCATATCTGGTGTGCAATTCAGTACCAGATGAACAGGCATACGACGAGCATCTTTATCTCGATCATATTCACCGCAAGCAATAATTTGGGCACCTTTGGCTTTGGCGTCATCTAGTATTTCTAATAAACGCTTGAGATGACGATCATTCACAATGGAGGTGTAGTTTGAATTGTTACTGATGTTCGCTCCATACATGTTGGTGAAGCTAGATTGGCATTCTGTGACGAATGCATCAACTTGTTCTTTTGGGACTAAAGCATAGTCTGGCGCAACACAGATTTGCCCGCAGTTGGTGGCTTTACCATGTAAAACTCGTTTTGCAGCATCAGCTAAAGGATAGTTCCGACTGATCAGGGCAGGTGATTTACCTCCCAATTCAAGTGTTACAGGTGTCAGGTTGTCTGCAGCAGCACGCATCACCACTCGTCCAATTGCTGGTGACCCAGTAAACACAATATGGTTGAAAGGCAAAGATGTAAATTGTGCAGGATCGACAATTTCTTCACCAAAAACAGCAACTTCATCTTCAGTAAAAACCTCAGCCAGCATACGTTTAACCACTGCATTGGTTACTGGGGTGACTTCAGGCAACTTGATCATCACGCGATTGCCCGCAGCAATAGCCGCAATCAAGGGACCTAAGGCGAGATAAACAGGGAAGTTCCAAGGCACAATAACCCCGACCACACCTTTAGGCTGGTATTGCACGCGAAGACGATTAGATAAAAATAATAACTCGGTGCTACGTTTGCTCGGGCGCATCCAGCGTCTTAAATGACGAATTGCATGTTCTGCCTCTAGAACTGAGCCAAGTAAATCCAGCAGCTTAGATTCATCAACAGATCTGGAACTGAAATCTGTATTAATTGCCGTCGCAATCACATCTTGATAACGAATAATTTGTTTTTTGATTTGAAATATTTTGGTACGACGATGTTCTAAATCTGGATAAGGATTTGCGTCGAAAGCATCACGCTGTTGACTAAAGATAGAATGCATATGTTCGGATGCAGCATCATTGAATTGTTGTATAGATGAAAGTGTCATTGTTGCTCCGTTCATGTTTATTAATAGAAGAGACTTAATGATGAATAAGATTGATGGTCGACCTTAAATCCAGTCAACAAAAAATAATTTGCTGACATTATGCCTCAACATGCAAGGAATAAGGTGAAAAAAGCGTAAACATAAGGTTCATCTCTCGTTTTTGGCTTTTATTTTGCTGGATAACGGAGAGGGATGAACTGTTTTTGAAAGAGAGATGACGATCAATATGCATCTTTGGTGATTTGGATTTTATATCTCAAATCATCAAAAATTACTGGATATTTCATTAAATGAATATTGAGTGAATAAAAGTGGAATTACCTGCTTTAAATATAGGGTTGTATTCTCAAAATATGAAAATTTATATATTGGCCCAAAATAATTATTGTTGTAATTTATCACAGAATTACATGAAAAAGAGTTGAGTGTATTTTGTACTAAATGAGATTTTAGAGAGATAAATGATATTTATTTTTATTTTCATTATTTAGGGTTATGTTATTTTTTAATCGATCATTGCACCACAATGGAACATTATGTGTTAATATATAATGATAGAAATCTCCTGATATGATTTTATTTTACTCAGTTAAGTTGGGTTGAAAATATAAATAATTATTAATAATCAAAATATTATATCGCTATTGGTTTGAGCTGTAATTTAAATCATTTTTCATGTGAATGGGTAGGGTAGGTATATAATAAAATTAAATGAATTGCTTAAAGTTAAATCGCATAGAATTTGTCCTTAATTCGGGTAAGGTGTTTACCCATAAAAAAAACTTATCAGGCTAAGGATTGCTTTAAATGCTGACTTTTTTAGGTATCAGCATGATCATGTGTTTCATGTATTTGATCATGTCAAAACGTCTCAGTGCATTGGTTGCATTAATTTTAATCCCTTTCATCTTCGCTATTATTGCCTGGGGCTTAGGTTTCTATTTTGAAAGTCTGAGCCATATTCAGTTGGCTGAACTTGGCAATACCATGTTGGATGGTATTAAGAAGCTTGCTCCAACAGGCGTGATGTTACTTTTCGCCATTCTATATTTTGCTTTGATGATTGACTCGGGTTTATTTGACCCGTCGGTTAGATGGATTTTAAAGAAAGTTAAAGGTGATCCATTAAAGATTACGCTAGGCACTGTCTTTTTAACCCTGCTTGTTTCTCTGGATGGTGATGGTTCAACCACGTACATGATCTGTGTGGCTGCAATGATGCCGTTGTACAAACGTGTCGGGATGAATCCACTGATCATGACTTGTTTAATGTTGCTCTGTAGTGGTGTGATGAACCTTACGCCGTGGGGAGGCCCAACAGCGCGTGCAGCGAGTGCTCTTCAGGTCGACGCCAGTGAAGTCTTTATTCCAATGATTCCTTCGATGGTGATTGCTGCTGCATGGTTATTCTTCCTTGCTTATCTCTACGGCAAATATGAGCGTAAACGTCTAGGCGTGATTGAACTGGTTGATATCAGCCATGCTGACGATATTTCTATTTCGAAAGATCCAGAAGCGCAACGTCCTCATTTACGTTGGTTTAACGGTATTCTTACGCTGGTATTAATGGCTTCTTTGGTGAAAGGGATTTTACCAATGTCGATCCTGTTTATGCTGGGCTTCTGTATTGCATTGGTGGTGAACTATCCATGTGTAAATATGCAGAAAAAACGGATTGCCATGCATGCGGATAGCGTATTGGCTGTTGTAGGCGTAATCTTTGCTGCGGGTGTTTTCACAGGTATTCTATCGGGCACAGGCATGGTTGAAGCGATGTCTAAGGGCTTCGTTGCTGTTATTCCACCAAGCTTAGGGCCTTATCTGGCACCAATCACGGGTGTTCTGAGCATGCCTTTAACATTCTTCATGTCGAACGATGCCTTCTATTTCGGTGTTTTACCAATTTTGGCTGAAGCTGCATCACATTATGGAATTGCGCCTGTTGAAATTGCGCGCGCTTCGATTATTGGCCAGCCGATCCATTTATTATCACCATTGGTTCCTTCAACCTACTTACTGTGTGGTTTGGCTGCGGTAGAAATGGGTGATCACCAGAAATTTACCTTGAAATGGGCATTTATTACCTGTTGCGTACTCATGGGTAGTGCTTTGATATTTGGTGTTTTTCCATTTTATAATCTGTAATTCTGATTATTCATGTGCTTTTATATCGAAAATATAAAAGCACATCATTTGATTTAAATCCCTGTTTATTTTTTTGCTTGGAATATAGCGAAATAGGTTTCTTTTAATTTTTTTGAGATGGTTAGGAAGATAACAATAAAGATGAAAATTTTATTCGTCACAATGATGAGTCTTGCTGCGCCAAAAAACCGAAATGTATGTATGCAAAGTGAACAGCAATAGTTCATTTGTTGGGATTAAAAGCGAATGAAAATTAATCGAATATTTAAGTGCTTTTTATTTAGCAGAATGGGCCTTTTGTGCAGGTGGCGATAAAATAGACTGGTCGCAACGTAATCGTTTTATAGGTTTGAAAGATGACCGTTTAGGTACAGTGAAAGTGGGTAAACATAATACCCCATTAAAGGATTTATCCAGTCCAGTCGATAGTTTTAATAACTATATCAGTAATAAAGCCGATATCACGGGAATCTGGCATTAAAAACCTTATATCAAACTTCTAAAGTTACTGATAAAAAAGAAAATGATGAAGCAGCAGTTGATATCGATGATTCACAAGGCTGGTTAATTGGTGCTGAGTATAAGTTGCCAAATCAGTCAAAATGGGCATTCAAGGCTTAATATAGCCAGAACTCAACCATTTTTAAAAATGGTGCGGCTGATTTCGATGCCAAGCAAATACTTGTTGGTACAGATTAATTGTTCAATAAACAAGTGAAAGTCTATGGTTATGGTGGATATTCAACTTTTGAGCAGGCAAATGCTAAAGATAAGTAACCTGTGGTAGGTAGTGGTTTAGAATTTAAATCCTAAAAAATCAAAAGTTAAGCTGAATAAATAGAGGTAATTGACTCTATTTGTTTAGTGAACTGGATGATCATTTTTAATCAAGACGTGGTTGAGTAGCGTTTGCAAATTTGTGCAGAATAAACAATAAAAATTCATAATTTTTACATTTTAGTCCTGTATGGTGGGGCTAGAAATCTGTCATGGATAGTATGGATAGCAACGGAAAATGATTTTTAAAGATACAAATATTGCTTTGTTTAACAGTATCAACACTTTTGCTAAGGATTATGCTGTTTTAGATAAGATCGCAATTTTTCTAGCGGAAGATCTGAATACGGTTTTCATCAGTTTTCTGGTTTTATTAGTCGTGATCCAGTGGAAAACGTACGGTCTTCTGTTTGCAAAAACCTTATTTATCGTTCTGTTTTCACTGGTTATAAGTGACCTCATCGAATTCTTTTATCATCATCCTCGACCGTTCCAGTTGCATTTAGGCGACAAATTGATTGGTCATGGCGCTTCATCCTCTTTTCCAAGTCAGCATACCTTAACCATCGTGATTATTGCCTTTTCTTATTTATTGGCTGGATTTAAAAAGATTGGAATATTGGGCTTGGTACTGAGTTTGGTGGTGGGTGTATCCAGAGTTTTTGTGGGTGTACATTTTCCTTTCGATATCGTTGGTTCATTCATCATTGGATTTATATTGGTTGTTGCAACCAACTATGTTTTAAAAGAAATGACTTTAAGACTAAGAAGAATCCGACCAATCCGTGTGATCGACTAGTTTTGAGATATACCTAAAGAAAAACGGAGCAGATGCTCCGTTTTTTATGACTTATTTAGCTGGCTGGATATCCAGTTCAAAGGTCCATGTGGTGGCACTTGAGGCGTTGCTAGGGTCTGCATATTTGACATCTGTGAGATGTAGACGAGCGTAGCTGTTGCCTTTATTTCCTCGAATGATTGTTGCACCCTCAGGATTCGCTTTTAGCATATGGGCTGCTTGTAGACCATCTGCTTGAGCTGCACTTAAGGTTGGATAATAGTTATACCAGCCATAACTGAGTTTTTGAGGATATGTTCCCTTAAAGGTTGGATTCAAAATGGAGGTAATACTGTTAGAACCCCATTTGATATTGGTTGTAGAAGCAGCTGCTTTTAAATCAGCTTCTGTAGAGACATAAGCATTACTATCTTTAAACTTATCAATTATTGGTTTGCCGTCCGCAGAATAGAATCCAGCTGGTTGTGAGGCAACCATACTGCCTATACCTTGATTGAGTTGAACATTGTAGCGATTAAATGCGAGTTGCCATTGTCCAGTTGTATTTTTGCTGGTGGTGCCTGTGATCAGGTCAACATAGTTCCAGCCTTGAGTCGCATCAATTGTTAGGGTTTTTACGTCATGAGGAAGTTGCGTATTGATATAACGAATTGAAATATAACCTGAGGTGGTGCCTTGATAATAATTATAAATTTGCACTGCAAACACAGGTTTCTCATAGCTTCCAATTGCTGTTGCAGCGCTTGAATCGGTCGTGACCAAGAATGTTTTAAAGTTTGGTGACATACGATGATCACCGAAGAGATCATATTCAAAGAAGCTGTTGCTGCCCGATGACGTGTCCATGAATGCATTGCTATAAGCATCTACGCTCCAGGCTTGAGCTGGTAAACTGCCGCCTTGTGTTGCATCCAGTTCTTTGGATAGATTTGCCCATGTTGCATCAAATGGTGAATAAAGTGCACCGCCATTGCCTGAACCGCTTACACCACTGTTGGTAAATAAGAGTGGGGTACGTGTGCCCATCGCAAATTTGAGATCCCAATCGGTTGTCGTACATGAAATTTCAGCTTGCGTGTCGATATCATAACAATAAGCGCTATTTGCACTAGGTGTAATGCTCCATTGTTTACCTTTTACTGTAAATAGATCCGTATTGGTCGCAGGCGGATTGCTGGTTCCACTGTTATCTGATGATCCACCTCCACCTCCGCCGCCACAAGCGATCAGAAGGGTACTTAAGGTGCTTAAAGCAAATAACTTGGCTAAATTAAGATGAGACATTGGTATTGATCCTATAAAGATTATTTCAGATTGCTGTTCCAGTTAAAGCGAAGCCCCATGTAGGTATATCGACCGGCAATCGGGCGATAATCTACTGCGCTAGAAAAATCACGTTGTTCATTGAAAATATTGTCGATACCCGCAAAAGCACTGATGTATCTGTTGATGCGATAATCTACCTGCGAGTCGAAGGTCACCCAGCTTGGCGACTGTTGCTGATTGGCACTATCGCCGTATTCATCGCTTTGGTAACGGCCGCGTAAGGTCAAATCAAGTTGATCATTCAAGGCATAATCGGCACCTAAACGGGCAATATGCTTAGGGCGTCGTGTTAATAGGGTATTGGTGGTTTTATCTTTTGCTTCGGTATAGGTATACGCACCATTCACCGAGAAATAAGGTGTCAGCTTCCATTTGGCAGATGTTTCAATTCCTTTGGTTTCCGCCTTGGCGACGTTGCTGTAGCTGTATTGAGTGATGCCATTTACTGTCGTGGCATTATCAAAATCGGTTTGGATCAGGTCTTGAATATCATTCCAGAACAGGTTGATATCTGCATTCCATTGATCATTTTGCACCAGACTTAATCCCAATTGATAACTGTCCGATGACTCTGGTTTCAAGTTGGGATTGCCAATGACGATATAGCCTAAGTGACTATGATCAAAAGAATAAAAACGTTCTTTTAAATTAGGTACGCGATAGCCTTGACCATAACTCAGGCGTAGATCGGCGAGCAGATCATTCTGGTCGTAAAAACGATATTTGGTACTGAGTTTAAAGGCATTGTGATCGCCAAAATCATCATCATTCTGGAAACGCCAGCCGATCACAGCATCAAGGTTTTGTACGAGATTAAAGTCATTTTGGACATAAAACTCATGACGATCCCGCTTTACCGAACCGCCTTGCATCTCAAATTTACCGTTATTGCTTTGCTCTAACTTTTCTTCATGCCAGTCATAGCCCAACTGCCAGTTTTGCTTATTCCATTTGGCTAACGTTAGTTGCGAGCTGAAATGATTATTTTCCTGATTCGAGTGTCGTAAAGCAGAAAGGTATCCATCTAAAGTTTGGGTCGAAGTTGAGTCATAGGTTTCATGGACAGCTTTTAAATCGATTTTGCTGTTTTTGATAAAATTAAACTGTGAACCCGCACTGAAACGTTGGCGTTCAATATCTTCAAGTTTGTATTGTTTTAAATAAAATGGCGGAACGAAATTTAGACTTCGCTGGTGATCTTTTTCTTTATATTCATTGAAATCTGCCCACAGCATAAATTGGTCTGAAGGCTGCCATGCCCCATAAAATGCATACTGCTGACGCTTTTGTTCATCACCTTGTTGAGGATAATCATTCGGGTTAACGGCAAAGCCATCGCTACTAAACTGATCTGCGATGATGCGACCTTTTAAAGTGGCATTTGCCGCTTCAATACTGATTTTTTGATGGTGATTATTGATCGATGTATTTTTACCATCTGCATTTTGTTTGCCATAAGAGCCAATATCGACTTGTCCTGAAATGGCAACACCGTCTTGCACTTTTTTAGTGATGATATTGATCACACCACCCATTGCAGATGAGCCATATTGTGCCGAAGCTGCACCTTTAATAACTTCAATATGCTCAATACCACCAATTAAATATTGATCTAAATCAACAGTAGAACTGGTACTGGCAGCCAGTGGTAGGCCATCAATCAGAATCAGCACCTGATCGCTGCTCAGACCTTGTAATGAAATTTCATAACCTGATTTGCCATGAATTTCTCTTAACAAGATGCCTGGAATATTTTCCAAAGCATCTTTTAAGGTAATGGCATTGGTTTTTCTTAATTCTTCTTCATCAATAATTTCAGTTCGAATCGGGCTATCAATTAATTTTTTTTCTGAACGTGTGCCGGTTACCACAATGGTATCGAGAACATGCAGTGGTGTTTTGGTAACTGCATAAGTTGATTGCTCGGCTGCATACACAGAAGGAGAAATCAAACCTGCTGCTAAAAGAGAAGCAAATAAAACTTTAGGTTTAGAACAGAATTGAGGAGAGAGTATATTCACAATAGTTAATCGCAATGAAAATTATTCCATAAATTAAATGGTAATCATTCTCACAATAATTTACAATGCTTTACAGGTTTATTTCAAAAAGATACAAGCGACTGAACTAGGGAAAGTTGCTTTATTTAATTGATTCAGTAATTTAGCGTCGAGTTGAGATTTTTTATATGAAGCTTAAGTTGTCTTATGTTTTTGTAACAGCACTGATGATGGGGATCAGTAGTGTGAATGCTGCACAACAGCCAGTAAAATTGGCGGATGCTTTACAACAGCAATCTTTGCATGAAAATCTGACACAAGAACAAGCGCGTCAGGCCATCCTGAAAATGGCAGGGGAATACAAAGTAGATTTTCGCTTTGAAGAGCTTTATTCACTCAAACCAGACTATAAAGTTAAAAAAGATGACTTATCGAGTGGTTATGAAACTGTTGTGGTTTTAGAAAATACTCCGAATAAAGTATCGTTGCAGCATATTCTGGTTGCAGAGGGGCACGTGGTGAAGCACTGGCGTCAGGACTGGGAATATGAACCGACCAAGATGTGGAGCTATATTGGGGATTATCGCTGGAAAAGTATTGATTTAGAGCCAGAACAGAGTAAAGGTAAATGGCTGCAAACGGTATGGCAAGTCGATGATTCACCTCGTTATGCAGGCTTAGGGGCATGGACCAAAGACAATGGTGCAGTGGAGTGGGTATCGAATGAAACCTATCGCCCGTTACCACGCCGTGAGCATACCACGCGTAATGATTATGACGTGATTATTGGGATCAATCGCCATGCCTTCACTGCAACAGGCTGGGTGCATGAGCAAGACAATATTAAATTTGATACCAAAACCAATACAGCACTTGCTCGTGAGCTAGGGGTTAACCAGTACAACAAAGTTGAAGGCTATGATTTCAAGGCTGCTTATGATTACTGGAAGAAGAATGCGACTTACTGGAGCGCAGTCAGAGATGCATGGGCGAATGCATTTAACCAGAATCAAATCGTGGCATTAAAATTTGCTGGGAAAAATGAGAAATCTCATTTTAGTTATTTTAATGATCAGGCAAAGTCGGTGGCAGGAAAAACTGTAAAAACAGAACAACTGCAAACTCAGGCGAAAACCTTACTTAACCAGCAGCTTGTGGAAGGCAAGATTAATTAAAAAGGCTATGCGCTCAGCGGGACTCGAACCCACGTCGGTCGCTTAGGAGGCAACTGCTCTATCCAGTTAAGCTATGAGCGCATAATTTTATGATTATAAACAAAAAAGTGATTGCAGAAGCAATCACTTTTTGAGGAAACCGATCAACTGTTAATTCTCAGTTTTACGATTTAAAAACTTATAAAAAATAAACATGGCGACGATCCAGATCGGAATCATAAGCACTGATTCTTTAAAGCCTTGCTGCCACATGATATACAGCACAACGCCAATAAATGCCAAAACCAGATAGTTACTAAATGGAGACCATAACGCTGGGTATGATGTTTTGATTTGCGCTGATTTGATATGTTGACGATATTTTAAATGCGTCAAGCTGATCATGGCCCAGTTTAAAACCAGTGCGCCAACAACAACATACATCAAATGACCTAAGGCATCTTCTGGTACAAAATAGTTGAGTAACACACAGCCAAAGATCAGGAATGCAGAGAGCAGTACCGCTGGAACAGGGACACCTTGCTTATTGGTTTTGGTAAAGACTTTCGGTGCATTACCTTGTTGAGCTAAACCAAATACCATACGACTATTGGCATACATACCGCTGTTATATACAGATAATGCCGCTGTCAGGATAATAAAGTTCAGTAAATGTGCTGCCCAACCAATTCCCATTTGACTGAAAATCATCACGAATGGACTCTTATCTAAGCCACCAAGATCGAGCTGGTTCCAAGGCACAAGTGATAAGAGAATGGCAAGCGAACCGACATAGAATACCAAAATACGAATGACCACTTGGTTAATCGCTTTAGGAATAGTGGTCTTCGGATCCTTTGCTTCTGCTGCGGCCATACCAATCAGCTCAATTCCGCCAAAGGCAAACATCAAGAAAGCCAGCATATAGAACAAGCCTTCAAAGCCATGCGGGAAAAAGCCGCCCTGTGACCAAAGGTTGCTAAATGAAGCGGTTGAGTTTGCATCAGCAGTGAAGAGAAGGAATAAACCAAACAAGATCATGGCAACTACAGCCGTCACCTTGATGATCGCTAACCAGAACTCTGATTCACCATAGAATTTAACATTGGTCAGGTTGACTGCCGTAATCACGATAAAGAAGAATAATACAGACTGCCAAGCGGGAATTTGCGGCCACCAGTAATTAATATATTTACCTACTGCCGTTAGCTCAGTCATTGCCACAAGGATGTAGAGCACCCAATAGTTCCAGCCCGTTATAAAGCCTGGAAATTTACCCCAATACTTATAAGCAAAATGGCTAAATGAACCTGCAACAGGTTCTTCAACAATCATTTCACCTAAATGACGCATGATTAGAAAAACAATCAAGCCGCCAATCGCATACCCCAAAATAATAGATGGTCCAGCAGACTGGATAATTTGCGCAGAACCTAAAAATAAGCCCGTACCAATAGCTCCACCCATCGCGATGAGTTGGATATGGCGGTTTTTTAGTCCACGCTGAAGTTGAGAAGAATCGTTGTTCAAAGGACTGAGCTCGACGAGGAATTAACTGGATTATTCTAATAGATTGATCGATTTTCGCCTAGTAAAAGTACAGCATTGCCATGACTGGAAAGTTGTTTTTAAAAGTTATTTAAAATCCTATATTTAAGTGAATATTTAAATGAAATTTGCTTTATATTTGTACAGCTAAATCATATTCTTGTTTTTCCCGACGGATGGATTCGCATTTTTGCCATTGTGTAAGTGATGAAAAATACTCAATATAATGCACAGATTTTATGCATGACGACTAACTCTGGCACCATTGGTCGTATGGTATTTTTGACTGCCGTGCAGTAGCTTTAGACGAATAACCCGCTGCACCAAGAACATGATAAAAGGAAGAATTGACATGAGCTCAGTACCGCAAATCAAAGTTGCTGCAACCTATATGCGTGGTGGCACAAGTAAAGGGGTATTTTTCAAACTGGATGATTTACCCGAAGCGGCACAAGTAGCAGGCAAGGCACGTGATCAACTTCTTTTACGCGTGATTGGAAGCCCTGATCCTTACGGTAAGCAGATTGACGGAATGGGCGGCGCAACCTCAAGTACCAGTAAAACTGTAATTCTGGCTAAAAGTTCAGAACCAGAACATGATGTGGATTATTTATTTGGACAAGTATCGATTGATCAGCCATTTGTTGATTGGAGCGGCAACTGCGGAAATCTAACCGCAGCTGTGGGGTCATTTGCGATTTCAAATGGATTGGTTGATGCCGAACGTATTCCTGAAAATGGAATTTGTACAGTACGAATCTGGCAGAAGAATATTCAAAAAACTATTATTGCACATATCCCTGTGACTAACGGTCAAGTTCAGGAAACAGGTGATTTTGAGCTAGATGGCGTGACCTTTCCCGCAGCGGAAGTTCAGATTGAATTCTTAGATCCTGCTGATGATGGTGAAGAAGGCGGCGATATGTTCCCGACAGGAAATGTTGTGGATCAATTGGTTGTGCCTGAGATCGGTACTTTTGAGGCGACATTTATTAATGCAGGAATTCCAACGATTTTCCTCAATGCCGAAGACATCGGTTATCAAGGGACAGAATTACAAGATCACATTAACGGGGATGCGGCTGCTTTAGCACGTTTTGAGAAAATCCGTGCGTATGGCGCGGTACACATGGGCTTGATCAAAGACATTTCAGAAGCAGCAGCACGTCAACATACGCCTAAAATTGCTTTTGTATCCAAACCAAAAACTTATACCTCATCGAGTGGTAAAGCGGTCGAGAACGGTGATGTGGATTTATTGGTTCGTGCCTTGTCGATGGGCAAGTTACATCATGCCATGATGGGAACCGCCGCTGTGGCAATTGGTACTGCGGCAGCAATTCCGGGGACGCTTGTGAATTTGGCTGCTGGGGGCGGCGAACGTGAAGCCGTTCGTTTTGGACATCCATCGGGCACATTGCGTGTGGGTGCTCAAGCCGAATTGATTGATGGCAAATGGTCGGTGAAAAAAGCCATTATGAGCCGTAGCGCACGTGTATTGATGGAAGGCTGGGTGCGTGTACCTGGGGATACTTTCTAAGCATTACTTGGAATGATGCGATAAAGCCTTCATTTGAAGGCTTTATTATTTGGAATGGATTAAAAATACAAATGCAATTTCTTCAAATAAATAGTGTTATGATGTCGCCATTCTGGCAAGTTTTGTCATTTTCCTTCCATTAAGATTTCCCGAGGCAATTGTGTCATCTATTTCTCAAGTTAATGCGGATGTTTTAAAACAAGCTCAACAACGTATTCAACAGGATTTATTGACAGCATTGGCTGCATTTTCGATTCCAGAACCTTTAAAAGCAGCTGTTCATCATGCAGTTATGCTCGGTGGAAAGCGTGTTCGCCCAGCATTATGTTATGCAGCAGCTTCATTACAACCGAATCAAAATTTTGCAGCGGCTCGCCGTGCCGCAGTTGCGGTTGAGCTGATCCATTGTTATTCATTGGCCCATGATGATTTGCCATGTATGGACAATGATTTACTGCGTCGTGGACAGCCGACTTGCCATGTGGCCTTTGGTGAGGATACAGCATTGCTGGCTGGTGATATTTTACAGTCGATGGCCTTTGAAATCTTGGGAAGTCGTTTATTCGACGAACAAGGACAGGGGACTGAGGCTGCGATTGTCTTGAAGCAGGTACAAATCTTAGCAACCGCCAGTTCAAAAATGGTGTGCGGACAAGTCCTTGATTTGCAAGCTGAAGGTGCGGGTAAGCAAGTTGATCAGGCAGAATTGGAAAATATTCACCGTAATAAAACGGGTGCATTGATTCAAGCGGCGATCATGATGGGGGCTGTAACCATCTTTACTGGCACGGATCAGGCGATTCCTAAATTACGTCAATTTGGTCAAAGCATTGGTTTGGCTTTTCAGGTGCAAGATGACATTCTGGATATTACCGCCAGCACAGAAACTTTGGGCAAAACAGCGGGTAAAGATGAGCAAGTGCAGAAGTCGACTTATCCTGCCTTGATGGGGCTGGAACAGGCACAAGCTTATGCGCAAAGCCTGCATGATCAAGCCTTTGAAGCCTTGGCGTATTTTGGTGAAGATGCCAAAGAACTCGTCGATATTTCAAAGTTTTTGCTGGCACGTAAAAGTTGATATTCATTTCTTAAAATATGTATTCTTGATTAATTGTTTAAAGTAACGAGATAGCTTTAATTATCAAAATTTAATCTAGGTTACATATATTATGTACATGGTAAATGTTCAAATTATTCGTTTCGTAGACTCATCTTTTCCTGGATGGGTTGAGTGTCTATTAACCGATGCTTCGAATCGACAATGGTTTTTTATAGATAAAGTACCTATTTTTACGGATCAAAATTTGAATGAAACGAGTAGCTATCCACAGCATGGGCAGATTGCTTGTGAAATGATTCACTTGTGGGCTGAACAAGATGGACGGAGACATTGCATCATAACGACTGAAAAGCCTTGGGGGATTTCAGCAATGGATGGTGAAGTGGAGTTCGAAGTATTTTATGATCAACTAAAATGAAAATAGCAGAGTCAAAAATTAAAATTAATAATAGGATATCTTGTAATGAATCAGAACCAACTCGAACAATGCGCTTTGCACTATGCACAAAATCTGGCATTTTCAATCCAGTCACAACCTTTTGGCCCTGATTTTGAGGTATTCAAAGTCTTCGATAAAATGTTTATGTATATTGGTTTTAATGCAGGAAAATTAATTGTAACGGTGAAATGTAAGCCTGAGAAAAGTCTGGAATATCAGGAACTCTATTCTTCAATTTCAGCGGGCTATCACATGAATAAGAAACACTGGATTTCGATTGCCAGTAGTCTAGAGATCACGCCTGATCTGGTACAGGATCTCATTCAGGATTCCTATGATCTCATTATCAAGAAACTTCCAGTTAAGACCCGAAAGCTGATCGGGGAAGCTTAAAGAATAAAGCAGCGAAAAAACGCTGCTTTATTCTTATTGGAAAGTGGGTTTAGTGTTTGCCCATAATTCCACGAATGGCATTGAGTACATCGGCAGGGAGAACCACTGTTTTTGCATTGCCAGATTTAGATAAATCCTGCATTGCTTTAACGTATTGTTCACCGAGTAAATAAGCCACAGGAATCTCTTTATCACCTACCGCACTTGTCACCATTTCAATGGCACGTTGTGAAGACTCTGCAAGAACAACCTGTGCTTCTGCATCACGACGAGACGCTTCCAGACGACCATCTGCTTCCAGAATTGCCGCCTGTTTTTCACCATCAGCTTTGGTTACAGTCGCACGACGTTGACGTTCAGCGGCTGCTTGCGCTTCCATAGCAGCCTGCATGGTGTGTGAAGGTTGAATATCCTGAATTTCAACGGTTTTCAGGGTAATGCCCCAATCTGAAATATCATCAGAAATGGCAGCTTTTAATTTCGCCTTGATGTGGTCACGAGAAGAAAGCGCATCATCCAGATCCATTTCACCCACGATAGAACGAAGTGAAGTCTGAACAAGATTTTGAATTGCCCATGTATAGTTCTCAATCCCGTACACCGCCTTTTCTGGCGTAGTGAGATTGATATACGCTACGGCATTCATCACCAACACAGCATTGTCACGGGTAATTACTTCTTGAGAAGGAATATCCAAAACAATATCTTTGGTGGTAATTTTATAAGCCACTTCGTCCACATAAGGAATCACGAAGTTTAGACCTGGACTCAACGTGGTATGGTATTTACCTAAACGTTGCACAATCCATTTATAACCTTGGGGAACAATACGAACCCCTTTAAAAATGGTTATACCGATAAAAGCTAAAAAAGCTAAAACAACAATCGTACCGACAGACATTAGAAACCCTCTTTGTGTTTATGACGTATGAGGTTGAACGACTAAATCATTACCCAAAATATCAACCACCCGAACGCGATCACCGACCTGTACTGGATCAGTACAACGGCAATGCCATTCATCAGAACCTAAAACAGGTATCGGAAAGCGTACAATAATTTGTCCATGTTCAAGACCAGTCTGGATCACCATACCAACTTGACCAATGGTTGCTTCGCGAGGGAGACCTGCTTTGGTTTTATCAATCGAAAGTGGTTTGATAAATTTGAACCAAAGAATCGTACATAAAATAGATAAAATACCCCAAGTAATCACTTGGGTGGTAAAACCCATCATCGGGAAAAGCCACAGTAAAATACACACCATGACTGCTGCTATGCCAAACCACAATGCAGCAAAAGCAGGCAAAATCAATTCTGAAAGAATCAGTAAAATCCCTAATACAAACCAGTGCCAAGGTTCAACTACAAATTCCATAGATTTGCTCGCATAACTAAACGGAGTAGAGGTGAAAAAATATTCACCTTAGCACTGTAACAGATGATTATCTTTATGAATATGAAAAGATTGTTTTTTTAGGCATTGCGGCTGTTGATGATTAAAGATCTTGCACATCTTGCAAGTTTAATAGCTTTCAACAGCCTTTTAGGTGGGGTTTTAGAATTTTGGTCGTGGTGCTGGTTTTAAGGCAGCAGGAGATTTTTTAAATGCGGTAATCGCATTTTGAATCGCCGTGATTTTGGCTTGAGCTGCTTTTTCACCTTCTAAAATAGCTTCATTACTCGATTTAAGATCAAGCACGCCCAGATGGCCCACTTTCGGTTGAATCACAATCGTTGCCTGATTCAGTTCTTCATTAATACTTTGTTGGCCCATGATATTGATGGTCTGGTCTAACAAGCCCCACATGCTGAGCGGCTTACCACCGACGGGACGTGCAGAAATATCCACGGCAATCACAATATCAGCACCCATATCCTTTGCGGTTTTTACAGGAATTGGGCTGACTAAACCACCATCCACATATTTGGTCTTGCCAATAACCGCAGGCACAAACACATTGGGAATACTGCAAGATGCACGTACTGCCTGACCAGCATTACCTTTAATAAACTCGGCTTTTTTGCCATTGTCTAAACGGGTGGCGACTGCAGCAAAACGAATCGGGAATTGCTCAATCGGTTTATTGCCGACTTGGTTATTTACATAATTCTGTAGTTTCTGACCGAGAATAATGCCTTGACTATTAATGGTGAGATCACGCAAATCAGATTCTTGCAGTTTTAAGGCCAGGTTCTGCATTTGATAAGGTGTTTGACCGCTAGCATAAATACTACCGACAAAGCTACCTGCACTGGTGCCAGTCACGATTTTAGGTTTGATGCCATGTGATTCTAAAACTTTGATGACACCAATATGTGCAAAGCCTTTGGCACCGCCACCACCTAATGCAATGGCAACCACAGGTTCACGTGCCTGAATTGCTGATGTAGGCGGTGTTTTCTTTGTGATTTGATCACAACCAAATAAAGCAAGACCAAAAACAGCCAAGCAAGACAGTCGAGCAATGTTCATAACAAATGCAGATAAAATGTACAAAAAAGATGCGCACATCAGAGCAGATTTGCCCTTAATTTTCTAGTTTTTTTTCACAAGTTTTTGTAAGGGTTCAGCCAGCCAATCTGGATTTTTCGGCGAGAAGTGCCCAACGTAACGTTGCATGATCTGATCAAGGTCTTGCTGATAATGACCAGTCGGAGTAAATGCCCCCAAACAATAAATGGTTTTATGGTCATAATCAAAAGCAAACATTACGATTGGAATGCCTGCTGCATGCGCAATGTGATAAAAACCACTTTTCATTTTTTCGGCTTTTTTACGTGTCCCTTCAGGCGCCATACCGACCCAGATTTTGTCATGCTGTTGAATGCTGGCAACCACTTGTTCAGTCAAGCCATGTGCACTGTCACGTCGAACGGGAATCAGTCCCGCCCAGTTTAATAGCGGCTGGAACGGGGGCTTGAATAAGGTATCTTTACCCAGTACGGTAATTTTCAATCCCAACCCACCAATCGCTAGAAAGCCATACCAGCCGTCAATATTTGAGGTATGCGGAGAAATGATGGCTACTGCTTTAGGTAAGTTAGGAATTTCTCCTACTACAGTCCAGCCTTGTGCAAGGAACAGTTTTTTACACAATGCACGGCTATAGGCTGTTCCACGTTGTGGAACCAGTGGAGGCAAATCTGGAAAATGTTGTGGCATACATGAATATAAATAATGACAACTCTATTCATGTTAAACGCTGATGACAGCGACTGCATTGGCAAAAAATAAGATTTTATTGCCAGAAGAATGAAAGGATTGGATACTTAAGGCCCGTTATTGCCTCGTTCTGGAAACTCAAAATGCCAAATCTTCGACAGGTTTACATTTTATTGTTTTCTTTGTATTGGGCACAGGGTTTACCCGTGGGGTTTATGACCCATGCTTTACCCGTGATCTTAAGAGCGCAAGGCGTATCGTTGGCACATATCGGCGGTTTTGGTTTATTGATGTTGCCGTGGTCGATTAAAATTTTTTGGGCTGCCTATGTTGATCGTTTGGCATTATCTCGATTAGGTCACTACCGTAGCTGGATTATTCCTACACAATTATTTAGTGTAATCATTCTGATTATTTTATCTTTTTTCCCGATTCAGGCACTGGATCAACCCAGTTATCTGCTGATTTTCTTTGTCTTACTTTTCTTAATGAACTTCACTGGCGCAACCCAAGACATTGCAACCGATGGCTTGGCGGTCAATTTGCTCAAAACAGATCAGCAGCATTGGGGCAATACTTTTCAAGTGATTGGTTCACGTCTAGGTTTTATTGTGGGTGGCGGGGCAGTGCTCTGGTGTCTGGACTGGTTACAATGGCAAAAAACCTTTCTGGCTTTGGCTTTATTGGTGTTTATCAATACTTTACCTGTGTTGCTCTATCGAGAGCCTACTCATGCAAACTCAACTACAAGAACGCAGACATCTTCTGTTCCATTGATGCAGGCAATTAAGGCCTATTTAAATTATTTTCAATCCTCAAAAGAACTAAAAGCATGGTTACTGGTCTTGATCAGTTTCAAAGTTACAGACGGACTGTCAGGCCCTTTATTAAAGCCATTGATGGTAGATATAGGATTGAACTTCACCCAGATAGGTGTCTATATCACCATGCTCGGTGCGGTCGCTGCGCTTGTAGGCGCGGGGATTGCTGGATTGTTGCTCAAACATTTTTCCAGAACAGCGAGTTTGATCGTTTTCTCTATTTTAAAAATAACCAGTTTGATCGCTTATGCTGTGATTGCTCACGCTTATGAATCCCATACTCAAATTGCGCCGATCTGGTTATACGCCGTCAATGCATTTGAAGATGCTTGCTCTGCCATGCTTTTGGTGGTGATGTTGACCCTGGTGATGCAATATAGTCGTAAGCAATTTGCAGCAACCGATTTCACTTTTCAGGTCTCGATCATGGCGACTGTCAGTGGCTTGCTGTATTTAGTCAGTGGAATGATTGGAGATGTGTTTGGTTATTACCATTATTTGATCGCTATTGTCATTATTGGCACGGTTACTTTGCTCCCTATTTCTCTCTGGAAACATGCAAAATTACAAGAAAAATAATGTTAACTAAATGAAATAAAGAAATTTAATATCGATTAAGGAGT
>Ga0153917_1000388_pt1 | contig 30683 bp, 19 predicted proteins | sample TSFL001MetaG_FD_104695 | JGI IMG/M metagenome (GOLD analysis project Ga0153917, IMG submission 104695) | Attine ant fungus gardens microbial communities from Florida, USA - TSFL001 MetaG | ecosystem: Host-associated > Fungi > Mycelium > Unclassified | place: USA: Florida, Paynes Creek Historic... | reverse complement strand
GCGCACTTCGCGCAACGTGTCCTTGATGTTGTCTTCGGTCAGCTTGGCCTTGCCGGTGACATGGCGCAGCGTCTGTGACAGGCGGTCGGTCAGGTTTTCGAACATGGTGATCCTTTCAGGCCCTAATGAAGCCGAGGTTTTTCAGGCGCCCAGGTGAATATGCACACGCGCTGGGCACAGCAAGGCGGCGATTATAGCGAAGAGCGAGGGCGGCGCACACCTTGGTGCGGGCCATCTGGATCGGCGGAGTCCCATTCGCGTACAAGCCCGTTCCGCCACCCCTATAGAGACGGGCTTGCCAGCGAGCGGAGCGCCGCCACCCTCCAGTCTTCCTAGAGCAGCGCGTTCTATGCCAAACTCCGTCCCTTTAGGGCTTGCCTACCAGGACTTATGCTCTCTTCACCCAGTCTCATCCCCAACCTGCTCGCCGCCGGGCTCTACATCGCCGCCGCCCTCTACCAAGGCAGCCGCCTGGCACAGAGCAGCCGCGCCGACAAACGGCTGCTCGGCCTGCTCGGCGCCCTCGCGGTCATCGCCCAGGGCGGCGCCCTGTTCTTCCAGTTGCTCACTCCGCTGGGCCTGAGCCTCGATTTTTTCAGCGCCGCCAGCCTGATCGCCGTCGCCGTGATCACACTGACGTTGCTGGCCTGCCTGCGCATCCCGGTCGAAAACCTGCTGATGCTGCTGTTCCCCCTCGGTGCGGTGACCGCCCTGCTGGCCCAGTTCGCCCCGCCCGGCACCGTGCCGCTGGTCAACGAGGAACCGGGGATCCTTGCGCATATCCTGCTGTCGATCCTGGCCTATGGCCTGTTCACCATTGCCGTGTTCCAGGCCTTGCTGCTGTTGCTTCAGGATCACCAACTCAAGCACAAGCACCCTTCCGGGCTGATCCGCAACTTCCCGCCCCTGCAAACCATGGAAAGCCTGCTCTTCGGCTTCCTCTGGGCCGGCTGGGGCCTGCTGTCGCTGTCGCTGGTGTCCGGCTGGCTGTTCCTGGACAACCTGTTCGCCCAGCACCTGGTGCACAAGACACTGCTATCCTGCGTGGCCTGGGTGGTGTTCGGCCTGCTGCTGTGGGGGCGCACCCGCCTGGGTTGGCGCGGCCACAAGGCGATCCGCTGGACCCTCGCCGGTTTCTGCCTGCTGATGCTGGCCTATTTCGGCAGCAAGCTGGTACGTGAATTCATCCTGCATATCTGACGACCGCCCATGGACACCCTGCCGTACGCTCCGCTATTCGGCACCCTGGCACTGGCGCTGCTCTGGTCGGCACTGTTTACCGCCGTCGACATGGCCCGCCAGCAACTGAACGGCCACCAGCGCCCCGCTGACAGCGCCGAACCCACCCTGCCCGCCCAGGCCGTGGTGCTCTGCGCCAGCCTCGGCAAATTGCTGGTGCTGGGCCTGGCCTGCCTGATCGGCCAGCGATACAACGGCGAACACGGTTTCTGGATGGCCGGGCTGGCCGCCGCCAGCGTCCTGCTGGTCCTGGCCGAATACCTGCCGCGACGCGTCGCCCGCCGCAACCCGCACGCCTTCATCAGCCTGGGCACCTTGCTCAGATGGCCCCTGGTCGTGCTGCAACCGCTGGCGTGCCTACTCGACGGGTGCGCCAAGCTGGTCCTGCGACCGTTGCGCCCCCAACCTGCCGCCGTGGCGCTGCATCCGCAGGAGCACGAGGACTTCGACGAAGGCGAGCCCTTCGAAGCACCGCGCCACGGTCTGCTGGAAGGCCTGCAATCGCTGGACAAGATCACCGTCAACGACATCCTGGTGCCACGCAACGAGGTGGATGGCATCAACCTGGATGACCCGATCGAGCATATCGTCGAGCAACTGATCGTCAGCCGTCATACCCGCCTGCCGGTCTACCACAGCGACATCAACCAGGTCGAAGCCATCCTCAACACCAAACTGATCAGCCATCTGCTGCCCCGTGCCGAACTGACCTTCGACGCGCTGCGGGCAGCCTGCTACGAGCCCTACTTCGTTCCCGAAAGCACTCCGTTGCAACTGCAACTGCTGAACTTCCACAAGCAGCAGCGGCGCCTGGGCGTGGTGGTCGACGAGTATGGCGAAGTCCAGGGCATCGTCACCCTGGAAGACATCCTCGAGGAGATCGTCGGCGAGTTCGAGGACGAACAGTCGCTCGACAACCCACACGTCCATCCTCTGGCCGATGGCCGCTACGTGATCGAAGGCACGGCCTCGTTGCGCGAGATCAACCGCAGCCTCGGCTGGCACCTGCCGTGCGACGGCGGCCCGAAAACCCTCAACGGACTGGTTACCGAAGCACTGGAAAGCATTCCGGAAAGCGCCGTATGCCTGAAGATCGGTCGCTATCGCCTGGAAATCCTCGAAACAGAGGACAATTGCGCCAGCAAGGTACTGGTGTGGACCGTGACCCGATAGCTATACTCGGGTCACGCTTACCCAGCCCTGCCGTACCGCCTGCTATCCGCTTCCGGCGCCAAACGGCCGGTGCGCTCCACTGACACGCCCCGCGGTCCTGCTTCACCACCCAGAACAGCCCGCTCCCGTCCCTACCCTTGGGCTATTCGTCGGTCGAGCGACTCACAACATCACGCTCCGGCGTGCGCGCCCCCATGCCCGTCGGCAGGGTGCCGGCCGCCCACAAGGAGCAATGACTGTCAGGGACCTACACGATGACTACCAGCAGTACCTGCGCCGACACCTCGGCAGCCCCCGTCAACTCGCCTGCCCGCGTGGCCACCGCCAGCTTCATCGGCACCGCCATCGAGTTCTACGATTTCTACGTCTATGCCACCGCCGCCGCCCTGGTGATCGGCCCGGTGTTCTTCCCCTCGGGCTCGGGTACCGCACAGATGCTCGCGGCCTTCCTCACCTTCGGCATCGCCTTTCTCGCCCGCCCATTGGGCTCGGCGCTGTTCGGCCACTTCGGCGACCGCATCGGCCGCAAGTCGACCCTGGTCGCCTCGCTGTTGCTGATGGGCGTTTCGACCACCTTGATCGGCGTACTGCCAGGCTATGACAGCATCGGCGTCTGGGCGCCGGTCCTTCTCTGCCTGCTGCGCTTTGGCCAAGGCCTGGGCCTGGGCGGCGAATGGGGCGGCGCGGCATTGCTGGCCACCGAGAACGCACCTGAGGGCAAGCGCGCCTGGTTCGGCATGTTCCCGCAACTGGGTCCTTCGATCGGTTTCCTTGCGGCCAACGGCCTGTTCCTGACCCTCGCCTTGGTGCTCAGCGACGAGCAGTTCCGCGACTGGGGCTGGCGCATTCCATTCCTGCTCAGCGCCGCGCTGGTGATCGTCGGCCTGTACGTGCGCCTCAAACTCGAGGAAAGCCCGGTGTTCGCCAAGGCCGTGGCACGCCATGAGCGGGTGAAGATGCCGGTGGTCGACCTGTTCGCCAAATACTGGCTGCCGACCCTGCTGGGGGCGGCGGCGATGGTGGTGTGCTATGCCCTGTTCTACATCTCCACGGTGTTTTCCCTGAGCTACGGGGTGTCGACCCTGGGCTACAGCCGCGAAAGCTTCCTGGGCATGCTGTGCTTTGCGGTGGTGTTCATGGCCTTGGCCACACCGTTGTCGGCCTGGCTGAGCGACCGTTACGGACGCAAGCCGGTGCTGATCGTCGGCGGCCTGCTGGCGGTGGCTTCGGGGTTCACCATGGAGCCACTCCTGACCTCGGGCTCGAGCGCAGGCGTTGCGCTGTTCCTGGCCATCGAGCTGTTCCTGATGGGCGTCACCTTCGCGCCGATGGGAGCATTGCTGCCTGAGCTGTTCCCGACCCACGTGCGCTACACCGGCGCCTCGGCGGCCTACAACCTGGGCGGTATCGTCGGTGCCTCGGCGGCACCGTTCTTCGCACAGCAGTTGGTGAGCATGGGGGGATTGAGCTGGGTGGGTGGTTATGTGTCGGTGGCGGCGGTGATCAGCCTGCTCGCCGTCTTGTGCCTGAAAGAGACGCGCAACACCGAGCTGTAGGCAATGGGGGCCGCTTTGCGGCCCTTCGCGGGCAAGCCCGCGCCCACAGGATTATTGCCGAACCCTGTGGGAGCGGGCTTGCCCGCGAAGGGCTGCAAAGCAGCCCCGATCGAATCAGAACTCGACCTTGACCGCCTGCGAAGCCCGGGTCGCCTTGGCCCGTGCCGCCTCGATCGATTCGTCCCGTGCCAGGCATACGCCCATGCGCCGCTGGCCATTGATTTCCGGCTTGCCGAACAGGCGGATGGCGGTGTCCGGTTCGCTCAGGGCCGCGCCGAGGTTGGCGAAGGTGGTCTGTTGCGACTGGCCCTCCGGCAGGATCACCGCCGAGGCCGACGGCCCGAACTGACGCACCACCGGGATCGGCAGGCCCAAGATGGCGCGGGCGTGCAGGGCGAACTGCGACAGGTCCTGGGAGATCAGGGTCACAAGACCGGTGTCATGCGGGCGCGGCGAGACTTCGCTGAACCACACCTGGTCGCCCTTGACGAACAGCTCCACGCCGAACAGGCCACGCCCGCCCAGGGCGTCGGTGACTGCCTGGGCCACCCGCTGGGATTCGGCCAAGGCCTTCGGGCTCATGGCCTGGGGCTGCCAGGACTCCTGGTAGTCGCCCTTCTCCTGGCGATGACCGACTGGTGCGAGGAAGGTGGTACCGCCGACATGACGCACGGTCAGCAGGGTTATTTCATATTCGAAATCGATGAAACCTTCGATGATCACCCGGCCCTTGCCGGCACGGCCGCCTTCCTGGGCGTAGTCCCAGGCTTTCTGCAGGTCCGCTTCGCTGCGCAGCAGGCTCTGGCCCTTGCCCGAGGAGCTCATCACCGGCTTGACCACACAGGGATAGCCCAGATCGGCCACCGCCTTGGCGTAGTCTTCGAAGGTGTCGGCGAAATGATACGGCGAAGTCGGCAGGTCCAGCTCTTCGGCGGCCAGGCGACGGATGCCCTCGCGGTTCATGGTCAACTGGGTGGCGCGGGCCGTCGGGACCACATTGAAGCCTTCGCTCTCCAGCTCGACCAGGGTCGCGGTGGCGATCGCCTCGATTTCCGGGACGATGTAGTGCGGCTTCTCGGCTTCGATCACCGCGCGCAGGGCAACGCCATCGAGCATGTCGATGACGTGGCTGCGATGCGCGACCTGCATGGCGGGGGCATTGGCGTAGCGGTCCACGGCGATGACTTCGACACCCAGGCGCTGCAGCTCGATCACCACTTCCTTGCCCAGCTCGCCGCAGCCACACAGCAGTACACGGGTCGCGGAGGGCGACAATGGGGTTCCGATACGGGTCATTTCAGGTCCTCGAAGGCGTCCGGGGCCGCGCGCACTGGCTGCTGCCCGCTGAAAAAGGACCGGTATTCTACACCTGGCGGAGCGTTCCGGGGCCGTTGCGCAGGCCGATCACATCACCCTACGACAACCTCGCGCCGAGCGCGCCAGGCCATCGCCAGCCACACCGCGGTGACGCCCGCGAACTTGGAGGCCATGGCCGTGCCGATCACCGCGGGAGTCAGGGCGCCGATCATGCCGAAGAAGATGAAGGTATCCACCGGAATGCTCAGCGCCGAGCTGAGCCACAAGCGGTCGCGCAGTGGCCGGCGGGTGACGCTGAACACCAGCCAGTCGATCAGCTCGGACACGAAGAACGCCGTGGCGCTGGCCAGGGCAATGGCCGGCTCGGAGGTGACGTAGGACAGCACCAGTGCCGCCAGCATGGCCAACAGCGCGCCATGACCATAGCGGGTCTGCACCATGTCGCGCAGGATGAACACCAGCCCGCCCCAGGCGGACCAGATCACATCCAGGTGCGGGGCGCTGGAGAAGGCGTAGTTGATCAGCACTACGCTGCTGATATAGGCAATGAGATAGAACATGGCATCACGCGTTGGGCAAGCGGCACAGGATACTTGATTTTCGAGTCAACTACAGCCGTTGAATACGAGGTGTCGATTCGGCCCCATCGCGGGACAAGCCCGCTCCTACAGAAATCACCAGGCCCCGCACCGACAACATAAAGGCTCACCGCCCGATGACCACCCCCGCCGCCACCGCCCGCTCATGGCACAACACCAGTACCTGGCGACGCTCTGCATTGTCCATGCGCGACCAACGGGTGATCTCGCTCACCGTGCGCTGACAGCCGACGCAGACATCCTGCTCGTCCAGCGCGCAGACGTTGACGCACGGCGAGGCGACCGGACGTTCGGCATTGCCCATGTCAGTCATCCTGCGGCGCCAGTTCACGCGCGTAGCGCTCGGCATTGTGGACATAGTGTGCGGCGCTGGCTTCGAGCATGCGTTTCTGCGCCTCGGTCAACTCGCGCACCACCTTGCCGGGAGAACCCATGACCAGCGAGCCGTCAGGGATCTCCTTGCCCTCCGGGATCAACGCATTGGCGCCGATGATGCAGTGCTTGCCAATGCGCACGCCATTGAGGATCACCGCATTGATGCCGATGAGGCTGTGGTCGCCCACCGTGCAGCCGTGGAGCATCGCGTTATGGCCAATGGTCACGCCCTTGCCGATGGTCAGCGGCGAGCCCATGTCGGTGTGCATCACCGTGCCATCCTGCACATTGCTGCCTTCGCCGATATCGATCAGTTCATTGTCGCCACGTAGCACCGCGCCGAACCAGACACTGGCCCCGGCCTGCAGGCGCACCTTGCCGATCAGCGTGGCATTGGGGGCAGCCCAGCTGGTGGGATGGGTTTCGACCCGCAGGTCGCCCAGGCGGTATTTCATGTCTCGCTCCTCACAATTGAAGGCTGGCGGCAGGATAGGCCCCGCTCAGATCTGGATATGGCGCTCAGGGGGCTGGTGCAGGCTGATCCCGGCATCGAACAGCAGGTTGACCAACTCGACGGTCATGATCGCCGACAGGCCCCAGATCTTGTACTCGCCGTAACGGTAGGCCGGCACGTACCAGCTGCGTCCCTGGTAGTCGATGCGGTGGGTGTGGTCGCGCGGGTCCTGGCGGAAGAACGCCAGCGGCACCGTGAACACAGCGGCGATCTCCGCGTCGTTGGCGTGGTACTCGACATAGTCGGGGATGACGCCGACGAACGGCGTCACCTTGAGGCCATGCAGGGAAATCACCGGACTCAAGGGACCGATCACCTCCACCAGGCCAGGTGGCAGACCGATTTCCTCCTCGGCCTCGCGCAAGGCGGTGAACACCAGGTCCGGGTCCTCCGGATCGCGCCGACCACCGGGAAAGGCCACCTCCCCGCCATGGGTCGAAAGCCCCTTGGCCCGCAGGGTCAAGACCAGCTCGGGCTCTTCGCTACGCGTAATGGGCAAGAGTACCGCCGCCTCGGGGAAACGTCGGTCGGTTTCCAGTGATGCGGGGGTATGATTGCTCATTCGGCGAAGAAGCTCGTCCAGCATTGCACACTCTCGATTCCAAGGCCTGCCCTGCATGATGCACCAAAGCCGCCACGCACCCAAGCCCCGCCACAAGGCGGCTTGCGTGGCGCAGGTCCGGCGCGCCAAGATAGCCGCACATCAAGGGAAGAACAGCATGAAATTCTGCAGCGCTTGCGGCCAGGCGGTCACGCAGCGGATCCCCGAAGGCGACAGCCGCCTGCGGTATGTCTGCGACCACTGCCACACCATCCATTACCAGAACCCCAACATCGTCGCCGGCGTACTGCCCACCTGGGGCAGCCAGGTGCTGTTGTGCCGGCGGGCAATCGAGCCTCGCCGAGGATTCTGGACCTTACCCGCCGGCTTCATGGAGAACGGTGAAACCCTCGATGAAGCCGCAAGGCGCGAAACCGTCGAGGAAGCCTGTGCCCGGGTTGGCCAGATGAGCCTGTACCAGTTGTTCGACCTGCCGCATATCGACCAGGTGCATGTGTTCTTCCGCGCAGAACTCGCCGACCTGGACTTTGCCGTGGGCGTGGAGAGCCTGGAGGTGCGGTTGTTCGAGGAACATGAAATTCCCTGGGACGAGCTGGCTTTCCGCACCGTCGCACGCACACTAGAATGCTATTATCGCGACCGCGTCGGGCAGCACTACCCCGTAGGCCATGAGTACCTGCCACCGATGAGCGTCTCGTCGTCCACCACTTAGCTTTCAGGGATACGGTTTCATGCGTTGGTTGCTTGCCCTTTTCTGCCTCTCTATTGCATCGGTGTCCCAGGCCGCCTTCACCGAGACCATCATCCGCAAGCCTGCCGAGCAGTCCGCGGTCGCCAGCCAGCCGCTGGTCGACAAGGTCCTGGTACTCAAGTCCGAACGCCGCCTGCAACTGATCAGCCGCGGCGAACCGCTCAAGACCTACCGTATCTCCCTGGGCAAACAGCCCAAAGGCACCAAGGAGCGCGAAGGCGACAGCAAGACGCCCGAAGGCCTGTACTGGCTGGACTGGCGCAAGGTCAGCGACCGCTTCAACCTGGCCATGCACATTTCCTACCCCAATATCAGCGATGCCGCCCGCGCCCACCGCGAGGGCGTCAGCCCAGGCGGCATGATCATGATCCATGGCACGCCGATCAACGACGACTACCCGGAATGGTACTTCCACACCCTGGACTGGACCGAAGGCTGCATCGCCATGCGCAACAATGACATGCGCGAGGTGTGGGACATGGTCAAGGACGGAACGCTGATCGAGATTCGTCCATGATTCCTACAGTCTGATTATTTTGTAGGAAATCGCGCACATATAACACACACCCAACTGACGCCTTGATCGGCTCGGGACCGCATCCAGACGGCTGGTCGCATTTTTAGAATCCACGCAAACAGGCACTTGTGCTCACTTTGCGGGATTCCTCCATGCCCACCTCCTACCTGCGTGCCTTCCTGGTGCCAGCCTTGCTGGCCAGCTTCCCGGTGCTGGCCAGTGACCCCGCCAGCCAGCAACTGCGCGACCAGCAGCGTGCGCTCGAACAACGTGAACAGCAACAACGCCTGAAGCCCTGGCAACACCGCCAGCCACCCGCCCCGGCACAGAACACCCCTGCCCACACCGCCGCTGACGACACCCGCTGCTGGCCCACCCCCGGGGTACGCCTGAGCGGCAACCGGGTGCTGCCGACCTCGGTGCTTGAAGCCACGCTCCGCCCCCTGCTGCGCCCTTGCCTCAGCGTGGCCGACCTCAACGGGCTGTTGAAAGCCATCACCGAACGCTATGTGCAAGCGGGTTACCCGGCCAGCCGCCCGTACCTGGCCCGCCAACCCCAGGCGGGCGCCCCGCTGGAAATCATCGTCGTCGAGGGGTTCATCGAGTCGATCGAGCTGGCTGGCGCCGGCCTGCCGCTGTCCTTGCACGGGGCGTTTCCTGGCTTGCTCGGCCGGCCCTTGCACCTGCCCGACCTCGAGCAAGGGCTGGACCAGCTCAACCGGCTGCGCGCCTTCGAGCTGGGCGCCGAACTGCTGCCGGGAGAGCTGCAAGGGGGGACGCATGTGCTCATCCAGCCCCGCCAGGTCGCCTCACGCTGGCACCTGGACAGCCGCCTGGACAACCGTGGCAGTGAGCTGACCGGCCGCTATCGCCTCAACCTGGGTGTTGGGCTGGACAGCCCGCTGGGCCTGAACGATGACCTGCGCGTGGCAGTGTTCTCGACGGTCTTCGGTGCACCTGGCCAGAGCCAGGGCGCCCAACTGTATTACAGCATCCCCTACGGCCCGTGGACCTTCGCCCTGAACGCCAGCTGGGCACGCTACCAGGCGCCCCTGCCGAGGCGGCAAGTCAGCTCAGGTAGCAGCAACCTTCATGGCCTGAGCCTGGAGCACCTGCTTTGGCGCAACCAGCACGGCATGTTGAGCGCCATTGCCCGGCTGGACCGCAAGCGACTGGTCAACCGCATACAAGGTACGGTCATCGACCAACAGAGCCCGACCCTGACCACCCTGGAGGCGGGCCTGAACCTGCTGTGGCTCGACGGTGGGCTTTGGAACGCGTACCTGGGCGTCGCCCAAAGCCTCGACGCATTGGCTGCCGAACACCCGCCACAGGCACCTGGCGGCCCTGGAAGAACGCACTTTCGCAAGTACAGGGCCGCCCTCCTGCACCTGCGCCAAGGCCCTCTTCAGTGGCCTTGGCGCTGGCAAAGCGAGCTGAACCTGCAATACAGCCGCGAACCGCTTCCGGCCATCGAGCAATTGCTGCTCAGCGACGATGCCATGGTCCGTGGCTGGCGCCAGGACACCGTGGCCGGCGCCAGTGGCGCCGTGTGGCGCAACACCCTGAGCCAGCCCCTGCCCCTGGGCCTGCGCGTGGAAGTCCGCCCGCACCTGGGCCTGGACCTGGGCTGGACCCGCTTCGCCCCCAACAGCCCGTCCCAGCGCATCGCCGGTGCAGCGCTGGGGCTGGAACTGGGCCAGCCAGGCAATCGCCTGCGCCTGGACTACCAACGCGCCCTGTACACCAGCGAACGCAACCGCCACTCGCTGGAACCCGGCATCTGGGTCCTGGAATGGGCCCTAAGTCTCTGATCACCACAACAAAAGAGAAAACAGTGATGACTTGCGTCGAACCTCGATCGATACACCCGGACGCCTTGCGCTGGGCCATTTTCATCGCCCTGCTGGCGTCCTCCAGCGCCCTGGCCGCAGACGGGCTGCAACCCGCCACCGGCCCCGGCGGCACGCCGGTCATCAACGACGCCCACGGCGTGCCGGTGATCGACATCGTCGCGCCCAATGCCAAGGGCCTGTCGCATAACCAGTTCCTCGACTACAACGTCGCCAGGCAGGGGGTGGTGTTGAACAACGCCCTGCAAGCGGGCCAATCGCAACTGGCCGGAGCCCTGGCGGCCAACCCGCAGTTCCAGGGCCAGGCCGCGTCCACCATCCTCAACGAAGTGGTCAGCCGCAGCGCTTCGCTGATCGAAGGCCCGCAGGAAATCTTCGGGCGTCCGGCCGACTACATCCTGGCCAACCCCAACGGCATCACGCTCAACGGCGGCAGCTTCATCAACACCACCCGGGCCGGGTTCCTGGTCGGCACCCCCGAAGTCCAGGACCAGCAGGTGCGCTTTCTCGATACCTTGCAGGCCAGCGGCACCTTGCAGGTGCTAGACGGCGGGCAAAGCAACAGCGAAGGCGCACTGGCGCTGATCGCGCCACGCATCGACAGCCAAGGCCCCCTCACCGCCCGTACCGACCTGGCCCTGACCGCCGGGCGCAACCGGGTCCAGGCCAGCACCGGCGACATCCTCCAGCACCAGCCCGGCACCGCGGCCAGCATCGATGCCAGCCTGTTCGGTGCCATGCGCGCCGGGCGCATCCGCGTGGTGAGCACCGCTGAAGGCGCGGGTGTGCGCATGGGCCCGGCCCAGGTGAACGCGGATGAAGACATCCGCCTGCAATCGGCGGGCGAGCTGACCCTGACAGCCGTCGACGCCAAGGCCAAGCGCATCGATATCAACGCGGGCAACACACTGACCCTGGACGCCGAGGCCCGCGAGAACATCCAGCGCGAACGCGAGCGATGGGACAACGCGTTCCTGTTCGTCACCACCGAGACCTACGACCGCCAACGCACCACTACCGACCGCACCCAGCAAGGGACACACCTGCAGGCCGAGGACAGCCTGTCATTGCAATCGGGTGCCGACATGCGCCTGGTGGCTGCCAACCTGCAGGCCGCAGGTGCACTCACGCTGGACAGCGCAGGCGACCTCGACATCGCCGCGGGCATCGACAGCCAACGGGTCGAGGAACAGGTCCGCCACCGCAAACACCTCTGGCGCGGCGACAGCGACACCGACCAGTACAAGGAGACCGCCAACGGCAGCCGGTTGCAGGGCGAGCGCCTGGTGGCCAAGGCTGGCAATGCCCTCAAGGTACAGGGCAGCCACCTCCAGAGCCGCGGCGACACGCAGCTCGAGGCCGGCCACATTGCCGTCACCACCGTCGCCCTGGAGGAAAACGGCACCCAGCGCGACTACCGGGGCGACCTGGTCTCGGGTGCATTATTCGGCCAACGCGACGGGGCTGACCGCCAGGGCCAGGCGGTTGTCGCCAGCACGCTGCGCGCAGGCGGCAACCTGGAGATGACCGCGGGCCAGGTCACCATCAAGGGCAGCGACCTGAGCAGCCAGGGCGACTCGGTGCTCTACAGCGAAAAAGGCCTGCTGGCCATCGAGGCAGATCGCGCCAGCGTCAGCACCAGCGAGCACGAACGCGGCAGCCAGTTGTTCGGCCTGTTCGGCAACAGCACCACCCGCACCAACCGCCAGGAGCAGGTGCTGGTCAGCGACGTCAATGCCAACAGCGACCTGCGCCTGGCCAGCGCCGAGCAGATGCGCCTGCGCGGTGCCAAGCTCAGCGCAGGCAAAGCGCTGCAGGCCCAAGCCAAGGGCGACCTGCTGATCGACAGCGCCCAGGCGCTGACACACACCGAAACCCAACGGCAAACACGCGGCCTGACCGCCAGCGCCCGCCAGACCCAGGACGCCCAGGACGGCAAACCTGGCTCACGCCAGTTCGAGGCCAGCCTGGGTTACCAGGTGGCCACCACCCACCAGCAAACACGCGAAACCATGCACACACCCAGCGAACTCAATGGGGCCAGCGTTGGCCTGAACAGTGACGGCCACTTGCAGGTCGATGGTGCCAAGGTCCAAGCCAGCGCAGGCGCGCTGGCCGTCCAGGCCGACCGTATCACCCTCGGCGCAGCGAGCGACACCCACGAATCGACTACGACCACGAGTCGTATCGAGGGCGGCCTGGCCGTCACAGGAGGTATCGATCGGCTCGGCAGCGCCACCACGGGTAGCTATCAACAGGACACCACCCATGAGAGCGCAAGCAAAGCCGTACGCAGCGAGCTGTCGGCCAGCGGCGACCTGCAACTGGCCGCCCAGGCCCTGACCACCGATGCCGCACGCGTGGCAGCGGGTGGCACGTTGCAGGTGGACGCCGGTCGTATCGACAACCGGGCGACCGAGGACACCCAGGTGCTCGAACAAGACAGTACACACTGGCGCGGCAGCCTCGGCGCCAGCCTTGAGTACCGCGATGTCAGCCGCCCGATCGAGCGGCTGGTCCAGGGGGAAGAAGCCGCACGTTTCCAGCAAGCTTCTGTCGAAGATGCCTTGAGCGCTCCCAGCGTCGGCGGCGAGCTGACCGTGGAACACATCAAACGCCTGGAAAACCGGCGGCGCGGTTACGCCCACGTGAGCGAACTGTCCGGCGCCTCGGTTCAGGTCAACGCCGAGCGCATGACCGACCAGGGCACCCAATGGCGCGCCAACGCAGGCACCTTGCAGATCGAGGCGAAACAGCACCAGATGCTCGCCGCCAGCGACACCCGGCAAACCACCCTCCAGCGCCTGGACGCGGGCGGCGACCTGCGCATCGACACCAGTACCGGACAAGACATCAACGGCCGGATCGCTGGCAAGGGCGGATCGCACAACAGCGAACAAAGCACCCGCACCGCCCGCCCCGGCAGCCTCCACGGGCAGCAAAGCATTCAGGTCCAGCTGGGAAGCGATGGCCTCTACGAAGGCACCCGTTTCGACGGCGGCGAAGGCGGCGTCGCGCTGCACGGCACTGGCGCGCTGACGCTGGCCCAGACCACCGACAGCACACGCCAGGCCACCACGACACTCGACGGCAACGCCTGGACCAAAGGCGGCAACCGCCCCGGCAGCACCGGCATCGATGGCCGAGGCTACCTCGACCGTGAACAACGGCAACATCAGCAGAACAACGCCCAGGTCGCACAGATCGATGCCAAGGGCGCGGTCAGCATCAGCAGCGGCGGCGACCTGTCGCTCGAAGGCACACGTATCGGCAGCCGCGAGGCACCGGTCGGCGACGTGCGCCTGGAGAGTGGTGGCACGCTGAAGGTCCTGGCCGCCCGCGACACCCAACAGGCCAGTGGCGCCACACTGGGCGGCGGGCTGGAGCTGGCCGCCAAGGCCGGTACCAGCAAGGGCGGCGCGCTGGGAGGGCACTTTACCCACGGCACGCTGGACGAGCGCAGCAACCAGGCCATTGACGCCCGTATCGACAGCACCGGCAGCCTCTTGATGGCCAGCCGCGCCCGCGAGGACCTTGCCCTGCACCTGCAAGGCCTGCAGGCCAGGGCCGCGCGAGTCGACCTGAACGCGCTCAATGGCGGGTTGCTGGTGGAAGCCTCGGGCAACCAGGAGTACCGCAACAACCTCGAGATCACTGCCGGTGCCGGCCTGAGCCTGAGCAAGGGCGAACTCGACAGCCGCGGCCTGTACGGCCGGGCAAAGGTCGATCTCGACAAACGCGACAACCAGACCTGGAACGCCAATACCCTGCGCGCGGGCCAGATCACCCTGCATAGCCAAGGCGATGTCCGCCTCGAAGGCGCCAGCCTCGAGGCCGACCGCCTCCGGGGCAGCATCGGCGGGGACCTGCTGGTGGCCAGCCGCAAGGACCGGGTCGACACCCTTACGGTGAGCGGCGATGCGCGCCTGAGCCAAGAGAAAAACCCACAAAGCTATGTAAACGCCAGCAAGGCCCTGGCCGGCCCGGCAGCCGGCAAGGTCGGCCAGAAAACCAGCGCAGCCCTGAGCAAAGCCGAACCGGGCCTGTCGCCGACCTTCAAGCTGGACCTGTCCCACCAGCAACGCGATACCGTGGCCCATCAGGCTACCCTCAAGGGCAGCGACGGTGTGGCCCTGGAGGTGGGGGGCGACGCCACGCTGGTCGGCGCACGCTTGTTGTCCGTCAATGGCCCTGTCGAGTTGCAGGCGGCGTCGGTCACCCGCCAGACGCTCACCGGCACCGACTATCGCCGGGACGTGTCGGTCGATGCCTCCAACTCACCGGTCGACCTGGGCACTGCCGTCGCCGAACTGGTCAAGGGCAAAGGTGCGGCCGAGGGCGAAAACCCGTTGGACCTGGGGCTGCTGCGCACCAGTGGCCACAGCCGCAGCGCGCAATGGGCCTCAAGCATCCAGCAGAAAAAGTGAGCATGCATTGACCCTGTGGGAACGGGTGCCGATTCGCGCCCCACCCGTTCCCACTGGGCCGTCGTGCACCGAGGCCCCCACGAACAGGGGTGGGTTCACCCCTGCCAATGATCAGCGTGTAGGAATCGTGCCTTTCTGCACGCTGTCATGCCTTTGCCAGAAAATCGTCATACTTTGCGTTCTAAAGTCGCGGCCTCCTTCAACTCAGCAACGCAAGGACACCCCTGATGAGTCGAGAAAGCGGCGATAACCTTGACCGCAACCACAGCGGCAACCTGTCGATGGCCAGCGTCATGGACGCCTACCTGAGCCGTCGCAGCGTGATGCGCGGCAGCCTTGGCGCGGCCATCGCCCTGATCGCAGGGGCCGGCCTGACAGGCTGTTTCGACAGCGGCTCCGACCAAGACAAATCCGCTGCGGCCCATCCGCCCGCGCCCAAGCCAAAGCTGGGGTTCCAGTCCATCCCCGGCTCACGCACCGACGCCTGCACCGTCGCCCCCGGTTACAGCGCCTATGTCCTGGCGCCTTGGGGCACACCCCTGAACAGCAAGGCCAGCCCCTGGAAGCCTGACGGCAGCAACACCGGCGCCGACCAGGCCAATGCCATGGGCATGCACCACGACGGCATGCATTTCTTCCCCCTGGACGGCAGCGCCGACGACGGCCTGCTGGCGATCAACTTCGAATACATCGACCCCGCCGCGCTGCACCCAAACGGCCCGACCACCACGGCCGACGGCAAACGCCCGCCTGAAGAAGTGCGCAAGGAGATCAACGCCCATGGTGCCGGCGTGGTGCGTCTGCGCAAGATCAACGGGCGCTGGCAGGTGGTCGACAATGACCCACTCAACCGACGCTTCACCACCGCGTCCTTGATGGACATCGCCGGCCCCCTGCGCGGTACCGACCACGTCAAGACCCGCTTCTCCCCCGCCGGCACACAATGCCGAGGCACCAACAACAACTGCGGCAATGGCCATACCCCCTGGGGCACCTACCTCACTTGCGAGGAGAACTGGCCGGGCATCTTCGTCAACAAGGGCACTCGCCCGGCCGATCAGGTACGCATCGGGGTCGGTACCTCGTCAGGCCTGTATCAGTGGGAAAGCGCCGCTGGCGACAGCAGCGAGGTCAGCGACGAATTCGCCCGTTTCGGCATTACCCCGCGCGGCGCCAGCGCCACCGACGACTACCGCAACGAAGCCAGCACCTACGGCTACATCGTCGAGATCGACCCTTACGATGCCGGCACGCGGGCAGTCAAACGCACCGCCCTGGGCCGTTTCCGCCACGAGGGCTGCTGCCCGGGCCTACCGGTGGTGGGCAAGCCGCTGGTCTGGTACATGGGCGACGACTCCAACAACGAGTACCTGTACAAGTTCGTCTCCGATGCCACCTGGGAAGCTGCCGACGCCAACCCCAGCGATCGCCTGGCCACCGGCGCCAAGTACCTGGACCACGGCAAGCTTTACGTGGCGCGCTTCAATGCCGATGGCACCGGGCACTGGCTGTTGCTCGACACGGCTACTGCCACCACGGGCGGCGGCACCCTGGGTGCACTGTACAAAGACATGGCAGGCATCATCCTCAACACCCGGGGCGCGGGCGACGCCGTAGGGGCAACCCCCATGGATCGCCCGGAGTGGACCGCCGTCAACCCACTGAACGGCGATGCCTACGTCACCTTGACCAACAACAGCGAACGTACAGCGGCGAAGGCCGATGCCGCCAATCCGCGCGGACCGAACCGCCATGGCCATATCATTCGTTGGCATGACAGCGATGACCAGGTGAGCTTCACCTGGGATATCTTCGTGTTCGGTGCCAATGCCGACGGCGGCGCTGACATCAACCGCTCGGGCCTGACCGAGCTGAACCAGTTCGCCAGCCCTGACGGGATGAGTTTCGATAGCCGTGGCGTACTGTGGTTCGAGACCGACAACAGCGAATCGAGCCTGACCCGCTACACCAATGACCAACTGCTCGCGGTGATTCCCTCCGACCTGGTGGATGCCAACGGCAAGCAGGTGCCGATCGATGCCCGGAACCAGGCCGATTTGCGCCGTTTCTTCGTAGGACCGAATGGCTGCGAGGTGACGGGCATCACCTTCACTCCGGACAACAGGACCTTGTTCATCAATATCCAGCATCCGGCCAACTGGCCACACACCGACGTCGCCACCGAAGCCACGCCAACGGGCAGCCGCGTACGGCCCCGGTCGTCGACCGTGGTGATTCAGCGTAAGGACGGGGGAGAAATCGGCATCGCCTGATGCCTATTCGCGGGCAAGCCCGCTCCACAGGCTTACCGCAATCTCAAGAATGGCGGCGGACCAGTGGGAGCGGGCTTGCCCGCGAATGGATCTGATACGGTCTAGAACTCAGCGAGCCGCCAGACCTCGTAGGCTGGCGTTTCGTACGGGTGGCTTGCCTTGAGTGCGTCGACGACCTGGGCGATCAGGTCGTCAGCCACCACCAGCTCTACCTTCCATTCTTCCACCTGCTCGACCTGGCCGGTCTGCCCGAGGTACGGCTGGCTGCCGTCCAACGGGCGGAACTGCCCCAGGCCCTGCGTCTGCCAGGCACAGTGGTCGTAGGCGCCGATGCGTCCGCCTCCGGCGGCGAATACGGCGGCCTTGACCACTTCCACATGGCTCGGCGGCACGAAGAAGGCGAGCTTGTACACGCTTAGTTCACCCAGACGCGTGCATTGCGGAACATGCGCATCCAGGCACCGTCTTCCTGCCACTCGTCCGGACGCCAGGAGTTCTGCACGGCACGGAACACACGCTCGGGGTGCGGCATCATGATGGTCACGCGACCGTCGCGGCTGGTGAGGCCGGTGATACCACGCGGCGAGCCGTTCGGGTTGGCCGGGTAGGCCTCGGTGACCTTGCCATGGTTGTCGACGAAGCGCAGGGCCACGCAACCGGACAGATCGGCTTCGAGCAGGGCTTCTTCGCTGGCGAACTCGGCATGGCCCTCACCGTGGGCGATGGCGATCGGCATGTGCGAACCGGCCATGCCCTGCAGGAAGATCGAGTTGGACTTCTGCACCTCGACCATCGCCACGCGTGCCTCGAACTGCTCCGAACGGTTGCGCACGAAGTGCGGCCAGTATTCGGTGCCCGGAATCAGTTCGTGCAGGTTGGACATCATCTGGCAACCGTTGCACACCCCCAGGGCGAAGCTGTCGTTGCGCTCGAAGAACGCCTGGAAGGTATCGCGGGCGCGGCGGTTGAACAGCGCCGACTTGGCCCAGCCTTCACCGGCGCCCAGCACGTCACCGTAGGAGAAGCCGCCGCAGGCCACCAGGCCCTTGAAGGCTTCGAAATCGACGCGACCGGCGAGGATATCGCTCATGTGCACGTCGATGGCGGCAAAGCCTGCGCGGTCGAAGGCCGCAGCCATCTCGACCTGGCCGTTGACGCCCTGCTCGCGCAGGATGGCCACTTGCGGGCGCACGCCCTTCTTGATGTATGGCGCTGCGATGTCGTCGTTGACGTCGAAGCCCAGCTTGACCGACAGGCCCGGGTTTTCTTCTTCCAGCAGGACGTCGAATTCCTGGTCCGCGCAGTCGGCGTTGTCACGCAGACGCTGGATCTGGTAGCTGGTCTCGGCCCACTGGCGCTGCAGCAGACGACGCTGGTCGTCGAACAGCACTTCGCCGTTGAGGCTGATGGACACTTCACCGCTGTTGACCGGCTTGCCGATCACCGCGACACAGTCGTCCAGGCCCGCGGCGCTGAACTGCGCCAGCACGTCCGGGGTGGCGTCCTGGCGAACCTGGATCACCGCACCGAGCTCTTCGTTGAAGAGGATCGCCGGCACTTCGGCACGGCTGTCGGTCAGCGGGTCCAGGTGCAGGTCGAGGCCGCAGTGACCGGCGAAGGCCATCTCCAGCACGCTGACCAGCAGGCCGCCGTCGGAACGGTCGTGGTAGGCCAGCAGATGGCCGTCGGCGTTCAGGCCCTGGACCACCGCGAAGAAGGCCTTGAGGTCTTCGGCGTCGTCGACGTCCGGCGCCTGGGCGCCGAGCTTGCCGTAGGTCTGCGCCAGGATCGAGGCGCCCATGCGGTTCTTGCCGCGGCCCAGGTCGATCAGGATCAGGTCGGTCTCGCCCTTGTCCATGCGCAGTTGCGGGGTCAGGGTGTCACGGATGTCGACCACCGGGGCGAAGCCGCTGACGATCAGCGACATCGGCGCGGTGACGCTCTTCTCGACGCCGTCCTCGCTCCACTTGGTCTTCATCGACATGGAGTCCTTGCCGACCGGAATGCTCAGGCCCAGCTCCGGGCACAGCTCCATGCCGACCGCCTTGACGGTGTCGTACAGGCGGGCGTCTTCACCCGGGTGGCCGGCGGCGGACATCCAGTTGGCCGACAGTTTGATGTCGGACAGTTTCTCGATACGGGCGCCCGCCATGTTGGTCAGCACCTCGCCGATGGCCATGCGGCCGGAGGCCGGGGCATCGAGCAGGGCCAGCGGGGTACGCTCGCCCATGGCCATGGCCTCGCCGGTGTAGACGTCGAAGCTGGTGGCGGTGACGGCACAGTCGGCTACCGGAACCTGCCAAGGGCCGACCATCTGGTCGCGAGCGACCAGACCGGTGATGGTGCGGTCGCCGATGGTGATCAGGAAGCTCTTGCTGGCAACGGCCGGGTGGCGCAGGACGCGCTCGACGGCGTTGTCCAGGTCCAGCGCGCTCGGGTCGAAGTCATCGCCCAGCTCGGCTTCGCGGGTGACCGAGCGGTGCATGCGAGGCGGCTTGCCCAGCAGCACGTCCAGCGGCATGTCCACCGGGGTGTTGTCGAAGTGGCTGTCGGTGACGGTGAGGTGTTTTTCCTCGGTGGCTTCGCCGACCACGGCAAACGGGCAGCGCTCGCGCTCGCAGATGGCCTTGAAACGCTCGAAGTCCCCGGCGCTGACCGCCAGCACGTAACGCTCCTGGGACTCGTTGCTCCAGATCTCGTGCGGGGCCATGCCCGGCTCGTCGTTGGGTACGTTGCGCAGCTCGAAGCGGCCACCGCGGCCACCATCGTTGACCAGCTCAGGGAAGGCGTTGGAAATGCCGCCTGCACCCACGTCGTGGATGAAGGCGATCGGGTTCTTGTCACCCAGCTGCCAGCAACGGTCGATGACCTCCTGGCAACGGCGTTCCATTTCTGGGTTCTCGCGCTGAACCGAAGCGAAGTCCAGGTCGGCGGAACTGGCGCCGGTGGCGACGGAGGACGCCGCGCCGCCGCCCAGGCCGATCAGCATGGCAGGGCCACCGAGCACGATCAGCTTGGCGCCGACGGTGATCTCGCCCTTCTGCACGTGGTCTTCACGGATGTTGCCCATGCCGCCGGCGAGCATGATCGGCTTGTGGTAGCCGCGCACTTCTTCGCCGCGCGGCGTGTCGATGGCCTGCTCGAAGGTACGGAAGTAACCGGTCAGCGCCGGACGGCCGAATTCGTTGTTGAACGCGGCGCCGCCCAGGGGGCCTTCGACCATGATGTCGAGGGCATCGACGATACGGCCCGGCTTGCCATAGGCCTGCTCCCACGGCTGCTCGAAGCCCGGGATGCGCAGGTTGGAAACGGTGAAGCCGGTCAGGCCGGCCTTGGGCTTGGCACCACGGCCGGTCGCGCCTTCGTCGCGGATCTCGCCGCCGGAGCCGGTGGAGGCGCCGGAGAACGGGGCGATGGCGGTCGGGTGGTTGTGGGTCTCGACCTTCATCAGGATGTGCACCGGCTCCTGCACCGCGCCGTACTGGCGGGTCTCAGGATTCGGGAAGAAGCGGCCCGCCACGTTGCCGACGATGACCGAGGCGTTGTCCTTGTAGGCGGACAGCACGCCTTCGCTGTGCATCTGGTAGGTGTTCTTGATCATGCCGAACAGGCTCTTTTCCTGAGCCTGGCCGTCGATGTCCCAACTGGCGTTGAAGATCTTGTGGCGGCAGTGTTCGGAGTTGGCCTGGGCGAACATCATCAGTTCGATGTCGTTCGGATTGCGCTTGAGGCCTTGGAAGGCATTGACCAGGTAGTCGATCTCGTCTTCGGCCAGGGCCAGGCCCAGGTCGATGTTGGCCTGGGCCAGCGCGGCGCGGCCACCACCGAGGATGTCCACGGAGGTCATCGGCTTGGGCTGGGCGTGGCTGAACAGGTCGGCGGCGTCTTCCAGACGGGCCAGGACGCGCTGGGTCATGCGGTCGTGGAGCTCGGCGGCGATCAGCGCGGCGTCGGCATCGGACAGGTCACCGGCGACGTAGTAGGCGATGCCGCGCTCCAGGCGCTGGATGCCCTGCAGGCCGCAGTTGTGGGCGATGTCGCTGGCCTTGCTGGCCCAGGGCGAGATGGTGCCCAGACGCGGGACCACCAGGAACAGGCGGCCGGTCGGCTCCTGGACCGGGACGCTCGGACCGTACTTGAGCAGACGACCCAGCACCTGCTGCTGGTCGGCGGTCAGCTCGCCATCAACGTCGGCGAAGTGGGCGAATTCGGCATACAAACCAGTAACAGCGGGGACTTTCTGGCTCAGTTGCTCGAGTAACTTACCGTGGCGGAAGGCAGAAAGGGCAGGAGCGCCGCGCAGGATCAACATCGTCGGGACAGCCTCAGGAAGGGGTGTGCTTAGAGGCCGTGCATTCTAGCCTAATTCGCAGACTTTCGGCACCCGCCCTAAGCCAATGCTGCCGGGCGGTGGAACCGGACTTGCGGGTCAGAAAAGCAGCCCCGGGCCGCACGTCTCGAGCGCAGGGAAAATGCAGGGCGCCTACCGCCAGCGGTTGCTCGCCGTCCGTGGCCCGCAGCCTGCCACTTGCATCAGCTAGCAGACCTGCCAACCATTGTCGAGATATGGCGGGGGCGGTCCTTTGCGTATACTGCAACCTATGTTCGCCCACACTGCTTTGCGCCAGCGCTGCGCCAGATGGCTCATCGCAACCGGACTCTTCTTGCTGCTCGGTGCCTGCGTTGAAAAACCCAGCACCCTCGAGCGCGTCAATGAGGACGGCGTGCTGCGCGTGATAACCCGCAACAGCCCGGCCACCTATTTCCAGGACCGCAACGGCGAAACCGGCTTCGAATACGAGCTGGTCAAGCGCTTTGCCGACGACCTGGGCGTCAAGCTCGAGATCGAGACTGCCGACAGCCTTGACGAGCTGTTCGAGCAACTGGGCAAACCCTCTGGCCCCGTGCTGGCCGCAGCCGGGCTGGTCAGCAGCGAAAAACGCACCGCCCAGGCGAAGTTCTCCCACCCCTACCTGGAAGTGACACCGCAGGTCATCTACCGCAACGGTCGCTCACGCCCCACCAACGTCAAGGGGCTCATCGGCAAGAAGATCATGGTGCTCAAGGGCAGCAGCCATGCCGATCAACTGGCCGAGCTGAAAAAACAGAATCCTGCGCTGGAATACGAAGAGTCCGACGCGGTCGAGGTGGTTGACCTCCTGCGCATGGTCGATGAAGGGCAGATCGACCTGACCCTGGTGGACTCCAACGAACTGGCCATGAACCAGGTCTACTTCCCCAACGTCCGGGTGGCCTTCGACCTCGGCGACTCACGCGACCAACGCTGGGCGGTCGCCGCCGGCGAGGACAACAGCCTGCTCAACGAGGTCAACGAGTTCCTCGACAAGGCGCAGAAAAACGGCACCCTGCAACGCCTGAAGGATCGCTACTACGGCCATGTCGACGTGCTCGGCTATGTCGGCGCCTACACCTTCGCCCAGCACCTGCAGCAACGCCTGCCCAAGTACGAGAAGCATTTTCGCGCCACCGGCAAGACCGAGCAGGTCGACTGGCGCCTGCTGGCGGCGATCGGCTACCAGGAATCCATGTGGCAACCGGAGGTCACCTCCAAGACCGGCGTGCGCGGCCTGATGATGCTGACCCAGCGCACCGCCCAGGCCATGGGCGTGTCCAACCGCCTTGACCCGAAACAGAGCATCCAGGGCGGCGCCAAGTATTTCATGGTGGTCAAGGACCAGCTCGACGAGAGCATCAAGGAGCCGGACCGCACCTGGTTCGCCCTGGCCGCGTACAACGTGGGGAGCGGCCATCTGGACGACGCCCGCATGCTGGCCAAGCGCGAAGGCCTGAACCCGAACAAATGGCTGGACGTGAAGAAAATGCTGCCGCGCCTGTCGCAGAAGCAGTGGTACCGCAAGACCCGCTACGGCTACGCCCGCGGCGGCGAGCCGGTGCACTTCGTGGCCAACATCCGCCGCTACTACGACATCCTCACCTGGGTGACCCAGCCGCAGCTCGAAGGCCAGATGTCCGAAGGCAACCTGCATGTGCCCGGCGTCAACAAGGACAAGCCGGCCGAGCAGCCCTCCCCGATGTGATCGAACCGGCTGCTACGCAGCCTCGCGGAGCCTGCACCCACAGGTTCTACGGTGCTTTCACTCACACGGCTGTACCTGTGAGAGCGGGTTTACCCGCGAATAGGCCGGTGAAAGCAACACAAGACAGTTGCGCCCAAATGAGAACGGCGCGCTCCTGAGCGGCCTTGTGCCGCGATCGGGTGCGAAGCGGCCGCAAAACCAGCCTCCTCGAAATCACGTCGGTCAGCCCTTCGCTCGCCGGGCCTTGAAGAAGTCGCTCAGGATCTGCCCGCATTCCTCGCCCAGCACCCCGCCCTCGAACATCACCCGATGGTTCAAGAAGCCTTGGGTAAAGAACTGCCCCTGGCTCTGCACGATCCCGGCCTTGGGCTCCAAGGCGCCATAGACCACCCGGGCGATCCGCGAATGCACGATCAGCCCCGCGCACATGCTGCACGGCTCCAGAGTCACGTACAGCGTACTGCCGGGCAGTCGATAGTTGCTGGCCGCCTTCGCCGCGGCGCGAATCGCCACCATCTCGGCGTGGGCGCTGGGGTCGCTGTCAATGATCGGCCGGTTGAAGCCCTGCCCGATGACCTGCCCATGCTGCACCAGCACCGCCCCCACCGGCACCTCCCCCATGGCTGCGCCCTGGGCCGCGAGCTCGAGGGCCAGGCGCATGAATTCCTGGTCGCGGCTGCGATCGATGATTTGCGGACGCATCAGACCACCGCGATCGCGGCCATCAGGCCGGTTTCCATGTGGTCGATCACATGGCAATGGAACATCCAGGTGCCCGGGTTATCCGCTACCAGGGCCACCTGGGCACGCTCGTTCTTGCCCAGCAGGTAGGTGTCGGTGAACCAGGGTTCGACGATCTTGCGTCGATTGGACGCGATCACCTTGAAACTCATGCCATGCAAATGAACCGGATGCTGGTACTGGGTCATGTTCTTGAATTCGAAGATGTAGCTCTTGCCCTTGGTCAACGTGGCGATCGGGCGGTCTGCGCAGGTCTTGTCGGTGATGTCCCAGGCCTGGCCGTTGATCTGCCACAGGCTCGGCGGGCGGCCGTTGTCGGTATCCACCGACACCTTGCCGGCCCATTCGAAATTGAAGTTGAGCTTCTCGGCGTTCTCCAGATCCGGTTCGGCAATCGGGTTGGCCGGCAGTGCCTCGGGCCAGTCACCCGGCGCGTCGTTGCTGGCCACCGAACGCAGGGTCCCCAGGCGCACGAAGCCGTCACGCAGGGAGATCTCCTCACCGGCTTCAGGGATGCGGATAGCCAGGCAGATCCGCATGCCGGGGCCGAGCCAGTAGTCGTCCTCCAGTGCGCGCGGAGTGACGGGGTTGCCGTCGAGCGCGTACACCCGGGCCTCGCAATTGCCCTTGAGGTTGATGCGGTAGGTCCAGGTGTTGTCCAGGTTCAGCAAGCGTACCCGCACCACCTGCCCGGCCGGCAGTTCGGTGACCGAGTCGGCCTGGCCGTTGATGGTGATCAGGCGCCCGGCGGTCCCATTGCGCGCGGCCTCACGGGGGATGCTGAACGGCAACCAGGCGCCCTGCTCGTCCACGTGCCAGTTCTTCAGGCTCAAGGTGCGCTCATGCCTGAAGCCGGTAGGCTCGCGCTCCTCGACGATCAGCGGGCCTACCAGGCCACGGCCCAGCTCCTCGGAACTGCTGACGTGAGGGTGATACCAGTAGCTGCCCGCGTCCGGCACGCGGAACTTGTAGTCGAAGAACTCGCCCGGCTTGACCGGCAACTGCGAAACGTAAGGCACGCCGTCCATTTCCAGCGGCAGGCGGATGCCGTGCCAGTGAATGGTCGTTTCCACCGGCAGGTGGTTGATGAAGCGCACACGCAGCCAGGTGCCTTGGCGCACACGCAGCTCGGTTCCCGGCGCCGACGGCCCAAAGGCCCAGGCCTCGGTCTTGAAGCCCGGCACCAGCTCCACCTCCAGCGGGGCAGCGATCAGCTCGTAGTCGTGCCCGGCATTTTCGTCCTCGACCTTGCCCAGCCAGTAACGCGCGACGCCTCCGGCGCCCAGGCCAACCACCACCAGGCCGGTCAGGCCCTTGAGCATTTGTCGACGGGTAAAGGACATGGGTGCGGGTACCTCGTTTCGGCGCAATCAGTCTGCCGGCAGGCCGGCAATGAAGGGCGAATACGATACACCTGCAATTGAGAAAGATTAAGTGAAGACTTGTCGCACCGCCTGATGGCGCCCGCCCCCACAAACAGTTACCACCTTTTGCAGCTGATGCGCGCCAAAACTCAGGCGTTCATCAACGCAGGGGACTACTCATGGGGCTTCAGATACTCATACCCAAAGCCGAACAACAACTTCACGACCTGGCAGGCTCACTGGTCGCGGCCTGCCCGGACATGCGCCAGATGGCTCGCGACACAGCAAGCGCCATACTAAAGAAACACGGGCATGGCGAGCTCGACCCCGATCATGTGCACCTCAATCGTTTCATGTCCGCGCAAAGCAGCCCGAGAACATTCAGTGGCTGGCAGCACCACAACGCGCCCTTGCAGTCGTTCACCCTGCCTCAGTTGGTGATGCACCGTTTCGATGTGCAGGATCAGGACAACAGCGACCTGCTCGGCTACCTCACCGGCTTTTACACCCAAGGCCCAGATGCCGAAGTCTATGACGAACACAACGAAGTGCCTCTCGCCCCCAGGGACGTATTGGAAGATTTCTGGAATATCGACTTCAGCAGCCTGTTCCACCAGCGGCTGGACGACTTCTGGCAACACCACGCGGATGACTACCGCCTCCTGGCCAAGATCAACTTCCTCAGCAAGGTCTTGGAAGCCTGTGCCGCGGACAACACGAGCGAGCTGGCCAAATGCGCACGACAGGTGACAACAGCCATCACCGGTCACGACATCGGGCCACCCTCACTCGCTCAACTGCGTCAGGAACACACGCCAGGGGCCGGTTTGCGACTATGCACGTTCGACATTGGCGGCCATGTGGCCAGCGACATTCTCCGGATCGAGATGAACGATGGCCGACAACTGCTCTACACCCCGGGAGAAGTCGATGCCCTGCATCTGTTCGCCACTCGCAAGGACATGTACTGGTGGGTCTTGAACAACACCCATCAGGCAGATAACCGGGCACGGTTCATGGGACACTTCCCCCTTTCCTCCCTCGGCGAGAAAAGCGACAGTGTCGGCCTGAACCACATGATCGACCTGCTGTTCTTCAATTGGGGAGGCGATGACCATCACAGCCTCAACCAGTTGGACAGAACCCTTCCAGGCGACGCGTTCAGCTACCTGCGCGATGCCGCACGCGAACGCATGACAGCCGATGCGCACTTTGCGCTGCGCTCGAACAGCGACTTGCGTAAACAGATGTGGATTGGCTACCTGAAGACGTTCGGCACTGTCGTCGCCCCGCTTGCGGCCCTGGACTGGCCCATCGCCTTGGCTGCGGTAGGGGCTGGGCTGGCGGACACCGGCTTGAACATCGATCAGGCAATCAACGGCCACACTACCGGCGAACGGCACGCGGGGGTTATCGGTGCGATCTTCGCAGCCATCGATACGCTGTTCAACGCGACCCTGCTGGCCAGCGCGACAGGCGCAAGCGCTGAAGAAACACTGGACAGGCTGGCCGCCGACGAATCTCGTGCTGCAGAACCTTTCGAAGAAAGCCCGACGGCATCGGCGGCGGAAATCGAAGCCTGGATACCTGAACCGTTCAAACCAGCACCTGCGGATGGCCTTCTCACGTCCTTCGAAACCAACGTGGTGCTGCGCACCAGCCCGGGCAGTGGCCCACTGGCGGGTATCCATACCCAGGACGGCAAGTTCTACGTCCTTATCGATCAGCAGCCCTATCAGGTCCGTCATATCGGGGAAATGAATGCCTGGGTGGTGATCGACCCGCAGAACCCGTACTCCTTCTATCGCAATGTGCCCATTCGCATGAATACGGCCGGTGAGTGGCAGCCACTGGAACGCCCTGGACTTCGAGGCGGCGTCCTGCCACGTAGACTGCTTGGCCTGTGGGGCAAGTGCGTACCTGCCACACTGGAAGCGTTACCCGCCACCCCCTACGAAGTGCCAGACGCGCTGCGCCCTCTGCTGGAACCTGCTGCCCGCGCGCCTGGCCAAGAGCGACTGCTCAGTGGCAACCTGGCCTCCCTCAACACCCAGGAAGACCATGCCTTCGTCGCCTTCAGGAGGCTGCGCGACGCCCTGGCCCAAGACGCGCAAACGTACCTGGGGTCAGTCACCCCTCCTCAACGCCCGAACCTCCCCAGTCTCGCCCCAGAGGCCTCCCCGAAACAGATCATTCGCAGCCTGTACGAAAACAGAGACGGCCTGGTCATTGGGGAGAGCCATTCACAGCTGGGTAGCAAGAAGTTTCTCATCGACAACATGCCACTCTTGAAGAAGGCCAAGGTTCAGGTTCTATACATGGAACACTTCATGACAGAGTTCCAACAGGCCGACCTCGACCTCTTCTATCGCAGCGGCAGGATGCCAGCCAACTTGAAGCGCTACGTCAAGAACCTGGATGAAGGTTTTGGCATCGACCCCTCAAGCCGCTACTCCTTCAAGGGCGTTTTGCTCGCCGCCCGGGAAGAAGGCATCCGCATCCAGTCCCTGGATTGCATGGCCAGCTATCGCCAAGCCTGGGAGGTCGCACCGTCGCCTGTGGTCAGGCAGCAGATGATGAACTTCTACGCCCACGAGATTATCGAGGCCGATCAGGCGACTCGCGGTTCGAGCAAGTGGGTGGCGTTGGTGGGCAACTCTCACGCCAATACCTTCGAAGGGGTGCTGGGCGTCAGCGAACTGCAAGGCGCGACAGGGTTGCGTGTCGAGGACATCGCGATCGGCAAAGCTGGGGGAATCGAGATCGACCCCGGGCTGGCCATCATCGAAAACGACCTCGGCATTCGAAACCTCAAAGGCGACCTGCGATTGCAAGTGCCCATTGCCGTCGACAAGCCCTCCGGCCGCAGCCTGGAAAGCCTCTTGCCGAACAAAGGGGCCTTCACCTTCGATAACGTCGAAGACCAGCTGATCCTGATCCATCGCAGCAGCGATGGGCAATTGAAGACCACACCGATCATCCGGGAAAACGGCCTGTTCTACCTCGACAGGCCGGACTGGCCATGGATCAGCGGACGCCGCATGCGTGGCCTCTGGGAAATGCGCACCACACTGGAACACAGCGGCTTGCACTACATCCGCCGATAACCGCAAAAAACAAGGGCGCCTCGCGGCGCCCTCGTGGCTCGACTCATTCCCACTCGATGGTGGCCGGCGGCTTGCTCGACACGTCGTAGGTGACGCGGGAGATGCCGTCGATTTCGTTGATGATGCGACCGCTGACGGTCTCCAGCAGCTCGTACGGCAGGTGTGCCCAGCGAGCGGTCATGAAGTCCACGGTCTCGACAGCGCGCAGGGCGACGACCCAGGCGTAGCGACGGCCGTCGCCGACGACGCCGACCGACTTGACCGGCTGGAACACCACGAATGCCTGGCTGGTCTTGTGGTACCAGTCGGCCTTGCGCAGTTCTTCGATGAAGATGTGGTCGGCACGACGCAGGATGTCGGCGTATTCCTTCTTCACTTCACCGAGGATGCGCACGCCCAGGCCCGGGCCCGGGAACGGGTGGCGGTAGACCATGTCGTACGGCAGACCCAGCTCCAGGCCGATCTTGCGTACTTCGTCCTTGAACAGCTCGCGCAGCGGCTCGACCAGCTTGAGGTTCATTTCCTCCGGCAGGCCGCCGACGTTGTGGTGCGACTTGATCACGTGGGCCTTGCCGCTCTTGGCGCCGGCCGACTCGATCACGTCGGGGTAGATGGTGCCCTGGGCGAGGAACTGGATGTTCTCCAGCTTGCTGGCCTCGGCATCGAACACGTCGATGAAGGTGCGACCGATGATCTTGCGCTTCTTCTCCGGGTCCGACTCGCCGGCCAGATTGTCGAGGAACTGCTGCTCGGCATCAGCACGGATCACCTTGACGCCCATGTTCTCCTTGAACATGGCCATCACCTGGTCACCTTCGTGCAGGCGCAGCAGGCCATTGTCGACGAAGACGCAGGTCAGCTGGTCGCCGATGGCGCGGTGCAGCAGCGCGGCAACCACGGAGGAGTCGACACCGCCGGACAGGCCCAGCAGCACGTTGGCCGAACCGACCTGCTCGCGAACCTGGGCGATGGCGTCTTCAACGATGTTGGACGGGGTCCACAGGGCCTCGCAGCCGCAGATGTCCTGAACGAAGCGGGACAGGATGCGACCGCCCTGCTTGGTGTGGGTCACTTCCGGGTGGAACTGCACGCCGTAGTAGCCGCGGGTGTCGTCGAACATGCCGGCGATCGGGCAGCTCGGGGTGCTGGCCAGCACGTGGAAGTCGCCCGGCATCTGGGTGACCTTGTCGCCGTGGCTCATCCACACGTCCAGGCCCAGCACGCCGTCATCGTCGACGTGGTCTTCGATACCGTCGAGCAGGCGGCTCTTGCCGACCACGTCAACGCGAGCGTAGCCGAATTCGCGCAGGTCGGAACCTTCGACCTTGCCGCCCATCTGCTCGGCCATGGTCTGCATGCCGTAGCAGATGCCCAGCAGTGGCACGTTCAGGTCGAACACCGCTTGCGGAGCGCGCGGGCTGTTGGCTTCGTGGACCGACTCGGGGCCGCCAGCGAGGATGATGCCGCGCGGATTGAATTCGCGGATCGCTTCATCGTCCATGTCGAACGGGTGCAGTTCGCAGTAGACACCGATCTCGCGCACGCGGCGGGCGATCAACTGGGTGTACTGGGAACCGAAATCGAGGATCAGGATGCGGTGAGCGTGAATGTCGAGGGCCATGACTCAATCTCGTCAGTGGAAATCGGAAACGACGCGGGGCTGTCGTGACAGCCCCGCTTGCTAATGTTGCTGGAAGCCTCAGCCTACGCGGTAGTTAGGGGCTTCTTTAGTGATCTGCACGTCATGCACATGGGACTCGGCCATGCCGGCACCGGTGATGCGCACGAACTCCGGCTTGGTGCGCATTTCTTCGATGGTCGCACTGCCGGTGTAGCCCATGGACGAACGCAGGCCGCCCATCAGCTGGTGGATGATCGCGGCCAGGGCGCCTTTGTAAGGAACACGGCCTTCGATGCCTTCCGGCACCAGCTTCTCGGCGCCGGCCGAGGAGTCCTGGAAGTAACGGTCGGACGAACCTTGCGCCTGCGCCATGGCACCCAGCGAACCCATGCCGCGGTAAGCCTTGTAGGAGCGCCCCTGGAACAGCTCGACTTCGCCCGGTGCTTCTTCGGTACCGGCGAACATCGAACCCATCATCACGCAGGAAGCACCGGCAACGATGGCCTTGGACAGGTCACCGGAGAAACGGATGCCGCCGTCGGCGAACAGCGGCACGCCAGTGCCTTCCAGCGCAGCGGCGACGTTGGCGATGGCGCTGATCTGCGGCACGCCGACACCGGCAACGATACGGGTGG
>Ga0153917_1000387_pt1 | contig 30728 bp, 27 predicted proteins | sample TSFL001MetaG_FD_104695 | JGI IMG/M metagenome (GOLD analysis project Ga0153917, IMG submission 104695) | Attine ant fungus gardens microbial communities from Florida, USA - TSFL001 MetaG | ecosystem: Host-associated > Fungi > Mycelium > Unclassified | place: USA: Florida, Paynes Creek Historic... | reverse complement strand
TTCCGTGCGCGTAAAATCCAACTTTTCTTCTCTTCACCGTTCCAAGTAAGTGGAGTTTTTACTTGTGCACCTGGTAAATTAGTACCACTTAAAGAAACGATTCGTGGCTTTAAAGGTCTATTAGCTGGTGAATACGATCACATCCCAGAACAAGCGTTCTATATGGTTGGTGGTATTGACGAAGTGATTGCTAAAGCCGAGAAACTTTAATTAGCAACTCTAATTTAAGGAGATTCTCATGGCGACTATGCAATGTGATGTTGTAAGTGTTAAAGAGTCGATTTACTCTGGACAAGTTACGATGTTAATCGCAAAAGGTGCGGGCGGTGAGCTTGGTATTTTACCAGGACATGCGCCACTCGTAACTTTGCTCCAACCAGGCCCGATTCGTGTTCAGTTGGAAAATGGTACAGAAGAAATCGTTTATGTATCAGGCGGTGTGTTAGAAGTTCAACCTCACGTTGTGACCGTGCTTGCAGATACTGCAATTCGCGCTGACAACTTGGATGAAGCTGCAATTATGGAAGCTCGTAAACAAGCTGAAGCATTGTTAGCAAACCAAAAGAGTGATTTGGACTCAGCTGCGGCATTGGCATCTCTTTCAGAGATTTCAGGCCAGCTTGAAACAATTCGTAAAATCAAAAACCGCGCACTTTAATTATTGCAGGTTCGAGATTGAAAAAAGCCACCGTCAGGTGGCTTTTTTTATTTTGATGTCTTGAATAATTATAAATTTTCTATAAATTACCAAGCATATTTAGAATTATTAAACCAAAGAGTAAAAATCATCATGAAAATGATAAAAAGTCTTCCATTATTCATCGCTATGGCTTTTGTGGGGTGTGCATCGGTACCACCAGCGAATAATCAACTGAACGAACAAGCCAAGAAACTTGCAGCTCCTTCTGAGGGTAATGCCGCAATTTATGTTTATCGTTCAAATAGTGTTGTGGGTGCGGCACTCAAGAAAGATGTATGGGTAGATGGGGAGTGTTTAGGTGAAACTGCTCGTGGCACATTTTTCTTAAAGGAAGTTTTAGGAAATCAAGAGCATACAATCTCGACTGAATCAGAATTTTCACCTAACCATTTGGTACTTAAAACAGAACCAGGTAAAAATTACTTTGTTCAACAATCAATCAAAATGGGTGCATTTGTCGGTGGTGCAAATGTGAAACAGGTTGATGATGAAACTGGGAAAAAAGCGGTGAGTGAATATAAACTTGCACAATCTGGTAAATGCAGCAAACCAACGATTACGCTCGATAAAAAGTAAAAAATAAAGCCACCGTTAGGTGGCTTTTTTTATATGGAATCGAAAATTAAAATAAACGGACTTTAGGCGTTTGAATCATCTTTATTGCCGAGTACTAAGGTTGCCAGTTTCACCATATCCATTTGAATGGTATTGAACTGTTTTTCAATCTTGGCAAAATCAATTTTTGAAAGATCAGTTTGACCATGCAATAACGGCATATTTAACAGTTTTTGATTTGCAGTTAATAAGTTTTGGCGGATCTGATCCACTTCATTGCTTCTTAAATTTAACGATAATAAAGCATCATGCAAGCCATGTAGCTCTTGGTTTAAATCGCCTGTTGTATGCTGTAATTTCTGGACATTTTTATCTTGAATCGCTTGTTCAAGATTGCTTTGTGATTGCTTGAGTAGCGTTACATAGTCATCAGTTTCAATTTGCAACTTGGCAATATCGCGGGCGATATTCAGCATATTGCCTTTGCTCAGATTTTGAGTGTCCTGAGCAATGCTTGCTTCACGTTCTGTATCTTCAGAGGTTGTTATTGATTGTTCAATCTCAGTGTTTTGCTCAGCTTGCTCATTGTCATGAGGAACCTGATCGCAACCTGCCAGCGTTAAGAGACTAACCAAAGTGGTTACTGAGAGAATGGCTTTGATAGAGAAATGTTCCATCATGGCTGAATTGCACCAGATTATGAGAAGAGCGTCACTATAATGAGAAAATGTGGAGAAAAAAGTGATTTTTGCAATTCAGCAACAGTTTGATCTAGGAAAATGGTAGAAGGAACTGTCTAGGAGTTTAAAAGAAAAGAATAGATAAGCTATTCTTTTCTCTACATTTCTAATGCTTATTTTGCTAACTCGGCTTCAATAGCACTGACAATGCGCTCATCATCTGCCGTAATATCAGGTGCAAAACGGGCAACCACTTCACCGTTCTTATTGATGAGGAATTTTTCAAAATTCCATAATACTTCAGGTGGGTTGTTTGGTGTTAAGCCGTAATCAACCAGATCTTTCCACCAAGGGCCTTCACCTGTACGCTCAGGAATTGCCTGAGTCAATGTCTCATATAAAGCATGCTTATCATCACCTGCAACTGAGATCTTGGCGAATAACGGGAAATGCACGTCATAATTCAATGAACAGAATTGTTGAATTTCATCGTTGCTGCCCGGTTCCTGTTCCAGAAAGTTATTGGCAGGGAAGCCGAGGATTTCCAGACCTTGATCTTTCTTGGCTTGATACAGTTTCTCTAAGCCTTCGTATTGTGGGGTTAAGCCACATTTAGATGCAACATTTACGATCAAAAGCACTTTGCCTTGATATTGATCAAGATCGACATCCTGACCTTTGATGTCCTTAACAGGGATATGATAAACCGACTGGCTCATGGGATACGTCCTAATTTGTTGTTGTGACAAGACCTGTTTGTTTTAACTGCTATTGAGGCTGAGTGCAATCCTCTTGTTTGCAATACATACAAATAATAAGCAAAACCAAGGATTTGTTTAGCTTGCTGCATTTTTAAGCTGGATTGGTGTTTGTCCAGTATAGCGTTTAAAGAATTCAATAAAGCTGGAGCTATGATGATAACCCAGCGTAAATGCCAGTTGCTTTATGGTCATGCCTTGCCGAATCTGATTGATGGCAAAAATGATTTTGGCCCGATTACGCCATTCAGATAGAGACAGTTGCAGCTCTTGCTGGCTGAGACGTAACACATGACGCTCACTGACCGCAAAGTTTTGTAAGACTTTCTGTAGGCTGAGATGAAATAAATCTGGGTCTGCAAGCTGTTCCAGAATTGGGGAAAGAACGGGATGTGTGCTTTGCGGAAGATAATGTGAATAAGCGGGTGCCTGTTTCAGCTGATCATATAAAACCTGAAACAGGTGTTCGAGATACTCAGGTGCTGCCGCCTGTTTTTGCTGTTCCAGAATATGAATGACCAGCGCGCGGAAAAAAGGTTCAATACTAAAACAACGGCAAACTTCGCCCAAAAATGCGCCGAGCCGCGGATGTAATCGAATACAGATATAGTGGATTTCATGCTCAACAGGAAGTGACTGGTGCTCAGTGCGAGGCGGCAGCCACAGTCCATAGCTGGGAGGCGAGAGGTAATATTGCCCTTCAATATCAAACTCTAAAGTTCCGTTCAAACTGAAATTAAAATCCCCCCAGAGCGAAGAATGCGGGCTGACAATATCATCCTTTTGATATAGAAATTCATGGATTTCTATATCGCGTAGCAAGGGAAATTGTTCAGCAAGGTTATGCTTCATTCAGGGAGGCTCACTTTTAGTTTTCGCACGTCATTTTAGGGTTATTCAAGCCTTTGGCTAAAGTGAAGATACTAATCAATGCCAAAGCCACAAAGCTGATAACGCCATAAATCAGGATGTTTTCATTGAAATGATCAACCACATAACCGCCAAGTAATGAACCAGTTGCAATCATGACCTGAAACATGCCAACGAACAAAGGCATGCCTTTTTCTACCGCATGCGGTGCATGGACAAACATCCAGATATTGGCCGAGGTTGGAAATGCGCCGAAGGCAAAGCCCCAGAGTGCGGTTAATACAATCGCGCCAAACTCATGAATCGCAAAGATCGGGAAGCCAAAGAACACAATCGCAAAACAGATCCCGACAAAGGCGAGGGTATAGCGTACATTCAGATTACCACTATAGCCTGCAAATGCATTGCCGAAAATACCTGCAATCCCATAGAGCAATAACAGGGAACTGATGGTGGTGCCGTTGAATCCTGCAATATTTTTAAAGAATGGCGCTAGATAGCTATACGCACAGAAATGGGCGAGACCGATGAGTAGGACGATTAACATGCCACTACGTGCTTTGGGGGTACGTAACAATGCAGGTAAATCGCGAATATGAATGGCTGAATCAGGTTTTAGTTCAGGCAAGAAAATCAGTTGTACCACCAAGACAATCAAGCCAATGACAGCGGTAATACCAAATGCACTGCGCCATCCGTAAAACTCGCTAAGCCAGGTTCCGATCGGAACACCGAGTACAGTGGCAAAGGTCACACCTGCCATGACGATCGCGGTTGCTTTAGCGATGGGTAAATGAGGCGGTGCCAGTTTGCCACTCAGGGCAATCGCAGTTGCCCAGAAACCACCAATTGAAATGCCTAACACCAAACGGCTCAATAACAGCACATTGAAGCTTTCTGCAAAGGCAGTAATGGTATTGGCGATCACCATAATTGCGGTCAGCAAGATCAATACATAGCGTCGATCAAGCTGCTTCACAGAAACGGGCAATAGTGGCGCTGCAATTGCAGCCATCACCCCTGGCAGGGTAATGATTAAGCCTGCTGTGCCCACTGAGATATTCAGGTCGGCTGCAACACTGTTGAGCACGCCGACAGGTAAAAATTCACTGGTGACCAGTGCAAAGGCTGCGATGGCAACCGCTAAAATGGCATACCAACTTCCTTGTGTGGTTTGCGTGGGTCGTACGTCTGAAGATGTAGATTGTTGCATGGGATTTTCCTGAGGTGTCAGCACAAGGACAAAAGCTAAAGATGAAGTTTTATTTTATAACGATCACTATGAAATAAAATAAAGAATAAAAAGAGAGACGTCAATTAATTTTATAATGATCGTTATAAAAATATATGTGGCATTTATAAGAATTATGCATGAGCTGTCATCATGGGTACGCAGGAGATTATTCAAGAAAAATACAGTCGCCCTGAATCATGGGAGTGGGCGAACTGTATAAGAGGAAAAGCAAATTTCTGGATTTTTCTCTCAAATCAAACAGAAGTCGTTTAATCTCCTGTTTGATCTGTAGGCTAAAGACTAATTTTTATAAGTGACTTTAGGATTATTTAAGCCGCGTGCCAGTGTAAAGATCAGGATAAGTGAACAAAGCACCAGCGGAAGCATCGCGAAGAATAAGATTGAGCCATCAAAATGGTCAACGATAATGCCACCGAACATGCTGCCCAGCGCAATCAGGATTAAAAAGGTCAATGTCACCATTGGCATACCTTTTTCAACCGCTTCAGGTGCATGCGTAAACATCCAGATATTCACAGCAGTTGGAATAATCCCGTAGGCGAAGCCCCATAAAGCTGTTAATACAATGGCAAGCATGACATTTGCCCCGACTAGTGGAAGGGCTAAAAATGCAAGCAAGAACGCAACACCACTCACTGCAAAGGTATAACGGATATTGATCTGTCCGAGGTAGCCTGCAAAAACATTACCAAAAATTCCTGCAATCCCGTAGACCAGCAATAAACGGCTGATCAGGCTATCCGAAAAATCGACCTGATGTTTAAAGAAGGCAGAAAAGTAGCTATAAGCTGCAAAGTGGGCGAAACCCATAAATAGAAAAATGATCAGGCCTTTGCGGGCGGCAGGATGTTGTACCAAGATTGGCAGCTCTTTCCAGCGCAAAGATGAAGAGGGCTTTAATTGAGGTAGATAAAGGTACTGGAAGATCAAAAGCAAGATGCCCATGAGCGAAATCGCCGTGAAAGAGGTTTGCCAGCCATTATATTGAGCAAGCCATGTGCCCATTGGTACGCCTAACACGCTGGCTAAGGTCACCCCGAAAGCCACCCATGCAGTCGCTTTGGCAATGGGTAAATGAGGGGGTGCCAGACGACCACTTAATGCAACAGCAGTTGCCCAGAATCCTCCAACTGCAATGCCTAAAATGATTCGTCCGAACAATAAAATCATGAAATTAGGCGCAAACGCGGTGAGTAAATTGGCAATGATCATCAATAGGGTGAGCATTAATAAGAGCGAACGCCGATCCATTGTTTTGGCTGAGATCGGAATCAGTACCGCAGCAAACATGCCGACAATTGCGGTTAAAGAAACGGTGAGACCTGCTGTTCCAACTGAGATTTGAAAGTCACGCGCGATGTCATTGAGTACACCAATGGCAAGGAATTCGCCAGTGACTAAGGCAAAAGCGCTAAAGGTGACAGACAGTAAGGCAAACCAGTTACCTTGAGATGGATTGGATTCAAGTGCAGTTAGCTCAGCGGGCGTGGAGTTTTCCATAATAATTCCCTTTATTGTTATAGAGATAACAATAAAATTGAAAAAACATTCGTTTTTATAACGATCGATATAAAATAAAATAGTTGATTAAAGTGCGTGCGTCAATTAATTTAATAGTGATCGTTATGAAATATTTGTGACAGTTATGACAAATGCACATGAGCCAACAGTAGCACCCTGTGATGACAGCTTAAAAAAGAAGCGTGGTCGTCCGAAGTGTTTTGATGAACAGCAGGCGCTGGAAAAAGCCATGTTGCTGTTCTGGGCGAATGGCTATGAAGCGACGTCGATCAGTGATTTGACTCAGGCTTTGGAACTGACTGCACCGAGTCTATACAGTAGTTTTGGTGATAAAGCCGGACTGTTTTATAAATGCATCGATTATTATCTGGCACATGAAGCATGTCCAATTGTCCCTATTTTCTTAGAAGCCAAAACTGCCAAAGTTGCATTTGAGCTGTATCTATATGACAACGTCAAACGTTTGGCGCAGCCCAATAAACCAGCAGGCTGTATGCTGGTGGTGGCAACCATGAACTGCTCGGATAATGCGCAGGCGGTGCAACATAATATTCTGGAAAAACGTTTGCAAACCAAGCAGAAACTGTTTGAACGTTTAGAGCAGGGCGTAGCGAACGGTGATCTGGCAGCAACTGCTCCTTTGCAGGAAATGACAGACTTCTATGCCACCGTGGTACAAGGTTTAACCATTCAGGCTCGAGATGGTGCAACGGTTGAGCAACTGCATAAAGTTGTGGAACATGCCATGCGTGCTTGGGAGCTGTTCTAGGCAGGGATGTCGTAAGCGCGATATAAATGTCTGAAATACGATATTTCAATTATTTTGGACATCTTCCACAATACATCCATTGCTGAGATATTGTGAGAAAATGATGGGTCAGTTAACGAAATACCAAAAATGGGCATTTGTATTGCCTTTGATTGCCGTGTTGATTTGGTCACTCAATATTGCGGTAACTCGCTATGTGGCAGACTATATTTCCCCAGTCAGTATCAGCTTTTATCGCTGGTTTGTTGCCTTCCTGATCTTGACTCCTTTTATGTTGCCAAAAGTCTGGAAGCAACGTGCTCTAATTGGTCCGTTCATTCCTAAACTGGCGGTCCTTAGTGCATTTGGGATGGTGTTGTATCAAGGGCTGTCTTATACCGCAGCGCACTATACCACCGCGACGAATATGGGAATCGTGAATGCCTTTGTGCCTATTTTTACCATTTTCATCTCTTACATTATTTTAAAAGATGCACCGAATCGCTATGCCATTTTCGGGAGTTTATTGTCTTTTGCTGGCTTGATTTATGTCATGAGTCAGGGGCGTATTTCTAGCCTGTTTGAGCAGGGTGGTCATTGGGGCGATGCGGTCATGGTATTGGCCGTGGGATTCTATGCCTTCTATGGTGTATTCCTGAAAAAATGGCAAGTTCAGTTGCCATTGATGACCAGTTTATATGTGCAGATTGCGTTTGCCCTGATTTATCACTTGCCATTCTTATTGTGGTTGGGGCTGGATGGGATCAATGCTGAAAATGCGCCCAGTGTGCTTTATGCAGGGATGTTCCCGTCATTGATTGCACCATTGTTATGGATGGTCGCCGTGCAAGCGATTGGGCCAAACCGTACCAGTATTTTCATGAACTTGATGCCGGTATTCACCGCGATTATTGCCAGTCTGTGGTTATCGGAACACTGGACTATTTACCATACCATTGGTGGTGTCATGATTCTGGTGGGGATCATCATGGCACAAAAGAAAACCCTTAAAGCACCAGTCAAATTGGCAGAGTCTGCCTCATAAAGATGAAAGTCATAGGTGTGTTTGTTTAAAAAATATACAAACGCACCAATTTATTTTTTGAATGATTCTCCTTTCTATCTGATTTGCAACTATATTTTTTAATATAGTGAAGGTTTAGGCTCAAAAAAAGCTGAATAAAAATAAAAATATAATTTTATTAAAAAGGTTAAAGTGACAAAAAAGGTACGCTTTTCACATTTTTTGTTAGATAAATAATATATTTGTATAAATGAAATGATTGGCTCATAATACCAGCCACAGCAAAATGATTCATTTTAGAATGAATAAGTTGCTTACCGAATTGATGAACCCTCTGGATGTGATTATACACATCCTTTTTATGCTCAGTTATCCCTATATAACTGAGCTTTTTTTTGTCCGCTATTCACCTAAATCATCAAGCCCGAACAATTTCACCTGTCAGTGCATTGAGGATACGACTCGGCTCCCGACTCAATCCCAGATCACCTTCTAGATAATGTAATGCGTCGCCAAAATACGCTTGAGCATCTGCCAAACTATGGGCAGGTGTCTGGCCTGCGGGATTGGCGCTGGTCGAGACAATAAATCCATTAAAATGCTGGCACAGTTGTGCGCATAATGGATGGGTGGTTACACGCACCGCCACCAGAGGATGCTGACCTTTGATCCATGTTGGAATATGTTGGTCAGCAGGTAATAGCCATGTTGTGGCCCGTTCAGTTGGCTGGCGATTTGACCAGCTGCGGATCACTTGCTGACGAATGTCGTTACTTAAACCTTGCAGTAAATGTGCTACCTGATCTAAATGACCTGCTAATAAAATGACGCCTTTTTCAACGGGACGATGTTTGAGTTCCAGAATCTCCTGAAAAGCCTGTTCATTGTAGGGATCACAGCCCAAACCCCAGACCGCTTCGGTTGGGTAAGCCAGAACCTGTCCTTGTTTTAAAAGTTGTGCTGCTTCAGAAATAGAAGAGGTGATCATGCGAGGTCAATACAATAGCAGAGGGAGAGGTGACTAGTTTAATGCATTGGGCGGCAACGTAAATAGCGACCTGCCTGTTGCATGCTTAAACCGAGTAATTCCAGTTCCATTAATTGGGCCGTTAACTCAGCAATAGGTGCAGAATAGCGTTGCGCCAGTTGATCGAGATCTTGTCCAACCCAGTCTAAAACCTGATAGAGCTCAATTAAATGAGCGGGTAGCGTTGGCGATGCAGAGGCAATATCTGTTGCTGGTTGTTGTTGGGCTTGCCATTGTGTGGGTAAAGCCAGATCTTCAATCACCTGTTCAGGATGATCCACCAGAATCGCACCTTCGCGGATCAACTGATGACAGCCCTGATGATGTTCACTATAAATATGTCCAGGAATGGCAAACACCATTTTTCCCTGACTGGCAGCTTCATTGGCAGTAATTAATGAACCGCTTTTAAGTGCAGCTTCGACCACCAATACACCCAGACTTAAACCACTGACAATACGGTTTCGCCGAGGGAAATGTTGTTGTAAAGGCATGGTCGTGGGTAGAAATTCAGTCACTACTGCGCCTGACTGGGTAATTTGTTGTGCCAGTTGTTTATGCTGGGCAGGGTAGACGGTGTCTAGTCCTGTACCTGTCACTGCGATAGTACGCTGATGAACCAGACCACCTTGATGGGCTGCCTGATCAATGCCATGAGCCAAGCCGCTACTAATATAGAAACCTTTTTCACTTAAATAGTAAGCAAAATCATAGGCAACTTGTCGCCCGTGAGGACTCGGTTTTCGACTGCCGACCATGGCAATTTGAGGTTGTAACAGCGCTTGCGCCTGACCTTGCCCAAATAGAATAGGTGGACGATCTGTATAAGGCAGCAGTTGCGTTGGATAGCCAATATCTTCGGGCGTTAAAATAAAATCACTATGGCGGCAAATCAATTGAATCAGTTGTTCAAATTGTTGCTGGCCTTGTGCTGTCTGGAATTCCGCTAAACGTTTTAAATGATTGGCATGCAGGCCAAGTTGAGACCATTCTGCAAAACGATGACTTTGTGTGGCCTGTTCACAGCTACCGAAATGCTGCTGGATCTTTTGGAAGCTGGAAAGCGAATGTTGAACCAAGTACCACACCAGCACAGTATGGTAGTGATGAGGCGATAATTGATTCAACATCTTAGGCCTTAATCGTCAAGACGTGGTGGTTTGATATCTGAGCCAAGCTTAATTGGTAACTCGCTTTCGAGTACATAGGCATAGCTGATACGGTCAAAACTCTTGAAGATCATGACACTACCCAAATATTGTCCAGGTAGTTTCACTTGTTCTTTGGTTTTTGGGTCACGAACAGTTTCACCATCTTGATAGATACTAAATACCTGACCGACCTCAACACCATCAACCGTTCCACGATCCACGGTTACCACACCATTTTTTGCGGCTGTACCGATAGAACCCATCACACGGATAATTTTACCGCCGTCTTTGACCTGATTGGCGTCGGTTGGATAGAACAGGGTTGGAAGCATGGCATCTTGTTCAGACATAACACGGTCGCCACGACGTACTTCACCATTATAGCTATCGGTCAGTTCAACCGTAGTAATGTCATTTTCACTACGAATCGCCACACCTGAGGCAACTTGCGTCAGTTCAACGCCAAGATTCTGTTTTTTACCATTCTGATCCAGTACTACATAGGGTTCACCTTCACGGAATACGCCGTAGCGCTGGCCATTTTCAAGGCCTTGTCCACGCACATAAACACTTTGGCCTTTACCTGCCATAACACGGTTATCAGCAGTGCCAAGAATATAAGGTGTATTGGCAATCGCGTCTGCTGGCAGCACAGAGGTGCGTTCTAACCATTGCTGAATATGTGTCAATGGAATAACAGGTACGCTATTGTTCAGTGCTTCAACACGGACTTGCGGGCGCAGGGTAGACGTATTGCCTGTATAGCGGCGAATAATACCGTCACAGCCATCACCTTCATCTTTACCAATCAACGGCTTACCGTTCAGGCTACAGAGTAATAGACGATCACCTGGATAAATCCAGTGTGGATTTTTGACATGTTTATTGCTTGCCCAGATTTCAGGCCAGCGCCATGGCTTCTTTAAAAATTTACCCGAGATATCCCAGAGCGTATCGCCTTTTTTCACCACATAGACATGCGGAGCACCTACTTTCACCGCAGGTGGGCTAACATTCGGGCTGGCTGCATGCGCAAAATTGACACTCATCCCCAATCCTGCACAAATTGCAGCTGCAATCAGTTGTTTTTTTAACCCCAAGGCATGAAATGATGGTATGCCGTTTAAAACCTTTTTCATTATCATAATTCCTAAAAATTATGTGTGTAGTTGCGCTATAATAACGACTTTACACACAATTTTTTTGATCAAGCATTCCCTTCAGTTGGTTTTTTGATCAATGGCATAAGTGAGGACGACAGTATGGCCTTATTACCTATTTTAAGTTTTCCTGATCCCCGCCTTCGTACCATTGCCAAGCCAGTCGAAGAAGTCACTGATGAAATTCGTCAGCTTGCAGCAGATATGTTTGAAACCATGTATGAAGCACCAGGTATCGGTTTGGCGGCAACTCAGGTTGATCATCATATTCAGCTTATTGTTATGGACATCTCGGAAGAGAAAAACCAACCGATGGTGTTCATTAACCCCAAAGTCATTCCACTGACCGAAGATACTCAGCCTTATGAAGAAGGCTGTCTCTCTGTGCCTCAAATATACGACAAAGTTGAGCGTCCGTCACGCGTAAAAATCGAGGCAATTAACCTTGAAGGTCAAGCATTTGAGTTAGAAGCTGACGAACTTCTCGCTGTTTGTATCCAACATGAAATGGATCACTTAAATGGCAAACTTTTTGTCGATTATTTATCGCCTTTAAAACGTCAGCGTGCCCGCGAAAAAGTGGAAAAAGTGGTGCGCCAACGCGATAAAGAGAAAGTTGCAGTTAAACGCTAAACTGTAGCGACGATGAATTAACAGATGTTGTCCTTGTTTCGTTGTGGGTTGTTGCTGGCTTTAACCGCGGTCTGTTTACAGATTGCGGTTTTCTTGCAGCCACTCCTTCCGAAGCAATATCAGATTGCGCCTGTGTGTGAAACCATCACCCAAGCGCTTCTGTTACCTAAACTACAAAGTACTCAGAGCCATTCGGCACAACATCCTCATGAACATCAGCTTGAGCATGCTCAGGTTTCGATGCCGCATCATGACCATCATGATCCTAATCACCAATGTCAGTACTGTACGGTTTATGCCAATCTGGTCCTGCCGCCTGAATTTGGTGTGAAAGAAGTGCTGGTTCGGATTCAAATCCGCTTAGTTGCTTATCAGCAAGCGTTTAAGCATGTTTATTTTGCACTACAACGGTTATTTCTGTTGCCCCAAGGGCGAGCCCCACCACTCTTTGCATAAATTAAAACGTCATTTTCATTAGAGTTTTCAAAACTCTAGCCTAGTTTTACTTATGTTTTAAGAGAGACCTATCATGGCTCAACCTAAATTTTTATTACAACCGCTCACGGTTGCGATCCTTGCTGCCTCAAATACGGTAACGGTTTGGGCAAATCCAGCCGACTCATCTGCAGCTGAACATGCTCATGTTTCGCTTGCGCCGATTGTGGTAACTGCCCAACAACCAAATGAAAGCAATGGTTTGGTGGTACAAGCAGATCCAAAACAGCCGATTCAGCCAATCCCAGCAACGGATGGGGCAGATTATTTACAAAGTATTATGGGCTTTAATGCGATACAGAGTGGCGGTACCAATAGTGACGTGACTTTCCGAGGCATGTTTGGTTCACGTATCAAAATTCTGACCGATGGTACGGAAAATCTAGGGGCATGTCCGAGCCGTATGGATGCGCCGACCTCGTATATTTCACCTGAAAGCTATGATCGTATTTCGGTAATTAAAGGCCCACAAACGGTTCAATATGCCAATACTGGTTCTGCTGCAACCGTGATTTTTGAACGTCAACCTGAGAAGTTAACCCAAGCTAAACCTTATCGTGGACAAGCAAGTGTACTGTGGGGTTCATTTGGGCGTTTAGACCAAAATGTTGAAGCCGCGGTGGGGGACGAGAAAAAATATATCCGTTTGAATGCCAATCGTTCCGAGTCGAATAGCTATCAGGATGGTGACGGTAAAACCGTACCTTCTTCATGGGAACGTTGGAATGCAGACGTTGCTTTAGGCTGGACACCTGACGAAAATACTTGGTTGGAATTGACGGGTGGCAAGGCTGATGGCGAGGCTGAATATGCGGGTCGTGGTATGGATGGTGCCCAATTCGCACGTGAGAGTTTAGGCCTGCGCTTTGAAAAGAAAAATGTCACCGATGTGATCAAGAAAATTGAAGGTCAGGTGAACTATAGCTACAACGACCATATTATGGATAACTATAGTTTGCGTACACCGCCATTGGTTGAAATGCAGCATGGTGATCACAGCATGCTGATGCCAAACCCAATGGCAATGCAAGTGACGCGCCGTACCTTGAACTCACGTTTGGCGATGACCTCGGAATGGGATCAGTGGAGCTTAATCACGGGAGTGGATTCTCAGTTTAATAAACATGGTGGCAGCATGTCATCACCGATCATGCCATCTATGAATGTTCCATTCCGTCAGGATATGCGCTTCCAGTCTTATGGTGCTTTTGGTGAGTTAACTTATCAGTTGAATCCGCAGAACAAGATTGTAACAGGCGCTCGTGTCGATCAGGTCAAGGTGGATGATGAGCGTGCTAACTCTAAAGCTAAAAAAGGACTTAATACTCAGCTTGAAAAAACCTTACCAAGTGCGTTTGTGCGTTTGGAAAATCAAAATGCCGAGCATGGCCTCAACAGCTATGCTGGACTGGGTTATGTAGAACGTATGCCTGATTATTGGGAACTATTCAGTCCTGAACATGGTAATGCAGGTTCGAGCAATACTTTTAACGGTGTTCGTCCAGAAAAAACCTTACAGCTAGATCTTGGTTTTACCCAGCAACAGGGCGCATTTAACTCATGGGTTTCTGCTTATGCAGGACTGATTGATGATTATATTCTGATGAATTATCACGATCATAGTCATTTACATGGTGATGGACATGGTGGGCATGGTAGTGGCGGAATTACCGCAGGTGCCAAGAATGTGGATGCCACTATTGCAGGGGCTGAGGCTGGAATCGGGTATCAGTTTACCGATCATATTCAGGCGGACGTGAGTGCGATGTATGCATGGGGTAAAAATACCAGTGACCATACGCCGTTGCCACAAATTGCACCTTTAGAAGGTCGTGTGAATTTACGTTATGTTGCTGATAAATACACGCTTGGTATGTTGTGGCGTGTCGTCGATCAGCAAAACCGTGTCAGTTTGCACCAAGGGAATATTGTGGGGTATGACCTTAAGCCAAGTGCGGGTTTCTCAACGATTTCATTGAATGGTAGTTATAGTTTGAATAAAGATGTCGATCTTTCAGTTGGTGTCGATAACTTGCTCGATAAAACTTATACCGAACATCTGAATAAAGCTGGGAGTGGCGGTACTGGTATTGCCAGTGAAGAGCAGTTCAATAATACTGGACGCAACTACTGGATGCGTATGAGCATGAAGTTCTAAGCCATACAAAAACAAGGTGGATCAGTCCACCTTGTTTTATTTTAGCGCTAAGCCAGACAATCCTGTTTTGGCATCAGGCTATCGCAATACAATGGATTTAATGCACATTGTAAATCATCAATTTGTTCTTGAGTGACGTAACCTTTACTCTTGAGATATTCCGCCACGCGGTCATCACGCAGGCTTAAAAATGCCGCATCGTAAACGCCTAAATCAACAAATAAAGCGGCTGTTTCCAGACTATTAAAATGATCGAGGAAGACATCATTATCATGCATCAGGAAAATATGTGTGAACGGTGCATTGCTATCGACTTTTAAAAGCTGTGCCAATTGTTCAGGACGCGTTTTGATAAACAATAAGTCGGAAAGTTCATCAAACTGGCTTTTGTCCAGTTGGTTTTCATCGCCTTTGACATGACTTAACCATGCTTTAAAGACCAGAACTGCACCGCCGCGTAACAGCATGCTCCAGATTTGATGGCGTGTTTCATGGCCGAGATGAGCAGATTCTGCTTCAAGTGCATCTAAAAATTTCTGCTCTTGCTGTGCCAGTTTTTCAAATAACCCCAAACCTTGTGGATGGTAGGCGGCAGGAGCAAATACATCAAAATTCAGTTCATGGAATACATTCAACGCCAGTGGAACTGCCGCCTGATAGAGGGTATCCAGTGCATGTAAATGTGTCTCTTCGAGTTTGCTATGCGCAAAAACCTGTTGCCAGTCTAATTGCGGTAATAAGGCATTCGCGCTGTATTGGCGATAAAACTGTTGTGACGTATGGTCTGTTGTGGGGTGACTATTATTCATGATCAATGTCCTTTTCGACAGTCTGTTTCTAGAAACCCAACACGATGAGCCATAGGTTTCCATTAATTTGATCAATTTATGCGGTATCAAGAAAGCAAGTAGAATACGACTAAAGTTGTAGGGTGGTTTTTTAGGGTAAAATTATAAAATAAAAACAATAACTTAATTAATTGTAAGTAAGTGTACAAACGTTCACTAATGTAAGTGAACGTTTTTGCCATAGCCAATTATCATTTGAGCACTTTGGTCAATTTATCATCGCTCAAAATGCTGCTTTTTGATGATTTTTGCCTATATTGCAAAATATTTGGTCATTTATTGCATAGGCATGATTTTTAAACCAGATAACCACGCACGTAAACCAGCAGGTTTAAGCGGCTTTTTCAGCAATACAATATTCTGCTGTTTTAAATATTGAGGCAGTTCTGGATCAGAATCTGCTGTGATCAATGCTACTGGAATATGTGCAGGACGATATTGTTCAATAAAGTCCAAACCACGTTGATCATGATTCAAATGCTGATCAATCAGCCAGACCTGAATCTCTTCCTGCTCAATGAGTCGTAGTGCTTCTTCAGGTTCTGTTGCAGTGAAGATCTGATAGCCCCATTTGCTCAACAGTGTTCGCATGCCTTCCAGAATGGTTTCATCATTATCCAGACACAGGACTTTATAGGCCGTATGCTGTAATGCTGTCACATGAGGTGTCGCCGTTTGAATTTTAGGTGCTTCCACTAAAGGTACTTCGATCATGAAGCAGGAGCCTTTGCCTAGTTCAGAATAAACATGTACGGGGAAATCCAGCAGGCTGGTCATTCGTTGTACAATCGCAAGCCCCAGTCCAAGACCTTGTTCGCCCCAAGGTGAAGTATGCCCACAACGCTCAAACTCTTGGAACAGTTTAAGGCGCTGTTGTTCATTAATCCCTGGCCCTGTATCCCACACACCAATACGAATATGGTTTGCTCGCTGTGCGGAACGCAACACACCAACCACCACACGTCCTTGCGCTGTATAACGTAAAGCATTGCTGACAAAATTCTGGATAATTCGTCGCATCCATTGAGGATCGGTATCTACCCAAAACTTGGTATCGTGGACGGAGAGTTGAATATCGCGCTGGGCCGCAATGGATTTGAACTGTAATTCTAGGTCGTTCAATAAATCATGCAATGAATAGGCTTGGCGTTTGGGTTGAATGGTACCGCCTTCTAAACGGGCAATATCAAGTAGGGCAGAGAGCATACTTTCTGCGCCGTAAAGTGCCCGATCCAGCTGTTGTAAGGTCTGCTGATCTTCTGCGGAATGGACACTTTGTTCTAAAGCGGTGCTAAATAGACGTGCTGCATGCATCGGTTGAAGTAAATCATGACTGGCTGCGGCCAAGAAACGGCTTTTCGATTGATTGGCTTTATCGGCTTGTTCCAGCGCCAATTGCTGTTCGGTCAACGCATTCGCAAGCTGCTGGGTTCGGTCACTGACACGTTCTTCCAGTACGGCTTCATTTTCACGGAATGCCGTAATATCGGCAAAAGTGGTGACGAAGCCACCACCTTCAATTGGGTTGCCGCGCATTTGAATAACGAGACCATCTTTACGAATCCGCTCGAACTCATGGGCACTGCCGACTTTCATCCAGTGCAGTCGTTTACGCACATGTTCTTCAACTGGGCCCGGCCCACATTCACCACGTTCCGCGTTATAGCGAATCAAGTCTGCAATTGGACAGCCGACATAGACCAGATCTTTTGGATAATCAAATAGTTTCAGGTATTGGTTATTCCACGCCACCAGACACATATTTTTATCCACCACACTGACCCCTTGTGTCATGTGATCGATCATGGTCATCAATAAATTTTGGTTAAAACGCTGCCATTGCGAGGCTTGGTCAAGAATATTCGCGACTTGACCCAGCGCCAGACCATTATTAATCATGGCAGTGGTCAATAAGGTACGGGCAGAGGCAGCTCCAATAATCCCCGCCAGATACTGCTCGGTAAAGCGCCACCACATGCCATTCGCCACATGATTTTCATTTAAAACCACATGGTTTTGCTCACAAAATTGCTGAAAAGCTTGTAGTGTTGGTTTATCGCCGGTAATACGCTTGGCCAATGCCAGTAAATCACCGACTTTAAGTCGTGCAGCATTCAGATGCAGATCTGTCAGGTCAGTGTTGGACTGGGCTGAAGGCAATGGTTTGCTTTCATAATAGAAAAAACTTTCCGCCTGAATTTGTTCGGCTACACTTGGACGGTAGAGGCGCGATACCCAAATATAAAGCACCACGTTCAAACCTAAAGACCACAAAACGCCATGGGTGAGCGGGGCAAACGATTCAAACCCGAGTAAGGCTTCGGGACGTAAGCCATTAATATTAAAAGGGCCAAATAATAAAATATGTTGTGCAAAATCTTGATAATGATCAGGCAGGCTACGCAGTACGGTCGGGAACAGTAAGGAGTAGCTCCACATAGCAAAGCCCATTAACAGGCCGACGTAGACACCCTGACGACTTGCACCACGCCAGTATAAGCCACCAATCAAGGCAGGAGAAAATTGTGCGACCGCACTAAAAGCCAGTAAGCCAAAAACAGAGAGTTGGTTGATATCATTAAAGAAATGGAAAAACAAAAAGCCCAGTAACATCACGCTAATGATACTAATGCGGCGAGTGAGTTTGAGTACCCGAGGCAAATGCTGATCATGACGGGAAATAATTTTAAAACGCCATAGGGCAGGCATGATCAGGTCATTACTGAGCATAATTGACAATGCTACAGAGGCAACCAAAAGCATGCCAGTCGAAGCTGAAAAGCCTCCCAGAAAAGCCAAAAGGGCTAACCAATCCTGCTGATAGCTCATCGGTAAGGCCAGTACGGCAATGTCTGGTGTCCCCAGCGATTCGGGTAAAGAATGCAGCGCCCAACTGGCAATTGGAATAATCGCAATCACGGTTAGAATCAGATAGGCAGCGAACCAGCGACGTGCCCCACGAATATGTTTTTCATCCCGTAATTCCACCACCGCCACATGAAACTGACGTGGTAGGCAGATCATGGCTAGACCAGCCAGTAACGTTTGCACCCAGAATGTTTCAGGGACACCGAGTTGCTGCAGGTCATGAAAATGCTGATGAACATCAGTACTGACCTGTTTGATATTGTCAGGAGATTGTAATAAGAAAAATGCTGCCACACAGAGCAGGGCAAAGAGCTTAACAAAGGACTCAAAGGCAACAGCCAGCATTAAACCGCCGTGCTGTTCGGTATGCGCAATATGCCGTGTCCCAAAAATCATGGCTAAAATCGCCAGTACAGCCGTAAGCACCAGAACACTATTGGTGGTGGTATGGATATGTGCGTTCTGCTCCAGAATCACCGAAGCGCTAAGTGCAATAGCGCGAAGTTGCAAAGCCAAATAGGGCACAATCGCAATGACGGCAAGAATCGTGACCAGTGCTGCCAGACTTCCGCTTTTGCCGTAACGGGCCGCCACAAAATCGGCAATTGACGAAATAGCATGGTGCTGACGGATGCGGCCTAAGCGCTTCCAGATGTCATAGCCAAACCAGATAAATAGCAATGGCCCAAGATAAATCGGTAGAAAGATCACGCCTTGGCGAACAGCGGCGCCTGTTGCGCCATAAAAGGTCCATGAAGAGCAATATACGCCCAAAGTTAAGCTGAACAGCAGCATCCGACCACGCGTACTTAAACGGCTGGCGTGCTTTTCACCAAAAAAAGCACAGCCGAATAACAGCACGATGTACAGGGCCAATACCCCAAGAATAAGCCAACTGTTCATATTGCTCACGTGATCAAATTCCATTTTTTATCATACCCGAAGCGTGGGTATAGCAAGGAGTAGAGATTTGCATTTAGAGACCAAAGTCTAAGTTACGAGTCAATCATAATCTTGTTAAGTTGGATAATGAAAAATCCCACGTAAAAAGGGGTCCACGGTTGGACACAAAAATAAGGAGTTGATTATGGATGATTCTCAGGTAGATCGAATTCTACATAATCCAAAGTTTCAAGAAATGGTCAGCAAAAAGCGTACATTAAGTTGGACATTAACAGCAATCATGCTGTTTATCTACGTTGGATTTATGCTTTTGGTTGGCTATAACAAAGAATTTTTAGCAAGTTCATTTAGCGGTGGTGTAACCACTTGGGGTATTCCCCTCGGTTTAGGCATTATTGTGTTGTCATTTATTTTATGTGGGGTGTATTCCTACATTGCCAATAATAAGCTTGACCAGTTGAATGAAGAAGCCCTCAAGGAAGTTGAGGCCATTGCACATGAAAAAGGGATGCACTGAGATGAAAGGGACATCATTCAAAGCGATACTGTTCACACTGCTCAGCTTTTGCTGCACAAGTATTGCATTCGCTAGTCCAGATTTAGGTACAGCTGAACAGCAAGCGACCAACTGGCATGCGATTATTATGTTTACGATCTTTGTCGGTTTTACACTGTTCATTACCAAATGGGCAGCGAAGCAAACCCAGTCTGCACAAGATTTCTATACCGCTGGTGGCGGGATTAGTGGTTTCCAAAATGGTTTGGCGATTGCCGGTGACTATATGTCAGCCGCATCGTTCTTGGGTATTTCTGCATTGGTGTTCAGTTCAGGCTTTGATGGCTTGCTCTATTCACTCGGTTTCATGGTCGGTTGGCCAATCGTTTTGTTCCTTGTGGCAGAGCGTTTACGTAACTTGGGTAAATATAACCTATCCGATGTAGTGTCGTTCCGTCTGGAGGAAAAGCCAGTACGTACCTTGGCAGCATTTAGTTCATTAGTTGTCGTGGCGTTCTACCTGATTGCACAGATGGTCGGTGCAGGTCAGCTCATCAAATTACTCTTTGGTTTAAACTACAACATCGCAGTTGTGATCGTAGGCCTCTTGATGATGGCGTATGTGATCTTCGGTGGCATGTTGGCAACCACGTGGGTGCAAATCATTAAAGCAGTGATGTTGCTCAGTGGCGCGACTTTCATGGCATTTATGGTAATGAAAGCAGTTGGTTTTAGCTTCACCAATATGTTCAATCAAGCGATTGAGGTGTATAGCCAGGCGCATAGCATGAGTTGGGATGAAGCCGCTAAAATCATGGGGCCAGGTTCGTTAACGGCTAACCCGATTGATGCGCTTTCACTTGGTCTTGCCTTGATGTTTGGTACTGCTGGTTTACCGCATATATTGATGCGTTTCTTCACGGTAAAAGATGCCAAAGAAGCACGTAAATCAGTTGTGGTGGCAACGGGCTTTATTGGTTACTTCTATCTTTTAACCTTCATTATCGGTTTCGGTGCAATCCTGTTTGTTGCAAACAACCCGCAATTCCTTGATCTTGCGAAAGCAGCAGTGACAGGTAAATTAGAGTTGGTGGGCGGTAACAACATGGCGGCAGTCCACTTGAGTGATGCTGTGGGCGGTGACTTGTTCATGGGCTTCATTTCAGCGGTCGCATTCGCAACAATTCTTGCGGTGGTTGCAGGTTTAACGCTGTCAGGTGCATCTGCAATTTCACATGACCTTTATGCCAACGTATTCAAGAAAGGCAAAACAACCCCTGAATCTGAATTGAAAATGTCAAAAATCGCAACTTTAGGTTTAGCGATCTTCGCCATGATTTTGGGTATCTTGTTCGAGAAACAAAACGTTGCCTTTATGGTTGGCTTGGCATTCTCGGTGGCATGTTGTGCAAATTTCCCAGTACTCGTGTTATCAATGTTCTGGAAAGGCTTAACAACACGTGGTGCAGTGATTGGTGGGGTCGTAGGTTTAGTTGGTGCGGTGAGTCTGATCATTCTATCTAAAGCGGTTTGGGTAGATACCTTGGCGATTTCTGAAACTGCGCCAAACCCATTCAATGGCCCAGCATTATTTGCAATGCCACTTTCATTCTTCTGCTGCTGGTTCTTCTCTGTAACAGACAAGTCAGCGCGTGCAGAGAAAGAGCGTAAAGCCTTTGATGCTCAGTTTGTTCGCTCAATGACAGGGATCGGTGCTTCTGGCGCGTCAGATCACTAATTCGCTTGAGCTAAAAAAGCCCTCATTGATTGAGGGCTTTTTTATGGCTTATTGATGCATGCTCGCCAGTTGCTGTGACTGATTGCGATAGAGCGACAAGCCAATGCGTTGCAAATGACGCCCATTTTTTTCAAGAAAACGGTTTAATTTTGGAATATGTTTGGCACTGGTGTACAACGCTAAATTCCGACCAATCAGATAATAAGCAAACCAAGCTGCTGATTGCGGAGCTAATCCCAATTTCTGCATCTTCTTGCGACCAATAAAAAACTGGGTAATTTCTAAATGCTGTTTATATGCCAGTTTTTGTTGAAAAGTCCTTAAATAGCGATATTTGCGTTCAAATGGCTCTTTGGAAAGACTGGAGCCAAGCGAAATACTACTGGCATCGGATTGCGGATGGGCAAATTGCATCCAGTAAATCAGTTTCCAGCCTTCTGCCTCATGATCGACCAGCCATTTTTCCTCAACACCCATTAACCAGCCTGCATATTTCCAGAAATGTAAAAAGCTATCGACTTCCTGCTTGCTCGGAAAAATCCCCAAAGCACGAATACCAATCAGTACCACACCACTAAAGGCTATATTGGTCATAGCCTGATCGTATTGGTTGATCGGTAGACCCCAAGTCTCGGCATCCCATTTCTCTGATTTTTGCAGTTGATAACGAACCAGTGAATGAATAAAGCGTACAAAAATGGTGGAGGTAAAACCTTTACTAAAACGTGAAAAACCATCTGCTTCGGTGATATCGACCCACCATTTGGTGGTTTCAGCGAGACGAGTTCCTGCCTGTTTCTTTAATGCACCGGTCAGGATCAGAGGTTGGTTAAATCCTGGATACATATAGCCGGTCATTAAGGACAAATCCCGTAGGATCAGTCCATTATTAACGCCTAAACGATAAGTAAACTTAAGTGCTTCATCGACTTTGGCTTGCTCGTACCACGCAGGTTTTTGTTCAACGAATTGGAAGAAGGCAGTGAGTTCAGGAATTTGATGCGGTAGTTTATCTAAACCTTCATATAACGCCGTTTCAAAATATTTACGATGTAATTTAGGGTTTTGTAGCACCCAAAGCAGCACTTGATCCATCGGTTCATCACCACTTTGCAGGGCAGTATTCAATGCCAGATATTCCTGATAACTCGGCTGAACTTCCTGTCGGCTCATATAGCTGAGAATCTTGGTTTTGATATTGCGCTGAATCATGTCTTCAAACGCCGCCAAGCGTTTAGGTTTAACGATGCTTTGCATTGCATAAAGTCCCTGATTGTTATTTAATCAAAGCTTAATATGAATAATTATTCGCATTCAATTCGCATTTCAATTGAGGCTGAGCATGAGAAAACGACCGCAGCAGCAACGCGCCAAAATGATCGTTGAAAGCATTTTGGAAGGGGCACAGAAATGTATTTCTGAATATGGGGTTTTGCAGGTGACTACACCTAAAATCTCTGAAAAATCAGGGGTGAGTGTCGGATCGATTTATCAGTATTTTGAAAATAAAGAGCAAATCATTGCGGAATTATTGCTACGTAAAAGTGAAAATTTGGGACAGGCGGTCAAGCAACTGGTGATGCTACAACAGCAAACTTCTATTCAGGACATCATCACATTAAGTATTGCCTTTGGCTTTGAATCGCTAAAGTCTGATCAAGGTTTTTTTATCGAAATTTTAAAAAACTGGCATGCTTATAGTGATTCGGAAGCGGCACAAGTTTTAGAGCAGCACTTTTTAGAAGTCGGCATGTATTTATTTGGGCGTTATTATCCACACTGGGATTTTGAGACCTTAAAACATAAGTCTTTTGTGATTATTAACAGTACCTTATTTACCATGATGCGTTACGCCAGTAAAAATACTTTTTTCATTGAAGAACAACGCCTGCAACAAGAACTCTCTAAAATGATCGTTTCTTTTTTAGATGCAGTATGATGCACTCAACAAAAATGAAAACCATAACAAGATTCAGGAATACCACATGCAAAGCTTAAAACAATTCTGGGGTACGTTTCGTTTGTTGCCATCTGCATGGTTGCTGCTGGTTCAACTGGCTTTATTGGTTCTGTATATGCTGACCTATGGTGATAGTGAATATCGTGCCTTAACTTGGTCAATGGGCGTTTTGGCTCTGCTGATTATTGCCAAGGTGATTCGACAAACACCCGTATTTACCTTTTGGGGCTTGGTTTTTGTCAGTGGTGCCTTCCTATTTTCGATTATGCTCTTTATTGGTTATGCCACACCGACCATTCAAATTATGGCCTATAGTTTTGAGGCTTTGGCCTATTTCTATGCGGCCTATGGCTTGTTGCGCTATATGTTTGCCGACCGTTATCTGACCAAGGATGAGCTATTTGCCGCAGGTGCCGTATTTACCTTGATCGCTTGGGCCTTTGCTTTTTTATACAGTATTTGTCAGCTACTTTTGCCGAACAGTTTCCTGAATCCCAATCAGCCACAAGCGTTACAAAGTTGGCTGGATCTGCTGTTCTTAAGTTTTAGTCTGCAATCGGCAACAGGTTTATCTGACTTGATGCCGATGAGTCCAGCCGCCAGAGTCCTAGCAATGTTACAAATGTTTGGTGGGGTGATGTACCTCGCCGTGGTGGTATCCCGTTTGATTGCATTGCAATATATTGCGCATCTGCCTAAAAATCAGTGATCCGATGTTGAAATGGAGCGGGTTGCAGTTTCCTGTTCCAGCCATTCGATGAATTTCAGCATAATCGGGTTATGCGGCTGTTCAGCATAAACAAAATAATAGCAACGCGAACCGCTGAGTTTGTGCGATGACACGATGATCAATTCTCCTCGATTCAGTTCTTTTTCAATCAGCATTTGTGGAATCAAGGCCACGCCAAGATGGTGTATAGCGGCAACGGCCAGCATGGAAAACAGCTCATGGCGTTGACCTTCCATGGCATAGGGGGCGTTATAGGCCAGACTGTCAAACCATTCTTTCCAGATTGCAGGGCGAGTGGTTTGTTGTAATAAGGGTAGTTGTGAGAGTTGTGCCGCAGTCAGATCCAGTGCCGCTGGTGATTCATTTGGAATCAGATCAGGGAAGAACTTTTTAATCAGCGTTGGTGAACAAACCGCAACCACTTCTTCCTGCATCAAAAAATGTGCAGTCGTTCCGGGCCAATTTTCAACTTGAGCGGGCGTACCTGCATAGATGGCAGCATCAAAAATCTGCTCACTGAATAAAAACGGCTTGGTGCTGGTTTCAAGATGGATGGTAATTTCGGGATAGCTTTCATTAAAACGATGTAGGCGTGGTAGCAGCCAGCGTGTTGCAAAGGTTGGCACCACCCCCAATTTGAGCGTGCCACCTAAACCTTGATGTGACATCAGGTCGAGCGTGCTGTGTTCCAGCCCCAGCAAATGCGTCTTGATATTTTTGAGATATTGTTCCCCCGCAATCGTCAGTTCTACCCCATGTCGGACCCGATGAAATAAGGGCAGATTAAGAAATTCTTCCAGTTGCTGAATCTGTCTGGAAACCGCACTTTGGGTCATGCTGAGTTCCTGTGCGGCATGGGTATAGGTCTTATGTTTGGCAGCGGCTTCAAAGCAAATCAATGACTGGAGTGAAGGAATCATACGTCGCATAACAGCGTCCTTGTGTTACCTGCAAAAAGAACCATGAGGTTGGGAGAATTTAAGCGTTGTACATTATTCTCTGCCGTATTTTTAACAGAATAATGGAGTCTGTTTCAATTGAGCTATGCATAAAACGCATAGCTGTATGAAAAAACATCGTTTGCCTGAAGCTTTAATCTGGCCTAGCATCAAGTGCATCACTTATATTCAGATTGCTCAAAAGGAAGATAAAAGTCATGGTAAATCAAGGAAAGCGTGTCTCTTTTAACTGGCAAGATCCATTTTTACTCGAACAACAACTCAGCTCAGAAGAACGCATGATTCGGGATAGCGCTCAGGCCTATTGTCAAGACAAACTCATGCCACGCGTACTGGAACAATTCCGCCATGAAAAAACAGATCCAAGTATTTTTCGGGAAATGGGTGAGCTAGGTCTATTAGGCCCAACTATTTCAGAGCAGTACGGTGGAGCAGGATTGAACTACGTCAGTTATGGTTTGATTGCACGCGAGATTGAACGCGTAGATTCTGGCTATCGCTCTATGGCCAGTGTGCAAAGTTCGTTGGTGATGGTACCAATTGATGAATTTGGTACAGAGGCACAGAAACAGAAATACCTGCCTAAGCTGGCGTCAGGCGAGTACATTGGCTGTTTTGGATTGACTGAGCCTGACCACGGTTCTGATCCGGGAAGCATGCTATGCCGTGCCAAAAAAGTTGCAGGCGGTTATCGTCTCAGTGGCAGTAAAATGTGGATTACCAACAGTCCAATCGCAGATGTCTTTGTGGTTTGGGCTAAAGAAGTCTCTGAAGCAGGCAATGTCGGGGAGATCCGCGGATTTATTTTGGAAAAAGGCTGGGAAGGACTCTCTGCACCTGCCATTCATGGCAAGGTTGGGCTACGTGCATCGATTACTGGTGAAATCGTGATGGATCAGGTCTTTGTACCAGAAGAAAATGCGTTTCCTGAGGTGCGCGGTCTGAAAGGGCCATTTACCTGTCTGAACAGTGCCCGTTATGGTATTGCATGGGGTGCGATGGGCGCTGCTGAATTCTGTTGGCATACCGCACATCAATACACTATGGATCGTAAACAGTTCGGTCGTCCGTTGGCAGCCAATCAGCTGATTCAGAAAAAGCTAGCGGATATGCAAACTGAAATTGCTCTAGGCCTACAAGTCGCTTTGCGTTTTGGTCAAATGAAAGATGCAGGCATTGCTTCAGTCGAAGGCACGTCGCTGATCAAACGCAATAACTGTGGTAAAGCGCTGGAAATTGCTCGACTGGCACGCGACATGATGGGCGGCAATGGCATCAGTGATGAATTTGGTGTGGCACGTCATCTGGTCAACTTAGAAGTGGTGAATACCTATGAAGGAACTCATGATGTGCATGCCTTGATTCTTGGTCGTGCACAAACAGGTATCGCTGCATTTTCTAACTAAAGTTACATTACTTATAGAACCTAAAGATACGCTTTCGGGCGTGTCTTTAGGCACATCCATGCCTAAAAATATCGACCAAGGCTGTGTAAGCGGGTTCGTCAATACGATCCACAAAAATCATAAGGAAGGAACAGGATGGGTGCATTAACAGGTTTACATGTACTGGATCTTAGCCGAGTGTTGGCAGGACCGTGGTGTAGTCAGATTCTGGCCGATTTAGGCGCTGAAGTGATCAAGATTGAACGTCCTCACACAGGTGATGATACTCGTATGTGGGGACCGCCGTGGATGAAAGATGATGCAGGACAACCTACACGCGAAGCGGGGTATTATCAGTCTGCCAATCGGAATAAATACTCTGTCGCCATTGATATTGCATCAAAGGAAGGCCAAGCGTTGCTCAGAGAAATGGTCAAGGACAGTGATGTGCTGATTGAAAACTATAAAGTCGGTTCATTAGGCAAATACGGGCTGGACTATGCCAGCCTGAGTGAAATCAATCCGGGATTGGTCTATTGCTCCATTACGGGCTTTGGGCAAACAGGGCCGCGTGCATCTGAACCTGGTTATGATTTTGTGATTCAGGGCATGGCGGGATTGATGAGCATTACTGGTGAAAAGGATGATCTGGCAGGGGGAGGCCCACAAAAAGTTGGCGTTGCGGTCACAGATTTACAAACAGGGTTGTATGCCACCATTGCGATTCAGGCAGCGCTTTGGGCGCGTCAAACGACAGGCAAAGGACAGCATATTGATTTGTCCTTACTCGATGTGCAGGTCGCAGGCTTAGCCAATCATGGCATGAACTATTTGATCACAGGTCAGGCACCGAAACGTTGGGGGAATGCCCATGCCAATATTGTGCCTTATCAAACCTTTAAGGCAAAAGATAAGGACTTTATTATTGCGTGCGGAAATGATGCCCAGTTTAAAGCCTTGTGTCAGGCCATCGGTCAAGCTGAATGGGCAGCGCATCCCAAGTTTCGATTCAATCAGGATCGGATTGCGCATCGTGGAGAATTGACCACTTTAATGGATCAGCATTTTCTCACGCAATCTGCACAATACTGGGTAGAGCGGATTCATGCCGTTAAAGTACCTGTAGGTATGATCAATAATGTGGATGAGGCTTTGCAAGAACCGCAAGTACAAGCACGGGAAATGGTGGTGTCGATTCCACATCCACAATATCGTCAATTTAAAATGATTGCATCGCCATTGAAGTTGTCTGAGACACCTGTGGAATATCGTCTTGCACCGCCCCGTTTGGGAGAGCATACCCAACAGGTTTTAGCAAAATATTGTTCAACAGAGGTCTTGGCAGCGTTGACTGAGCAAGGGGTGATTGGGCATTTGTAGAGAATGCCCTGTGTCGTTTAGATTGCTGAATTTTTTAGATTTATATGTATAAAATCAATATCTTACTTTTTAATTTTATATCCTGTTACAGCATTACAACTGCGTTATTCTTGATATTTTTTATACTAGAGCACGAGTTTTACATTACATGAACTCGCTTTTATTCACGTTGTGAATGTCTTATTTTGGCTGTTATGGCCTGTCCATTATCATTAGAATAACGTGGGGGAATTATGCCTTCCAAGCCATCTTCGCTGTTTGCGAATGTGAATCCAAACGTGTTTTTAAGCACGGTGATCATTATTGCGATTTTTCTCGCAATCGTCATTGTTGCACCGAGTTCCTTTGAACTTCTGACACAGCAGCTTAAACAATGGATCACCGATTCATTTAGCTGGTTTTATGTTTTATCAGTCGCCGTCTTTTTGATTCTACTGATTTATATTGCCTGTTCCGCCAGCGGAAAAATTAAATTAGGACCTGATCACAGTCAGCCTGAATATAGCAATGGCTCATGGTTTGCCATGCTATTTACTGCTGGGATGGGGATCGGTCTGATGTTCTTTGGCGTGGCGGAGCCCGTCATGCACTATATCAGTCCACCGAGCGGTGATCCTGAAAGTGTAGAGTCGGCGCAGCAAGCCTTACGCATCACCTTTTTCCATTGGGGCTTACATGCCTGGGCAATTTATGCAGTTGTCGGGTTGGCACTTGCTTATTTTGCCTATCGCCATAATCTCCCGTTAAAAACCCGTTCCGCTTTATATCCAATTATTGGTAAAAAGATTTATGGTCCTTTGGGCGATAGCATCGATATTTTTGCCACTATTGGTACGGTATTTGGTGTTGCGACCTCTTTAGGTTTTGGTGTTACCCAGATTAACTCGGGTTTACATTATCTCTTTGGTATCGAGCAAAGTAGCAATGTTCAGGTTGTTCTGATTATCTTTGTCAGTGCCTTGGCATCTTTATCTGTGTTCTTAGGACTGGATAAAGGCGTGAAGCGTCTTTCTGAACTGAATCTGATCTTGGCTTTAGTGCTGTTGGCCTTTGTCTTTATTGCAGGGCCAAGTATCTACTTATTGCAAACAACCATTCAAAACACAGGTTCTTATATTTCCAACCTGTTTAGCATGACGTTTAACCTATATGCCTACCAACCGAATGGCTGGATTGGCGGCTGGACGATCATGTATTGGGCATGGTGGATTTCTTGGTCACCATTTGTCGGGATGTTTATTGCACGGGTTTCACGTGGTCGAACCATCCGTGAGTTTATCGTCGGTGTATTACTGATTCCAACGGGCTTTACCATCATCTGGATGGGCTTCTTGGGGAATGCCGCACTGTTCAGTATTTTGCAAGAACACAATGTCACTCTGATTCAAGCTGTACAAAATGATTCTTCAGTTGCCTTATTTGAATTCCTGAATCATTTACCGTTTTCGGGTGTGATGAGTTTACTGGCAACAGTACTGGTGATGCTGTTCTTCGTGACCTCTGCCGACTCTGGTGCATTAGTGACGGACTATCTGACCGCTAAAACAGAAAACTCGCCGGCTTGGCAAAGACTGTTCTGGACGGTATTGATGGCGGCTCTGGCAATTATTTTGCTTCTGGTGGGTGGTCTCGCTGCGTTGCAAGCGTCAATCATTATGAGTGCCTTGCCCTTTACTTTAGTGATGTTATTGATGAGTTGGGGTTTATTAAAGGCCTTAAAAATCGATGTGACCAAAATGCAAGCTATTCAGGAAGCGCGTATTACACCACGGGCAATTCATAATCCTCGTAGTTGGCAGCAACGTTTAGGTCTGATTATGCATTACCCGCATACTGAAGCTGAGGTAAGAAACTATATTGATACTCAGGTGAGAAAAGCGTTTGAAAGTATTCAGAAAGAATTTAAACGCCGTCATCTTGAAGTGAATATTCAAAATACTGAACAAGGCTTGCAATTGCGTGTTGATCATCATCATGAGATTAACTTCATCTATACGGTATATGCCCATGAGACCGTACCGCCAAGTTTTATGCTTGGACAAGGTGATGCTGACGAAGCTCAATATTACCAGGCAGAAGTCTTCTTGAGAGAAGGTGGTCAAAACTACGATGTCATGGATTGGACCCAAGAAGATTTAATTCAGGACATTATTGATCAGTATGAACGTCATCTTTACTTCTTGAACGTTGTACGAGGTACAAATTCTTAATCAAAGATTCGTACTGATACAATATAAACAACGGTTTTGAGCATTTCAAAACCGTTGTTTTCTTTTTGGAGCATCTTTTTTAAAGCTAATTTTTAGCTGAAAGCGCTTTTATAAATAAAAAATAAAATGAATCTGCTAAAGAAATGATCAACTTTAAGAAATTTTTGATGTTAATTAAAACAATTTTAATTAAAAGTCATTAAATAATAATTGGTTATGCGTGTTTTTGTGTCTTTAAATTATCTTTTAAGATAATTAATAAATTTTAAATTATATAAATCAGTGAATTAGATAAGTTAAAGTTTAAAAATAAAACAACCGAATAATTTAATTTTCAAAAGTGCTTGCGTGTGACCTGAAATACTGTAGAATGCACATCCATCGGCGGTGATTCAGATAAAAACTTGTTGAGAAACAAGGATTTGGCTAGATAGGTTGGATTCTTGGGTTGATTGGTAAGTTTTAAAAATATCGAAATTACCTGTTGACTTTGAAGAAATTTAGAGTAATATAGCC
>Ga0153917_1000386_pt1 | contig 30880 bp, 23 predicted proteins | sample TSFL001MetaG_FD_104695 | JGI IMG/M metagenome (GOLD analysis project Ga0153917, IMG submission 104695) | Attine ant fungus gardens microbial communities from Florida, USA - TSFL001 MetaG | ecosystem: Host-associated > Fungi > Mycelium > Unclassified | place: USA: Florida, Paynes Creek Historic... | reverse complement strand
TGCTGGCAGCGGCGGGCGCGTTCGTGACGGTTCGCCGTCGTCGCGCGGGTCAGTAGCCGATGCCTCGCGGGGTGACGCGAAGCGTCACCCCGGGAGGGAAAACACGAAACAATGAGTGCGCCCGGAGGAAGCCCAGCTTTCCTCCGGGCGCACTCGCCGTTTTCCGCCGGCCCAGAACCACGAGCGCAGCGAGCTCCTCGAGCCGCCCCGCTACCCTGAGCCGATGCGCCTCTACCTCGCCTCCACCTCCCCCGCCCGCCTGGCCACGCTCCGCGCCGCGGGCATCGAGCCTGTTGTCGTGCCGTCCTACGTCGACGAGGATGCGGTGCTCGACGATCTGCGCGCGGAGCATGGCGAGGGGCTGACGCCGGCGATCATCGTGGAGCGGCTGGCTCGGGCGAAGGCGCTCGCGGTGGCGGATGCGCTGGATCCCGCATCCGGGGAGCCGCTCGACGGCCTGGTGCTTGGCGGCGACTCGATGTTCGAGATCGGCGGCCGGGTGCTGGGGAAGCCGCACGAGCCGGAGGTGGCGCGGGAGCGGTGGTTGGCGCAGCGCGGCGAGACGGGCGTGCTGTGGTCGGGGCACTGGCTGGTGGATCGCCGAGTCGGCATCGGCGCCGACTCGAGCGGCGAGGGCCGGGGCGCCGTCGCGAGCGCGCGGGTGACCTTCGCCGACGATCTGGAGGATGCGGAGATCGACGCCTACGTCGCGTCGGGCGAGCCGCTCGAGGTGGCGGGCGCGTTCACCATCGACTCGCTCGGCGGTCCGTACATCTCGCGCATCGAGGGCGACCCGTCGACGGTGATCGGCCTCTCGCTGCCGACGCTGCGCGGACTCGTGCGCGGCTTCGGAGTGCCGTGGCACGCCCTCTGGAACCGATAGCACCGCGACGAGGGCGGGGTTTCGTCTGCGGTGCTGGCCGCGCTGCAGACGAAACCCCGCACCGATGGGCTCCGCAGGCCTGCCCGCGCAGCACGAAGGAGGCCCCGGCGAGTTCGCTCGCCGGGGCCTCCTGTCCCACCGATCAGTCGATCAGTCGTGCGGGACGATGTTGGCCCCGCCGGTGACCGGCCCGACGGGCGAAGCGACCTCGCGCTCCGCCTCGCCCGCTGCGCCGTCCACGGCGCCGACGCCCGCTGCGCCGCCGGCGCGTCCGGGCTCGGCCGCGCTCTCGCCGGCGAACGCCTCCTCGAGCTCGTCGAGGTCGGCGGCCGCCCCCTGGAACTGCGAGTTGTAGAGGTCGGCGTAGGCGCCGCCGCGGGCGATGAGCTCGTCGTGGCTGCCCTGCTCGACGATGTCGCCGTGCTGCATCACGAGGATGAGGTCGGCGTCGCGGATCGTCGAGAGGCGGTGCGCGATGACGAAGCTCGTGCGCCCCTCGCGCAGCGCCGCCATGGCGTTCTGCAGCAGCAGCTCGGTGCGGGTGTCGACCGAGCTCGTCGCCTCGTCGAGGATGAGGATCGACGGGTTCGCGACGAACGCGCGCGCGATGGTGATGAGCTGCTTCTCGCCCGCCGAGACGTTCGAGGCGTCCTCGTCGAGCACGGTGTCGTAGCCCTCGGGCAGCGAGTGCACGAAGCGGTCGACGTAGGTCGCCCGCGCGGCCTCGAGCACCTCCTCGTCGGTGGCGTCCTCCCGGCCGTAGCGGATGTTGTCGCGGATCGGGCCGGCGAAGAGCCACGGATCCTGCAGCACCATGCCCGTGCGGGCGCGGACATCGTGGCGGGTGAGCTCGGCGATGTCCTGGCCGTTCACGGTGATGCGTCCCGAGTCGAGCTCGTAGAAGCGCATGAGCAGGTTGACCAGCGTCGTCTTGCCGGCGCCCGTGGGCCCCACGATCGCGACCGTCTGCCCCGGCTGCACGGTGAACGACAGGTCGCGGATGAGCGGCCGGTCGGGCGTGTAGGAGAACGCGACGTGCTCGAACGCGATCGTGCCGTCGCCCTCGGCGGGCGCGGGTGCCGGGTCGCGGTCGGGCTCCTGCTCGTCGGCGTCGAGGAGCGCGAAGACGCGCTCGGCGGATGCCGTGCCCGACTGCACGACCGCGGCCATGCCCCCCAGCTGCGAGAGGGGCTGGGAGAACTGCTGCGAGTACTGGATGAACGCCTGCACGTCGCCGAGCCGCAGCGTGCCGTTGGCGACGAAGAGGCCGCCGATGACCGCGATGCCCACGTAGGAGAGGTTCCCGATGAACATCATCGCTGGCATCATGACGCCCGAGAGGAACTGGGCGTTGAAGGATGCCCGGAAGAGCTCCTCGTTCTCTACGGCGAACTTCTCGCGCGCCTCCTGCTCGCGGCCGAAGACGCGCACGAGCGCGTGGCCCGAGAACGACTCCTCGACGCGGGCGTTGAGGCGGCCGGTCTTGAGCCACTGCACCTTGAAGTTCTTCTGCGACTTCGGGCCGATGACGCCGAACACGACGCCCATGAGCGGGATGATCGCGAGCGCCACGAGGGCGAGCTGCCACGAGATCGAGAACATCATGATGAGCACGCCGACGACCGTCAGGATCGACGTGATGGCGCTCGAGAGCGACTGCTGCATCGTCTGCGTGATGTTGTCGACGTCGTTCGTCACCCGGCTGAGCAGCTCGCCGCGCTGCACGCGGTCGAAGTACGACAGCGGCAGGCGGTTGATCTTCTCCTCGATGCGGCCGCGCAGCGTGTACATGGCCGTGACCATGATCTTGTTGATGACGTAGCCCTGGATCCAGTTGAGCAGGGCGGAGGTCACGTAGAGGCCGACGACGATGAGGAGCACGGTGCCGAGGCGGCCGAAGTCGATGCCTGCGCCGGGCGAGAGGTGCATGGCGGCGACCATGTTGGCGAGGTCGGTCTGCCCCTCCGCCCGCATCTGCTCGACGACCTGGCTCTGCGTGACGCCGGGCGGCAGGCTCGCCGAGACGATGCCTTCGAAGATGACGTTCGTCGCCTCGCCGAGCACCTTGGGCGCGGCGACGGCGAGCACGACGCCGATGGCGCCGAGGATCGACACGAAGACGAAGGCGACCTTGTGCGGGGCGAGGAGCCCGATCATGCGCTTGAAGCTCGTGCCGAAGTCGTCGGCCTTGCCGGGCATGACGCTGTCCCAGTCGCCCGAGTTCTGGCGCGCCGCCTCGGCGCGCTCCTCGTCGAGGCGCTCCTCGTCGGTGAGCTCGCGCTCGGCTGCCTGCACGGCGGCCCGTCCGCGGCCCTTCTTGGCGGGGGTGGTGTCGCTCACTTGGCTGCCTCCGCTCCGAGCTGGGATTCGACGATCTCGCGGTACGTGGGGCACGTCTCGAGGAGCTCGGCGTGCGTGCCGAGGCCGACCATGGCGCCGTCGTCGAGCACGACGATGCGGTCGGCATCCATGATCGTCGTGACGCGCTGCGCGACGACGATCTTGGTCACGTGCGGGAGCTCGCGCCACAGCGCCTGCCGGAGCCGGGCGTCGGTCTGCAGGTCGAGCGCCGAGAAGGAGTCGTCGAAGACGAGGATCTCGGGGTCGTGGATGATGGCCCGCGCGATCGAGAGGCGCTGGCGCTGGCCGCCCGAGACGTTCGTGCCGCCCTGGGAGACGGGCTCCTGCAACTGCTTGGGCTTCTCCTCGACGAAGTCGCGCGCCTGCGAGATCTCGAGCGCGCGCCACATGTCGGCCTCGTCCGCCTCCTCGCGGCCGAATCGGAGGTTGGACTCGATCGTGCCGGTGAAGAGGAAGGGGCGCTGCGGCACGTAGCCGATGCTCCCCCACAGGCGCTCCGGGTCGGCCTCGCGCACGTCGACGCCGCCGACGCGCACGGTCCCGGCCGTCGTGTCGAACAGGCGCGGGATGAGGCCGACGAGCGTCGTCTTGCCCGAGCCGGTGGAGCCGACGACGGCGACGGTCTCGCCGCGCTCGGCGCGAAACGAGACGCCGGAGAGCACGGGGTGCTCCGCTCCGGGGTAGGTGAAGCCCACGTTCTCGAACTCGACCGTGCCGCTTCCCTCGGCGGGGGCGACGGGGTTCGCCGGTGCGGCGATCGTGGATCGGGTGTCGAGCACCTCGCTGATGCGCTCGGCGCACACGGCGGCGCGCGGGATCATGATGGTCATGAAGCTGGCCATCATGACGCCCATGAGGATCTGCATGACGTAGGCCATGAAGGCGAAGAGGGTGCCGATCTCGGGCGACTGGCCCGCGTCGATCTGCGACTGGATCTGGTTGCCGCCGAACCAGATGACGCCGGCGATCGTGACGTCGAGCACGAGCATGGCGAGGGGGAAGAGCATCACGAAGAGGTCGCCGACGCGCTTGCCGACGTCGAAGATGTCCCAGTTGGCCTTCTCGAAGCGCGCGGACTCGATGTCCTCGCGGACGAAGGCGCGCACGACGCGCACGCCCGTGAGCTGCTCGCGCAGCACGCGGTTGACGCCGTCGAGCCGCTTCTGGAAGAGGCGGAAGAGCGGCACCATGCGGGCGACGATGAGCGCGACGAGCAGGAGCAGGACGGGCACGGAGACGCCGATGAGCCAGCTGAGCCCCACGTCCTGCCGGAGCGCCATGATGATGCCGCCGATGGCGAGCATGGGCGCCGAGACGAGCATCGTGCAGCTCATCATGATGAGCATCTGCACCTGCTGCACGTCGTTCGTGTTGCGGGTGATGAGCGACCCGGGGCCGAAGGCCGACACCTCGCGCTCCGAGAAGGAGCTCACGCGCTCGAAGACCTGCGCGCGGATGTCGCGGCCGGCGCTCATGGCGGCGCGGGCGCCGAAGTAGGTCGCGGTGATGGAGCAGAGGATCTGCCCGAGCGAGACGACGAGCATGAAGCCGCCCGTCGACCAGATGTAGGCCGTGTCGGCCTTGGCGACGCCGTTGTTGATGATGTCGGCGTTGAGACTGGGAAGGTAGAGCGAGCCGAGGGCGGCCAGGAACTGGAAGACGAGCACGCCCGCCAGCAGCGGCCAGTACGGCTTGAGCGATCGAATGAGGAGTTTGCCGAGCATAGGAAAGGGTTCTCCCTGGTAACGACCGAGCAGCGGAGGGCTCGCGGGTGCGCGAGCGCGCGCCCGCCGCTCGGTGGGCAGTAATCGTTGCACACCCCACCGACATCGGGCGAACCCTCGGGGCCATCTTGTTCCCGCGATGTGAACGCTGTGCGCGAACAGCCGGCATCCGGTCGCCATCAGCCCTTTATCTGGATGCGGTGCAGCATGTGGATGCGGCGTGGAGGCCCGCCGCCGGCCTCAGCGCGGCCGCGCCCCGGGCGCCAGGGGCACCATGACGGCCATCCGCCCGGCACCCCGACTCGCCTCGACCGACGGGTCGCGGGCCGAGCCGCCGACCCTCCGGCCGGCCTCCGCCGGCCACCGGATGCGGAGACGGCGAACCGACCGGGTCGACCCGGGCAGATCGGGCTCTGACCGGGGAGAACGACCCGATTTGTGGGTTTCGTGGTCGAAACGGAGGGGAACGCTGTCCCCGGTCACCAAAAGCCTCGGGGAGGTTGCGGATACGCTTGGGAACCATGCGCCGCATCTCGAAGCTTCTCATCGCCAACCGTGGCGAGATCGCCGTCCGAATCATCCGCGCAGCACGCGATGCGGGCATCACGTCGGTCGCCGTCTACGCCGACCAGGACCGCGACGCGCCGCACGCGCGCCTCGCCGACGAGGCCTACGCCCTGCGCGGCACGACGAGCGCCGAGACCTACCTCGTCATCGACAAGATCCTCGCCGTCGCCCGCCGCTCCGGCGCCGACGCCATCCACCCGGGCTACGGCTTCCTCGCCGAGAACTCCGACTTCGCGCGCGCCGTCATCGACGCCGGCATCATCTGGATCGGCCCCTCGCCCGAGGCGATCGACGCGCTCGGCGACAAGGTCACCGCGCGCCACGTCGCCGAGACCGTCGGCGCCCCGCTCGCCCCCGGCACCCTCAACCCCGTCTCCGGCCCCGACGAGGTCGTCGCCTTCGCCGAGCAGTACGGCCTGCCCGTCGCCATCAAGGCGGCCTACGGCGGCGGCGGCCGCGGCCTCAAGGTCGCCCGCACGATGGAGGAGATCCCCGAGCTGTTCGAGTCGGCCACGCGCGAGGCCGTCGCGGCGTTCGGTCGCGGCGAGTGCTTCGTCGAGAAGTACCTCGACAAGCCCCGTCACCTCGAGACCCAGTGCCTCGCCGACGCGTACGGCAACGTCGTGGTCGTCTCCACGCGCGACTGCTCGCTGCAGCGCCGCCACCAGAAGCTCGTCGAGGAGGCGCCCGCGCCCTTCCTCTCCCCCGAGCAGGTCGCCGAGCTCTACCGCTCGTCGAAGGCGATCCTCAAGCACGTCGGCTACGTCGGCGCCGGCACCTGCGAGTTCCTCCTCGCCTCCGACGGCACGATCGCCTTCCTCGAGGTCAACACCCGCCTCCAGGTCGAGCACCCCGTCTCCGAGCAGGTCACGGGCGTCGACCTCGTGCGCGAGCAGTTCCGGCTCGCCGAGGGCGAGGCGATCGGCTACGACGACCCCATCGTCGCCGGCCACTCCATCGAGTTCCGCATCAACGGCGAGGACCCGGGCCGCAACTTCTTCCCCGCGCCGGGCCCCGTGACCGCGTTCCGCGCGCCCGGCGGCCCCGGCGTGCGCATCGACTCGGGCGTCCGCGCCGGCGACGTCGTCTCGGGCGCCTTCGACTCGCTGCTGGCGAAGATCATCATCACCGGCGCCACCCGCCAGGAGGCCCTCGCCCGCGCCCGCCGCGCGCTCGCCGACTTCGAGATCGCGGGCCTGCCCACGGTCATCCCCTTCCACCGCGACGTGCTCACGCAGCCCGCGTTCACCGCGGAGGACGGCGTCTTCGGCGTCTACACGCGCTGGATCGAGACCGAGTACGTGAACACGATCGAGCCCTGGTCGGGCGAAGCGTCGGAGCTCCCCGAGAACCCCGAGCGTCGCGCGGTCGTCGTCGAGGTGAACGACAAGCGCATCGAGGTCTCGCTGCCAGAGCGTCTGCTCGTGGGCGCCGGCCTCCACGGCGGCGCCGGCCGCACGATGACGGGCCACGCGCCCAAGCGCCGCGCCCACGGCACGGTCGACACGGCATCCGGCAAGTCGGTGTCGTCGCCCATGCAGGCGACCATCGTCAAGTTCGCCGTCGAGGAGGGCCAGAAGGTCGTCAAGGGCGACCTGCTCGTCGTGCTCGAGGCGATGAAGATGGAGCAGCCCATCCAGGCGTCGCGCGACGGCGTCGTGCGCAACCTGAGCGGCGAGCCCGGCCAGACGATCTCGGCCGGCACCAAGCTCCTCGACCTCGAGGACGAGTAGGCGCCCGTCCGATTCTGAAATGGCGGGCTTCGGTGCGTTCGTTCGGGAACGAACGCACCGAAGCCCGCCATTTCGATGAGGGATGAGGGCGAGGCGGCGCTAGCTGCGCAGCGGCTCCTCCTGGCGCACGTGCATGGCTCGCGCCGCGTCGATGAGCGAACCCGACAGCGACGGGTACACCGCCCACGCGCGCGCGAACAGATCGGTCGTGAGCCGGTGCTCGATGGCGAGCGAGAGCGGCAGGATGAGCTCCGAGGCCTTCGGGCCCACGACGACGGCGCCGATGATCGTGCCCGCGTCCTTGCCCGCGATGAGCTTGACGAAGCCGTCCTTCACGCCCTGCATCTTCGCGCGCGGGTTGTGCGGCAGGTCGACCTTGTAGACGCGCCCCTCCCGCACGCCGCTCTCCACGTCCTTCTGCTGGAAGCCGACGGTCGCGATCTCCGGCTGCGTGAAGATGTTCGACGCCACGTTGCGCAGCTTGATCGGCTTCACCTCGTCGCCCATGGCGTGGAAGACGGCCGTGCGGCCCTGCACGGACGCGACGGACGCGAGCGGCAGGAAGGCCGTGCAGTCGCCCGCGGCGTAGATGTTCGGCACCGACGTGCGGGCGACCGAGTTGACCCGGATGTGGCCCGACTCGGTGAGCTCGACGCCCGCCTCCTCCAAGCCGATGCCCGTCGTGTTGGGGATCGAGCCGACCGCCATCAGGCAGTGCGAGCCGCGGATGACCTGGCCGTCGCCGAGCGTGACGACGACCTCCTGGCCGTCGCGCACGACCGACTCGGCGCGCGACTTGCCGAGCACCGTCATGCCGTTGCGCTTGAAGACGCTCTCGATGACGTCGGCGGCGTCGGCGTCCTCGCCGGGGAGCACCCGGTCGCGGCTCGAGACGAGCGTCACCTTCACGCCCAGCGCCGTGTACGCCGAGGCGAACTCGGCGCCCGTGACGCCCGAGCCCACCACGATGAGGTGGCTCGGCAGCTCGGTGATGTCGTAGAGCTGAGTCCAGGTGAGGATGCGCTCGCCGTCGGGCATCGCGCTCGGCAGCATGCGCGGCCGCGCGCCCACCGACACGACGATCGTGTCGGCGTCGAGCCGGTCGAAGTCGGTGCCGTCGGCGCCGCCCGTGCCGACGACGACCCCCGAGCTGCCGTCGAGCCGCCCCTCGCCCTGCACGACCCGCACGCCGGCCTCCTCCAACTGGCGCAGCATGTCGTCCGACTGCGTCTGCGCGAGCCGCTTGAGCCGCTGGTTGACGCTGCGGATGTTGACGGCGACCTCCGGCCGCAGCGGGCGGTCGTCGTGGTCGTGCGCGTAGAAGTTGACGCCCACCTCGCCCGCATCGCGGATCGACGTCGCCGCCTCGGCGGTCGCGATGAGCGACTTCGAGGGGACGACGTCGGTGAGCACGGCGGAGCCGCCGACGCCGACGCGCTCGACGAGCGTGACGTCGGCGCCGAGGAGGGCGCCCGACAGGGCGGCCTCGTATCCTCCAGGCCCGCCTCCCAGGACGACGATGCGTTGCTTTCGATCAAAGGGCGTAGCCATGAATTCCATTGTGCCGCGTCGCGCCGACGCGCGGCAAAACGATGCCCGGCGAGGCGGCGCCGCGACGTCCGTCCGCGTGGATCCGCGCGGCGCGCACCCCCGCCAACCCGAATTCCAGGAGGATGCCGAGCCGTGCCTCGGCGGCGCGGCGCGGGTCGCCTACCCTGTGCTCATGGAGCAAGTGAACGACCGGAATCCGCTCGATGACCCGCAGGCGAACCCGCGCGACGTGGCCCAGGCGGCCGCGGCCGTGATCGCCGAGCGCTCGGGGGTGGAGCGCCACGACATCGCACTCACGCTCGGCAGCGGCTGGGGCCGCGCGGCCGAGTCTCTGGGCGAGACCGTCGCCGTCATCCCCGCCACCGACGTGCCGGGATTCTCGGCGTCGAAGGTCGTCGGCCACTCCGGCACGCTCCGCTCGATCCGCCTCGCCGACGGCCGCCACGCCCTCATCATCGGCGCGCGCACGCACTACTACGAGGGCCACGGCGTGCGCCGGGTCGTCCACTCGGTGCGCACGGCCGCCGCGACGGGCGCGAAGGTCATGATCCTCACGAACGGCGCGGGCGGCCTGCGCCGCGAGTGGGCGCCCGGCACCCCCGTGCTGATCAGCGACCACATCAACCTGACGGCCGACTCGCCGCTCGAGGGCGCGACGTTCATCGACCTCACCGACCTCTACGCCTCGCGTCTGCGCGACCTCGCGCGGAGCGTGCACCCGGAGCTCGACGAGGGCGTCTACGTGCAGTTCCGCGGACCGCACTACGAGACGCCCGCCGAGGTGCGCATGGCCGGCGCGATCGGCGGCGACATCGTCGGCATGTCCACGTCGCTCGAGGCGATCGCGGCGCGCGAGGCCGGCATGGAGGTGCTCGGCTTCTCGCTCATCACGAACGCGGCGGCGGGCGTCACCGACCAGCCGCTCAGCCACGCCGAGGTGCTCGAGGCCGGCAAGGAGGCCGAGGCGAAGCTGGCGGTGCTCCTGACTGACGTCGTGGGGGCGATCGCATGACCGACGCGGGGCTCGCGCGCTCCCTCCAGGCGGCCCTGCGCGACGCCGCCGAGCGCTGGCTCGCCCAGGATCCGGACGAGACGACCCGCGCCGAGCTGCAGCGCATCCTCGACCGCGCCGGCGCCGTCGGCGACGCCGTCGAGGATGCCGACGAGAGCGACCGCGCCGAGGCGTGGCGCGAGCTCCGCGATCGCTTCGGGACTCGCCTGGCCTTCGGCACCGCCGGGCTGCGCGGCCGTCAGGGCGCCGGCTCGAACCGGATGAACCGGGTGCTCGTCGCGCAGGCCGCGCGCGGCTTCGCCGACTTCCTGCTGGCGCGGGCGGGGCGGGCGGCCGGCGCGGAGGGCGCCGCGGATGCGACCGGCGACGTCGCCGCGGCCGACGCGGCCCGGCCGTCGATCGTCATCGGCTACGACGCCCGCATCAACTCCGACGTCTACGCCCGAGACACGGCCGAGCTCATGCAGGCGGCAGGCGTCCGGGCGATGCTCCTCCCCCGGGCGCTGCCGACGCCCGTGCTCGCCTTCGCCGTGCGCCACCTGGATGCGAGCGCCGGCGTCATGGTCACCGCCTCGCACAACCCCAAGTGGGACAACGGCTACAAGGTCTACCTCGGCGACGACGACCAGGGCTCCCAGATCGTGCCGCCCGTGGACGGCGAGATCGCCGCCGCGATCGAGGCCGTCGCGAACGGCTCGCTCGTGAGCGAGCTGCCCCGTTCGAGCGACTACGCGCTCGCCGACGAGTCGCTGCTCGACGCCTACGTCGACGCGACGGCGGCCGTGTTCCGCGGCGACGTCGCCTCGCTCGACGGCCTGACGGTCGTCTACACGCCGTTCCACGGCGTGGGCTGGGAGACCTACCGCCGCGTGCTCGAGCGCCTCGGCCTCGGTGAGCCGACGCTCGTGGAGGCGCAGCTCGCCCCCGACGGCTCGTTCCCGACGCTCGACTTCCCGAACCCCGAGGAGGAGGGCGCCCTCGACCTGGCCTACGCGGCGGCCGACGCCGTGGGCGCCGACGTCATCATCGCCCACGACCCCGACGCCGACCGGCTCGCGGTCGCGGTGCCCGTCGCGGACGCCTCGGCCGAGGGCGGCCGGGCCTGGCGGCGCTTCGGCGGCAACGACATCGGCAAGCTCCTCGGCTGGCGCGCCGCTGAGAACGCGAAGGCCGACGGCGTCACGGGTTCCCTCGCCACCTCGCTCGTCTCGTCGCCCGCGCTCTCGCGGGTCGCGGAGGCGTACGGGCTCGACTACGCGCAGACGCCGACAGGCTTCAAGTGGATCTCGCGTGCGCCCGGCATCCTCTTCGGCTACGAGGAGGCGCTCGGCTACCTCGTCGACCCGGCGAAGGTGCGCGACAAGGACGGCGTCTCGGCCGCGATCGCGATCCTCGACCTGGCGGGGCGGATGGCCGCCGAGGGGCGCACCCTCAACGACCTCGACGACGAGTTCGCCGAGCGCTTCGGCGCCTTCGCGTCGACGCAGGTCGCGATCCGCTACGACGACCCGGCGCAGCTGCCGCGCGTGATGGCGGAGTTCCGGGCGAACCCGCCCGCTCTGGTGGGGACGGTCGCGGTCTCGCGCTTCGACGACCTGGCGACGGGCGTCGACGGCATCCCGCCGATCGACATCCTCCGGGTGCAGCTCGCCGACGGCACCCGACTCATGATCCGCCCCTCGGGCACCGAGCCGAAGCTCAAGGTCTACATCGACGCGACGAGCGCCGAGGGCACGACGGCCGAGCGCGCCGCGGCGGCCGAGGCTGCCGCGCGGGCCGCGGCGGCCGGCGTGCGGGAGCTGCTCGCCTGAGCGTCTCGCAGTCCATTTCCTGGTTTCGGCCCTTCTGCAACCCGCAGAAGGGCCGAACCTTGAAATGAGTACCGTCCCCGCGCCTACGGCCGGAGGTCGAGCGCGCCGCTCAGCTGCTCGGTGAGCGCGGCCGCGAGCGCCTCGGGAGTCTGTGCCGCCATGAGGCGCTCGATCAGGCCGGGGGTGTCGAGCGCGCGGGCGATACCGGCCACGACGGCCAGGTGGTCGTCCGGGCGCGTCGTCGACGCCCCGATGACGATCTCGACGGGGTCGAACGCGCCGTGCCCGAACGCCACGCCCTCGGGGAACGTCACGACGGCGAGCGCGTTCTCCAGCGTCTGCGCGTCGGGCCGGGCGTGCACGAGCGCGATGCCGGGCGCGATGACCATGTACGGGCCGTGCTTCTCGATCACGCGGATCATGCGCGTGCTGTAGCCGGGCAGCACGTAACCGCGCTCGACGAGCACACGGCCGACCTGCTCGACCGCGTCGCGCCACGACTCGGCCGAGGCGCCCAGGCGGACGTCCTCGGCCGAGAAGCGGAGCTCGGCGCGGGGCGCGATCATGCGTCGGCCTCGTCGAACCCTTCCGTGATGAGGTCCGCGAGCTCCTCGCGGTCTTCGACGGGGAGGAAGGCGGCGTTCGCGGCGTTGAGCTGGAACGTCTCGAGGTCGGCGAGGTCGTAGTCGAACGCGTCGGCGAGGAGGGAGAGCTCCTGCGTGAGCGTCGTGGCGCTCATCAGGCGGTTGTCGGTGTTCACGGTCACGTTGAAGCCGAGCTGGTAGAGCAGGTCGAAGGGGTGGTCGAAGATCGTCTCCCCCCACTGCTCGATGGCGCCCGTCTGCAGGTTCGACGAGGGGCTGAGCTCGAGCGGCACCTGACGGTCCTTGACCCACTGCGCGAGGCGGCCGAGGGTCACGAAGGTGCCCTGCTCGTCCTCCCCTTCGATCTCGATGTCCTCGGCGATGCGCACGCCGTGGCCGAGGCGCAGTGCGCGGGCGTCCAGCAGGGCGCCGCGGATCGACTCGAGGCCGGCGGCCTCCCCCGCGTGCACCGTGGCGGGGAAGTACTCGCGCGCGAGCAGGTCGAAGGCGGGCTGCAGGTTGCTCGCCGGGAAGCCGGCCTCGGCGCCGGCGATGTCGAAGCCGACGACGCCGCGGTCGCGGTGGCGGAGGGCCAGCTCGGCGATCTCGCGGCCGTCGCCCGCGTGGCGCATGGCGCTCACGAGCTGGCCGACGCGGATGCGGCGGCCCTGCGAGCGCACCTCGTCGATGCCCTCCTCGATGCCCTCCTGCACGGCCTCGACGGCCTGGTCGAGCGAGAGGCCGCGGCGCAGGTGCTGCTCGGGCGCCCAGCGGACCTCGCCGTAGAGCACGCCGTCGTCGGCGAGGTCGAGCACGAAGTCGCGCGCGACGCGGCGCAGGCCCCCGCGCGTCTGCATGACGGCCGTGGTGACGTCGAAGGTCTTGAGGTACTCGACGAGCGAACCCGAGTCGGACTGATCGGCGAACCAGTCGGCGAGGTCCTCCGGGTCGGTCTCTGGGAGGTCGACGCCCGCCTCCTCGGCGAGCTCGATGATCGTCTGCGGGCGCAGGCCGCCGTCGAGGTGGTCGTGCAGGGACACCTTCGGCAACGACTGGATGTCCGTCCCGTCCGCAAGCGTGAAATCGTCGTCGGAAATCGGATCAGACACGGGCATCCCCTTCGAAGGCAGTCGTCGTCGCGACTAATCTAGCGGCCCAGGATGCCGGAAACGCCGCGCCGCGACGGCGCGGACCCAGTCTTCTGCCCGATCGGGCAGGGCACGGTCGGGCAGGCGTCCCGGAAGTGCGGGGAACGGCCGGCGGAGCCGGTCGCCGACGGGGGCGGGGGCGGGACGGGGCGGGGGCCGGGATGCCGGGCTCCGATCGGCGGGCGGAGCGAAATCGGCGGCGGGCTCGCGGAGACCGGAGGCGGGCTCGCGGGTGCCAGTGCGGCGGACGGGCTCGTTCGTCGAGTGGCCGGCAGGCCCATGGGAGCACCGGTTCGCGGGCTCGACCGATGCGGCACCGGACGGGACGGGGCGACGGATCGGCTCGTCGAGTCGGCTCGTCGAGTCGGCTCGTCGACCGAATCCCGATCGCGCCGGACGCGCGGTCGCCTCCCGCCGGACGCTTCGTCACCCGGCGGACTCCCGCATCGGCCAGGCTGGTGGCATGACTGCAGAGACCGCCCCGATCCCCGTCCTGGCCGACGACGCCGTGCGCGGGGGCTCCCCGAGCCCCTCCCCGTCGAGCCGCCGGCACGCCGACGCGGCCCCGAGCACCGGCGCCGACCGCATCCACTGGGCCGGACTCGTCGCCATGATGCTCACGAGCTTCGTGCTCGTCACGGCGGAGTTCATCCCCGGCGGCATCCTGCCCGACATCGCCGCGGACCTCGGCGTGACGCCGGGGCAGGCGGGGCAGACGGTCACCGTGACGGCGCTCGTCGGGTTCCTCGCCGCGCCGACCATCGGCATCCTGACGCCGGGGCTCGACCGGCGCACGCTGCTCGTCGCGCTGGCGGTCGCGGCGGGCGTCTCGAACCTCGTGGTGGCGATCGCGCCGAGCCTGTGGCTGCTGCTCGTCGCGCGCTTCCTGCTGGGCGTCGCGATCAGCGGCTTCTGGGCCATGATGCTCACGGTCGCGGCGCAGCTCACCGGGCCGGAGCGGCTCGGTCGCGGCGTCATGCTCGTCAACGCGGGCACCTCGCTCGCGACCGTCGCGGGCGTGCCCCTGGCCGTCGCGCTCACCGCGCTCGTCGACTGGCGTGCCGTCTTCGTCGGCGCGGCCGCGCTCTCGGTCGTCGTCGCGGTAGCGCTGCGCCTGCTGCTGCCGCCCGTACCGCCCGCGCGGTCGCTGAGCCTGCGCGTGCTCGGCGAGACGATGCTGCGGCCGGGCGTGGGCATGGGCCTGGCGGGCCACGTGCTCACGGTGCTCGGGCACTTCACGGCGTTCACGTTCATCCGCCTCGCGCTGGAGCGCGTCGACGGGCTGGATGCGGGCGGCGCCGCGATCCTCCTCGTGGTGTTCGGCGTGGGCGGCTTCGCGGGCAACCTCGTGATCGGCGCGCTCGTCGACCGTCACCTGGCGGTGCTCCGCTACCTGGTGCCGGCGCTGCTGGCGGTCTCCGTGCTGGTGATCGCCCTCTTCCCGGGCGTCCTGCCGCTCATCGCGGTCGCCGTGGGCGTGTGGGGCTTCGCGTTCGGCTCGTGGCTCGTGACGGTCTCGACGTGGAGCGGGCGGCAGATGCCCGACCGGCTGGAGGCTGGAGGCGGACTGGTCGTGGCCGGGTTCCAGCTGGCGATCGCGCTGGGCGCGGGCGTCGGCGGCATCCTGGTCGACGTCATCGGCATCCTGCCGACGCTCGTCATCGCGGCCACCGTGCTGGCCGTCGGCGGCGCGCTCTTCGGCGCCGCGGGACATCGCGCGCCGCTGCCCACCGCCGGCGTCTCGGCCGATGCGCCGGCGGGCGCGTCGGCGGGCGCGTCGGCGGCGTCCTAGCCCGCCCACCCTCGGCCGCGCTCGTCGCCTCCCTCGCCCCATCGCCGAACTCGGGTCGCTGAGCAAGGCCGACGCACTATTCGCGTCAGCCCGGCTCTGGCGCCCGAGTTCGGCGATCACTCCCGAACCTCCCGGCTAGAACCCGCCCCGGAACTCGGCCGATCACCGATGAACCCGGCCCCTCGCCCTCGGAGGCCTCGGACGCGCTCCATCGCCGAACTCGGGTCGCTGAGCAAGGCCGACGCACTATTCGCGTCAGCCCGGCTCTGGCGCCCGAGTTCGGCGATCGCTGCCTGTTCGCTCCGGCGGGGGCGGCCCTGAAGGCGGTCGGCCGCCACGGAGCGCGGGTCCGCGCATTCGGAGACGACGCCTGCGCTCTCATCGCCGAACTCGGGTCGCTGGACGGAGCCGACGCACTATTCGTACCGACCCGGCCCAGCGACCCGAGTTGGGCGATCGGGGCGGGCGGCCCTCCCGTCAGGCAGACCCGGCAGTCAAGCGGGGACTGCGGCACGGCGACGGCGCCAGTCGGAGGGGTTCTCGCCCGTGCGACGGCGGAACGCCCGGCTGAAACCGGCCTCGGACTCGTAGCCTAGGCGCCGCGACACCTCGGCGACGGTCAGCCCCTCGCGATCAAAGAGACCCATCGCGAGCTCCATGCGCACATCGGCGAGGTAGCTGGCGGGCGACTTCCCGACGAGGTCGCGGAATCGCTCGGCGAAGACCGTTCGCGACATGGCGCCGACGGTGGCGAGCTCGCCGACCGTCCAGGCGCGCCCGGGTTCGTCGTGGATGGCGTCGAGCACGCGCGCGACGAACGGGTCCTCGGCCCGGGCGAGCCAGTCGGCGGGCGCGCAGCCGAGCTCCGCCCAGGCGCGCACGGCCACGGCGACGACCGTGGTGGCGATGCTCGCGCACACGGCGGAGTCTCCGGAGCGGCCCCGGCCGTCGTCGCCGGCGCAGCCCATCCGGGCGGCGAGCGCCGCGACGGCCGGCTCGTGGGCGTCGAACCCGCGGACGACGAGCAGCGTCGGCAGGGCGTCGAGCGCGTGCGGCGCGGAGCCGGCGAACTCGAGATCGACGACCACGACGCGGGCGCCCTCGTCGGCCGGGCCGGAGCCGACGAGGGCGGCGGTGTCGATGGATGCGAGGTCGAGGGCGCGAGCCGAGGGGACGAGCATGAGGTCGCCGGCGACGAGCTCGACGCGGCAGGGCGCGCCTGCGCCGCCCGGGGCGAGGAGTCGCACGCGCACGGTGCCGCGGCCGACGTAGAGCATGACCGGGTGCTCGCCGGGGAGCCGCTCGACCCGGCCCTCCCCGAGCAGCGCGCTCCGCGAGCTCACGACCCGCCATGCGAGCGCGGTCAGGATCCGCTCGAGCGCCGCCTCCGCGACGACGGCGCGGTCGGCTTCGGCGGGCACAGCATCCATGAGCGTCATGCCTTCCGCAACGCCCTCGCTCCGCCCCGCATTCCGCCCGCCCACCGACGCACCCGACGTCCGTCCGCCCGGCCATGGACCCGAACTCCCCCTTCGGCACCGTTCCAAAGGGGGAATTCGGGTCCACAAGAGCCGCGAGCGCAGCGAGCCAGCAGAACCGCGAGCGCAGCGAGCCAGCAAAAGAAGCCGCGAGCGCAGCGAGCTCCCCAAACACCCCACCCACCCAGCCGGCGTGCCGACCCCTTCCCTGCTCGCGACGCAGTGCGGGCGGCGAGGAGGGGCGCGCGCAGCGATATCCGAGCACGCAGAAACGACGATCGCGAGGCGTGAGCAAGCGCGTCCCTCCGACCCGCCCGCACGACCATCAACGAACCAACGCAACGAAGCATCCGCGAAGCGCCCCCCGATCACCCGCCGAGCAAGCAACCGCGCAGCGACCCGAATCAGCGCACCAGCAAGCAGCCGCGCAGCGACCCCGAATCAGACCTGCCGACCCAGCACCCGCGCAGCGACGCACCCCGCCCGCTCAGCCCCCGATGCGCCCCGCGATCAACGCCCCGCCGTCCTGCACGACCTCGCCGACGTCCCCGACCCGGTACGCCCCTTCCAGCGACTCCAGCGCGCGCTCGAACCGCGCTCCGTCGTCGGCGTGCAGCGTGAACAGCACCTCGCCGGCGTGCACCTCGTCGCCCGGCTTCTTGGCGAGGTCGATGCCGGCGGCGTGGATCACCGGGTCCTGCTTGCGGGCGCGGCCGGCGCCGAGGCGCCAGGCGGCGATACCGAAGGGCAGGGCCTGCTGCTCGACGAGCACGCCGGAGCGTTCCGCGCGCACCTCCATCGACTCGCGCGGCGTCGGCAGCGCGGCATCCGGGTCGCCGCCCTGCGCGGTGATGCTCGCGCGCCAGGTATCCATGGCGCGGCCGGAGGCGAGGGCGCCCTCGACGTCGGCATCCGGGATGCCGGCCAGGCGCAGCATCTCGCGGGCGAGCTCGAGGGTGAGCTCGACGACGTCGGCGGGGCCGCCGCCGGCGAGCACCTCGACCGACTCGCGCACCTCGTTGGCGTTGCCGATGGTGAGGCCGAGCGGCACGTTCATGTTGGTGAGCAGGGCGGAGGTGCGCACGCCGGCGTCCTCCCCGAGCGCCACCATGGTCTCGGCCAGCGCCCGCGAGCGCTCGATGTCGCCCATGAACGAGCCGGAGCCGAACTTGACGTCGAGCACGAGCGCGCCCGTGCCCTCGGCGATCTTCTTCGACATGATGCTGGAGGCGATGAGCGGGATGCACTCGACCGTGCCGGTGATGTCGCGCAGCGCGTAGAGCTTCTTGTCGGCCGGGGCGAGGCCCGAGCCCGCGGCGCAGATGACGCCGCCGACCGTGCGCAGCAGTTCCATCATCTCGTCGTTCGACAGGTCGGCGCGCCAGCCGGGGATCGACTCGAGCTTGTCGAGCGTGCCGCCGGTGTGGCCGAGGCCGCGGCCGGAGAGCTGGGGCACGGCGACGCCGAACGAGGCGACGAGCGGCATGAGCGGGAGCGTGATCTTGTCGCCGACCCCGCCCGTGGAGTGCTTGTCGGTGGTGGGCTTGCCGAGCGACGAGAAGTCCATGCGCTCGCCGGAGGCGATGATCGCGAGGGTGAGGTCGCGGATCTCGCGGCGCTCCATGCCGTTGAGGAAGACGGCCATGGCGAACGCGGCCATCTGCTCGTCGCCCACGAAGCCCGAGGCGTAGCGCGAGACGAGCCAGTCGATCTGCGGCGTCGAGAGGGCGCCGCCGTCGCGCTTCGCCTTGATGAGGTCGACGGCGTCGAAGGGCTCGACGGTGGATGCGGTCGTCATGCGTTCCTCGTTTCGTGGTCGTGGATCGTGGTCCGCCGCATCCGTTTCCGGGTTTCGGCCCTTCTGCAACCCGCAGAAGGGCCGAGACCAGGAAATGGATTCGGAGACGGGTCAGTCGACGGCAGCCGGAGCGGCCGCCGCGGCCGCCGCCCGTCGGCGCGCCTCCCGCTCGAGCTCGAGCGGGCCGAACGCGTCGGGCAGCACCTCGTCGATCGTGCGGATGCCGGAGACGGTGTCGAGCAGCATGCCCTCGGCGGCGTGCTCGAAGAGCAGTTGCCGGCAGCGGCCGCACGGCATGAGCGCGCTCCCCGTCGCGTCGCAGCAGCTGAACGCGACGAGCCGGCCGCCGCCCGTGGCGTGGAGGGTGGAGACGAGCCCGCACTCGGCGCACAGCGTGAGCCCGTAGCTGGCGTTCTCGACGTTGCAGCCGGACACGATGCGTCCGTCGTCGACGAGCGCCGCGGCGCCCACGGGGAACTGCGAGTAGGGCGCGTACGCGCGGCCCATGGCCTGGCGGGCTGCGGCGCGCAGCGCCTCCCAGTCGATCGCCTCCGCCGAGGGACCACCGGCCCCGGCCGCCTTCGAGCCGTCGTCCATGCCGCTCCCCCTACGCCTTGATGTACGGCTTGCCGGATGCCGCGGGGCCGCGCGACTGCCCGACGAAGCCCGCCACCGCGAGGATCGTCACCACGTAGGGGATCATCGCCATGAACTCGGTCGGGATGGTCGAGCCGACCTGCACGGCGAGGCGCTGCAGGTTGCTCGCGAAGCCGAACAGGAGCGCCGCGAGCGCCGCGTAGACGGGGTGCCAGCGGCCGAAGATGAGCGCGGCGAGGGCGATGTAGCCCTGGCCGCTGGTCATCTCGCGGCCGAACGCGCCGACCGCGCCGAGCGTGAAGAACGTGCCGCCCGCGCCGGCGATCGCGCCCGACAGGAGCACGTTCCAGAAGCGGGTCGGGTTGACCTTGATGCCGACCGTGTCGGCCGCCTTGGGGTGCTCGCCGACGGCCCGCATCCGCAGGCCCCAGCGGGTGCGGAAGACCGCGTAGGTGAGCACGGGCACGAGCAGCAGCATGAGGTAGCCGACGATCGTGTTCGTGAACAGCAGCGGGCCGAGCACGGGGATGTCGCCGAGCACGGGGATCTCCCACACCGGGTACTTCGGCGGGTCGTTGAGCGCGGGCGCGTTCGCCGCGATGACCGAGTAGAAGAAGTCGGTGAGGCCGATCACGAGCAGGTTGATGACGACGCCGACGACGACCTGCTCGACCCAGTAGACGATCGAGAAGACGGCCAGGACGACCGAGACGAGCATGCCGGCGACGATCGCGCCCAGGAGGCCGAGGAAGGGCTGGCCGGTGAGCGAGGCGATGAACGCCGAGGCGAAGGCGCCGGCGAGCAGCTGGCCCTCGATGGCGATGTTCACGACGCCGACGCGCTCGGAGACGAGGCCGGCCATGGATCCGAAGATGAGCGGCGTCGCCAGGGCCAGCGTTCCCGTGAGCAGCCAGGTGACGGGCACGGTCGCGTTCGCGCCGATCGTGACGATGAGGCCGACGACCCACAGCACGCCGAAGACGATCGCGAGCCACGAGGGCAGCTTGCGGTCGCTCCGCGCGAGGGCCCACGAGTAGCCGGCGATCGCCAGGGAGATCACGGCGATGACGTAGCCCGTGACCGGCAGCGGGAGCACGAGGGGGGCGAGCGCGAAGGGCACGCCGCCGTCGTTGAGGTCGATCGTGGTCGATCCCGGCGCCTGCAGGAGCGCGAAGAACAGGAGCGCGGCCACGGCGAAGAGCGTGAGCACGATGGGCGTCTTGTAGGAACGCGCGAGCTTCCGCTCGGCGGCCGATTCGCCGGCGGGCGACTGCGCGCCGCGGGTCGTGACGTCGGTCATTCCGATGCCCCCTTCGAGTCGGAGTCGGAGCGGGAGCCGGGATGCTTCGCGGATGGCGACGGCGGCGCGCCTCCGCCGCCCGATGCCTCAGCCAGGTCGGCCTCGCCCTCCTGCTCGGCCTCGACCGCCGCGACGCCCGCGGACGACATGGCGGCCGTCGCGCCGGGCGCGGCCACGACGGGCGCTCCCGCGGTGGTGCCGGTGCGGGCGAGCTCGCGCGCGGCGCGGAGGCGGCCGAGCAGCGTCCTGCCCGTGGGCTTGGGCAGCCGGAAGATCGCCCGGATGAGCGGCGGCGCCGCGATCAGCAGCACGATGATGGCCTGGATGATCGAGACGATCTCGATCGGGATGCTCTCGACGACGCGCAGCTGGAACGAGCCCGCCTTGAGGCCGCCGATGAGCAGCGCCGCGAGCACGACGCCGACGGGGCTGTTGGCGCCGAGGAGGGCCACCGTGATGGCGTCGAAGCCGATGCCCGCGTCCACGCCCGGGTCGTAGCCCGCGGCCTGCCGCTGCAGCACCTGGGAGACGCCGGCGAGGCCCATGAACGCGCCGGAGAGCGAGAGCGTGATGACGATCGTGCGCTCGACGTTGATGCCGGCGGTCCGCGCCGCGCTCGGGTTGAGGCCGACCGCGCGGATGTTGAAGCCGACCGTCGAGCGGTCCATGAGCCACCAGTAGAGCACCGCGGCGGCGATCGCGATGACGAACGAGATGTTGATGGGCCCGAGGACGTCGGGCATCTGCGCCGTCTCGAGGATGGGCTTCGACTTCGCGTTGCCGCCCGCCCCGTCGGCCTGGAACAGCGGCGTCTTGAGCAGGTAGGTCACGAGGTTGAGCGCGACGAAGTTGAGCATGATCGTGAGGATCACCTCGTGCGCGCCGGTGCGCGCCTTGAGCACGCCCACGATGCCGGCCCACAGCGCGCCGCCGACGACGCCGGCGAGGATCGCGACGACGAGGTGGATGCCGTACGGCAGCGGCCAGGACGCGCCCACGAAGCCCGTGAAGAGCGCCGCGATGAGCATCTGGCCGCGACCGCCGATGTTGAAGAGGCCGGCCCGGAAGCCGAGCGCGATGCCCAGGCCCGCGGTGATGAGCGGCGTCGCCCAGATGAGCGTCTGGCCGAGCGGCTTGAAGCCCGTCTTGGGGTTGAAGACGGCGCCCTCCCAGATCGCGCGGTAGGCGCCGCCGATGGTGCCGAACGCCGCGTTGAAGAAGTCGCCGGGCCGGGCGAAGAAGTAGCCGGCGGTCTTCTGCACGTCGGGGCTCGTGGCGACGACGAGGAGCGAGCCGAGGAAGAGCGCGAGCACGATCGCCAGGATCGAGCGAACGAGCCCGCCGCCGAGGACGTCGCGCCAGACGCCCTTCCAGGGCGACTCGTCGGCGGGCGGCTGAATGGTCTGCGACCCCTTCGGCGCGGGTGCCGCGGTCTGCTTGTCGGTCACGCCTGCTCCTTCGGCGACGCGGCGTCGGCGTCGGTCTGTTCTGCGGATGCCGGGGGGCGGGCGCCGCCGGCGGCCGCCTCCTCGTAGGGCACGCCCGCCATCATCTGGCCGAGCACGTCGCGCGAGGTCGAGGGGTCGACGATGCCGATGCTCTTGCCCCGGTACATGACCATGAGCCGGTCGGCGAGCTGGACGGCCTCGTCGAGCTCCGTCGAGACGATGATCACGGGGATGCCCGAGTCGCGCGCCTTCACGATCTGCTCGTGCACGAACTCGATCGAGCCGACGTCGAGGCCGCGGGTGGGCTGGGAGGCGATGAACATGCGCAGCGGGCGGCCGAGCTCGCGCGCGAGCACGATCTTCTGCTGGTTGCCGCCGGACAGGCGCCCGGCGGGCGTCACCGTCGAGGGCGCGCGCACGTCGAACTCCTGGATGCTGCGCTCGGCGAACTCGCCGATCGCGCGCAGGTCGAGCGAGAGGCCCTTGGAGAAGGGCTTGCGGTCGGCGCGGTCGAGGACGAGGTTCTCGGCGATGGTGAACTCGCCGACGATGCCGTCGACGGTGCGGTCCTCCGGGACGAAGCCGAGTCCGGCGTCCAGCGTCTTCTTGACCGAGCGGCCGAGAAGCTCCTCGCCGTCGAGCGTGATGGAGCCGATGGCGGTCGACTGGAGGCCGAGGATCGCCTCGGTGAGCTCGGTCTGCCCGTTGCCCTGCACGCCCGCGACGGCGAGCACCTCGCCCTGGCGCACATCGAAGGAGAGGTCGTCGACCTGCCGGTTGCCGAGCGCGTCGAGCACGGTGAGGTTCCGCACCCGGAAGGTGGTGTCGCCGAGCTTGGGGGCGTCCTTGTGCACGTTGAGGTCGACGGCCCGGCCGACCATCTTGGCGGCGAGCTCCTCGTTCGACTCGTCGGGCGAGGCGGTGCCCACGATGCGCCCGCGGCGGATGACCGTGATGCGGTCGGCGATCGCGCGCACCTCTCGGAGCTTGTGGGTGATGAAGACGATCGAGGTGCCGCGGTCGCGCAGCCGGGCCATGATGCGCATGAGCTCGTCGGTCTCCTGCGGCGTGAGCACGGCGGTCGGCTCGTCGAGCACGAGCACCTGCGCGTCGCGGGAGAGCGCCTTGATGATCTCGACGCGCTGCTGCGCGCCGACGGGGAGGTCCTCGACGAGGGCGTCGGGGTCGATGGCGAAGCCGAACTCGTCGCTGAGCTCGCGCACGCGCCGTCGGGCCGTCTCGAAGTCGAGGATGCCGACGCCCTTCGTGGCCTCGTGGCCGAGCATGACGTTCTCGGCCACGGTGAAGACCGGCACGAGCATGAAGTGCTGGTGCACCATGCCGATGCCGGCGGCCATGGCGTCGCCGGGGCCGGAGAAGCGCTGGACGACGCCGTCGAGCGCGATCTCGCCCTCGTCGGCCTGGTAGAGCCCGTACAGGACGTTCATCAGGGTCGACTTGCCCGCGCCGTTCTCGCCGAGGAGCGCGTGCACCTCGCCGGGCTCGACCGTGAGGGTGATGCCGTCGTTGGCCGCGAACGAGCCGAAGCGCTTCGTGATGCCGCGGAGCTCGAGTTTCATGTGTGCACCTCGTCCCGTGCGCGCCGCGTGGCGCGCACGCCGTGTCGTGTCGTGCGGGATGCGAATCCGCGTGAGCGAGCGTAGCCGTCGCCGACGACATCGGGGCCGCAGCCTGCGCGTGCTGCGACCCCGGTGCGTCGGTTCGTCCCTACGCCGTCTTGGGCGAGGAGGGCGAGAGCGTCGGGTACTTGCCGGCGATGACGTCGGCCTTGAGCTGCTCGAGCTCCTGCGTGGTGCCGGCGGGGAGCTGCGACTCGAAGGCGCCGAAGCCCGAGAGGCTCACGCCCTTGTTCTCCAGCGTGCCCACGTAGGTGCCGCCCTTGAACGCGCCGCTCTGGCCCTCCTTGATCGCCTCGAGCACCGAGACGTCGAGGCCCTTCATGATCGAGACGAGGATCATGTCGGCGTACTTCGGATCGGCCTTGGCGAGGTCGGAGTCGACGCCGAGGATGACGGCCGAGCTGCCGGCCGCCTTGATGGCCTCGGCGCCGCCCTGGTAGAGCGGTCCGCCCACGGGGAGGACGACGTCGGCGTTCTGGCTCAGGAAGCCGGCCGTGATCTGCTGCGCGGCGACCTGGTTGGTGAAGTCGCCGACGAACGAGCCGGTCTGCGAGGCGACGTCCCAGCCGAGCACCTGGACGTTCTTCCCCTTGGCCTCGTTGTAGTGCTTGACGCCGTTGGCGAAGCCGTCCATGAAGATCGTGACGCTGGGGATGCTCGCGCCGCCGTAGGTGCCGACGACGCCCGTCTTGCTGTATGCGGCGGCGGCGTAGCCGGCGAGGAACGCGGCCTGCGCGGTGTCGTAGTTGAGCGTGAGCAGGTTCGACGTCTCGATGCCCGAGACGTCGACGATCGCGAAGTCGGTCTCCTGGTTGGCCGCGGCCGCGGCCTTCGTCGCGTCGGCGAGCTTGAAGCCCACGGGGATGATGATGTTGCAGCCCTGCTGGACCATGGTGTCGATGTTCGACTGGTACTCGTCGGGCGACTTGGACTCGGCCTGCTTGGTCTGCACGCCGAGCTGCTCCTTGGCCTGCACGAGCCCCTGGTAGGCGAGCTCGTTGAACGACTTGTCGTCGAAGCCGCCCTCGTCGGAGACCATGCAGGCGAGGTAGTCGGATGCGGCGGGGCCGCTGCCCGTGGTGGAGGCGGGCGTCTCGGGCGCGGCGGCGCATGCGGACAGCGCGAGGGCGGCGATGCCCAGCGTGCCCACGGCGGCGAGACGAGTCTTGGTGAAGATCGACACGTGACCCTCCTGGAGTCGGCCCGCCGGGTGCGGGCACTGCGTAGATGTCGAGATGTTACCCAGCCCGTTCCCAGTCGAGCGATGCGAAACCGGAATGTCATGCGTTCGTGACCAATCGGACAGTCGGCCGCTGGAGGATGCGGACAATCGCCCCGTTTCCTGCACTCCGTCCGACTTGGCGGCGGGTGGCGCCCGCCTCACAGCACCCCGTCGAGCCCCCGCTCCTTCAACGCCGCCACGACGTCCTTGACCGACTGCGCGTGCTTGGCGGTGGTGATGAGCACCGCATCCGGCGTGTCGACGACGACGACGTCGTCGAGGCCCGCGATCGCGATCACGCGGTCGGTGCCGCGCACGACGAGGCCCGTCGCGTCGTGCGCGACGACGCGCCCGGCATCGCCCATGACGGTCACGGCGGGCACCGGCGAGCCCGAGCGCTGCGCGTCGGCGACCTCGTCGGCGCGGCGCAGCCGGCCGACCGACTTGAAGTCGCCCACGTCGTCCCACTGGAAGTAGCCCGGGATGACCGCCAGACGCCCCTCGGCCGCTGCCGGCTCGGCGACCGTGTAGTCGATCGCGATCTTCTCGAGCGTGGGCCACACGCGCGCCGTCACGGCATCGCGATCGGGGCCGTCCCAGGCGTCCGCGATCTCCTCGATGCCGGCCGCGAGCGCGGGCCGGTTCGCGGCGAGCTCCTCGAGCAGCCGGTCGGCGCGGGCGAAGAACATGCCGGCGTTCCAAAGGTACTCGCCCGAGGCGAGGTAGGCGCGCGCGGTGCGGGCGTCGGGCTTCTCCACGAAGCTCTCGACCGTGCGGGCGCTCGGCGCCCCGGGGATGGCCACGGGCGCGCCCGCGCGGATGTAGCCGAAGGCGGTGGAGGGCTCGTGGGGCTGGATGCCGATGGTGACGATGTACCCGCCGCGGGCTGCGGCGACGGCCTCGCGCACGGACGCCTGGAAGCGGTGCTGCGAGCCGATGAGGTGGTCGGCCGCGAACGAGCCGATCACGGCATCCGGGTCGCGGCGGCGCAGGATCGCGGCGGCCAGGCCGATCGCGGCCGACGAGTCGCGCCCCTCGGACTCCAGCACGACGTTGGCCGTCGCCAGCTCGGGCAGCTGGGCGCGAACCTCGTCGCCGTGGGCCTCGCCGGTGACGACCACGATGCGGTCGTCGCCGCACAGGGGCACCAGCCGGTCCCAGGTGGCGCGCAGCAGCGTCGAGCCGTGCCCGGCGACGTCGTGCAGGAACTTGGGCGAGGTCTTGCGCGAGAGCGGCCACAGCCGCGAGCCGACGCCGCCGGCGGGGATGACCCCGTAGAAGCCGGGCAGCACCGCGGCGGGCTCGAGGGGTTGGGTCATGTCTCCTCCGGGTGGTCGTGCCGTCGGGCGGCTCGGCGGTCGTTCTCCTGCGCGTCGGGTCGCGTTCACCGGCGCCTCGAACGGGCCGCCTAGCCTCGCGGCATGCGCATCGCCGTGGTCACCGAGAGCTTCCTGCCGACGGTGAACGGCGTGACGAACAGCGTGTGCAAGGTGCTCGACCATCTGGAGCGACGAGGGCACGAGGCCATCGTCATCGCGCCGGCCGCGCGGTCCCCGAAACACTACCGAGGCTTCCCCGTGCACGAGGTGCCCGCGTTGGAGTACCGGCAGTTCCCGGTGGGCCTGCCGGGCCCGCGCGTCGACCGCCTCATCGGGGATTTCGCGCCGGACGCGGTCCACGTCGCGAGCCCCATGCTTCTCGGGGCGCAGGCGGTCGCGGTCGCCAGGCGCCGCGGCATCGCGTCCGTGGCCGTCTTCCAGACCGACGTCGCGGGCTACACGCGGCGCAACCGGCTCGCCGCGGCGGAGGGCTTCGCCTGGCGGCTGATCCGCTGGATCCACAACGGCGCCGACCTCACGCTGGCGCCCTCGTCGGCGTCGATCGCCGACCTCGAGGCCGCGCGCATCGGGCCGCTCGCCAGGTGGGGCCGCGGCGTCGACCTCGAGGCCTACCACCCGCGCAACCGCGCGACGGACACGGTCCGGCGGTTGCGCAGGCGGTTGCGCGCCGAGCAGCGGGTCGTCGTGGGCTACGTGGGCCGGCTCGCGCCCGAGAAGCAGGTCGAGCGCCTCGCCGCGCTGCGCGGCCTGGACGGCATCCAGCTCGTGATCGTCGGCGACGGCCCGTCGGACGCCTCGGTGCGGCGGGCGCTCAAGGGGATGCCGGTGCACTACGCGGGCCGGCTCTCGGGCCGCGACCTCGCGCTCGCCTACGCGAGCTTCGACGTCTTCGTGCACACCGGCACCGAGGAGACCTTCGGCCAGACCGTGCAGGAGGCGCACGCCAGCGGGCTGCCCGTGATCGCGCCCCGCTCCGGCGGCCCGATCGACCTGATCGGGCACGGCGAGGACGGCTTCCTCTTCGATCCCGGCAGCGCGGGCGACGCGCACCTGCGCGAGTGCGCGGAGACCCTGATCCGGGATGCCGGACTGCGCTCGCGGATGGGCGAGGCCGGCCGCCGGCGCGTGCGCGACCGCTCCTGGGAGCGGGTGTGCGACGAGCTGCTGGGTCACTACGAGCGCGTCCTCGCGGCGCGCGCGGAGGCCCCGACGACCCGCCCGCGGCGCGTCGCGGCGCCCCTGCTCGGCCCGTTCGGGCAAGGCATGCCTGAATAACGCCTGTGTGGATTCGGGTCTAGGCTGGAGCCGATTAGCGCCCGCAGCGCGCGGGCAGCCTCCCGGGGTGCCGTTCTCGGCTCGTCGGTGAGCTTCGAGAACAGAGAGGGTAGTTCCGTGCCAGCAGCTCAAACGGACGCCTCGACCATCGACTCGGCCGCGCGGCCGGCGAAGAAGCCCCGCAAGGGCGGCACGCTGTACCGCGGCAACGAGGGGATGTGGTCGTGGGTTCTGCACCGGATCACCGGTGTCGCGATCTTCTTCTTCCTCCTCGTGCACGTGCTCGACACGGCGCTCGTCCGAGTGAGCCCCGAGGCGTACAACGCGGCCATCGGCACCTACCAGACGCCCATCATGGGCCTCGGCGAGGTCGGCCTCGTCGGCGCGATCGTCTACCACGCCTTCAACGGCATCCGGATCATCCTGATCGACTTCCTGCCGGGCGGCGCCAAGCACCAGAAGCTCATGTTCTGGATCGTCATCGGCCTGTTCGTCGTGACCATGCTCGGCTTCGCGCCGCGCCACCTGGTGAACGTCTTCGAGCACGCGGCCGTCGGCCACTAGGGAGGGACTGGACATGACCATCGAAACCGTCGAGTACCCCCGCAGCACGGCCGGGAAGAAGACCAACTGGGAGCGCGTGGGCTGGGCCTTCATGCGCGGCTCGGGCGTCCTGCTCGTCATCCTCATCTTCGGCCACCTCTTCACCAACCTCATGGTCGGCAAGGGCATCCAGGCGATCGACTTCGCGTTCGTCGCCGGCAAGTGGGCCGATCCCTTCTGGCAGGTGTGGGACGCGCTCATGCTCGTCCTCGCCTTCATCCACGGCTCGAACGGCATGCGCACGATCGTGAACGACTACGTCTCCAAGGAGGCGACGCGCAAGGCCCTCATCGGCGTCATCTGGGCGGCCGCGATCATCCTGATCGTGCTCGGCCTCCTCGTCGTCTTCACGTTCGACCCGTGCCCGGCCGGCTCGCCCGCGGAGCTCCTGCCGAGCATCTGCAAGGCCTAGTCGACGGAACCGCAGAAGGGATCACACCTCAACATGGCAGCACAGCAGCCCGTCCGCACCGTCGACGGCATCCACTACCACCAGCACGAGATCGTCATCATCGGCGCCGGCGGCGCCGGCATGCGCGCGGCGATCGAGGCGGCGCAGGGCGCCGACACGGCGGTCATCACCAAGCTCTACCCCACCCGCTCGCACACCGGCGCGGCCCAGGGCGGCATGGCCGCGGCCCTCGCGAACGTCGAGGAGGACAACTGGGAGTGGCACACCTACGACACCGTCAAGGGCGGTGACTTCCTCGTCGACCAGGACTCGGCCGAGATCCTCGCGAAGGAGGCCATCGACGCGGTCATCGACCTCGAGAACATGGGCCTCCCGTTCAACCGCACCCCCGAGGGCCGGATCGACCAGCGCCGCTTCGGCGGCCACACGCGCGACCACGGCAAGAGCCCCGTGCGCCGCGCCTGCTACGCGGCCGACCGCACGGGCCACATGATCCTGCAGACGCTCTACCAGAACTGCGTCAAGCACGACGTGAAGTTCTTCAACGAGTTCTACGCGCTCGACCTGGTCATGACCGAGGTCGACGGCGTCGAGGTGCCCTCGGCGGTCGTCGCGCTCGAGCTCAAGACGGGCGACCTGCACGTCTTCCAGGGCAAGGCGTTCATCTTCGCCACCGGCGGCTTCGGCAAGGTCTTCAAGACGACCTCGAACGCGCACACGCTCACGGGCGACGGCATGGGCATCATCTGGCGCAAGGGTCTGCCGCTGGAGGACATGGAGTTCTACCAGTTCCACCCGACGGGCCTCGCCGGCCTCGGCATCCTGCTCACGGAGGGCGCCCGAGGCGAGGGCGCGATCCTGCGCAACGCCTCCGGCGAGCGCTTCATGGAGCGCTACGCCCCCACCATCAAGGACCTCGCGCCCCGCGACATCGTCGCCCGCTCGATGGTCGCCGAGGTGCTCGAGGGCCGCGGCGCAGGCCCGCACAAGGACTACGTCTACCTCGACTGCACCCACCTGGGCGCCGAGGTGCTCGAGACGAAGCTGCCCGACATCACCGAGTTCGCCCGCACCTACCTGGGCGTCGACCCGGTGACGGAGCCCGTGCCCGTCTACCCGACGGCGCACTACGCCATGGGCGGCATCCCGACGAACAACGACGCCGAGGTGCTCCGCAACGACGACGAGGAGGTCATCCCCGGCCTCTACGCCGCCGGCGAGTGCGCGTGCGTCTCGGTGCACGGCTCGAACCGCCTCGGCACGAACTCCCTCCTCGACATCAACGTCTTCGGCAAGCGCTCCGGCCGCGCCGCGGTGCAGTACGTCAAGACGGCCGAGTTCGCCCCGCTCCCCGACGACCCGGCGGCGTTCGTGCGCGGCATGGTCGAGGGGCTGAAGGAGTCGAACGGCACGGAGTCGGTGGCGGGTCTGCGCCGCGAGCTCCAGGAGACGATGGACCAGAACGCGCAGGTCTTCCGCACGGCGGAGACGCTGCAGGAGGCCACCCGCGTCATCCACTCGCTGCGCGAGCGGTACCGGAACATCTCGGTGCACGACAAGGGCAAGCGCTTCAACACGGAGCTGCTCGAGGGCATCGAGCTGGGCTTCCTGCTCGACCTCGCCGAGGTGCTCGTGTACTGCGCGCTCAACCGCGAGGAGAGCCGCGGCGGCCACATGCGCGACGACTTCCCCAAGCGCGACGACGCGAAGTGGATGCACCACACGATGGCCTACCTCACGGGCGACCGGAAGTCGGCCGACCCGTCGGACCACATCCGCCTCGGCCGCAAGGACGTGCGCTACACGCGCTACGAGCCCGTCGAGCGCAAGTACTAAGGAGGAACGGCAATGTCGAACAGCAGCGACCAGCCCATCGAGGCGCCCAAGCCCTTCACCGTCACGCTCAACGTCCGTCGCTTCGACCCCGAGCAGGACGCCGAGCCGTACTGGCAGGCGTTCGACGTCGAGATGTACTCGACCGACCGCGTGCTCGACGCGCTCCACCGCATCAAGTGGGACCAGGACGGCTCGCTCGCGTTCCGCCGCTCCTGCGCCCACGGCGTGTGCGGCTCGGACGCCATGCGCATCAACGGCCGCAACCGCCTCGCGTGCAAGACCCTGATCAAGGACCTCGACATCACGAAGCCCGTGTACGTCGAGGCGCTCAAGGGCCTTCCCCTCGAGAAGGACCTCATCGTCGACATGGAGCCCTTCTTCGCGGCCTACCGCGAGGTGCAGCCGTTCCTGCAGTCGTCGTCGAAGCCCGAGAAGGAGCGCCTGCAGACGATCGCCGACCGCGAGCGCTTCGACGACACGACCAAGTGCATCCTGTGCGCGGCGTGCACGACCTCGTGCCCCGTGTTCTGGACCGACGGCCAGTACTTCGGCCCGGCCGCGATCGTGAACGCGCACCGGTTCATCTTCGACTCGCGCGACGAGGCCGCCAAGGTGCGCCTCGACATCCTCAACGACAAGGAGGGCGTGTGGCGCTGCCGCACGACCTTCAACTGCACCGAGGCGTGCCCCCGCGGCATCCAGGTGACGCAGGCGATCGCCGAGGTCAAGCAGGCCATCCTGCGCGGCCGCGCGTAGCCCGCTCCT
>Ga0153917_1000385_pt1 | contig 31041 bp, 27 predicted proteins | sample TSFL001MetaG_FD_104695 | JGI IMG/M metagenome (GOLD analysis project Ga0153917, IMG submission 104695) | Attine ant fungus gardens microbial communities from Florida, USA - TSFL001 MetaG | ecosystem: Host-associated > Fungi > Mycelium > Unclassified | place: USA: Florida, Paynes Creek Historic... | reverse complement strand
CGTGCCGACGCAACGGATGATCTCGCCATTGGCGCCGAGCACGGGGCGGGCGCGGATCGAGAGCCAGTGATAATGGCCATCCTCGGCGCGCACGCGGAACTGATGGTTGAGCCGGCCCTTGCGATGCTCCAGCAGCACGTCGAGCGTGGCGCGGAAGCGGTCGCGGTCGTCGGGATGGAGGCGCGGCAGCCAGTTGCGCGCCGGGCCGTGCATGACGCCGGGCGCAAGGCCGAGCTGGATGGAGATGTCGGGAATGGTGACGACGCGGTCGCGCGCCACGTCCCAGTCCCAGACGGTATCGCCCGAGCCCGTCAGCGCCAGCGACTGGCGCTCGAGATCGGAGAACAGGCCCTGGCTGTAGGCGCCGCCGGCAAAGGCGTGCTGCATCACCGTGAAGCCGATGAGGAGCACGATGAGGACGAGGCCGCCGCCCAGCGCCGGCTGGATGATGTCGTTGTTGAGCTGGCCCGTTACCGTCAGCCAGGCGCCGAACAGCCAGACCAGGATCAGCGCCCAGGCGGGCACGAGCAGGATCGCCCGGTCATAGCGGTTGAAGCCGAGATAGGCGATGAGCATGATGCCGACCGTCGCGGTCAGCGCGAAGGAGAGGCGGGCGATGCCCGAGGCGATCGGCGGATCGTAGATCGCGACGCCGAAGAGCAGGCCGAGGCCGAGGATCCAGGCGAGAGTCGCATAGGCGAGATGCGCGTGCCATCGGTTGAGGTTGAGATAGGTGAAGAGGAAGACGACAAGGCCCGCCGCGAGGAACACCTCCGTTCCCGCGCGCCATATCCGCTCGTCGCCCGCCGTGATCGAGATGAGCTTGGAAAGGAAGCCGAAGTCCACGCAGATATAGCCGAGCACAGCCCAGGCGAGCGCCGCCGTCGCCGGCAGCATGGAGGTGCCCTTCACCACGAAGAGGATGGTGAGGAACACGGCGAGCAGGCCCGCGATGCCGAGCACGATGCCGCGATAGAGCGTGAAGGCGTTGACCGTGTCCTTGTAGGCGTCCGGCTCCCAGAGATAGATCTGCGGCAGGTCGGGTGTCGCGAGCTCCGCGACGAAGGTGACGACCGTGCCGGGATTGAGCGTGATGGAGAAGACGTCCGCCTCTTCGCTCGGCTCGCGGTCGAGCGCGAAGCCCTCGCTCGGCGTGATCGAGATGATGCGCTTGGAGCCGAGGTCCGGCCAGAACAGCTTGGACTGCACGAGGCGGAAATGCGGGGCGACGATCACGCGGTCGATCTGCTCGTCGGAAACGTTGGCGAGCGCGAAGACCGCCCAGTCGCCCTGGTGCTCGTCGGAGGTGGCCCGCACCTCGATGCGCCGCACGATGCCGTCGGTGCCGGGCGCTGTGGAAACCTGGAAGGCCTCGCCCCTGCCGGTATAGATCTCGGTGGTGGCGGTGAGGTCGAGCGCGGTGTCGTCACGGGAGATCTTCACCGGCTCGACGGCATAGGCGCGTCCCGGCAGCATCCCCGCAAGGAGGATCGGCACCAGAAGGATGAAAGCGAGCAACCGGCTGGCACGCAGCGCTTGCGGCACGAAGGAAGACGTCATTGAAAGTGCATTGTCCTTAGGTACTGCCCAGTCCTGCCGCGCCCGGTGCCGCCTGGGGCCGCCTGTCGGCGGCCAGAAGCGAGAACATCACGTGGTCGCGCCACTCCCCGTTTATCTTCAGATACTCCCGAAGGTAGCCTTCCCGCTGAAAGCCGGCCTTTTCAAGGAGACGTATGCTTCTTGTATTGTCTGGAATACAGGCTGCCTCGATACGGTGCAACTGAAGGCTCGAAAAGATATAGGGTATGGCGAGGTTGAGTGCACCGAACATGTGGCCCTGACCGGCATGGCGCTCGCCCATCCAGTAGCCGATCATGCAGCATTGCGCCGCTCCGCGCCGGATATAGCCGACGGTGAGGCCGCCGAGCAGCGTCTTCTCCTCGCGCGTGAAGACGAAGAGGGGGACGGCCTGCCCCGACGAAAATTCCTGTTCATTACGAAGGACGCGGGCGCGGAAGGCGCCTTCCGTCAGGTCGTCGCTTCGCCATGTCGGCTCCCAGGGTTCGAGGAAGCGCCGGCTTTGGGAGCGCAACGCATACCATTGCCTGTAGTCCTGGAAACGGGGGAGGCGCAGCAGGTGCCTTTCGCCGGCAAGTTCCACGGTGTCGGGCTGGCGCGACAGAAACCGAAAAACCGACCGTGCCATTCAGTCCTCCGCGCGCCGTCCTCGTGGCGGCCCCTTTCTCACAAAGACTATGCCGAGAGCCTCGCCGGCGTCAAATGAAACGGGGCAGTCCTATGGAGCCGGCGACACCCCTTTTTCGTTCGCGTCGCCGGGCCCATTCGGGCCGGCCTCGGTGCTATGCAAAAGCCGCATGTCAGCGGTGTGAGCATATGCATTTTCTTTAGGCAGGAGGTCGCTTATCTATTGATCAACGCAAGGGAAACACAAAGGAATTGAACCATGAACATCTTCGCAAAGCTCAAGAAGAATGCCGCTGACCGCCGCGCCGTCCGTGAACTCGGCGCCCTCGACGACCGCGCCCTGCAGGATCTCGGCATCTCCCGCTCGAACATCCAGGCTGCCGTCAAGGGCATGGTCGTTTTCGGCTGATACGGCCTGGGGCCAACGCCCCGCGCCATGAGGGATGACATCGGCGCGCCAGATCCGGCAGCGCCAGTCCGGCCATCCCGCCTCATTCATCGGGACCTCTCTCCTCCCAGGGTCCCGATCAGGCAACCCGCCGCAAGGCGGGTTTTATTTTGCCCGCTTGCGGGTCCCCAGGATATCGGAAAAGGCGCGGCTTCAGCTCGCCGCGCGGTCGATGGTGCCGCGCGAGAGCGAGCGCGTGATATCGCCGGCCGGGACGAGGTGTTCCAGCGGACCGATGGCCGAGATGGTCGGCACCGTGTCGAAGAACAGGCGTCCGGCAAGGTCCGTCAGGCGCTCGATGGTGATGCCGGCGAGGCGCTCCATCAGCTCCTCGTTGGGAATCGGACGGCCGTAGAGCATCATCTGGCGGGCGATCTGGCCGGCGCGGGCGGCCGGGCTTTCCTGACCCATCAGAAGCTGGGCGCGGATCTGCGCGCGGGCGCGCTCGATTTCCTGCTGGTGGATCGTCTCGGACGACTTCTTCAGCTCGTCGAAGATGACGGGCATCAGCTCGGGCAGATTCTCCCCGCCGGTCGCGGCATGGATGCCGAAGATGCCGGTATCGGAAAAGCCCCAGTGGAAGGCGTAGATCGAGTAGCAGAGGCCGCGATGCTCGCGCACCTCCTGGAAGAGGCGGGAGGACATGCCGCCGCCGAGGATGTTGGCGAGGATCTGCGAACAGTAGAAGTCGCGGGCATGGTAGGCCTTGCCCTCGAAGCCGAGGAGAACCTGCGCGTCCATCAGGTCGCGCGTCTCGCGGATGTCGCCGCCCGTATAGCGGGCCGGCTCGAAGACCGGGGAGATTTTCGGCGCGGTCGGCAGCGAGGAGAAGCGATCCTCGACCTGGCGCACGAATTCGTCATGGTTCACCGCGCCGGCCGCGACCACGAACATGCGGTCCGTCGTGTAGTTGCGGTCGAGATAGGAGCGGATCTCGCCGGGCGAGAAGGACAGCACCGTGTCCGGCGTGCCGAGGATGGCGCGGCCGATGATCTGGTCGCGATAGGCGACCTCGGAGAACTTGTCGAAGACCACGTCGTCGGGCGTGTCGTTCGCCGCGCCGATCTCCTGCAGGATGACGTGCTTCTCGCGGCGGAGCTCTTCCTCGTCGAAGACGGATTCCGTCAGGATGTCGGCGAGGATGTCGACCGCGAGCGGGACATGGTCCTTGAGCACGCGGGCATAGTAGGAGGTGGTTTCCGTCGAGGTGGCGGCGTTGACCTCGCCGCCGACATTCTCGATTTCCTCGGCGATCTGGCGGGCGGAGCGGCGCTCCGTGCCCTTGAAGGCCATGTGTTCCAGAAGGTGGGCGATGCCGTGCTCGTCCGTGGTTTCGTTGCGTGACCCCGACTTGATCCACACGCCGAGAGCGACGCTCTCCAGATGCGGCATGTTTTCGGTCACCACGGTCAACCCGGACGCAAGCCGGGTGCACTCAACTTTCATCATACGCACTTTCTGCGATTCTATCCCCGAACCCGCGTATGCTTCCCGATGAAGGCTTCCACCGCATCGAGTTCCGCTTCGAGGACGTCGAACCGCTCCTCCCTTTGCATGAGGTCAGCAAGCCACGTCGGAAGCGCCGGGTCAATACCGCATGCCGATTTTACTGCGGCGGGGAATTTCGCCGGGTGGGCGGTGGCGAGCGTCACCATCGGCGCGTTCGGCTTCTCGTGCTTGGCGGCGACGAAGACGCCGATGGCCGAATGCGGGTCGAGCAAGTAGCCGGTCGCGGCCAGCGTGTCCTTGATCGTCTGCGCCACCTGCTTTTCCGAGGCGCGGCCGGCGCGGAACTTCTTGCGGATCGTCTTCAGCGCGTGATCGCCGATCTCGAAGGCGCCGGACTGCTTGAGGCTTGCCATGGCGCGGCGCACGGCGCCGGCGTCACGGTCGTGGGCTTCGAACAGCAGCCGCTCGAAATTGGACGAGATCTGGATGTCCATGGAGGGCGAGGTGGTCGCCTTGACGTCCTTCATCTCGTAGCGGCCGGTCTTCAGCGTGCGGGCGAGAATGTCGTTCTCGTTCGTCGCGATCACCAGCTTGTCGATGGGAAGGCCCATGCGCTTGGCGGCGTAACCGGCGAAGATGTCGCCGAAATTGCCGGTCGGCACGGTGAAGGAGATCTTCCGGTCCGGCCCGCCGAGCGCGACGGCCGTCGTGAAGTAGTAGACGATCTGGGCCATGATGCGCGCCCAGTTGATCGAGTTGACGCCCGAGAGCTTCACGCCGTCGCGGAACTTCGTGTCGTTGAACATCGCTTTGATGAGGTTCTGGCAGTCGTCGAAATTGCCCTTGATGGCGAGCGCGTGGACGTTCTTTTCCTTCGAGGTGGTCATCTGGCGCTGCTGCACCGGCGAGACCTTGCCTTCGGGGAAGAGGATGAAGATGTCGGTGCGCTCGCGGCCGGCAAAGGCGTCGATGGCGGCGCCCCCGGTATCGCCCGAGGTGGCGCCGACGATGGTGGCGCGCTCGCCGCGCACGGCCAGCGCATGGTCCATCAGGCGGGCGAGAAGCTGCATCGCCACGTCCTTGAAGGCGAGCGTCGTGCCGTGGAAGAGCTCCATGACGAAGGAATTCGGGCCCGTCTGGACAAGCGGGGCGACCGCCGGATGGCGGAACGTGGCATAGGCCTCGTCGATCATCGCCCGGAACTTGTCGGCAGGAATGTCGCCCTCGACGAAGGGAAGAAGCACCGTGAAGGCGATTTCCTGATAGGACTTGCCGCGCAGCGCCCGGATGTCCTTCTTCGAGAAGGACGGCCATTCGCGGGGTACGTAGAGGCCGCCGTCACGGGCAAGGCCCGCCAGAAGCGCATCGGAGAAACCGAGGGAAGGGGCCTCGCCCCGGGTCGAAACATAATCCACGTCGCACGTCCTTGGATTTGCAAATGCCGTTGCGTCCGGCCCGTCCCGATGAAGCGAGGCGGGCCTCTCCGAATTTCTGAGGGCGGTTTCATTCGACAATCGATTTTTCGCCGCGTCGCTGCTATAGACCATCGCCTAGGGTCGTGAAAAGGCCCGTAAAACGAGTTCCGAAAGGCTTGGACGCCGGGGGCGGAGCCTGATCGCAGGGGTAGAACGTATCGTGTTTGGAATGACCATCCGCCGTTTTCTCGGCATCTCCCTTCTCGCCGTCGTCGCCGGCTGCAACCAGACCGACAAGCCAGCAGATCTCGGCGTGACGAGCGATCCGTCGGGCGTCCAGGCCGCCGCGCAGCAGCAGACGCAGGTCGCGGTGATCCAGGGCTCGTGCCCGCAAGTCTTCCTGCGCGACGGCACCGCCGTCCTGCAGCGCTACGGCAAGGGCGCCAAGGACGATCCGCAGAACCTTGCCTATCAGGTGACGCTCGGCGACACGACGCGCCAGTGCGTGCTGAACGAAAACCAGCTCGTCATGACGATCATGGTGCAAGGCCGCATCGTCGTCGGCCCGGCCGGTGCCGGCGGTACGGTAACGCTGCCGATCCGCGTCGCGGTCATGGACGGCGAGACCTCGCATTATTCCCAGCTCGTGCAGTTCCCGGTTACGATTCCGGCCGATGGCAGCGCGGCCCAGTTCATCTTCACCCAGAGCAATGTCGCGATCCCCGGCGGCTCCGGCAGCTTCACCAAGGCCTATGTCGGCTTTGAAGAGGGATCGGCGAAGAAGCGGAAGAAGTAATCGCTTCTGCACATCCCAACGAAAAGGCCGCGGAACATCGTTCCGCGGCCTTTTCGTTGGGATGATCGGAAGGCTCAGATCGCTTCCTGCCATTCGGCGAGCGCGGCGACAACGTCCGGCAGTTCGCTCATGCGCGAGATGACGGTCTCCGCGCCGGCTTCCGTCAGGCGGTCGGCATGGGAAGGGTAGGTGTGCGAGGCGCCGGTGAAGCCGACGACGCGCATGCCGGCGGCGCGGGCGCCTGCAATGCCGTGAACCGAATCCTCGATGACCAGCGTGCGCGCCGGATTGGCGCCGAACTGCTTCGCGCCGTGCAGGAAGATATCCGGCTTCGGCTTCACACGGTCGGCGCCGAGATCCTTGGCCGAATAGACATAGGGGCCGAAGACCTCCCGAAGCCCGACCTTCGAGAGCATCATGTCGAGGCGGTGCGAGGCCGAATTCGAACAGATGCAATAGGGCCTGGGGATGCGCGAGAGCATCGACTTGACGCCGTCGATGGCCTTCACCTCCTGCGCGAGGCGCAGGTCGAGCAGCTTTTCCGACTTGTCGAGCAGGGTGGCCGAGAGCGGGATGGAGGCTTCGCGCTCGACGGTGAGCAGGATGTTGTGCCAGGTCATGCCGGCAAAGCGCTCGCCCATTTCCTCGACGCTGATCGGATAGCCCGCATCCGTCAGCAGCGCCGATTCCACTTCCGCCGCGATGATTTCCGAATCGACGAGAACCCCGTCGCAATCGAAGATGATGAGATCGAAACCGTTCATGAGCTGCTGTCTTTCATAGGGGCAAGCCCGGGAGGGCTGCATCCGGAATTACGGAAGAACGAAGGGGCGCGGAGCGCCCGTGAGGCCGCGGTTTCCCTACACGAAAGGGGGGCGTGGGACAATTGCCGATTCGGGGAGGGAGCCATGCGTGATGGCCGGGAGCGGCTGCCCCTCATCCGCCTGCCGGCGCCTTCTCCCCGCAAGCGGGGAGAAGGAAGTCATGGCAACGTTCTGCCCAAAGAGGGAAAGCGGTGCGGCAATGACCTTCTCCCCGCTTGCGGGGAGAAGGCGCCGGCAGGCGGATGAGGGGCATTCGCCAGCCCTCACGGAAACAATGCCGTGAACTTTCGCTCGCCCTCTGCCGTGAAGCGGATGGCGCGGCTGTCCTTCTCACGCTTCGCCCAGCCATCCGCGATGAAGCGGGCGAGCAGGGCCTCGCCGAGCGAGCCGGCGAGATGCGAGCGGCGTTCGCTCCAGTCGAGGCAGGTGCGGCAGACCGGACGGCGTTGCGCCCTGAGGGTGGGGACGTCGATGCCGAGCGCCGCCACGCGCGCTTCGCCGGAAGCCGTCAGCTCGGCATCGTCGCCATCGAGCGTGACGTTGCCGTCGGCCACCATCCGGTCCAGCATGCGCACGCCGAAATCGCCGGCAAGGTGGTTGTAGCAGACCCGCGCCCGGCGCAGCGCCGGATCCTTCGGGCCGGGGCGGGTGCGCAGCAGGCCACGATTGGCCGCAAACCCCATGATGCTTTCGAGCAGCAGCCCCACCTCGTCGTCAGCAAGCGCGAAATAGCGGTGCCGCCCCTGCTTGCGCTGCACGACGAGCCCGCCGCCCTCCAGTTTGGAAAGATGCGAACTGGCCGTCTGCAAGGTGATGCCGGCCGCTCCGGCAAGCTCGGTCGCCGTCAGCGCCTGCCCGCCCATCAGCGCGGTCAGCATGTTGGCGCGCGCGGGATCGCCGATCAGCGCGCCGATCTGGGAAATGTCCGGGCCTTCTTTCATACTTCGATGATAGCCGAAGCATTGGTGTTGGGCAATGTGGGAAAAGGGATCATCGCAATCAAGGAGACGACGATGATCACCTGCTTCATTCGCTACGAGATCGACCCCTTCAGGAAGGATGCCTTCGCCGAATACTCCCGCAACTGGGGCCAGGTGATCCCGCGCTGTGGGGCCGATCTCATCGGCTACTTCGCCCCGCACGAGGGCTCGGCGACCACGGCCTACGGCGTCTACAATATCGAGAGCCTTGCGGCCTACGAGGCCTATCGCGCCCGGCTTGCCGCCGATCCGCTCGGCCGGGAGAACTACGAATTCTCCCGCAGGGAGCGCTTCATCCTGAAGGAGGACCGCATCTTTCTCAGGAACGTCTCGCTGCCCCATGCGCCGAAGGTGACGCCATGATCGCGGTCATCTTCGAGGTCGTGCCCGCGCCCGGCCGCATGGACCTCTATCTCGACACGGCGCGCGACCTCCGCCCGCTGCTCGACGGCATCGAGGGCTTCATTTCCATCGAGCGCTTCCGCAGCCTCACCGATCCGACACGGCTGCTTTCGCTCTCCTTCTGGCGCGACGAGGCAGCGGTGAAGGCGTGGCGCACCACCGAGGAACATCGCACTGCCCAGTCGCTCGGCCGGGGCGGTGTCTTCGACGCCTATCGGCTGCGCATTGCCAGTGTCGTGCGCGACTACGGCCTCAACGACCGGAACGAGGCGCCGGAGGACAGCCGTGCCTTCCACGCGGCATGAGGACGATGCGGTCCGCATATGGCGGGCCGCATCGTCTTTCGGATCACTGCACCGTCACCTCGGCCCGCTCGCCGGCCTTGACGGTCGCCTTCGCTTCTTTGGGCGCGACGTCGCCTTCGTATTTCACCGCAATGATGTAATCCCCGGGCGGCACCGTGTCCTGCCATTCCGGGCCGTAATTGATCGACACGGACTTGCGGTTGCCCTGGATGTCCTTCGCGGCGCTGAGGATCTCGATGGAATTGGCCCCCGGCGCGGTGATCGCGAGAACCCCGGCATTGATGTTGACGACGACTTCCTTCATCTCGCCGGCCTTGACGGTGAAGGGGATTTCCCCCGTCGCCGAGCCGAGCTTGGCCGTCAGCACATGGTCGCCAGCCGGAATGTCGAGCTTCGTGCCGGTGCCGTAGCCGTAGGCGACGCTCTTGCGGCTGCCGTCGATCGCCTTTTCCGGCGCCACGATCTCAAAGAAGACATTGCCGGAATCGACCTCCGGCCCGCCTTCCGCATAGACCGCCTTGTTGAGGACGATGCCCGTGCCGATGACGAGGTCGCGGGCAATCTCCTCGCCGGCCTTCACCGCGACGGTTTCCTCCACCTTGGAGGGGCCGATGGTGCCCTGCAGCTTTACCTCGCCGGCCGGAGCATAGAATTTCGCCGTGCCGTAATAGGTGCTGGAATAGCTGCCGAAGGAGACCTGGATCGCGCCGTTCGAGTCGGGCTCGGCGTCGGTCGGCGTGCGCCGCGCGGTGACGATCACATGCCCGGAATCGAAGTTCACGAAGGGCTTTGCCACCTCGCCGGCCTTCACCTCGAAGGGAATCTGCCGTTCGATCGCGCTCTGCAGTGTCACGACGGCGATGTATCTGCCCGGCGGGTAGCTGCCGGAATAGGCGCCCTTGTACTGGCTGTCGATATAGTCGCCGGCCGGCTTGCCGTCGGCACCGGCATTGTAGATCAGCCAGTGGACGTCATCATTGTCGCCGAGCGACGGCCCACCTTCCGAAAGCACGCTGTCGGCCGCGGTGTTGAATTCCACGGCCGGCTCCGGCGTGGTCTCGACCACTTCCGGCTCCGGCTTCGACATCGGCGCTTCCGCCACCGTCTCCGTCAGCGCGGCGACGAGCTGCGTGGCGTCAGATGCCTGGAAATATTTGCCGCCGGTATTTTCCGCAAGGCAGGCGACCTGCTTGCCTTCCTCCTCCGTCAGGCCGAAGCCCACGACATGGGTAGTGAAGTCGACGCCCTTGCTTTCGAGCGCCGAGGCGAGGGCGCAGGGATCGGCCTCGCAGGTCTCCAGCCCGTCCGTCACGAGAACCACGGTCGCCTTCTCCTCGGTATATTTGAGGATGTCGGCGGCCTGCTCGACGGACTGCGTGAGCGGCGTCTTGCCCTTCGGATTGAGGCCGTTGACGAAGGCGGTGATGGCGTTTTCGGTACCTGCAGCCGGCGGTACGGCCAGCTCGATATCGCTGCACGAGCCTTTTTCACGATGGCCGTAGACCATCAGGCCAAGCTCTGTGCCTGTCGGCACGGACTTCAGCACCGAGCCGAGCGTCTCGCGGGCGATCTCGATCTTGCTGCGCCCGCCGATCTGGCCCCACATGGAGCCGGAGGCATCAAGCACGATCATCGTCTTGTCGGCGGCGAGCGCCCCGCTGGCGGCAAGCAGCCCCGCCAGAAGCATGAAAACGGCTCTCAATCGCACGGTCGTCCTCCTCGTTTGCCGGAAAAACCGGCCGATCCCCTCGGCCAGGCGGCGGCATTGTCAGGGAAACGTGCGGGAAGGGGCGTCTATTCGCGGTCTCTTGAATTCGGCGCCGCGATCCCCTTGCGAAACGGTTTTCGCTTTTTCTCCAAACCCTTCAGTCTTTGGTAACCATCTTCGGTAACCATAAGCACCATCAAGTTCCGTTCCGAGTTAGCGTATCAGCGAGTAAAAAATGCCATCTGTTCTTTCGCTTGCAGACGTCTCCCGTTCGCCCCGCAAGAGCGGCTGGCTCGACACGATCATCAAGGGCGACTGCGTTGCCGCGCTCGAAGCGCTGCCGGACCAGTCCGTCGACGTCATCTTCGCCGATCCGCCGTACAACCTCCAGCTCGGCGGCGCGCTGCACCGTCCCGACCAGTCGCTGGTCGACGCCTGCGACGACGAGTGGGATCAGTTCGCATCCTTCGAGGCTTACGACGCCTTCACCCGCGCCTGGCTGCTCGCCTGCCGCCGCGTGCTGAAGCCCTCGGGCACGATCTGGGTCATCGGCTCCTACCACAACATCTTCCGCGTCGGCGCGACGCTGCAGGATCTCAATTTCTGGATCCTCAACGACATCGTCTGGCGCAAGACCAACCCGATGCCGAACTTCAAGGGCCGCCGGTTCCAGAACGCGCACGAGACGATGATCTGGGCGACCCGCGACCCGAAGGCCAAGGGCTACACCTTCAACTACGACGCCATGAAGGCCGCCAACGACGACGTGCAGATGCGCTCCGACTGGCTCTTCCCGATCTGCAACGGCGGCGAACGCCTGAAGGACGCGGACGGCAAGAAGGTGCATCCGACGCAGAAGCCGGAAGCGTTGCTCGCCCGCATCCTCATGGCCTCCTCCAAGCCCGGCGACGTGGTGCTCGATCCCTTCTTCGGCTCCGGCACGACCGGCGCCGTCGCCAAGCGCCTCGGCCGTCATTTCGTCGGCATCGAGCGCGAGCAGAGCTATATCGATGCGGCCCGCGCGCGCATCGACGCGGTCGAGCCGCTCGGCTCCGGCACGCTTTCCGTGATGAGCGGCAAGAAGGCCGAACCGCGCGTCGCCTTCAACACGCTCCTCGAAAGCGGCCTTCTCCAGCCCGGCACGGTGCTGACGGATGCCCGCCGCCGCCACAGCGCCATCGTGCGCGCCGACGGCACGCTCGCCTCGGGCAGCGACGCCGGCTCCATCCACCGCGTCGGCGCCAAGGTGCAGGGGCTCGACGCCTGCAACGGCTGGACCTTCTGGCACTATGCTGACGGCGCGGAGCTGAAGCCGATCGACGCGCTGCGCGCCGTCGTGCGCTCCGGCATGGCCGGCCTCGAATAGACCAACTGACGTCCTACGACCCTTTCTCCAGCTGCGGCCTCCGGTGTTCCCTGCACCGGGGGCTGTGGCTTTTGTGACCGGCGCTGCAGCCCTCATCCGGGCTGCCGACAAAAGCGTTGTACTTTCCTCCTGCGCGCACATTTACGGTGCCGCGTTCAAACGATGTTAACCATCGCCCGCTTACTGTGATCCGGCAAACACATCAGGCCAAGCAACGGAAATCGTTGCGAAAGCTGAGGCCGATCAACCGGCCGGATATCGCTTTTCCGGTTTTTGTACCTTCAGTCCCGGAAATGCGAAAACGCCCGGAGCCTTGCGGCTCCGGGCGTTTCGGTTTCGGGCCGGATGTAGCCGGATCAGAGTGCGATGCCGTGCGCGGCAAGGTCGCTCTTCAGCTTTTCAGCACCGGTGAACAGCACGGCGTTCCAGCCCGCCATGCGCGCGCCCTCGGCATTGGCCGGCACATCGTCGATGAAGAGCGTATGGGCGGGCGAAAGGCCGAAGTCGCGGCTGTGCTTCTCGTAGATCGCAAGATCCGGCTTGATGAGCCCGATCTCGCCCGAGACGGTGACGCCGCGCGGCTTGTCGAGGAAGGGATACATCTTTCGCGCCTCCTTGAAGGTGTCGGCGGCGAAATTGGTCAGCATGGTGACGTCGCGTCCCTGTGAGATCAGCGTCTCCAGGATCGCAACGCTCTCCACATAGGCGGGCGAGACCATCTCGTGCCAGTGCTTGCGGAAGGCGCGGATCTGCTCGACGCGCTCGGGATGCGCCTCGATCAGCAGCGCCTCGGCATCCTCCCACCGGCGCCCGCGATCCTGCTCCAGGTTCCAGTCATGCGTACAGACATTGGCGAAGAACCAGTTGCGCTCCGCTTCGTCGGGGATCAGCCGCGCGAAGGGGATATGCGGATCGTAGTGGATCAGCACCCGGCCGATGTCGAAGACGATGTGGCGGATTTCGATGCTGCTCATGCTTTCCTCTTTTTTTGAAATGCGTCCGGTATCGCTTGCGTGATGGCCCTCTTCATGACGGTCGGCAGTGCCTCGCCGTCGAGCGTTTCCTTCGGCTGCCACCATCCCGCGCCCGCCTGCGCATCCCGCAGAACCACGCAGCGGTAGACGCTGAGGCGCAGTTCGAAATGCGTGAAGACATGGACGACGGTGCCGCAGGCCTGCCAGTCCGCCGAAAAGGGCGCGGCGGAGATATCGGTCTCTCCGTCGATCCGCGCCGTCCAGGCGCTGCCCGGCACTTCCGTCATGCCGCCGAGAAGGCCGCTTTCCGCTCGCTTGCGCAGGAAGACGGCGCCGGTCTCGTCCTCGGCAACAAAGGCCGCGCCGAGCCGGACGGGCTTTTCCTTCTTCGCCGCCTTGCGCGGATAGAGCTCGGGGTCATCGCGCCCCAGCACCCGGCAGTCCGCGTTGAACGGACAGAGCGCGCAGGCCGGGCGGCGCGGCGTGCAGATCGTCGCGCCGAGGTCCATCATCGCCTGGGCGAAGTCGCCCGGCCGGTCCTCCGGCGTCATCGTCGCCACCAGCGCGCGCATTTCCGGCTTTGCGGCGGGAAGCGGCGTCTCGATGGCGTGAAGGCGCGAGATGACGCGCTCGACATTGCCGTCAAGCACCGCGCTCCTCCGGTTGAAGGCGATGGCGGCGATGGCCGCCGCCGTATAGTCGCCGATGCCGGGCAGGGCCTTCAGCCCGTCCTCCGTATCGGGAAAGACCCCGCCATGCTCGAAGGCGACGGCTTCGGCGCATTTCTTGAGGTTGCGGGCTCGGGCGTAATAGCCGAGGCCCGCCCAGGACTTCATCACGTCCTCGTTGTCGGCCTTCGCGAGGTCCGTCACGGTCGGCCAGCGCGCGGTGAAGAGCGCGAAATAGGATTTGACCGCCTGCACGGTGGTCTGCTGCAGCATGACCTCGGAAAGCCAGATGCGGTAGGGATCGGGCGCAATCCCCCGCGCCGCCATCGGCGGGCTGACGCGCCACGGCAGGTCGCGGTGGTGCCGGTCGTACCAGGCGAAAAGCAGGTCGGCGGGTGCCGCGGTCCGGTGGGATTGGGTCATGGTCTGCCTGAAACGGGATCGGGGCGCTTCTATAGCCTGACAGGGCGGCGCGCGCAAAACCGCTGCACATTTCTGCTGGAATTGTTCTATAACTGGCCGAGTGGTCCGCGATGTTCAAGGCATCCTGCGGGCGAGAACAGGAATATTTTCCCGCAAGGGGTAGGCCGTGAACGCGAAAATGCCCGCACGCCAGTCGAGACGCGGTGTCGTCCAGATCAGCGAGGTCGCCAACGATCTCATCGATCCGGTGCTGGCAAAGCGCGCCGGTATCAACACGATGCTGCTCGGCTCGTGGGAGGAGATCGCCGGCGCCGAGTTCGCCGAATGCACGCGGCCGGAGCGCATCGCCTGGCCGCGCCGCGCCTCGGAAATGGCAGGCGAGGGCGGCGGTCACCAGCCGGGCGTGCTGACGATCGCCTGCGAGGGTGTGCGCGCGCTCTTCCTCAGCCACCAGCAGGGCGAGATCATCCAGCGCATCAACGGTTTCTTCGGCTTTCCCGCCGTCAGCCAGGTGAGGATCGTGCAGAAGCCGGTGGCGCTGCATCCGCGCCATCGTCCCCGGCCGCGTCCGCTGACCGGGGCTGCGGCCCGCCATCTCGACGAACTGGTCGAGGGCATCGAGGGCGAGGCGCTGAAGGCGGCGCTGAAGCGCCTCGGCACCGCCGTGCTCGGCCGGCGCCGCTGATCATCGAACGGTCACAATTCTTTGAAGTTACTGGCCTTCACACCGCTTGTTCGCGCCCGAAAGCAGGTATAACGGGAGAGCGAAAGAATTTTACATCCCTTCCGACAGGAGAGACCATGTCCCTTTCCGAAATGAGCCTGATGAAGCGTCTTCTGACCGGCGCCGCCGTTGCGGCGCTCGCCGTGACGCTGGCCGCCTGCTCCGACGAGAAGAAGGAGACCGCCAAGGCTCCCGAGACCAGCCAGACGACGGGCGAGACCGCAAGCTCGACGCCGGCGACCGCCTCGGGCACGTCGAACGAGACCACGGCGGCAACGACCGAAACGGCCGCAGCGCCCGCCGCGGCCGTGGACGTCCCGTCTTCCGAGGGCAGCGTGGACATGGCCGAGGTGCTGAAGCCCGGCGCCCTGCCGGACATGGCGCTCGGCGAGGCGAATGCGCCCGTCACCATCGTCGAATACATGTCGACGACCTGCCCGCACTGCGCGGACTTCCACAACAAGACCTTCGACGCGATCAAGACGAAATATGTCGACAGCGGCAAGGTCCGTTTCATCGTGCGCGAATTCCCGTTCGACCCGCGTGCCGCGGCCGCCTTCATGCTGGCGCGCTGCAACCCGCAGGACACGACGAAGCTCACCGAGGCCGCGCAGTATTTCCCGATGCTTTCCATGCTGATGAAGCAGCAGGAAACCTGGGCCGCCGCGCAGGATGGCCGCGAAGCGCTGCTGCAGATGTCCAAGCTCGCCGGTTTTACACAGGAGAGCTTCCAGGCCTGCTTGACGAACCAGAAACTTCTGGATGATGTGAACGCGGTACGGGAACGTGCCGCCAAGGAATTCGGGGTCGCCGCGACGCCGACGTTCCTGATCAACGGCAAGCGCTACGCGGGGGACATGTCGGTTGACACCATGTCGGCCCTCATCGACAGCATGCTCTGATCCTTCGACCGGATTTTCGGCGGGCGACGGCGGCAGCCGTGCGCCCGCTTTTTATTTTGCGGCGGCGTTGCCCCTCATCCTCCTGCCGGGACCTTCTCCTTGGCTGCGGGGAGAAGGAGGAAAACGGCGCGTCCATCGTTCCTCTCCCCGTTTACGGGGAGAGGATGCCGACAGGCAGGTGAGGGGCACCCTTCGCCATGCGAAGGAAGGGTATCCCGCCCTTGCCGGTGCCGCATGAAATTCACCAAGCTCCGCCTCCTCGGCTTCAAGTCCTTCGTCGAGCCAACCGAATTCGTGATCGAGCGGGGCCTGACCGGCGTCGTCGGGCCGAACGGCTGCGGCAAGTCGAACCTCGTCGAGGCGCTGCGATGGGTGATGGGGGAGAACTCCTACAAGAACATGCGCGCGTCCGGCATGGACGACGTCATCTTCTCCGGCTCCGGCAACCGCCCGGCGAGGAACACCGCCGAGGTCGGCCTCTATCTCGACAATTCCGACCGCACCGCGCCCGCCGCCTTCAACAATGAGGACGAGATCCAGGTGACGCGCCGCATCGAGCGCGAGAACGGCTCGGTCTACCGCATCAACGGCAAGGAGGCGCGCGCCAAGGATGTGCAGCTCCTCTTCGCCGACGCCTCCACCGGTGCCCGCTCGCCCTCCATGGTGGGGCAGGGCCGCATAGGCGAATTGATCCAGGCCAAGCCCCAGGCCCGCCGCCAGCTTCTCGAAGAGGCGGCCGGCATTTCGGGCCTGCATTCGCGCCGGCACGAGGCGGAGCTGCGCCTGCGCGCCGCCGAGACCAACCTCGAACGGCTCGATGACGTCACCTCGCAGCTCGAAAGCCAGATCGAGAGCCTGAAGCGCCAGTCGCGGCAGGCGAGCCGCTTCAAGGCGCTCTCCGCCGATATCCGTCGCCATGAGGCGATGCTCTTGCATATCCGCTGGGCGCAGGCCAAGGAGGCCGAGGGCGAGGCGGAAAGCCAGCTCAACCAGGCGACCTCGCTCGTCGCCGAGCGCGCCAATGCACAGATGCAGGCGGCCAAGGACCAGGCCGTCGCCAGCCTGAAGCTGCCGGAACTGCGCGAGAACGAGGCCAAGCTCGCCGCCGTCCTCCAGCGCCTGCAGATCGCTCGCGCGCAGCTCGAAGAGGATTCCGCACGGCTGCTCCGCCGCCGCGACGAACTCACCCGCCGCCTCGCCCAGCTCGCCGAGGATATTTCCCGCGAGGAGCGCATGGTGGCCGATAATGCCGCCGTGCTGGAACGGCTGACGGCGGAGGAGGAGGAGATCGGCGAGATCCTCGCCGAGGCCGACGAGCGCGCCGAGGCCGCCCGCGAGACGATGGACGAGGCCGCCGCGAAACTCGCCGAAAGCGAAGCCGCCCTTGCCGCCGTCACCGCCGAGCGGGCGGAGGCGCAGGCCGTGCGCAACCAGCTCGAAAAGGCGATCCGCGACCTTTCCGAACGCCATCTCCGGCTCGGCCAGCAGTTCGACGCGCAGGCGCGCGAGTTGGAGGAGATGGACGCCCGCATTGCGGGGCTTCCCGACCCGGAAGAGCGCCGTGCTGCCGTGCAATCGGCCGAAGAGGCGTTGGAAGCGGCCGGCGACATGCTCGTTGCGGTCGAAGAGGCTCTGGAAGAAGCCCGCTTCAACGAATCCGCCCTGCGCGGACCGGTCGATACCGCCCGCGCCCGGCTTGCCGGGATCGAGACGGAAGCCCGCACCATCCGCCGTATGCTGGAAGCCGGTGCCGCCGGCGGCTCCTTCGCGCCGGTCGTGGAGGAGGTCGATGTCGACCGCGGTTATGAGACCGCGCTCGGTGCCGCGCTTGGCGACGATCTCGATTCGCCTGCGGATGTGGATGCGCCCGTTCACTGGCGGCTGTCGGGAGACCCCGTCGGCGATCCGGCCCTGCCAGATGGCATCCCGGCGCTGATCGCCCATGTCCGTGCGCCAAAAGTCCTGCACCGCCGGCTTACCCAGATCGGCCTTGCCGCCAGTGTGGAGCTGGCGCTGTCCCTGCTGCCGAAGCTGAAGCCGGGCCAGCGGCTCGTCACGCGCGACGGCGCGGTCTTCCGCTGGGATGGCCACGTCACCGGTGCCGATGCGCCGAGCGCCGCCGCCCTTCGCCTCGAACAGAAGAACCGTCTTTCCGAACTCGAAACCGAGGCGGAAGACGCCCGCGCGGCGCTCACTGAGGCGGAAGCCGATCTAGCCCGCGCGGCCGAGACGATCCGCGCCGAGACGCAGCGCCAGCAGGCGGCGCGCGAGGCGCAGCGGGGTGCCGCCCGCACGCTGGCCGAGGCCCGCGAGGCGCTGGAAGCGGCCGAGCGCGCCTCCGGCGACCTTATCCGCCGCCGCGCCGTGCTTTCGGAAACGCGCGCCCAGATCGAGGCGCAGGTGGAGGAGGCCGCCGAAAGCCTGGAGGATGCCCGCGCCGCGCTGGAAGATGCTCCCGACCTCGCCGATCTCGATCTGCGCCTGCGCACCCATACGATGGATGTCGCGACCGACCGGGCGACGCTGGCCGAAGCCCGCGCCGCCCATGACGGCCTTGCCCGCGAGATGGCCGACCGCCGCCGCCGGCTGATGGCCATCTCGGCCGAGCGCGAGACGTGGAAGAGCCGCGCCGCCAATGCGCAAAGCCATATCGCCACCCTGCGCGAGCGCGAAGGCGAGGCGCGCGAGGAGATGGAAGAGCTCATCGAGGCCCCCGACGAGATCGAGGAGAAGCGCCGCGAGCTCCTGACCGGCCTCACCAATGCCGAGGCCGCCCGCCGCGAAGCCGCCGACGCCCTCCAAGAGGCCGAGAACCATCAGCGCGAGGCCGACCGCATCGCCGCGACGGCCCTTTCGCAGCTTGCCGAAGCCCGCGAGGCGCGCGGCCGCTCGGAAGAGCGTCTCGTTTCCGCCCGCGAGCGTCGCGTCGAGGGCGAGGCGCGTATCCGCGAGGCGCTGTCCTGCGCGCCGCACGAGGCGCTGCGCCTCACCGGCCATCCCGCCGATGCACCGCTGCCCGATCCGCGCGAGCGGGAGAGGGAGCTGGACCGGCTGAAGATGGAGCGCGAGCGTCTCGGCGCGGTGAACCTGCGCGCCGAGGAAGAGCAGAAGGATCTCACCGAAAAGCTCGACGCGCTCGTTGCCGAGCGCGAGGATATCATCGAGGCGGTGCGCAAGCTGCGCTCGGCGATCCAGAGCCTCAACCGCGAGGGCCGCGAGCGCCTGCTCGCCGCCTTCGATGTCGTCAACGTCCAGTTCCAGCGCCTCTTCACCCACCTCTTCGGCGGCGGCACGGCGGAGCTGCAACTGATCGAGAGCGACGACCCGCTCGATGCCGGCCTTGAAATCCTCGCCCGCCCGCCGGGCAAGAAGCCGCAGACCATGACGCTGCTTTCCGGCGGCGAGCAGGCGCTGACGGCCATGGCGCTGATCTTTGCCGTCTTCCTCACCAATCCCGCGCCGATCTGCGTGCTGGACGAGGTGGACGCCCCGCTCGACGACCACAATGTCGAGCGCTACTGCAACCTGATGGACGAGATGGCGGCCTCCACCGAGACCCGCTTCGTCATCATCACCCACAACCCCATCACCATGGCCCGCATGAACCGCCTCTTCGGCGTCACCATGGCCGAGCAGGGCGTGTCGCAACTGGTCTCTGTGGACCTGCAGACGGCCGAGCAGCTTCGCGAAGCCTCCTGATCGCCGGGAACAAAAGCCTTTCCAATGCGTTGACCGCCGCCCGCACGTTGCGGCGGGACTATGCAATTGGGGATCACACGTGAGCAGAAACGCACTTTACATGATCATCGGCGCCCTCGTCGTCGTGGTGGCCGGGTTTTCCTATTATGCCTGGCAGCAGGAAAAGAAGCCGGACGGCGTGGAGATCCGGCTGGACGACAAGGGGCTTTCCATCGAGGGGAACTGAGCCGCCGATTGCCGCCGTGCCCGACGGGCACGGCCATAGCCTCCTCTCGTGATGTTGCATTGCCGTTGCAAAATTGATGCAATGCAGCAAATTTCCCATCCTACCGCGTTTTCAAAGGGATGCAGTTCCTGTAGATTACGGGAACGCATTTGGGAGGCGTCGATGGAGAAGTGGGTCTATACCTTCGGGGGAGGCCGTGCCGAAGGCAGCGCGGGCGACCGCAATCTGCTGGGCGGCAAGGGCGCGAACCTTGCTGAAATGTGCAATCTCGGCCTGCCGGTGCCGCCGGGGCTCACCATCGTCACCGCCGCCTGCAATCATTATTACGAGAACGGCCGCTCGCTGCCCGCCAGCCTGAAGGATCAGGTCCGCGAGGGGCTTCGCCATATGGAGGCGATCACCGGCCGTGCCTTCGGCGACACGGCGAAGCCGCTGCTGCTTTCCGTGCGCTCCGGCGCCCGCGCCTCCATGCCGGGCATGATGGACACGGTGCTCAACCTCGGCCTCAACGACCGCACGGTCGAGGCGCTCGGCCACGATGCGGGCGACGCGCGCTTTGCCTGGGACAGCTACCGCCGCTTCATCCAGATGTATGGCGATGTCGTCATGGGCCTCGACCACGAGGTCTTCGAAGAAATCCTCGAAGACGAGAAGGGCCGGCTCGGTCATGAGCAGGATACGGAGCTCTCCGCCGTCGAGTGGCAGCATGTCATCGCCCGCTACAAGGAGATCATCGCGGAGGAACTCGGCGAGGAATTCCCGCAGGACCCGGAAGTCCAGCTCTGGGGCGCCATCGGCGCCGTCTTCGCAAGCTGGATGAACGCCCGCGCCGTCACCTACCGCACGCTGCACAATATCCCCGCCGTCTGGGGCACCGCCGTCAACGTGCAGGCCATGGTCTTTGGCAATCTCGGCAATTCCTCGGCGACGGGCGTCGCCTTCACGCGCAATCCCTCGACCGGCGAGAACAAGCTCTACGGCGAATTCCTCGTCAACGCGCAGGGCGAGGATGTCGTCGCCGGCATCCGCACGCCGCAGAACATCACCGAGGAGGCGCGCCTTGCCTCCGGCTCCGACCGGCCCTCGCTGGAAAAGCTGATGCCGGAGGCCTTCGCCGAATTCCGCGGCATCTGCGAGCGGCTGGAGCGGCATTACCGCGACATGCAGGACCTCGAATTCACCATCGAGCGGGGAAAACTCTGGATGCTCCAGACCCGTTCGGGCAAGCGCACCGCCAAGGCCGCGCTGAAGATCGCCGTCGACATGGCGACGGAAGGGCTGATCAGCGAGGGCGAGGCCGTCTCGCGCATCGACCCCGCCTCGCTCGACCAGCTCCTGCACCCGACCATCGATCCGCGCGCGCGGCGCGACGTCATCGGCTCCGGCCTGCCGGCTTCGCCCGGCGCGGCGACGGGCGAGATCGTCTTCACTTCGGAAGAGGCCGTGAAGGCGGATGACGAGGGCCGCAAGGTCATTCTCGTGCGCATCGAGACCAGCCCGGAAGACATTCACGGCATGCACGCCGCCGAAGGCATTCTCACCACGCGCGGCGGCATGACCAGCCACGCGGCGGTGGTGGCCCGCGGCATGGGCACGCCTTGCGTTTCCGGCGCCGGCACGCTGCGCGTCGACCTGCGCAACGAAATGCTGGTTGCCCAGGGTGTGACGCTTCGGAAGGGCGACGTCATCACCATTGACGGCTCCTCCGGCCAGATCCTGAAGGGCGAGATCCCGATGCTGCAGCCGGAGCTTTCCGGCGATTTCGGCCGCATCATGGAATGGGCGGACCGCACGCGCCGCATGAAGGTGCGCACCAATGCCGAGACGCCGGCGGATGCCCGCGCGGCCCGCTCCTTCGGTGCGGAAGGCATCGGCCTCTGCCGCACCGAGCACATGTTCTTCGAGGGAAGTCGCATCAATGTGATGCGCGAGATGATCCTTGCCGAGGACGAGGCCGGCCGCAGGGCCGCGCTCGCCAAGCTGCTGCCCATGCAGCGCTCGGACTTCGCCGAGCTCTTCGAGATCATGCATGGCCTGCCGGTGACGATCCGCCTGCTCGACCCGCCGCTGCACGAATTCCTGCCGAAGAGCGACGAGGAGATCGCCGAGGTCGCGGCGGCCCTTGCCATCGACGAGGCCGTGCTGCGCCGCCGCGTCGACACGCTGCACGAGTTCAACCCCATGCTCGGTCATCGCGGCTGCCGTCTCGCCATCTCCTATCCGGAAATCGCCGAGATGCAGGCCCGCGCCATCTTCGAGGCCGCTGCGGAAGCAGCGAAGAAGACGGGCGCTGCCGTCGAGCCGGAGATCATGGTGCCGCTGGTCGGTCTCAAGGCGGAACTGGACTATGTGAAGGCCCGTATCGAGGCGGTGGCGAAGGCGGTGATCGCCGAGAGCGGCGTGCCGATAACCTATCTCACCGGTACGATGATCGAGCTGCCGCGCGCGGCCCTTCGCGCTCATGTCATTGCCGAATCGGCCGAATTCTTCTCCTTCGGCACCAACGACCTGACGCAGACGACCTTCGGCATCTCGCGCGACGACGCCTCGGCGTTCCTGTCGACCTATATCCAGAAGGGCATCGTCGAGCAGGACCCGTTCGTCCAGCTCGATTTCGACGGCGTGGGGGAGCTCATCCGCATCGCCGCCGAGCGCGGCCGGCAGACGCGAAACGACCTCAAGCTCGGCATCTGCGGCGAGCATGGCGGCGACCCGGCCTCGATCCATTTCTGCGAGGATGCGGGGCTGGATTACGTCTCCTGCTCGCCCTTCCGCGTGCCGATCGCGCGCCTCGCGGCGGCGCAAGCAGCGTTCAAGGGCGGCAAGGCCTGACCGGCGGCAAGCGCGGCGCCCGCCTCAGCGGTGCCGGTGGTCGCGCACGATGATGACGGGCGGCGGCATGTAGAGCGCGTCGCGGCTCGCCTGCCGTAGCGCATAACGCCGGTCGAGGTCGATGCGCTGCAGGCATTCCGCGAAGGCATCCGTGCGGGGGCGGAAGCCGTAGGAGACGCAGCGATCCTCATCGGCCGCGCGCATTTCCTCCGCCGTCTGGCAGCCGGCGATGACGACGGCGATGGCCGCAAGGGCGGCGAGCTTTGGAAACATCGTGGACATGCGGCCTCCGGCGGTCTGTTGACCCCATGGAGATAGGCTTGCCCGGGCGCTGCGGCAAGCCCTCAGATGCGTTCGAGCACGTCGATGAAGGCGTCGGCGAAGCGCTTGAGGTCCTGCGTCGAATCGTCAGGGCTCTCGACCCGGATCGCGGCGCCTTCCGCATCGAGCAGGGCGAACACCACTTCGAGCGATCCTGCGTCTCCCTTCGGCACGCGTAGCGCCGCAATCCGCAGGCAATCCTCCGCAAGGCCGGAGGCGGGCAGCTCGAAGAGGAAATCCCCGCCAACCTGGCCGGCGGCGCTGCGCACTGCCTCGGTGAAGGTTTCCGCATCGCCGGCAAAGCCGTCGAGCGAAAGTTCCAGTTCCAGAAGCTCCAGGGGGAGGGCGGGCTCGCCAGCATTGGTGGCGACAGGTGTGTCGGCGGCTGTCTGCGTCGGCAACATCGTCAGGCTCCTAGCGCAATTCCAGCGAAGCGGTCCTGCCGCCGGAACTGCATCGAATGAAATTCCCCCGTTCGTGAAAACTCGTTAACGAGCGTGGCAAATTTGCGGCACGCAAGGATATTTGCCGCGCGAGGCCGGAAAGTCACAGCCACGATGCCGCAGCGGAGCGGTGGAAAACCGCGCCCTGTTGCGCTAGGAAAAGAGCGCGGCAGCGGCGCCGCGAGCATCCGGTGAGGCCATGGCGATCACGATCCAGTATGAACGGCCCGTTTCCCACGCGGCGCACTGGGCCCGGCGTCTGGCGCTGTTTTCCTGCATGCTCTTCGTCGCCGTCGTGCTGTCGCATCGCTTCGGCCCGCTCACCACGCCGCATTTCCTGGCGCTCGCCGGCTTTGCCTGCGCCATGGCGGCGGTCGCCGTTCTGCTGGCCGCCTTCGGCCTTGCGCGCCTCTGGCAGGTCGGCGCGCGGGGCGGCAAGGCATCGCTCGTCGCGCTGCTTTTTTCGCTGCTGCCGCTCGGCGTCGCGGGCGCGGCCGGCTATTCCTATTTCTACAAGCCGGCGCTCTTCGACGTGACGACCGACACCGCTGCGCCCCCGCCATGGCTCGCCGTGCCGTCCGCCGAACAGGACTGGCTGCCGCGCGCCAGCGCCGTGACGCCGCGTGACCGTGAAATCCAGCTCGAAGCCTATCCCGCCCTTTCCGGCCGGCGCTACGAAGGCGCGCTCGATCGCGTCTATCAGGGCGTGCGCAAGGTCGCAGCCGCCTATGGCATCACGATCACCGCGGAAGACGGGCTCGACAATATCCTCGCCGATCTCGAGGACCTTGTGGTCGATCCGAGCAAGGCGGCGCAAAGCTCTGACGCCCTCGGCGAAGTGCCCATCCCCGAAGCCCGCCCGCTGGAAACGCCCATCAAGCCGCATATCGGCGGTGCTGGCGACGTGCTTCTGCAGGGGAAGTGGCGCTCGCCCGTCTTCGGCTTTCGCTTCGATGTGGTGATCCGCCTGCGCGAGGAAGCGGAGACGACGCTGGTCGACATGCGCGCTGCCTCCCGCTACGGCCCGCACGACCTCGGCATCGGGGCGGATCTGGTGGAAGGCTACCTCAAGGCGCTCGATGCCGAATTGCTGGGCATCGCCGGCGACTAGCGCCTGCCTTGTGACGCATGTTCAAAGGCCGGGAGCGGGGAAATAGAGCCCCTTCAGCGAAGGCGGCCCCTCCGTCACCACCTCGCCGCGCGCGACGAGATCCTCCAGATGCGCCAAGACCGAAAGCGCCGCCGCCCCGTGCAGCCGCGGATCGGTCTCACGGTAGATGACCTTCACCATGTCGGCGATTAGCCGGTCGCCGGCGCGGATGCGTTCGCGCACCGCCCGCTCGCGCATGCGCCGGTGGGTGCGCAGTCCGCGAAGGAAGGAGGCCGGCTCCGCCACCGGCCCGCCATGGCCGGGAAAATAGATGCGATCGTCCCGCTCCAGCAGCCGCTCCAGGGAGGCCATGTAGTCCGCCATCGCGCCGTCCGGCGGGGCGACGATGGTCGTCGCCCAGGCCATGACATGGTCGGCGGAAAAGACGATGCCGTCCGGCCCGTCGAGCGCGAAGGCGGCGTGATTGGCCGTGTGGCCGGGGGTCAGCAGCGCCGTCAGCGCCCAGCCGTCGCCCTCGACGGTCTCGCCGTGGCCGAGCGCGATGTCCGGCGAAAAATCCGTGTCCGCGCTTTCGGCGAAGGGATTGCGCTCGCCGGCATGGAGCGGCCGGGCGGCGCGGTGCGGGCCTTCGGCGACGATGAGCGCGCCTGTCTCCGCCTTCAGCCGCCGGGCGAGGGGAGAGTGGTCGCGGTGCGTGTGGCTGACGGCGATATGCGTCACCTCGCGGCCGGCAAGCGCCTGCATCAGCGCACGGAAATGCGCCTCGTCCTCCGGGCCGGGATCGATCACCGCCACGGAACGGTCGCCGACGATATAGCTGTTGGTGCCATGGAAGGTGAAAGGGCTGGGATTGTTGACGGTGAGGCGCTGCACACGCGGCGCGACCGGCACCGCCTCACCATAGGCCGGCTTGAAGGCGAGGTCGAAATGCGGCGCTTCGTCCTTCCCGTCGCTCGCTTTACCCGTCACTTGTATTCGATCTCGATGAAGCTCATCGGCTTGTCGCCGCCATTGACGACATTGTGCGCCACGCCCGCCTCGCGCCGGTAGACGGCGCCGGTCCTGGTGTGGACGCGCCGCTCGCCGGTCTCCTCCTCGATGAGGAAGTCACAATCCGTCATCGGCACCACGACATAGCCGAGCCCGTGCACATGATGGCCGGTATCGGCGCCCGGCTCGAAATCCCAGCGCGTGACGCGCACCACCGCGTCGTCGAGAAGAACGGTGGGCACGGCCGGCGGGCGGGCGCGGAACTGGGACATGGCGGCTCCTCGGGAAGACGGCGGCAGAGGCTTTGGCTTGCAGCCGGGCGGATGATCTTTCCGCCGGAGCCTATCGCCGCAGCACCGGCCTGCCAAGCGGCATGCCCGCCGAAATCGGCGTCCACCGCTTCGGAATAATCGCGCAAATCGGAACTTAAGCATTGTCCGCGCCCTCCCGCTTTGCTATCAGGCTCCCGCCGTGTTGGGGCGTCGCCAAGCGGTAAGGCACCGGTTTTTGGTACCGGCATTCCCAGGTTCGAATCCTGGCGCCCCAGCCAGCGTTTCCTTTTCCAAGTCAGAACGCGGTTTCCCAGCACTTCCGAGTTAGCACCGTTGCTCCGGCTTCTGGCATGTTAGAATCGAGCAGAATCAAGCATAAACACGGTCACTTGTACCCGCTTTTACAATATAGCCAGGGACGCCGTGGCCGAGAGTTGCGGGTAGTTCGCCTGAAAGCTCAAGCAGGGCTGGAAGGTTTACGCCGGTGTCGATGCCGCAATTGTGGAACATGTGCACGAGGTCTTCCGTGCAGACATTCCCCGTAGCCCCGGGCGCGTAGGGGCAGCCACCAATGCCGCCGAGTGCGGAATCGAAGCTGCGCATGCCCGCGTCATAGGCGGCAAGCGCATTGGCGAGGCCCATGTCCCGGGTATTGTGGAGGTGGAGTGTCAGCGGCAGATCGGCATGGTGGCGCAAGATCGTGGCCGTGAGTTCGCCGACCTGGCGGGGATTGGCCATGCCGATCGTATCGGCAATGGTGATTCCCTCGATACCCAGATCGCGATAGGTGTCGATGGCCCATAGCACCCGCTCGACGGGCTGGCGGCCCTCGAAGGGGCAGCCGAAGGCCGTGGCGATCGTGCCGTTGATGAAGATGCCGCTTCCAGCGACCACGTTCATGATCTCCCTGAACTGGGCGAGCGACTGGTCGCAGGTCATTCGCATGTTTGCCAGGTTGTGCCGCTCTCCGATCGACATGACGAGATTCACCTCGTCCACCGCGCATTCAAGCGCTCGCTCGGCGCCGCGTACGTTCGGCACGAGCGCCGTATAGAGCACCCCCGGCGTCCGCTCGATGCCACGGAAGACGTCGGCCGCGTCACGCAGGTTTGGAATCGCTTTCGGCGAGACGAAGGATGAAACCTCGATGCGCCGGACGCCGGTCCCCGACAGGCGGTCGGAAAGACGGATCTTCTCCTCGGTCGGAACGAAGCTCGGTTCGTTCTGGAAGCCGTCGCGCAGAACCACTTCGTTGATCGCTACCGTATCTTCGTTCTTCGACATCATGCGGCCCTCCAGATTTTGCCTTTTGAAGCCAACTAGCATGCAGCATCAGAGGCATCAATAAAAATACAAGCTGATGCATCAGATAAAATATTCTTGTTGAACTCGACGCCCGAAGGCCGTATGAATGCCGTGATGCCTTACCTGATGCATCACGAAATGCAGCGTGCGGTCGCGACAGCGGCCCGGAGGAACAATGTCTCAGTCCGCAGATCAAATTCACATCGCAGAGCTGGTTGCCCGGGCGCGCAAGGCACAGGCCATCCTGAACGGTTACACGCAGGAACAGGTCGACCTGATCGCCGGCGCCATCGTCTATCATCTGTCGCGCCCCGAGCTGGCCGCGAAAATTGCCGAAATGGCCTATGATGAAACGAAGATGGGCCTTGTCGAAAGCAAGCGCGCGAAGCTCACGCACAAGATGCCGGCGATTTTCCACGATATCCGCACGGAAAAGACCGTTGGTGTCATCGACCGTGACGAAGTGAACGGCATCATCACCATCGCCAAACCCTACGGCGTCATCGCCGCGCTCGTGCCGAGCACCAATTGCGAGGCGACGCCGATCTTCAAATCCGTTCTGGGCATCCGTGCCCGCAATGCCGTGATCTGCGCGCCGCATCCGGCCAGCAAGAAGACCACCATCTTCGTGGTGGATGTCATCCGGCAGGTTCTTGCTGCGTGCGGCGCTCCTGAAGATCTGGTCCAGTGCATTGCCGCGCCGTCCAAGGCGCTCGCCGCCGAACTCATGGCCCAGTGCGACGTCACCATGGCGACCGGCTCGGGAGACATGGTGAACGCGGCCTATTCCTCCGGCAAGCCCGCCTATGGCGTCGGCGTCGGTAACGCCGCGGTGATCATCGATGAGACGGTCGATCTCGCGGAGACCGCGGCGAAGATCAGGATCGGCAAGACCGGTGACAATGCCTCCGGCTGCTCGGCCGAAAACTCCATCATCGTCCAGGCCTCGATCCATGACGGATTCCTGCGCGCGCTGGAAAAGGAGGGGGCCTATATCGCAACGGCGGAGGAAAAGGCGAAGCTCCAGGCCGTCCTCTGGGAAAACGGACACGTTTCCCGCAAGGTCGTGGCCCGTCCCGTCGGTGAAATCGCGGCCCTTGCCGGTATCGCCGTGCCGGCGGACCGCAAATTCATCGTGGTCGAGGAAGAGGGTACGGGAGCCGGGCATCCCTTCTCCGGCGAGAAGCTCAGCCTCGTCCTGGCCTGCTACAGATACGAGGCCTTCGACGACGCCATCGCACTGGTGAACGCCATCACCGATTATTCCGGCTCGGGCCATTCCTGCGGCATCCATTCCAACGATGCCGGCCGCATCCTGCAGCTTGGCCTTGAGACGAAGACGTCACGGGTCATCGTGCGCCAGCCGCATGGCGTCGCCAATTCGGGAAGCTGGTCCAACGGCCTGGCCAAGACCTTCTCGCTTGGTTGCGGAAGCTGGGGCGGGAACTCGGTTTCCGAAAACGTCACTCAGAAGCACTATTACAACACCACGCGTATCGCCGAGCCGCTCGATCGGTCCGCGCCGGATGACGAGGCGATCTATGGGCCCCTGTTCGGGAAGATCGCCGCCGTGCGCATCGCTGCGGGAGCCTGAACGACGATGAAATTCGCTGTTCGCCCACAGCTTCATGGCTACGACACCTTCGCTGCCTTCGCCGAAGCGCATGCCGTCACCGAACGGGACCTCATCTTCACGCAACGCGTCCTGCACGACGCCTTCATGAAGGGAACGCCGGCGCAGACTCTTTTCTACGACGACTTCTGCGATGGCGAGCCTACGGACATCGCCGTTGACGAGATGCTGCACGCCATCCGCAAACTCGGCTTCGAGCGCCTGATCGCGATCGGCGGCGGCTCGATTCTGGACTGCGCGAAAGTGCTGGCGCTGGATTCGGATGAAAACGTCGCCGGACTGTTTGCCGCCGGCGTGCAGCCGGGGCGCAAGGCAGGCCTTCTCCTCATCCCGACGACCTGCGGCACGGGCTGCGAGGTGACCTGTGTCTCGGTGTTCGATTTTCCGTCGGTCGGCAGCAAGATCGGCAAGGGGTTCGATGCCGGTTTTGCCGATCACGCCGTCCTGATCGACGAGCTCTTGTCAAAGATCCCCTATCACGTCTTCGCGACGTCTTCGGCCGATGCCCTCGTCCACGCCCTGGAAATCTATCTGGCGCCGCGGGCCAATGCCTATACGGACATGTTCTGCATGGCGGCCATCCGCTCCATCCTGCAGGGCTACATGCGCATCGTCGCGCATGGGCGAGAGGTGATCCAACAGGATGCCAAGGCCTATCTGACGGCGAGCAACATGGCCGGCATCGCCCTTGCAAACGTGCTGGCGGGCGGGGTCCATGCGATCGCGATGCATTTCGGCAGTGCGCATCATGTGCCGCACGGCGAGGCGACGAGACTGTTCCTGCCGCCGGTTTTCCGAATCTATTACGAGAAGGCTCCGGACGGAAAGATCGCTGACATCGCCCGCGTGATCGAGGAGGTCGTCGGCGTGGAGGGCGGTGGCAATCCTTTCGATGCGCTCGATGCCCTGCTTGCCAAGGTGGTGCCCACCCGGCGGCTGAGCGAATATGGCATGACGGCAGGCGAAACCGGCCGATACGCGGACAAGGTGATCGAAACCCAGCAGCGATTGCTGGTGAACAACTATGTTCCGCTCTCGGCACAGGATATTGCGAGGGTATATAGCGAACTCATGTAACGAGGCCCACGGTGTCCAGAGGGAGAGCGATGACGCGAAACTTTTCCGACAAGGCGTATGAAGCGCTCCGGGACAGGATCATCAATGGTGGTCTTCGCCCGTCTGCTCCCCTCGATATCCACCGCATTGCGAGCGAGTTCGAGATGAGCATCACGCCCGTGCGCGACGCCATCAAGCGGCTGGAGGCGGACGGGCTGGTGGAGGTCATTCCCCGCTCTGGTACGTTCGTGCGCCATTTCACGATCCAGGACCTGATCCGCGGCTATGAACTGGTCGAGGCGCTTGACGGCATGGCGGGATATCTTCTGGCCGAACGTGTCGCCGCCGGCGATGTCGACGGGCGGGAGCTGGAAGGGCTGCTGACGCCGCTGGTCGACAGGATGGAGGAGAATCTGGAGCGCGATCAGGCGCGGATATGGGCGGAGTTGGACGGGCAGTTTCATCAGATCATCTTCGACATGTCCGAAAATACGCTGATCGCCAGCAGTTACTATTCGGTGCGCGACCAGATGAAATCGGTGCTGTCCTTCATCAGCCCGATCTATGTGGACCGGGCGAATTCCGTTCGGGAGCACCGGTTGATCATCGCGGCCATCGCCGCGGGAGACAGTGAGAAGGCACGCAAGCTTTGCCAGGACCATCGCAACCTCGTGCGGCAGATCCTGAAGAAGCTTCTGCTTCAGATGTAGATACGGTTCGGGAGGAGTTCATGCAGAAGACGTTCCATAAACGGGCGCGGTACACCGTTTCGCGGGTGGCCGCCGCCGCCGTGAGTGCGGTCAACTAGACCGGTTCGTTATCGCGGCAAATCTTCTGACCGGCACTCCCCCACAGCGGGGATGTCCGGGCGGCCAAGCCAAATCGACTTCACGGCAGCGACGCTCGCAATGCGAAGTCGCAGGGACTTCTGTTGCCGTTGCTTGGCCCAGACTGCGGACGTCAGTCCGGAAACATCCATACGGTTCGTGACAAACAGTGGAGGATAGTCATGAAAGTTCGCAACATCATCGCAGCCCTGGTCGTGTCTTTGTGCGCCAGTTCCGCTGCGGCACAGCAATTCCAGATTTCGCACAGCGCCGCTTCCGGCAATCCCAAGGACACCGCGTCACTGAAGTTCGCCGAGATCGTCAAGGAGAAGACGGGCGGCCGGATCACGGTCGATGTGGGCACGAGTTCGCAATTCGGCGACGATGCCGAAAGCGTCACCAATATCAGGCTGGGCACGATCGCCTTTTCGGCGAATGCGCAAGGGGCAACATCCGGCGCGGTGCCGGAGATCGGTCTGCTGGGCCTTCCATTCCTGTTCCAGAACCTCGAGCAGGCTGAAGCTGTGATGGACGGCCCTGTCGGCGACAAGATCGCGGCGGCGGCGGAAAAGCAGGGGATCTATATCCTCGCCTGGTGGAACAACGGGATCCGTGAGACGTCGAACTCGAAGAAGCCGATCGTTTCTCCGGGGGACCTTGCGGGCCTGAAGATCCGCACGCCGCCCGATCCGATGACGATCGACATCTTCGAGGCGCTCGGCGCCTCGCCGACGCCG